>Ga0256839_1000165_pt1 | contig 87076 bp, 71 predicted proteins | sample 354166metaG_FD_185968 | JGI IMG/M metagenome (GOLD analysis project Ga0256839, IMG submission 185968) | Hydrothermal vent microbial communities from Mid Atlantic Ridge, Atlantic Ocean - 354-166 | ecosystem: Environmental > Aquatic > Marine > Hydrothermal vents | place: Atlantic Ocean: Mid... | reverse complement strand
ACACAAAATTATCGGCATAATTCATGCCAAACTCGTGCTTTTTTAAATCCACTCCCCTGACCCAATAGCCCTCTTCTTTAAGGCGCTTGACCAAGTGGCCACCAATAAACCCACCGGCACCACAAACAATAGCTGTTTTCATTTTTTCTCGTTTTTTGGGGTTCGAAGTTTAAGCCGAAAAGAACCTACAACTATAAAAAATCCAAACAAAGCGTTTTGGAGAATCATCTCAATCGCTCTACCGTAGTTTGAATGATGGCGTGCAGCTCTCCGGATGCTTTCAACTTCTTAATTACATGGTGCTTTCCTCCAACTCGACAAGGATGTAAGTGCACGTTTGCCCCGGCTTTCGCCAAATGCCGGGCATGAGCACTATCTTCTCGATAAGCAGCATCAAAGTAAAGATGGATGTCGGGCTTCTCTATGCCCGGCACTCGGCACAGATCAAAGTAGTGCTTAGTCTTTACGGGAGATTTTTTAAAATGGCGAAACATCGGACGAAAATCCAAATAGCGCAAGCGATTAGCCGTATTGACAAAAGTCGTTGCACCAAAAGCCAAGACTTCGTCGACTTCTAACAACGCACCAAACAAAATAGCAGCATACCCTCCCATGGAGTTGCCCATAGTAAGCACCCGCTTTGCTCCACTCTCAGCAACCAAACCTCGCAAGACCTCTGCCGCTTCGTCGATGTTTGCCGCAAGGCCTCTCAGCCCTGCATGATACCAGGATTTCTGCAAATCTCTGACAAACATTCGCTGAATGGGAAGCTCTCCTATGAGTTTCAAAAACTCAAAGTAAGGCACACCCATACCAATACCAAGCCCTGCAAAAGCTATCAACAGCAAATCCTCCCCCTCGCGAAAGTCAGTCATCACACTGACCCGCTCATCCCTCAACAACTCCATACTAAACTCAGCTCTCATACTACTTACCCCTCCCTAGTAACCGCGGGCGTAGTAACCGCGGGTGTCAACCCGCGGCCCCCCGGCCCCCGCAGCTCCCGCAGACTCCGCAAAGCGCTTCTCCAGCCGCCGCCGCAACTGCGGCGACAGCGGAGCATACTCTCGGCTGTTAAAAGCCCTCAAGTCGGGAGGGCGAAACCTCTCAACTTCCAAAAAATCACACACCCTATCCAGCTCCTTCACGGGCTGCTCAAAAAAACGCTCGCTTTGCACAATCAGTATTTGCTCCTTGTCAAAATGAGCTAACCAGCGATCCAGTTGCTCCGCATAGCAGCTGCGCCGGAAATACGAAAATCTCCTGCAAGCCAGGCTGTAGTAATCGGGTTCTCTCAGCATCCTTTCCCACTCCGCAGCCGTGCGCTCTTCTTCCAGCTCCAGTGCCCGTTCAAAATCCGCTTCCGGTTCAAGCCCCTGATCGCGCTTCATGCAGTAGTGGGAGTAAGCCCTGTCCACCGGATCGCGCAACATCAAAATGAGCTTAGCCTCGGGAAGCAATTGCTTTACTCGCGCAGGTACATGCGGATGAAAAAAGTAGTAGGGCGTAGCTTCTCCAACCTTTTTACCCTTCGTCGGGAAATCAAAACAAGCCCGATACCAAAGTTCGCCTTTTCGCCAAAAGCGATCGAAAAAATGCACTTGCTTGCGCCAGGCCATGCTCAACTGTGGGTGCTGAGCCAGATAGCGGAAAAGGGAAGAGGTGCCTCCCTTCTGAACACCGATGATGATAAAATCGGGCAGAGGACGCCAAACCGCTGTGGGCTTTCGCCAAATGCGAAACAACAGCTTCTCCCAAAGGGTACTGGCATTGGGGTAGCGTTTGCGATCGATCAACAGCCTATCAAAAAAAGACATGCCTCCATACTTTTAGAAAGACACTCATGGCGTTCTACGCCTTAAACCCGCCTGCACAGTCCGAACAGCCCATTGAAGATCTTCCTTTGAAAGAGAAAACAAAGGCAAATGCTCATCTCCTGGCAACAAGCTGCGCAAGTAGCGATGTGCCACCCAAGTAGAAACGCCATAAGCTAAAGTCGATGCCAGAGCCGCACCCAAAATACCCCAGAACGGAATAAACAGCGCATAGCCGGCTATGCCCGTCAAGGCACCTACCCCCTCTACTTTACTCGACATTTCGGGAAACCCACTGGCCGAAAGAAACTTGTTCACCACTCGTCGGGAAGCCATGTAAACAAACATACCCGGCAACAAAATGAGCATAGGCGTATAAGCCGCTTCATAAGCACGTCCATACAAAAGAGGAATAATCCACTGCCCCGTTAAAGCCAAAGTCAAGGCCATCACACCAACCAGCAACAACAAAACCCTATGAACCCGGGCCATCAAAACCACCGAGCGGGTAACATCTCGGGCTTTAGCTACCATGTTAAACAAAACCGGGGAGACGGCCTGTGGGAAAAAACCCATTAAACGCACCAAAGAAAAAGCCACGGAATAATAACCAAGCCAAACCGGCCCCACAAAAAAACTCAAAATCAATTGATCCATTCGCTCGTTGGAACGCGTGGCCATATTGCCCAGCCAAGCTTTCAAACCGTAGGTATAACTAGCCCGAATAAAGGGCAGGTGAAGACGCCAGCGAAAACGATTATACCTCAGCAACAAGTACACCACCACGCAAGCTGTCAAAACCTTCTGCAAAACAATAGCTATCACCGCACCCTGCAAAGCCAAACCCGTAAGCAGAACCAAAACGACCAACAACAAGACGTTGAAAACGCCGTTTGCCAAGGTCAAAACGTTTAACAAACCAAAACGCGACTGCCCCTTTAAAACCTGTTTGGAGATGCTAAAAACCCCGCTAAGCGGTAAGGTGCACAAAACCGGCAACATAAACTCTGCCGGCAGAGCAGAAGCCGTCTTGCCCAACCACTGCTTGCTCCACAAAAAAGCCAAAAGCAAGGCTACCAGCAAACCGCTTGCAAACCCTATTACCAAGGAACTGAAAATCACATCGCGCCCCTTAAAACGCTCCGAACCCAAAAGATAAACTACACCAACGCCAAAACCCAAAAAGAAAATAGGCAACATAGACTCACCCAGCAAAACCATAAAGGCATATAAACCCTTGTTAGCCGGACCTAAAATGCGAGCTACTAAAATGTTTACCGTTATACTCAACGGAAACATCACCACCAAAGTGAAAAAATTCCCCAGAGATTTGCGCGCTCCCGACATCTAAAACGAAGCTCCCAACAACATTTTTTGATATAGAGGCATCTCTTTATGAGCTAAAAAGGAAAAAGGTGCCGTCCGCTTGTAGTCCAAAGACATCAAAAAAGACTGCGGCCGCAAAAATTGATACAAAACGGCAAGACGCCAACGCTTCGGATCCCTAACACGGCTGCCGTAGTGAAAACAACGAGAAGTGTCTCCAAACAAAACCGTAGCCCGAGGACCGGTAACCACTACCTGCTCTTCCCCGGGCACCACCGGCTCTACCAAAGAATCCGGAATTTTATCCCCGTAACGGTACCTCAAAGCACGCCGAAGATCATCCGAACGCTTGGCCGAAATAACCGTAAAAGGCCCGTCTTCAAGCTCCACATCTTTCGCAAAAATAAAAACCTTAAGCTGACGCCCTGACTCGTAATCGCAGTGAAATAACTGGCTATTCTCCGCCTCTCCGGAACTATAGCGAGAATACCACAAATCGACCTTGGCAACAACAGGAATACATCCCAGATAGTTCGACACCGCTGCCACCACCTCCTTCCTTAACAAAAAGCGAATAAAAGGACTGTCAAGACTCAACTCATGGGGCTTGAGCAAACCGGTCATCAACTGGGCCTTTTTGTTTTTCCTGATTTTTTCCAAATCCCTTGTGCGCACAACTTCCAAGGCTTGATCCAACATATCCGGAATCTCCGGAAAAGAACAATCCGACAAAACTTTAAAACCCAAATCATCCGGAATTTCCGTAAAAGCCGAATCAGCTATACGGGCTGCCTCCTCCCGACGAGCCAAAAGATCTCGCTTGTGAAATCGCGCCCGCAAGCGCAACAGCTTTTTCCGCTGCTCTGCCGGAGCCTTTACGTAATACCGCCCGATCAAGTGATCCTTGTGCAAAAGCTTGTCCAAAATTTTAATCAACATGACATTTTTTTTGGGGTTAAAAAATCGGGCCACATCGGACAATGCCGCACATCGCTTCTTTATATACCCAAACCGAAGTGGTTTGGGATATTCCCCGCTCGTAAACGAATGGAAAATAAGGAGTTTGGGAGGCTAAGGCCTCCCAAACCATTTCGTCATGGGTATACCAAAGCACTTCGCCATGAGTATGGCACGGAGCTTCAGCCAATACTCCGAATCTCTTCTGTCGTAAGTGCACAAACATTTTTACACATAACCCAAAGCCTTCAAGTCCAAACCGGCCAACTCGGCCAAACGGGCATTCCCTTCTGCATACCGCTGGCCAATAAACCGCTCAATAAATCTCATCCGCTTCTGTCTGTCTGCACGAGCAAAAAACGAAGGCAAAAGAGCATCTGCCTTTTGAAAAAGAGAAACAGCACGCCGCTCAATACCTTCAGGCAAGGGAAAGGGCGCTCCCGGATGTAAAGCATTTTCCAGGAAAAAGCGGTTGTACCAACGCTTGGCCCGTAAACTAAACGGCCCATACCCCTCATTTACCCTTTTGCCGAAAGGCAAGGAAGACAGCAAAGCAGCTCGCCTCAAATTGAACAAACCTGCAAACGACAAGATTTCTCGCAAAAAACGCTCCGGCGCTTCACTCAACCATTCATAGGGCAATACCTTCACCTGCTCTTTTCCAAACAAATTTATATAACACTCTACCAAAGGAGCATAATCAAAATACCTGAAATCAAACTGTGGCAAACGACGACTGCCTCGCTCCGGTGGATGAAAATAGCGACGCAAAGAACGCACACCACCTGCCCGAACGTACTGGGTATAAGTCGATAAAATCATACTTCGCTGCTCCCTGACAACAATCAAAATACGGGAATCCGGAAAAAGCCCATGTAAGCGCTCAGCTATGCGAACACTATCATAGCCCCCCGAATGAGGATCGCCGGAAAAGCGCTCCGCCGAAAGCACAGGCAACAATTCTTCTTCACCACACAGGCGATGCGCACAATACGTCAACACCTTATCGGGCATGTAGTACAAATCGTGCTCCGCAACGAGATAGCGATAAATCCGCTTGCGGTCTTCCAAATCCAGCAAAGCCTTAAAACCAAAAGCCTGTAAGGGAAAAAACTCCCTTTGCAGCCAGGTGCTGCCCGTTTTGTTGTATCCGATGTGAATCAGCGGAGATCTCACTTAATCCCTATAACCGAAAAGACGCAAAAAATCTTCCGAAAAAAAAGCCTTGGCATGAGCAAAAACAAAATTTTTGATTCTCACGAAAAGCGGAATATGCTTTCGAATCAATTGCCGATTGATCATCTGCTCTCTATGTCCCTTAAACAGCATACGCCACATCAAACGCTCCTTATACCAAAACTTTGCTCGAGGAGAAAGCGGTTTTTCCTTCCGGAAAAGCGACCAACAAACCGGCTCGTAGCCAAATGCAAGCATAGAAGACCCAACAATTTGCTCTATGCGAAAAAGCTGTTTCTCGCTCAATGCCGCTTTCCAGGAATCCACCTTATGCTTTTGCAAAGAGGGCTTCACATAAGCTCGACCCTCTTGCTCAGACAACTGCTCGCCAGGTTGGAGAACAGCCGGATGAAAATCCAAATGCAAAAAGGCACAAACTCGTCGCATGACGCTTTCCGAATTCAACAGCAAGTCCTCGTATCGAACCGGCAAAAAGCGATCCCGCCCGTACAAATGCTGCTGAGCTTGTGCCAAAGTATTGAGTTCCCTCCAATATTGCGCCGCCAAAACCAAATCGTAGTGCTGACGCCTGTGCAAACTCAACGCATTGGAACGGGGGTCCCGAACCAAGTGAATAAACTTGGCCGAAGGCATGAGTTGATCGATTTCCGCCAGATGAAAATTGAGTTCGGGCGTTTTGTCTCCCCAAAGGCGTTTGCCCTGCCTTTCGGCAAAAGCCAATACACTGCGCTCCAAAAAAGAGGAAAGCACTTCTTGCTCGCTAAGCCAGGGTTCATGCCCAAATAAAGGCAACAAGCGCTTTTGATAGCTGTCTTCTAAAACCAACTGAAAAATTTCTTCCAAAGAACCCTTGCGTTCTTGCATCCGATAGAGGAAACGCCTGTACGCCCGCGCCAAAGCCATACCCACGGAATTTCCACTGAGATATACCTCGGGATGATTGCCCAACATCACGGACAACAAAGTAGTACCCGAACGAGGCAAACCCACAATAAAAAAAGGAGTCAGGTTTTTCTCAGACATAACCGGCTTTATGTAGTGTATCCCCGGCGATCTCGTAAAAAAGCCTCAAATCGGCATCGGTAAAATAATTGCGCCAATCCCCGACAAGGCCTTTTCTAAAAAAACTGTCCGATGTTTTTTTCTTCATGCGCTTAAAATCCGTAATCTGTATAATTGAATTCAAAACACCTTGGCCACAATCTACCTCCAAAAAGTGAAACATGCGTTTCAGCTCTCGCACCAAATCTTCTTTGAGGTCTTCATACCTAACCCAAAGTAGCTGTTCAGGATGTTTTTGGCGAAAGCCGTCTAAATAATCAACGGTTAACTTCCAATCTGTGGCAAATTTGCGCAAAGCAGCAGGGGTGAAACGCATATCCCGCTCTCCATACTTGCGGTACCAGCTTGCTCCAAATAAACCATACCGCTTTTGTAAAAAACGAACCAATAATCGACTCGGATAAAAGTGATTTAGTAGATAAAGCCAGGCACTTTTTTCATCCCCATGGTAAAAAGCACCCCTACGCTGCATGTGAAAGCGCTTCGACACAGCCACGTCTCGGCCGTCTCGAATGACGGCAATTACCTTGGCCGAGGGATACAACTCAAAAAAGAAATCCAGATCAGTGGTTGCCTTAACGCCATATCGCTTCTTGTCGGGTACATCTACCAAAAAGCGCCCTGCCAAAGCTCGATAAGTCTCGCGCAAGGTCTCGCGCAGCAAGTCCGGATGATTGGCCTCCGGAAAACGCCGACCTATGGCACCCAACTCTGCTTCTAACACAGGGCGCAAACGCTGAAAATAGCGAAGACGCACCCAATAAGTAGCCTCTTCTTCACCACCAAAAAGCTCTTGAAAAGGACTTTGTAAATGGCTAAAAACAGCCTGGCCGGGGCGAGCCAGTTTGCGACCACCATCCGCAAAATAAAACAGAGGCAGCTGAAAATGACAACGCACATCCGGATGCGCATCCAACAAACGCTGCACCCAAGTCGTACCCGATTTCGACGGGCCAAAAACGACAAAAGGCTCAACTGACAAGGCTATGTTTTTTAGCCAGACGCAACAATACGTTAGCCACTCTTTCCGTAGCCCGCCCGTCCGGTTCACCACACTCCTGACGCAAGGCATATTCCCGTGCCGCTCGATCGGCCTCAGGCCAACGCAAATAGTGCTTTATGTAGCTATCCAGCGCAGTGTAATCGTAAGCCACCTTTGCTCCACCCATCTCGAGCAATTTTTGGAAATAAGCATAGTCCATCTGCCGACGAGCTGACTGCCACCAAGGCAAACGCTCCTCTCCGTCAAAAGCACTAATAATCACCGGACGACCCACCATCAGGGCGTCAATGGTAACCGTAGAACCAAAATTAAGCGTTATAGAAGCTCCTGCCAACAAAGCCGAAAGCCTGCGCATGTCCTCAGCCTTCATGCTCCAAGGCAATTCGCTCTCCACCAAATCCGGATAATCCACCGCCACGCGTTTACCCTCCAAGGCCCGCAGGCGAGGTAACCAGGAAAAATCAGCCATCTTGCTCTGAACATTCTGAGGGTGTGGTCGCACAATCAATTGCATATCCTCTCCATAAACATTTCGTTGCACCTGAGCAGCCAACCATTCGGCCACATCAATGCCTCGCGGACAAAATACGGGGGAGCTCAAAGCTATAAACAAATAAGGCTTCTGCCTGTCCAAGCCCAGGGCTTCCAAATAATCTCCGGCTATAGCTGCAGAAGAGAACCCCCGATTTAGCATCTCCCGAAAAGGCCTGTGCTGATCAAAATGTGGAACACCACAAGCAAAAATCCTGTCTGCCGGTATGCCGTAATACGACATAAATTCTTCCTTCATAACGGCTCCCCAGGCAATGTAATAATCGGCTAAAGCGGGGAAATATCCCTTGCAGCTGATGTTGTCCCAGCTCAACAAATGAATCACGGTAGGGATACCCAATCTGCGAGCAGATCTCAACAAGACAGATTCCGGCAAGTTGATCGGATAAGTAGCCACCACCAAAGCAGGGTCTATCTCCTTCAACAACTCTTCGGCTTTTTCATCGCGCAGCAAGCGGTCCTCCTGTCTTAAAAAGCGTCGGCGCAAAGCAGGAAAACGCTGCACCAGCAGATACACCAAGTAATAGTAAAAAGGACGTAGCCGAATATAAGGATTGCGAGATTTATTCCCATAAACAGCTCGTAAATGCTTAGCCCATAAAGCGGGATTGCGGCGGATATCCTCCAAAAAGTACTTGCGCTTAAACAAGTAATCCACCGTAAAAAAATTAACCTGAGGCTTGTACTGATAAAGAGATGCACCTTGTTCTGCACAAAAAGACTTCAAGTTCTCGTCTTCCTTGTCAGGCACAACAACAGCTGCAGCTTGAGCTCGCTCTGTCAACTTGGCCAATAAACCGGTTTGAAAAACCATGCGAGCGGCAAAACCGTGAGATATCAAGTAACAAACAGGCTTATTCACAAGTCTGAAAACAATTCACTTTCTTCCCAATTGTACACCAGCTGATCGCCAATCTTTGAAACAAAACGACCGCGATAGTAATCGCGATTGAGCAACTCAACTTCCGACAGAGGTCGATTGGCCTGCCCCAGCATCACTTCCCATTCCGGAAAATCGCGCTGCAAAAGAGCCAAACGCTCTTCCCGCGGCCTTTCGGCAAAAGCCCGTAATTCCCGAAGCTGAGCCGGTGTAATGGAAACCGGACCGTCCCTGGTTTCCGAAGCAGGTAAAACCGTAAAATGACGCTCTACGCACGAAGCCCCCAGGGCCAAAGCCGCCTTGGAAGCCCACAGCCCCGTTTCCGATGGTTTGCTGTGATCACTAAACCCCACACGAGGCGTAAACTGCCTCAACCACTGCATGCGATTCAAGTGCATCTCTTCCAAAGGCGTTGGATAAATGGTTACACAGTGCAAAAAATCGTATTCCGCCCCATCCAAGATTTGGGCCGCCCGCTCAATTTCTTCGTCAAAAGTTGCTCCCGTAGAAACAAACAAGCGCTTACCCAAAGCTTTTACATCCCGCAACAAGGGATAAGAAGCACAATCATAGCTGGCTATTTTCAAAGCATCGTAACCCAGATTGGAGATATCCCTCAAACCGGAACGCGTAAAAACAGTAGTCATTGATTTTAAGCCGCAAGCCCGACAAAGCTCAATAAAACGGGCTTCCTGTTCCAAACTCAAATCCAAGTTTGAAAGTCGCTCTTTCTCCGCTGCATAGGGGCGCTTGATGGTTTTAATCCTCCCGTCTGGATACCACTCCCCCTTATCAAAACGAGAGCGATGCGACAACTCCCGGGATCGTATGGTTTGCAGTTTGGCGTAATCGGCTCCGGCTTCGGCAGCCTCAGCTACCATGCGCTCCACCAAATCCCAGCGGCCATTGTGGTTTTGGCAAAATTCGGCAATCAGTATAGCTTTCATGAATCGCTAAAAGATGAAAAACCTGAAAAAAATAGAAGAGTTTCAATAAACTTGTTGACCATAAACAAACGCGTGCCGTCTAAAGACTCACGAGCATAGCCGCCTATGTGGGGTGTAATGATCAACTGTGGATTGGATTTGGCGAAAGCCACCAAAGGATGTCCTTCGGGAACCCGCCCTTCCCAACTGCTGTCTCCGGCCAAAACATCCAAAGCGGCACCGGCCAAATGACCACTTTGCAAAACATCCAACAGAGCTCCTTCATCGACCACCTCACCCCGGGAAGTGTTGATGAAAAACGCCCCCCTCTTCATTTGTGCAAATTTACGGGCATCCATGAAGGCAGCATTTGAGGCAGTACCCGGAATGTGCAGACTGACAAAATCGCTGCGCCTCAATAACTCCTCAAGGCTGGTCCTTTCCACGCCTTCCGGCAAACGAGAAAAAGCTTCATCCCGAAGATCATAAGCCAGTACATCCAGAAAAAAAGCCTGAGCATAACGGGCCACCAAGCGCCCCAGCCGCCCGTAACCGATGATGCCCAAGCAACGACCACTCAACTCTCTTCCCAAAAAGGGCTCGCGCACCCAATGCCCTTCTTCCACCGCCCGCGTAGCTGCCAGCAAACGCCGAATTAAAGCCAACAACAAAGCCATGGTGTGCTCGGCAGTGCTGCGAATGCTCTCCAAAAAAGATGTTTCCCCGCGCAAACTGAGTACGCGAATCCCCCGCCGCTCGGCAGCCGCCAAATCGATGTGATTCAAACCCGTAGTCGGCGTTACCAAATAACGCAAACGCGGGCAAGCTTCCATCATTTCTTCTCCAAAGTACACCCCCAAACGCAAAAAAACAGCCTCGTAATCTGCCCTTGCCAACGCATTCAACAAATCGCTTTCTCCTTCCACTTCGCAATAATCCACCTCGGCCACAGATTCCAGCAACACCCGAGCTTCAAGGCCATAACGCAAAGGTTCAATGTGTAAAACGCGAATCACAACAAATCTTTTTCTAATAGAAATTCGGCATAAATAAAATCTCTTAAACTGTCGATATTTACGGCTCGATGAGAATCTATGAGAAGCGCCCGACAATCCTTTCCCTTAAAAGAACCACCGAGCAAAACTTCCCTGCGCGTCAAGTAAATATCACCTGAACGAATGTACATGGGTTTCAACTCTTGCCGGGGCTGGTTTTCATAAGCCTCGCAAAAAGGCGGATCTATCAGGCGATCGCCTTGCAGGTATTTCATCCGAGCCGGATGAAAAGGCCCCACATCCGTTACGCTGATAACACTATCGGCTCCCGTTTTTTTCAACAAAGCTACTGCCGCATCGATATCTGCTGCCTGGCGAAAAGGCGTAGTGGGTTGCAGCATCATGACGGCATCATAGCATTGCCCTTCTTCTTCTTCCACCCATTGCAAAGCGTGTAAAATGACGGGTAAAGACTTGGCGGAATCTCCTGCCAGAGATGCCGGCCGCATGAAGGGCACCTCCAAGCCACAGGCTCTGCCCACCTCTGCTATGCGGGCATCATCGGTAGAGAGCAAAACCCGACTCAAACTCTGGCTCTGCAGCGCTTGCTCAGCCGTATAAGCTAAAAGCGGCTTACCGGCCAAGGGCCTGATGTTCTTCAAAGGAACGCCCTTGGAGCCTCCACGAGCCGGAATGACTGCTAAGACGCGCATAAACGGAAATTTACCAAAAAGCTTAGAGAACGAAAAACCACTCAGCCTATGTTGCTCCTGCTAAAACTCAAGCCCAAATAAACACAGGGGCCGGCTGCCAAAACTTCTTCGGGCTCAAAAAGGTGCCAGGCATCTAAGACCAGAGCAGGAGAACGCATGCCGGAAAGCAGGTCTTCCAAGTCGATTCCCTTGTAAAAAAGGTGGTTGTTGAGAAACAACACGGCGTCCGTATCCCGAATGGCTTCCGGCCAGGCTGCTGCTTGCAAGCCGAAGGAAGTGATCGCCTCTGCAGAAGCCACCGGGTCGTGACCTACGATTTGTAAACCCTTCTCCAACAAGCGATGCGCAATAGCTATCGAAGTGGAATGCCGCAAATCGGCCGTTTCGGGCTGCCCCTTAAAAGCCAAACCGCAGACCAAAACCCTGGGTGCATCTTCGGGCTCTTTTCCCATTTGCCGAAAGGCAGACAACACCCGCTCTACCACAAAATCCACCATGGTCTCATTAACCCGCCGAGCATGAAGAAAAAGAGGATGAGCTATGCCGGCCTTTTCCGCAGCAGCAGCAAAAATGTAAGGATCTTTGGTGAGACAGGGGCCGCCTACGCCGGGGCTGGGTAAGGGAATCTCTTGACGCGGATAAGCCTGATTGGCCGCCCGAATGGTGCGCACCACATCTACCCCGTAATGCGCCGCCAATTGAGCAGCCTGATTCGAAAAGGCAAACACATAATCCCGAAAACTATTGTTGAGCAGCTTGGCTAACTCGGCTTGCTCCAAAGAATCTAAGCGCACAATGGTAGGCGTAATGTCGCGAAACATGGCCGCCGTGGCTTCTACGCTTTCTTCGTTTACCCCGCCTATCAGCTGAGGCAAATTTCGCAGCTCCTCCAGAGCTTTGCCCTCGGCCGTGCGCTCCGGGGCAAAAGACAGAAAAAAGTCCACACCTGCCTCCAAGCCGGATTGCTCTTCCAACACGGGTAAAACCACCTCTCGAGTACTACCCACCGGCACCGTAGAGCGCAAAACCACCAAGTCGCCCGGACGCAAGCGCTGCCCAACCATCTCCGCTGCTTTTCGCAAAGAAGTCAAATCCGGTTGCAAAACGCCCGAGCCCTTATCCTGCACCGGTGTACCTACCGCAATGATATAGACCTCCCCGTCGGCAGGCATATCCATGGAGGGAAAAAAGTTTTTGTTTAGCTGACGGCGAAAAATGGCATCTAAGCCCCTCTCGTGCACGTGAGAACATCCCTTCTGCAAACGCGTAATCAAATCGGATTGCACGTCATAGCCCGTTACGAAAAAGCCCTGTTCTGCCAAAACCAAAGCTAGCGTAAATCCTACATAGCCCATGCCGAGAACTACGATGTGGCGATGCAAGGCTACGCGTTGTTCCCAGAGCCTGTGGTAGGGCAATACGCGTTGAGGCCGATTTTGCTCATCCACCAGCACGATTTTGCTGAGAAAGCGACGGCTTTTGCGTCCTGAAGCCTTGAGTTTAAGGGGGAGTTCCTCGAGAATTTGCCGGAAGGAATAAGAGGCGGGAAAGGTAATGGGGTGAGGGTTCATCACCTCTTCGGCCCGCAAGTCGAAACTGCCGTATCGGCTGCTGGCCCGGCGGATGTCGCCATCCGTGATGGTACCCTTGAGGCGGCCTTCTTCATCGGTTACCAGGGCAATACCGGCAATGTAGCCCTGTTCAACCGCCTTGTCCAGCTGCAACATGACGTGCAGCAAGCTCATATGTGGAGCCACGCAAAGCGGCTCCAACGGCCTGTTCTTTTTCATTTTTTTGGGGTTATGCGTTACTCAAAAAAAGTCTGCCAAAAGGAGGGCAGCTTTTTCCAAGCCACCACCGGCTTGAGCATGTAGCTTAGTGCGGTGGTATTTTTGTTGCTCGAGGTCGAGCATTTTTTCTACGAGTTCGCGAACAGGGCTTTGCCCGGCATTTCGTCCCAAACCCAGCTTTTCAACCAGCCGCCCCAGGTGTTCCATCTCCGCATTACCGCTTTCATATACAGCGACAAGAGGCGTAGCCGTTTCCACACAATCCGTAAGCGTGCCTACGCCCGGCCGGCAAACGACTAAATGGCAACTGGCAAAGTCTTCTGCCCGAAAGCCGAAAAGCGCTGTGTTTCCAATCCCTTCTGCCTGTGCTGCTTGCAACAAGCCTTCGGGCAACAGCAGTTGATAGTCCTCGCAAGCAGCAAGTTCTCGAACGGCCTGCAACAACAGCTTGCGAGCTGCCGAAGTAGCTCCGCCAAGAACAGCTATCCGGTATGTTTGGCCGGAAGGCAGATGAACCGGCCAACGCGGCCCCTGGGTAAAGAATCCAAAGCCCTTCCAGCGGGTTTGTCGCTTCACCGAGGGCATGGCCAAGGCCTCTACACCCAGCATCAAAGGTTTGTATTTGGCCAACAACTGCCGCTCCGTCTCCACAAATTTGCGCACCTCAGGTTCGCCGCCATGGGCTTTTTCCAGCACATCACTCCAGAGAAAACTTCCAGACAAAACGGCATCAGGACGATGAGCCAGCACTGCAGCCAGGTTGTCGCTTAACACCAGCCTTGCCCGATGAAAAGCCGGCAACGAACGCAAGTGTTTTTCCCAGGCAAACAGGCTTCCGTCTCGGTAAGCTGAAGCATCTAAACTCCAGCGCACCCCTCGTATGCCTTTCGGCAAAGGAAAAAACTGCCAGTTGGGATGCTGAAGCTTGGGCCAATTTTTGAGCCTTTCGGCAAATGGCGGAAGCAGCAAAGCCGCTCGAAAGCCCGGTTTCAGGGCATCTAAGGCATGCAACAAGCCCACCACCCGTTTTACATGCCCCAGTCCATTCGGACAGACGACGGCAAATACCTCCATAGGCTCAAAGAACCATACCGGCAGCTACGGTTTGATTGCTGGCCTCATCAATGAGAATGACGCTGCCCGTCGTGCGATTGCGGCTGTAGGGATCCACAAAAAGGGGTGAAGTGGTTCGCAGGCTAATGCGAGCCACATCGTTCATCCCGATTTCTTTGTCTTCCAGGTTTCTGTGCAAGGTGTTGACGTCCATCTTGTAGCGCACTTCCTTGATCAGGCAGCGGGCCGTTCGGCTCGTATGCTGAATGACGTACTTTCCACGCACGCGCAAAGGCCTGCTGTCAAACCAGCAAATCATGAGGTCGAGATCCTGCGTAACGCGGGGCATGTTGTTTTCTCGCACAATCATATCGCCTCGGCTGAGATCCAGCTCGTTTTCCAGGCGAAGGGTAACCGACATGGGCGGAAAGGCCTCTTCCACTTCCCCCTCATAGGTATCTATGGCCTTAATCACAGAAGTGAAGCCCGATGGCAGCAACATCACCTTGTCGCCTTTTTTAAAAACGCCACCTGCCACGCGGCCGGCATAGCCCCGATAATCGTGAAAATCGTCGGTATTGGGTCGAATAACCAGTTGCACCGGAAAGCGGCAATCGATGAAGTTGTAATCTGAAGCGATGTGCACATTTTCCAGGTAATAAAGCAGGGTCGGCCCTTCATACCAAGACATGTTTTCCGAGCGATGTACGATATTATCGCCATGCAAGGCTGAAATGGGAATATAAGCGACGTCTTTGACGTCCAGTTTGGCCGCAAAAGCCCCAAATTCATCGCACAATTTCTCATAGGCCTCTTTGCTGTAATCCACCAAGTCCATTTTGTTGATGCAAATCAGCAAGTGGGGAATCTGCAAGAGCGAGGCAATGATGGCGTGCCGACGCGTTTGTTCGAGCATGCCCTTGCGCGCATCGATTAAGATCAGAGCGGCATTTGCAGTAGAAGCCCCCGTAACCATATTGCGGGTATATTGGATATGCCCTGGGGTGTCGGCAATGATGAACTTGCGCTTAGGGGTGGAAAAATAGCGATAAGCCACATCAATGGTGATGCCCTGCTCTCGCTCGGCTTTAAGGCCGTCTGTGAGCAAAGCCAGATTGACGACTTCTTCACCCCGCCGCTTGCTGCTGCGCTCCATGGCTTCGTACTGATCCTGATGAATGGCCTTGCTGTCGTACAACAAGCGTCCGATGAGCGTGCTTTTTCCGTCATCTACACTACCTGCCGTGGTGAACCTGAGTAAATCCGAGTGTTGCTGCATGCTGTAATTCCTTGGCAAAAGGGGATTGACACCCCTCAAAAGTATCCTTCTTTTTTCCTGTCTTCCATGGAAGTTTCCGAGCGCTTGTCGTCGGCTCTGGCACCGCGCTCGGTTAGGCGGGTAGTAGCGACTTCCTCAACGATTTTTTCCAGGGTGTCAGCCTCCGACAAGACGGCTCCGGTGCAAGTCATATCACCTATGGTGCGAAAGCGAACTTTCCTAATCTCGGCTTTTTCTCCCTCTTTTTTGGATAAGAAGGCCGAATCGGCCAGCAAGACGCCATCGCGTTCTATACAGGCTCGCTCGTGGGCAAAATAAAGGGAAGGCAAAGGCACTTTTTCTCTGTGTAAGTATTGCCACACGTCCAACTCCGTCCAATTGCTGATGGGAAAAACCCGAAAATGCTCGCCGATATGTTTTCTGCCGTTAAAGAGATTCCACAACTCGGGGCGCTGGTTTTTGGGGTCCCACTGCCCAAATTCGTCTCGATGGGAGAAAAACCGCTCCTTGGCCCGGGCTTTTTCCTCATCCCGGCGCCCTCCGCCCAAGGCAGCATCAAAGCCGTGTCGTTCTATAGCCTCTAAAAGCACTGCTGTTTGCAGGCTGTTTCGACTGGCGTACAGTCCTTTTTCTTCCACGACCAGGCCTCGATCTATGGCTTCCTGAACGGAAGCTATGATCAAGCTCAAATTCCACTCCCGCACCAATTTGTCTCGAAAGGCCAGGGTCTCCGGAAAATTGTGCCCGGTATCCACGTGGAGAAGCGGAAAGGGTAGGCGGGCCGGATAGAAAGCCTTACGAGCCAGGTAGAGCATGAGGATGGAGTCCTTGCCTCCGGAAAACATCAACACAGGATTTTCAAACTGAGCAGCCACTTCACGAATGACGAAGATGGATTCAGACTCCAGCTCCTTCAAGTGGTCCAATCGATAGTTGATCATAACCTTTTCTTAAGTCTTTGTAGCAACAGCTCCACAGCTTCATCTACGGAAAGGCTGGCAGTATCCAACGTACAAAAGGGGTTTTGCGGTTCTTCGTAAGGGGCATCAATGCCGGTAAACTGTTTGATTTCGCCCCTTCGAGCTTTGGCATAAAGCCCTTTGACGTCCCGCTCTTCACAAACTTCCACAGGAGCACGAACAAAAATCTCCAGAAAATCTTCAGGCCCAATGATTTGCCTGGCCATTTGGCGCATGGAACGCAATGGGCTGATAAAGGAACAAATCACAATAAGACCCGAATTCAAAAACAACTTGGCCACTTCGGCAATGCGGCGAATGTTCTCCCGCCGGTCTTGCTCGGAAAAACCCAAATTGGCATTGAGGCCACTACGGATATTGTCTCCGTCCAAAACCTGAGCGCAATATCCCTGATCAAACAGGCGGCGCTCCAAGGCTGCTGCCAAAGTGCTTTTTCCCGAACCGGATAAACCCGTCATCCAAACGACCACAGACCGCTGGCCCAAACGGGCTTCCCGCTCAGCTCTGCTCAACAAGCGGTGATGGATGGGATGGATATTCTCCTGCATTTTGGCAAGGCTCCGCCGACAATGTGTCGCAAGCACACTGCAGCAAACGGGCCGAAACAACTTCGGTTTCCCGCCCTATTTTACGCGTTCCAGGTTTTTTGTTTCCACCTCCATGACAATATCCGCACCCAACACATCGAGGTGGACAACAAAAAAATTTCTGTTTTTCTTTTCCACCAAATGCCCCTCATAACCCAACATGGAGCCTCGCACGATTTTCACGCGAGCCCCGGGCTCAAAATCGCAATGAGAACAAATCGACACTTCGCCTTCCGCCTCGTTTAAAAAGCGCCGCAACAATTCAATTTCTCTGTCCGGTATATGCAGCAAATTTTGCTTGATTTTCAAAAAACTCCTGACTTTTTCCGTTTGCAAAACCGCCAAAGCCTCTTGCTTGACAATACGGACAAAGACGTAATTGGGCAAAACGACCTTTTCCACCCACTTGGGCCTACATTTTTTGTAGTGCTTGCGCTCTTTTTTTAAAGGCAAATAACAGTTTATGCCTTTTTTTTGAAGTTGACGAAAAACCATTTTTTCGCACTTGACTTCAACCCACACGGCAAACCACCGCGCCTCTGTATCGGAAAGGTGGTTCTCCTTGATAAACTCTTTTTTCTGTTCTCTTATTCTAACGCCCATAAGTAAAATTGCGTTACAATCTCCAATAAATAATGTCGTCACTTGGCCTTTCGTAAATGCCCTTCAAATCCATCAGGATGAAAGGCTTGGTCGCTATGGATTGGAAGTAATCCATGTCTAAGGTAGCGTATTCCTTGTGATTCACAGCTACAATAACGGCATCATAACCGCTTGATATTTTGTCGATGAGGGTGAGCTTGTATTCATGAGCTACCTCATTGGGAGAAGCATGGGGATCTGCCACATGTACATTCACCGAGAACTCCATCAACTCCCTCACCAGGTCCACTACCTTGGAGTTGCGAATATCAGAGACATTTTCTTTAAACGTGATGCCCATGACCAAGACCTTGGTATTTTGAGGGCTTTTCCCCTGCTGAATGAGCATTTGCACCAGTCGCTTAGCGATAAAGCCCGGCATTTGGTCGTTGATGCGCCGACCACTGAGAATGACCTGAGGGTCGTACCCCAGTTGCTTTGCTTTGTGTAGTAAGTAGTAGGGATCCACGCTGATACAATGCCCTCCGACCAAGCCCGGATAAAACTTTAAAAAATTCCACTTAGTAGCTGCCGCCTTAATGACTTCTTGGGTGTCTATGCCCATCTTGTCGAAAATGATGGACAGCTCATTCATGAAAGAGATGTTCAAATCTCGCTGGGTGTTTTCGATAACTTTGGCCGCTTCGGCCACCTTAATGCTTGGAGCCTCGTAAATGCCGGCTTCGATTACCTCTCCATATACAGCTGCAATGTTTTTAAGCGCCTCTTCATCACTACCGGAAACGATTTTGAGAATTTTCTCTACGGAATGCTCCTTATCTCCCGGGTTGATGCGCTCTGGTGAATAACCCAGCTTAAAGTCTTTACCCACCTTTAAACCCGACTCTTTCTCCAGCAAAGGCAGGCAATCTTCTTCCGTACATCCCGGGTACACCGTGGACTCAAAAACCACATAATCTCCCGATTTCAGTCGTTTGCCAACCGTTTCGGATGCCGATAAAAGAGCCTTCAGGTTGGGAACTTTGTGATCATCCACCGGAGTAGGCACGGCTACCACAAAAAAATGCGCTTCTCGCAAATCTTCGGCTTCAGCCGTAAAGCGAATGTCCTTTCCCTGAAAAGCTTCAGGCTCCAGTTCTTTGGAAGGGTCTATGCACTGTTGCATCATAGCTACGCGCCCCGCATGGATATCAAAACCCAGCACGCGGAAGTATTTGGCGAAAGCCAAAGCCAAAGGCAGGCCCACATAGCCAAGACCTACCACAGCGATGGTTTTCTCTTTTTCTTTTAATGCCTTGTACATGTCCAAATTCACGGTTTTATTTTGGTTTGGCCGGTAGTTTATATTTTTCGGACAAATCCGTCTTGCAGCACATACTCTTCACCGCTTTCGGGGCAACGCGCCCGTCCTTTTTCATCGAAATGCAAACGATGGCCATAGGCACTCATCCATCCGATTTGCCTGGCAGGGTTGCCCACCACCAAGGCATAAGGCAACACATCTTTAGTAACCACGGCACCTGCTCCGACAAAAGCATAAGCTCCAATGCGATGCCCACATACGATGGTAGCATTTGCGCCTATAGTCGCTCCACGCTCCACGTAAGTCTCCGCATACTGCCCCTGCCGGTTTACTGCACTTCGAGGATTGATAACATTGGTAAACACCATAGACGGCCCTAAGAAAACATCGTCTTCACAAACAACTCCTTCGTAAATGGAGACGTTGTTCTGAACTTTCACCCGATTTCCCAGGCGCACTCCTGAAGCCACAAACACATTTTGCCCCAATTTGCAAGAACGCCCCAGCACAGCTCCCGACATGATGTGGCAGAAGTGCCAAATTTTACTGCCTTCACCGATTTGGCAACCCTCATCAACGAATGCGCTGGAATGGACAAAGGTACTGCTTTTTTCTGCCATATTCACTGCATTTTAACAAAGAATCTGTCAGCTACGTCCATACCGATGGAAAGGGCGGAAGTAGCCGCTGGAGAGGGGGCATTTAACACGTGAATGACCCGCTCCTGCTCGACAATGACAAACTCGTTAACCATGCTCCCATCGGGAGCTATGGCTTGCGCCCGCACGCCCGCACCACCTCGCTCCAAATCTTCTACCCCCACCTCCGGAATCAGATGTTGCAAAGCATGTACAAAGGCCTTTTTTGAATAAGAACGGTGCAACTCGTCCAGGCCGACCCTCCAATATTTTGCCGCAAGGCGCAAAAAACCTTTATAGCTCAGCGTTTCTGCCAATTCTACAGGCCGCACTGTCCAACGGCTGTACCCCTCCCGAGCAAAAGCCAGAACGGCATTGGGCCCGGCTTCTATACCTCCGCCAATCCGACGCGTATAATGCACGCCCAAAAAGGGAAAGGCCGGATTGGGCACGGGATAAATGAGGTTATTGACCAAATACTCTTTCTCTCTGCGCAACCGGTAATACTCTCCTCGAAAAGGAATGATTTTCAACGGAGGATGCACGCCGGTCATGCGAGCTACTTTATCTGCATATAAACCTGCTGCCGTAATGAGATAACGGCTTGTCAATTCTGCACCGTTTCGGGCTTGAAGGCGCAAAGGCTTCTTTTGCCTTTCGGCAAATACGGCTCGCAAAGAAAAACCTCCCCGAATTTCGCCCCCCAGCTTCTCAATCAATTCAACCAGCTTCTTAGCCACATCGGCATAATTTACAATACCGGCCTGAGGAACCCAAATCCCCTCCAAAGCCTCCACATGAGGCTCTTTCTCTTTTACTTCGGCTGCAGACAACAAGCGAATGCCCCGAAGACCATGGGTCAAACCTCGCTGATAAATGGCGTGAAGACGGGGCCTTTCCTCTTCTCTGGTAGCTACAATGACCTTGCCACACAAATCAAAAGGCAGACCGTAAGTACGACAAAATTCCACCATCAAGGCATGGCCCCTCAAGCAGTTTTTGGCTTTGCTGCCGCCTGGTCTGTAATAAATACCGGAGTGCAGCACCCCGCTGTTGTGTGAGCTTTGGTGAGCAGCAGGCTTCGTTTCTTTGTCCAAAACGACTACGCGTAAACCCGAACGCCGGCGCAAAATCTGCCAAGTTGTAGCTAAGCCGACAATACCGGCTCCTATAATGGCCAAATCATAGCTTTTTGTGTCCTCCGTAAAGCTCATTTGGTTATCTTTGGGGGAAGAAATAGGCAAAAGGCAGCGCCTGCCCTTCTTAAGAAAGAGCGAAGATAGAAAAACTTCGCCCCAACAAAGTACCGAGCAGTAAAATGTTGAGATTTTTAATTGCCATTTCGTTGTCCGTTGCGCTAATCATCTCTTCCTCGGGAGACCTGCTGCTGCTCTTTGTCTATAAAATTCAGCAAAACACCATAGAACAACGCTTCTGTATCAACAAGGCCCAACCGGAAAAACACTGTCACGGCAAGTGCCACCTTCAAACCAGCCTACAGGAAAAACATCAAAACGAACAAAAACCGCTGTCCCACCCCAAACCGGAAGTCAACGATAAACCGCTATGGGCATACTCAAACGACAAGCCATCGCTGTGGCAACTACCTGACATTCAAAGGAAAAACCACTTTCCATACCTCCCGCCAAAAGACACCTGTCCGGTGAGAGAAATTTTCCACCCGCCTCAAAAGGGCTGATTCCCTTCTTTTTCTTCATGCCCTAAGCCGAAACGGGCAGGCTTATCGGCAGGCAAAAACCGTACACGAGCTGTGCCGATGAGTGCACCCGGGCCTAAACAGAATCTTCATTCTGTCGGGCATGATCTGCAAGCAACAAAATGGCCAAGTGCAACCCCTATTGCAGACTCCCAAGTCTGTTAAAGCGGTTGGCCATGTAAACACTTCACTTAAGCATTAAATCATTTCCCTATGAAAAAGTATTTGTTTTCATCTCGATATCCTCAGGCTATAAGCTTTGTTTTGCTGGGTTTCGGCCTCTTGCTTTTTTCACAATGCAAGCCGGAAAAGCCGGCTCCCCCCGAAGAAACGGGCCCTCAATACAGCATAGAAATTCTGTCTCCTTCGACAGAGGCCAAACACGTGGGGGACACCATTTCCATAGAGGCTAAATTCACTGAAGCCGAAGGAGGCATTGTGCATCACATCAACCTCAGCATTTACAGCAAAGATGACCCTGCAAATGTCGTCTACAACCAACCTGCAGAGGCTCATGTACATCAGACATCACCTTATACTTTTACCGACCAATTTGTGCTCAATGTTCCCGAACACACCGATTGGGTTCTGGAAGCCAAAGTATGGGGTGAAGAAGGCAATGCCAAAGAGGTGTCGAAAAAAATAGAGTTTCACGTACACCCCTAAATCCCGCCAATTTTTCGGCAAATCAATTAAAGAAAGCCGGCCCGCGCAGCCGGCTTTCTTTTTTTTTGACCTATGCCACAATCTCTAACCATCAAAACACCGGCAAATCGGGACAAGTAGCGTAAGCCTCTTCAAGAACCGCATCACATTTGACAATTCGCTATAGCAAATTGACAACCGATTAGCCTTCAATTGAAAATCCCAAACAGCAAAGCCTATGGTCTGATTTATGCCCTTTTGCTTCTTGCAAATAATCGCTATTTTTGGCGATTCAAAAACTGTTCTCAGGTATCCAACACAAACAGCAATGAATCATCCAAACCGCTTCTCTCCTTTGCTTTTTTGTTTTTTGCTTTACAGTGCCTTGCTTCCCGCCCAGCAACTCGACATCTCGCTTTTTCACGGTTTAGAGCCCCGGAGCATTGGGCCTGCCGGCATGAGTGGGCGCGTAACGGCTATCGATGTTTGTCACCAGGAACCGGATGTACTGTATGTGGGTACTGCTTCGGGTGGGTTATGGCGCTCCGAAGGAGGAGGCGTTTCCTGGACGCCCCTTTTTGACAGTGTGGATGTTTTGTCTATCGGGGCCGTAGCGGTTCAGCAAGACAACCCCGACATTATTTGGGTGGGGACGGGCGAAGGCAACCCCAGAAACAGCATGAGCAGTGGAGCCGGAGTTTTTAAGAGCATAGATGGCGGTAGAACCTGGCAATACATGGGGCTGGATAAAACCCGTAACATCCACCGCATTCTCATCGACCCTCGCAATCCCGATGTGGTCTTTGTCGCCGCCTTAGGTACAGCTTGGGGCGACACCTATGAACGGGGAGTGTATCGCACGCAAGACGGAGGAAAGAGCTGGGAAAAGGTGCTCTTTGTGAACACGAGAACCGGTGCAGCCGACATGGATATGGATCCCGAAAACCCCAATAAAATTTTCGTCAACATGTGGGAGTATCGACGTTGGCCATGGTTTTTTGAATCAGGAGGTGATGGCTCCGGCTTATACGTAACCTTAGATGGAGGGGATACCTGGACCAAACGCAGCGCTAAAGACGGTTTGCCGGAAGGCCAGCTCGGCAAAATCGGCATAGCCATAGCGCCGTCTAACCCCAAGATTGTCTATGCCTTGGTAGAGGCCAAAAAGACCGCGCTATACAGATCTGAAGATGGCGGCTTTACCTGGAAAAAGCGTGCTGACCGCAACATCGGCGATCGGCCCTTTTACTACGCCGACATCGCCGTGGACCCCCGCAATGAAAACCGCCTTTACAACATTTATTCCAACGTCAGTGTCAGTGAAGACGGAGGAAAGACCTTTACCACCTTACTCGGCTGGGACAACATCCACGGTGATCACCACTATTGGTGGATACATCCCGACGATCCCGATTACCTGATTGACGGCAATGATGGCGGCTTGGCTATTTCTCGAGACAGAGGGAAAACCTGGCGTTTTGTGGAGAATTTGCCGGTAGGCCAGTTTTATCACATTACCGTTGATTTGGATACGCCTTACAACATTTACGGTGGCATGCAAGACAACGGCACTTGGAGAGGACCTTCTCAGGTCTGGCAAGTAGGAGGTATTCGCAATGCCTACTGGCAGGAAATCGGCTTTGGCGACGGTTTTGATGTGGTGGTAGAGCGAGAAAACCCTCGTTATGCCTGGCTAATGTGGCAGGGAGGCAGCCTGTTCCGCACCGACTTGGAGACGGGTGCAAAAACCTGGGTAAAACCCTACCTCAAAGGCAAAGTGCGTTTGCGCTTCAATTGGAATGCGGCCATAGCTCAAAGCCCCTTAGAGCCCAACACCATTTTCTTCGGCAGTCAGTTTTTACACAAAACCACAGATGGCGGCCGCTCTTGGCAAATTATTTCTCCCGACTTGACGACCAACGACCCTTCCAAGTTGCGCCAAAAGGAAAGTGGCGGTTTGACCTACGACGTTACCGGTGCGGAAAACTACTGTACCATTACCACCATATCCCCCAGCCCTCGAACCAGAGACGTCATCTGGGTGGGTACCGATGACGGTCAAGTACAAGTAACCCAAGACGGTGGCCGGACCTGGACCAATGTCTCTTCCAACATACCCGATTTGCCGAAAGGCTCCTGGATAACGCAAATTCACGCCACGCGCTACAAATCCGGAGAGGCCTATGTGATCGCCAACAATTATCGCCGAAATGATTGGGCACCGTATTTGTATCGCACCCGCAATTTTGGCAAAAGCTGGGAGCGTTTGGCCTGGCCCCACCAAATAGAGGGCTATTGCCTTTCTTTCGTTCAGGACAGACATGAACCGCGTCTGCTCTTTCTCGGAACGGAGCAGGGGCTTTACTTCAGCATTGACGAAGGGCAAAACTGGACCAAATGGACACGCGGATACCCTTCTGTTTCCACCATGGACATGGTGTTGCACCCACGCGAACAAGATTTGGTTGTAGGCACTTTTGGACGAGCAGTCTATGTGTTTGACGACATACGCTATTTGCGAGGGTTGGCCCAACTGGGTAGCTCGCTCTTGCGCAAACCGCTTTTCGTTTATCCCGCTTCCGATGCCTGGTTAGCCAACTACAAACAGGGCGCCGGAACCCGATTCACCGGAAATGCCTACTTTAGGGGGCAAAATAGACCCTATGGCGCTCTCATCACTTTTTCCGTTGCCGAAATTCTCAACAAAGACAAGGAGGGTAAACCCCTGAAAGTAGATACGGCACAAGTTGTCGTTTTAGATGAAGGAGGGCGGGCATTACGCCACTTTAAAACCAAGGTGCAAAAGGGCTTTAACCGCTTTTCCTGGAATTTGCGGGCTGATGGCTTTCGCTTTCCGGGCAGCAACCGCCCCAAAGACGGAGATACGCCTCCTCAAGGGCATTTCGTCCCTCCGGGTGAGTACACCATCAAAATCAAGTACGGAAAGTTTGAAGATTTCACCAAAGTGCAGGTCCACCCCGACCCCCGACTTGAGGTAGATGTAGAAGGTGTCAAAGCGCTTTACAGTTATCAAGACGAATTTGGCCAGTACGTAGAGGCTTTGGCGGAAGCCGTCAATCAACTGGACGAAGCCAAAAAATACTTGGACAACAGCATGAAACTGGTCGAAGAACAAGTTAAAGACAAGAAAAATAAGGCGGCTATGCAAGACATGAGCAAACGCATAAAAAAGAAATTAAAACAGCTGCGTGAAGAAGTCTTTCCGCCAAAGGATATCCAAGGCATTTATCGGGACCCCGATTTGCTCATCAGTGAAATTTACGAAACCGGCACCTATTTCAATCCTGCCGGAGAGCCCAATCCGGCCACGGCAGGTCCCTCACCCACCCTCATAGAACGAGCAGAAGCGACCAAAACCCGGATTCGCTCTTATTTGGAAGAGGTGAACAGCTTTTTTGAAACCGATTGGAAAAAATTCAGTGAGGCTTTTTCCGCCTTACAACTTTCACCCACAGGCGTTTTTGAACCCTTGAATGTGGGAGGAGAATAGCAGTATGGCAACCAATAGCCAAAACGCTTTTCTTTATTGTTTAAACCGACAAATCATGAAAAAGATTGGCACAGTTTTGTTTTTGTTTTTGTGCTCTTTTGGCTTGTCAGCTCAAAAAACTTTCCCGTACAATGGCGTCTCGGATCCACGGGAAGGTTCTTATGCCTTTGTCAATGCCACCATTTATCAAACCCCCGATAAGGTCTTGGAAAATGCCACTTTACTCGTGCGCAAAGGGAAAGTTGTGCAAGTGGGCCAGGGCGTTGCCGTACCTGATGATGCTGTTGTCATAGATGCCCACGGCTATTTCATTTACCCGGCTTTTATCGATTTGTACTCCGACTACGGCATGCCTGCCCCCAAGGCGGAAGGGAAAGCCTCCCGTCTTCAACCCCAGATGCTCAGCAACAAGAAAGGAGCTTTTGCCTGGAACGAAGCCTTGAAAACGGAATTCGATGCTGCAGAACACTTTGTCTCCGACAACAAAAAAGCTCCTGATTTGTGGAAATCCGGTTTTGGCGCTGCTTTGGTACATCGGCCGGATGGTATTTCGCGCGGCAGCGCCGCTTTTGTACTCATAGGAAAAGAAAAAGAACATGAACTACTGTTAAAACCCCGTGCTGCCCATGTTTTGTCTTTCGACAAAGGCAAATCGACGCAAAGCTATCCGTCATCACTCATGGGCAGTATAGCCCTGCTGCGGCAAACTTATTTAGACGGGCAGTGGTATGCCAAAGAAGGACATAAAGAAGAAACCAACCTTTCTTTGGAGGCCTGGAATGAATTGCAAAATTTGCCACAAATTTTTGTCGCGGGAAACAAGCTCAACGTCTTGCGTGCCGCCCGATTAGGTAAGGAATTTGGAAAAACGTATCTCATTGCATCAAATGGAGACACTTACCAAAGGTTGGAAGAAATCAAAGCTACCGGTAACCCACTCATCCTTCCTCTGGATTTTCCCAAGGCCTATGATGTGGAAGACCCGCTCAACGCTCGCCAGGTATCTTTAGCTCAGATGAAGCATTGGGAGTGGGCGCCTTACAATCCGGCTCGCGTAGCAGAGGCAGGTATTCCCTTTGTCTTAACAGCCCACGGCTTATCTCAAATGAAAGATTTTTTGCCCGCCTTGAGGAAGGCCGTTTCTCATGGCCTTTCGGCAAATGAAGCCCTCCGCGCACTCACCGAAAGGCCGGCTAAACTCCTGGGGCTGTTTGACCGCCTTGGCAGTTTAGAGGCTGGTAAAGTGGCCAATTTCTTTATCACATCGGGAAACATTTTCGAAGACGGAACGAGCATTCGCCAAGTGTGGGTGCACGGACAAGCCGTACTGTATGAAGATTTGGAGCAAGCCGACCTCAGCGGAGTTTATCACCTTTTGCTCGGTGAAAAAGATTATGACTTGTATGTGAAAAGCAAAAACGGAAAGCACAAAGCTCATTTGCTCCTGCCCGATTCCAGCAAGATAGATGTCAAGTTGAATTTTGACAAAGGCTTGTTGAGTATGCGTTTTGAGCAGGAAAAAGGGCACGGCTTTTGGAGGTTGAGCGGGCACTTGAGCAGAGAACATTGGGCTGGTTATGCAGAGGGGCCTCAAGGTGAAAAAACGGACTGGGAGGCCCTGCCCTCCGGGAAAACATTTGCCGAAAGGCAGAAAAAAGAAGAGAAAAAGGAGGTGGCAAAAATTGAAGAACCCGGCCCGCTGATGTATCCTTTCACAGCTTATGGATGGACAGAGCCACCCAAACAAAAAAAATACTTGATACGCAATGCAACCGTATGGACCTGTGAAAAAGAGGGCGTTTTGGAGCATACCGATGTACTTATAGCAGATGGCAAAATCGTTCAAATAGGTCAAGGTTTAGCCGAGGGCGATGCCGTAGTTATTGATGCGACGGGCATGCATTTGACTCCGGGTATCGTCGATGAACACTCGCACATTGCCATCAGCAGGGGTGTAAACGAAGGCACACAAGCCAGCTCGGCAGAAGTGCGTATAGGCGATGTGGTCAATTCCGAAGACATCAACATCTATAGGCAATTGGCCGGCGGCGTAACGAGCTCTCATCTCTTGCACGGCTCTGCCAACCCCATTGGAGGCCAAACGCAATTGATTAAAATGCGCTGGGGCTATGCACCGGAGGAAATGAAATTCAAAGGTGCCGACGGTTTTATTAAATTCGCTCTGGGTGAAAATGTAAAACAGTCCAATTGGGGTGATCAGTTTCGCATCAGGTTCCCCCAAACGCGTATGGGCGTAGAGCAGGTCTTTGAGGATTACTTTACCCGAGCAGAGGAATATGGCCGGCTCAAAACATCGGGCAAACCTTATCGCAAAGACTTGGAACTGGAAGCCTTGTTGGAAATTTTGCAACACAAGCGCTTTATCACCTGTCATTCTTACCGCCAAAGCGAAATTGTCATGTTGATGAGGGTTGCAGAGCGACATGGGTTTAAAGTCAACACCTTTACCCATATTTTAGAAGGCTATAAGGTTGCGGATAAGATGCGGGCACATGGAGCAGGAGCTTCGACTTTTTCGGATTGGTGGACTTACAAGTATGAAGTCATTGACGCCATTCCCTATAACGGAGCTTTGATGTACAAAGCCGGCTTAGTGGTGGCGTACAATTCGGACGATGCCGAGATGGGGCGCCGTCTTAATCAAGAAGCTGCCAAAGCTATCAAATACGGAGGTGCACCGAAAGAGGAAGCCCTAAAATTTGTGACGCTCAATCCTGCACGGCTTTTACACGTAGATGACCGCATCGGCAGCATCAAAGTAGGCAAGGATGCCGACCTGGTGCTGTGGAACGATGACCCCTTATCCGTTTATGCCGTCGCACAAAAAACCTGGGTGGACGGTATCTTGTTCTTCGATCGCGAAAAAGATAAAGAGAGAAGAGCATGGATACATCAAGAGCGCACCCGGCTCATTCAAAAAATGCTTGAAGCCAAGAAAAAAGGCCAACCGGTACAAAAACCAAAACCGGAACATCATTTGTTGTACGAATGTGACACCATAGAACCCTGAAAATGGAAAACAGCGATTTATCTCTCGCCTGGTTTGAAGTGCAAGCCATGATCAAAGAGCGCTTTGGCAAAGAACACTTACCCGATTTAAATGCCGTGCTCTTTCTCATCGGTTTACAAGAACTGGGAGGCTTGCAAACGACTTTTTCTAAAGAGGAAAAACAAGATTTGATGCATCTTGCCGTGTGCCGCCTGTTGAGCATGCGCGATTATTACAGGTTCAGTGGTTATGACGAAGAGGGCTGGCCTCACTGGGAAGCGGTCAAGCCCATTGAAGTGAAGGGCAAGGCGCAAGAGGAATTGCTCAAAGAATTGGTTGTGGAGTATTTTAGGGCAAGAAAAGAATAAAAAGGTCAGACATGGAACGCATCTGCCCTAACTGTCAACATGAACTGAAAGAAAAACACAAGTATTGCCCAAACTGTGGCCAAAAAAAAGAGCAAAAGCTCATTCCCTCTTTGCGAGAATTTATCGCTCAGAGCCTGGATTCTGTTTTCAACCTGGATTCTAAAATTTTTGCCACAGTTCAAGCCCTTTTTGTTCCTGCCAAACTCACCCAAAATTATTTCCGGGGTGTCCGCCAAAGGTACTACCCGCCCTTTAGAATCTTTTTTGTTTCCGCTCTTTTATTTCTGGCTGTAGTCAACTTAATGTCGTCGAGAGATCAAAATGTGCTAAAATCCAATGTGCCGGCATTAATTAAAGACACAGAGAAAAATGTCTTAATGTGGAACACCTTGGACAGCTTGAGTAAACTTATACAAACAAAGCAAAATGGAGATAATTTAGCACTGCAAAAAACAATTGATGTTTTAAAGTCGGAAATACCGGACTCTCGAAAAGATAGCATAGATGTGTACGTAAAAGTCAGTCAGAGAGATTTGGTGTCATTCTCGCCCATTGAACTGGCCGACCGATATGGAATACAGAGTTTTTGGGAGCGCTTATTTTTTATTCAAATGGCAAAATTGATTAAATCACCTCAAAAATTCAACACATACCTGATGAATCACATGATGTGGTTGATCATTTTTTCCATGCCTATTTTAGCTTTTATCCTAAAGATTCAATACAGGAAGAGCCATCGATATTACATGGAGCATCTGGTTTTTTTGCTGCACTACACCGCTTTTGTCCTCTTCAGTTCAGCTGTAGCGCTTTTCCTCGAATCTATTTTAGACACCCAAGGACTTTATTGGGTTTTAGTTGTCTTTCAATTTCTGTTTTTGCTCTTTGCCATGAAAACTTATTACGGTCAATCATGGGGTAAGACCTTATTCAAGTGGACGATGTTTAACTTTTTCGGATTGTTTGTCTTTGCCTTTGCCTTTACTTTTTTTGCTTTGCTTTCCTTCACCCTGTTTTCTTAGCAGTTTTCTTGTCCCGGCAATTCTCCCTTTTATTCCAAGAATGTACAGGTAGCCTTGTAGCCTTCATTTATTAAAGCATTTTTCTCTTCAACGGATAGGTCAAAGTTTGTCCCGGATATCCCGAGGTCATTGATGCGTACTGTAGAGCTTTGGGCTTGTTTGTCTTCCAAGAAGGCAGCATCCTGAGCCTTGAGCAGAGCAGAAAAGAGCGCTTTGGCGTATTCCGGAAAATTGTCGTAGCCAAACACATGGGGTTCGGTAGTCTTGTTGAGGTTGTCAAGCCTGAATCCCAAAGTATTTGTAAGGGTGCCCCCTTCTTTCTCAAAAGCATAGAAGGGATAGGCAAGCAAGACCCCACCATCTACATAGAGGTTGGTGCTGGGAATGCCGTTGCTAAATTGCCAAGCTCGAAAATAAAGAGGAATGGACATAGAGGCCCTTACGGCCTCTAAGACTATGGTATCGGGAGTTTGCAAAAAAGAAAAGGCTTGTAATTGTTGCGTGTAGAGATCTACAGCATAGACTTTGAGGTCGGGGTAGCCGGCTTTGTGCAATTGAGCAAAGGTCATTTGAGGATTAAACCCCTTGCGCAACAGCAAATCACTCATCCATTCCAAAAAGGCATCCCCGGCATATAAACCGTATTCCGACCTCACTTTTCGGTAGCTTTTGTCATCTTCAAAGGACTTGAAGTCCATGTTAAAAACGGCTTCGTGAATCTCATCAGGCTTAAATCTCAAGGCCAACAGACAAGCCATAATGGCTCCGGCTGAAGTGCCGGCCACTCTTTGTACCTGCTGAAGAACACCTCTTTCTTGTAAAGCTCGGATGGCTCCTACATAAGCCACGCCTTTTACTCCGCCACTTTCAAAGACCAGGTTTTCAATAGTTCGATTCATCTTTTGTGTTTCAAAAGGGGCTGTGTGCCAAAGCACACAGCCATGGGGGGACAGGGTTGATTAGGTATTTGCGTGCATAGATAATGCCCTTTTCCCGCATGCTTCGCTTTTTTTCAACCAGCGAACGTTTTTCTTCAACGAAAAACCGTATTTCCCGTTCGGATGCCTGGAACTTTTTCGGATTTCGACCACCTCAAACCAGAATAGCTTTTTGAGTATATTTGCTTTTGATCTGGAAAAAGTATCTGTAAAAGTTTGCTACTGCTCATGAGCAAAAAGCAGCACACGCATAAACACGCGCCCCCCCCAGGCGATTTCAACCAGGTAAAACGAGCCTTTTACCTGGGTATTGGCCTGAATGCTTTCTATACTTTGGTAGAGTTTATCATCGGTTATCGCACCGATTCTCTGGCATTGATAGCTGATGCCAGCCACAATCTCAGCGATGTGGCCAGCCTCCTCATTTCTTTGTTCGGCATGAGGCTGGCACAAAAGGCTGCTACCGGGCTGTACACGTATGGATACAAAAAAGCCTCTATTTTGGCCTCTTTGGTCAATGCCATTTTACTCGTTTTTATCGTAATCAATATCTATGTAGAGGGTTTTCAGCGCTTACATGCTCCACCTGCCCTGCCGGGAAAAATCATCATGCTTACAGCAGCTATAGGCGTTTTGATTAACACGATTTCAGCTTTTTTGTTTTATAAAGATCAGAGAAAAGACATCAACATCAAAGGAGCCTTTTTGCATTTGCTGGCCGATGCTTTGGTATCGGTCGGCGTTGTGATTTCCGGTGCAGTGATGTACTACACGGCTTGGAATATCATGGATGCCCTAATCAGTTTTGTCATAGGTGCAGTGGTTTTGTTCTCAAGCTGGGGGCTTTTAAAGGAAAGCTTAAAACTGATTTTAGATGGCGTCCCGCAAAATATTGATGTGGAAAAAGTGAAAAAGGTTTTGACGGAGCATCCCTCCGTGAAAAAAATTCGCCACCTACACATCTGGGCTTTAAGCAGCACGCAAAATGCTTTAACCGTACATCTCGTTTTGCAAAAAGGAATAGAACTAAAGGACTTTTGGACAATAAAAAAAGAACTCAAAGAGCGATTGGCAAAAGAAAACATTCAACATGCCACTTTCGAGCTCGATGAAGAATATACCCATCACGAATTGGTTTAGGAATTGCTCACTTGCCGCTGCGGCCTCCACCTGTGTTACAAAACCTCGCCGCAGCTCAGGTTGCGCCTACGTTTTTTCTCCCTGGCTGAAACCACACCGGCGGTGTGCTTTTTTTCCCAACCCACTTTGCTTCGGGTAAAAAATGATCTTCTTTTGCTAAAATAAAAGCTTACCTTTGCCCCTGGATTGTGTATTCTCCATGGTATGCCCAAACCGAAATGGTTGGGGATATTTACGACTCGCAAACGAGCAAAAGATAGGTAGTTTGGGTTGGCTGACGCCTCCCAAAACACTTCTATCCAGGTATAAATCCACCATCAAGTTAAATAGAGCTTGAAGTAACTTACCTGCCAAACATCCCGCTGCTCGAATAAACAACCAAAAACTATTTTGCTTTAAATTTCTGATACAGAAAACATCAGGCGATGGCAGCTAAAAAGAAAAAGAAGGAATACGACATAGAAATCGTCAATCGGCGAGCGAGTTTTGAATATCACTTCATTGAGCTTTTTGAAGCAGGGATAGCCTTGACTGGCACGGAAATCAAATCCGTACGCCAATCCCAAGTGAGCCTCAAGGATGCCTATTGCTTTTTTAAAGATGGTGAATTGTATGTCAAAAATCTCTATATCAAAGAATACGAACACGCTACACATTTCAATCACGAACCCCGTCGCACGCGTAAATTGTTGCTTAAAAAGGGAGAGTTAAAAAAATTGCTGCGCCGGGTTAAAGAACGCGGCTTCACCATCGTCCCCTATCGCATGTATGTCAATGAGCGTGGCCTGGCCAAGCTGGAAATTGCTTTGGCTCAAGGCAAAAAAGTTTACGACAAGCGGGAAGCCTTACGAGCCAAAGACCAAAAACGAGAATTGGATCGGATAAAAAAATATCGCTGAGAAGAAAGTCCGAATGAGTAAAAAACCATTCGGGCTTTACCTGCTATACTCAAACCGAAACGGTTTGGGATATTTACAACTCGCCAAGGAAGGAAGATAGGAAGTTTGGGAAGCTGACGCCTCCCAAACCACTTCGCTCCGAGTATAACTTTGAAATCATAGCTTAAACTTAACAGGTAAGTTATACTGCACCCTTATAGGCTGGCCGTCTTGGGTGCCGGGTATCCAGGGGGGCATCATCTTTACCACGCGTTTGGCCTCTGCTCCACATCCACCTCCTATATCGCGAACGACCTTCACATGGGTAATGGTGCCATCTTTTTCAATGATAAAGCTGACGACAACCATACCCTGTATGCCCTTTTTTCGAGCTTTTTTCGGATACTTAATCTCCTTAGATATAAATGCTATCAATTTCTCATTAGAGCACTGAATCCTTTCCTCTCTATCCCCAACATCTTCACATCCGGAAAAGAGAGGCATTTCTTCCGGAGTCTTAAAAATTGCTTCTGTTTGAGCCGCAGCAGGAAAAGCTGACACCAACAAACTCAGGTAAATGGCAAGAGGGGTGATCAAAATGTACTTGAACAAAGAGACTTTGTTCGATTTGGGCTTCAACATCATGACAAAACGATTTTCAAGGTTAGAAAAAAAGGTATGGGAAAGCCTACATGGCCGATTGCTATGGGCTTGATCCAAAAGCATGCGGCAATAGGCTTTTTTGTTGGCCACGCGCAAAGCTGCAGCATCGGCCTGGTATTCGTGCAACTTGACCAGCTCTCTTTTGTAAAGCAGCAGAATAGGACGAAAAAACCAAAGCAAGATGCCCAGGACTTCTACAAATAAGAGATCTATACTGTGCCTTCTTCGAAGATGTTCTACTTCGTGTTTCAAAACCCATTTTTCTTCGACGGAAGACAGAGCATGCCCCTGAGGAAGGAAAACCCACCGGAAGAAGGAAAAGGCTTGGGTGATCTGTTCACTTCGCACTACCGTAAGGTTTCCGTAAGGGCTTGTCCTTCCTGCTCCAACCAGTTGTTTGATCTTGTACAAGCCTTTAAAAATCCGATAAGTGTACAAACCAACGCCGGCAAAATATCCTCCGAGTACAAAGAATCGCCAAGACAGTGGCACTTGGGAAGAGAACCAAGGCACGCTCCCTGAACGGACAAAAGTAGGCGATAACCTGAGGGTCTCTGAAAAAAACGTTGAAGGGCCTTGTGTGAAAACAAAATCCGGGGCAAGAGGTACCAGCAAACCCCAACTCAATGCCCCCAGCAAATACCACCTGGACATTTGCCAAAAGGTCTCTTTTTTCAAAAATACATGGTACAACCCCAAGGCTAAGCTCCAAAAGAAAACTGTTTGCAATAGGCAATAAAAAAGTCTCATGGCTAATGGTTCTGGTGACAGGGTTTTACTCTTCCTCCAACATAGCCGCTAAGCGCGCTAGCTTTTCGTTGTCGGGAAATTTTTCTTTCACGAGAAAAGACACCAACCGACCAATGGAATTGTCAAAGTAATCCTCGGTGAGACGTTGAACTTTTTGCTTCAGGTAGTCTTCCCGCTGCAGGCAGGTGGTATAAATCCTGGTGTGCCTGCTTAGCGCCTTGAACTGCAAAAAACCTTTTTCCACTAAGATGCGCAGCATGGTTGAAACGGTGCTGTGCGCAGGCTTTTTTCCCAGGCGCTGCTCTAACCCCCTGATCACATCCCCCGTTACACAAGGCTCTTTATCCCAAATGATTTGCATGATTTCCTCTTCGGCTTTCGTGAGTCGCTTCTTTTTCATTGGCTTGGCTGTTTGTTGTAGTACAGAGAATTCACGCCACAAAGATAACTAAATTTTTAGTTAATCAACTATGGGTTTAGTTATTTTTTTCAGCTTGAATAGCTCCGGTGATAGAAACTGGCTCTCCTTTTGGCAAAGACATAGTTTTTTTCGTACCTTTGCATTTAGCAAGTACATGCGCTCTGTCTTTCCAGCTAAGCCGTAAATCATGAAAAAGCGGAACAAGTGGAAAGACTTTTTTTATTTCACCCGTTCAGAGCGTTATGGCACTTGGATACTGAGTTTGCTCCTTATTTTGTCTTTTTTATTACCGCGACTGGACGTTTTCACACCGGCTCCTCGCACGGACTTCAGCAAGCTGGACCGGGCTTTAGCGCTGTGGGAAGCAAAACGGCATTTGCCGAAAGGCCAACAAATCGCTAGTGAAAGAAAAGAGCAGCAGATCGATAAAGAAGACCAGAGCCCTTCTGCTGTTAAGCTCTTCCCCTTTGACCCCAATAAGGCAAGCCGGGAAGAACTCCTTCAACTGGGTTTTTCCGGCAGTTTAGCGCGCACATTGATTCGCTTTCGCCATAGTGGAGCGCATTTCAGCCGCGCGGAGGATTTGCTGAAGGTCTATGGGATGAAGCCCGAATTTTATCAACGCTTACGTCCTTATATTCGATTTGTCGAAGAACAAAAAGGAGGAGCTTCTGTTTTGGTGGCAAATCAAAAAACGCGGGATGCTGCGCCTGTTGAAACCCTTGACAAGCCGGATATAAAAACTATAGACATCAACTTGGCTTCACAAGCCGACTGGGACGCTTTGCCGGGGATAGGGCCTTACTATGCCGGTCGAATTCTTCGATTCAGGGAGGCTTTAGGAGGTTTTAAGGAAGTGGATCAGATTGCAGAGACCTACGGCTTACCCGATTCCGTTTTTCAAAAAATCAAACCTTTTTTGCAGAAAAAAAGTCCTGTTCACCCCTTGCTGCTTAATCAAGCTTCCGCAGAAATATTGAGCCGACATCCGTATGTGTCGAAAAAGCAGGCGGAAGTTTTGCTCGCTTACCGAAAGCGATACGGGCCTTTTTCAAAGATAGAGGATTTGTCCAACACGGGTGTTTTCTCCGAAGCTGAACTGGAAAAGCTCAAGCCCTATCTTTCGTTTGAAACACCCTGAGCCATGTCGGTGAATTGGAGAGCCATTCCTTTTGTCAGACCCCTGTCGGGTTTTGTGCTCGGAATATTTCTCGCTTCGCTTTGGTCAGAACCCCAACCACACAGTTTATGGTTTGGCTTGGCATTGGCCTTTTTGATTTTCGCTTTGCTTTTAACCGGCCGGCAAAGCTATACACATCGTTGGCGTTATGGCTTTGTCACGCTGCTCTTTTTTGTTTGCCTTGGCTTGTATCATCGCTCGACCTATCCCGACAATTCTCATTCCGATTTTATTGGCAAACTGGAATTTTCCGATGAAGAGGCTCTGCTGGTAGAGTTGATCGAACCTTTGGGGCCAAACAGTAGCGGTAAGTTTCTGAGGTTTATCGGCCGTTGTGTTGCAGTCGGAAAGCGGCCATGCCGTGGTAAGTTGTTGCTTTATTTTTCTACACAAGACGAGCCGACTTTTCAAGTGGGAGACCTGCTTCTCGTTCCTGCAGCACTCCAGGAAATTCCCGCTCCGCTTGTTCCGCACACTTTTGACTATAGAGCTTATATGGCCGGGCGGCAGATTTATTTTCGGGCTTTTATTGGCAAGGGAGATTTTTTAACAGTAGGGCATGTCCGTCGGTTTTGGCATGTTACCCTTGCCTTCAGAGAGCGGTTGTTAGACGTTTTGCACAAACACGTCAAAGAAAGAGAAGCCTTAGCTGTTATTGGGGCCATGGTGCTGGGAGAGCGTCGGCAGATGGATGCGAGCCTAAAGGATTTATACGCGCGCACAGGAGCTATGCACGTTTTAGCTGTTTCGGGCTTGCACATGGGTTTAATTTATTTTTTTATGTTATGGCTTTTTCAAAAGGCACCTCTTCAAATCCGAAACAAGAAGGGCCTTCGCTTTATTGCCGGGCTATGGGGCTTATGGGGTTTTGCTTTGTTGACGGGAGCTTCTCCTTCTGCTCTACGAGCTGCTGTTCTTTTTTCTTTTTTGCTAGCCGGCCAATGGGTCAGTCGGCAGCCCAACACCTTCAATTCTTTAGCGGCATCGGCATTTTGTTTGCTTTGGTACAATCCGCTTTGGCTGAGTGATTTGTCGTTTCAGCTTTCTTATTCCGCCATTTTGGGCATTCTTCTGTTTCAGCGCGACGTATTTTCATGTTGGTTTCCTCAATCCGTTTTGCTGCTAAAAGCCTGGAAGTTGACTTCCGTTTCCATAGCGGCCCAAATCAGCACCATGCCTTTGGGTTTATATTATTTTCACAGGTTTTCCAATGGCTTTTGGTTGAGTAGTTTGTTAGCAATTCCTGCAGCTCCTTTTGTCTTGTTAGGGAGTTTCACCTTATTTCTCTGCGATTGTTTTTCTCCTGCTCTGGCCACCCGGCTTGGTTGGATTTTGGAGCGCTTTGTCATACTCCTTAATGAAGGTTTAAGGCTCATCGCACATATACCCGGACAAAGTGTAGAGGGATTTTTCATCAGCAAGTTTCAGCTTTTAGCCCTGTATGCAGCTTTGGCTTGCATCGCCTTGGCTTGGAAAACCCGCAGAGGCAAATACCTCTTATATGGATTAACCCTTTTGCTGATTGTGCAGTTGGAATCCGGCTTTCGCCAAATGCGCTTCAAACGGACGACTTTTTTGATGTCTTACCCCATGAGCAAAGGGAAATTCTTACTGGATGCTATAGCAGGAGGTCAGCGGCTGACACTCTACACCGCCTTGCCCTCAAATTCTTGGGAACGAGCCAGGTCGAAAGATTTTCGCGCATACCTGAAGTTGCAGAAAGGCGTAGATCTCTCCCTTGCGAAAGTGGATAGTTTTCAAATGAACCGGATAAAGTGGAAAAGGCCTTTTTTGCAACTGGATACCGTTTTGATTTATTTGCGAGAAAGCGGTGAGTTAACCCGAGAATCCGCGGAAGAAAGCTTCGGTGCAGATACGACTTTCTTTGTCGGAGAATATTAGCGAGATGTAGAAACTATACTCATGGCGAAGTGGTCTGGGAGGCATCAGCCCCCCAGACTCCCTATCTTTCACTCTTTTGCGAGCTGTAAATATCCCAAACCGTTTCGGTTTGGGTATATACGCTGACAAGAGGGTTAGGCAGATGGATTGAGAAATGGCACGGAGCCGGCCTTTGTTAAGCCTGTTTTGATTTAGGCCTAAACACCTTCCTATGCAAGTGCAAGCCCTGAATCACCCTCAGGTTAAGGCGAGTTGGGGTAAAAGCTGCCCCCCCAACCCAAGGGATTGGAATGATTCCAATGTTGACATGGTCGAGGGCAAAGAGCTTGTCAATTTTTACTTCAAATCCAGTTCATAAAGCTGAAACGTTTTGATGATTTGTTCGAGTTTTGCGCTCAATTGAGGAACCGGAGAGATTTTCATCTCTTCCAGACGTTTGGCCCAGTTGTAGTGGTCCGTTGGAGACGGGGCGGTACCTCCGGAAACGGATTGCGTAACAAAAATGCTGAAGTCACGAAAACTACTCCAGGCATTTTCATAGGCTCGATAGCAACGTCCGTTTATTTCCATATCTTTCCCTTCCCGAAAATCGGTGCAAAGCAAGCCAAAATGGTTGTTGGCTTCCCGAGCAGGGTCGGCTTGGCCGGCTGTACTATGCAGCAAGGCCATGGCAAGGATTACGGAAGAAGGCAATCCGAATTTTTTGCGTTCAGCCACAGCTACGCGGGCAAAGCGCTTGAGGTACTGAAGTTGTTGTTCCTTAGATATTTCCTGCAAGGCTTGCTGCAAATCGAGCTGTTCGGTTTGCCGACTTGCAGGCTTACCCCAAGAAAGAAGGTGGAGCCGGTTTTCCTCAGTGCTCTTTTTGGAGGAGTGCTCGGCATATTCATCGGCAGCTTGCATTTCTTGAGAAGGAACTTCGTCCGTAGGTTTTTGGAAGTACAAAACGATTCGGACTTCCTTCTGATAGATTACATAAAAAGCTATCCCTGCTAGCAGAAGAGGAAACCAGTATTTGAGCGTAAGTCGAAATAAGAAATTGAGCAGCGCTTTCATAACACAAAGAGTTTTATTTTTGGTCGCAAATATAAAACTTTTTGTTTTAAAATAAAGCTATAGAGAAAAAAATTTGCCGAAAGGCAGAAAAAGTTTTTGCTATCTTTACCAGCATGAAGCCAAATCAGTGGAAAGAAAAGCTACACGAAGTCATTTTTGAAGCGGAAACGCCGGCAGGCAAGCGGTTTGACGTCATTTTGTTGATTGCAATTTTGGCCAGCGTGATGGTCGTCATGCTGGAATCCATACCGAGTTTAGGTGCTCGTTATGGCAATTTGTTTTACGCCTTGGAATGGGGATTTACCATTTTTTTCACTGTGGAGTACTTACTGCGGATTTACTGTGTGTACAAACCTATTCGCTACATCACGAGTTTCTTTGGCTTGGTAGATTTGCTATCCATTTTGCCTACCTATTTGGGGCTTTTCATTGGTGGATCGGGTTCTTTGCTGGTCATTCGTTCACTGAGACTTTTGCGGATTTTCAGGATTTTTAAAATGGTGGGGTTTTTAAAACAAGCCCGCATCATCACTTTAGCCATTAAGCGGAGCATTCCCAAGATTTTAGTTTTTCTTTCTTTTGTTTTGGTTTTGGTAACGATTATAGGATCTTTGATGTATCTGATTGAAGGCCCTGTAAACCCGGGTTTTGATTCCATTCCACACAGCATTTATTGGGCGATCGTTACGCTGACTACGGTGGGCTACGGAGATATTACTCCGGTAACCAGTGCGGGGCAGTTGTTATCGGCCTTGGTGATGTTGATTGGTTACGCCATTATTGCCGTACCGACGGGCATCGTATCTGTTGACATAGTACATAGCAATTACGAAATACACAAGGTTTCTACCCAGGCGTGCAAGCATTGTGGAGCAGAGGGGCATACGGCAGATGCAATCTATTGCAAGTACTGTGGAGCGAGCCTATGAGTGCCAAGCTCAACGGCCTTTGCACTCCAATCAAGCCACCATTTATTGTTCTGTAAGTTCTCGGCGGTATTCCGGCAAAGCAAACAGAAATATCCAGAATATGACCAAAGCCGTATTGAGGCCTACGAGCAGGGGAAGGCGTTGATAGAAGAAAAAGCGCAAGCCCATGCTCAACCCGACAGCCAGAGAAGCCAAGAGAAGATAAATGCCCATTTTTTTTACGGGATAGGAAATGGGGTAGTGATGTTGGCCGGTTTGGTAAGCGGCCCAGGCCATAAAGCCGTAACAGACCAGTGCTGCCAAAGCCGGGCCGTAATACCCGAGCTTTGGAATCAATAAAACATTGAGGGATAGCGTAATCAAGACCCCTGCCGAAGAGATGTAAGCACCAAATCGGGTTTTATCGCTCAGCTTATACCAAATGGAAAAATTGTAATACAAACCCAAAAAGAGGTTGGCCAAAAGCAATATGGGGACGACTCCGATCCCGCCCCTTAAATGAGGGCCCAAATACAGTTTGACAAAATCCAGGTAAGCGACAATGAGGAGAAAAGCCAGGCTTCCTGCCAAAGTAAAGGCCTGAGCGACTTTGCCATAAATGAGCTGGGAACGGCTGCGCGCTGCATGGTTGAAAAAGAAGGGTTCTGCTGCATAGTTGAAGGCTTGCGTAAAGAGGTTCATCAATACGGCAAGTTTTGCTGCTGCGCTGTACTCTCCCGTCAGAGCGCGATTTTGCTCCAGGCTACCCGGGAGAAGCCGTTCGAGCATAGGGAGAGCAATGAGCTGATTGATGACTGCTGCCAGAGCAACAACCACTAACGGCAAGGCATAGTAAAACATGCTTTTCCACCGCCGAATATCAAACCCCCAAGATAGCTTCCCATACATAGGCAAGAAAGCCAGAAGAACCAAGCCGCTGGCCAATAAGTTGGCCATGAAGAGCCAAGCTATGCGATTGTCAAGAGCAAAGGGGTAGTAATGGCCCCAGTTTTCCGACCAATGAGGCAAGCCTTTAAAGAAGGTGAAAATGAAAATCAGATTCAATGCGATATGTCCTGTTTTCAGTAGGGCAAACCGAATAGGGCGGTTGTTCAAACGCAGGCGAGCAAACGGTATAGCTGCCAAGGCATCCAAAGCGATGATAAAAGCAACCAAGCGCACATATTCCGGATGATCTGCAAACTGCAACTTTTGCGCTATGGAATCGATATTGGAAAAGATGAGTACCGTAAACCCCAAAGTGCTGAAGAGAAGAGAAAGAGAGGCCGTTGAAAAGCTCTTTTCCTCCTCCCCTTGCCAGCTCCCAAACCGAAAAAAAGCCGTTTCCATCCGGTAGGTGTAAAAGACCATGAGGATGGCGGCATAAGTGTACAGTAGAGAAACGATGCCAAATTCGGACCTGGTAAATACGCGCGTCAGATACGGCGTCAGAATGACAAAATTCAGCAAGCGGCTCATGATGCTGCTCAGGCCATAGATGGCTGTTTCCCCCGCCAATTTTTTCAAAAGGCTCATGGGACAAAGATAGGGCAGATTCCCATAGAAGGAACTCGTCCTGAGCTTCGGCCGTTTCAGACAATTTATCTGACGATCGCACCCCCTACTTATTAGGTGCTATACCCAAACCATTTTGGTTTGGGATATCTAAAACTCGCAAACAGGTAAAAGATAGGGAGTTTGGGAAGCTAACGCCTCCCAAACCACTTCGCCATGAGTATAAAAGGGCTGAATTGGCTTGAGGGTTTGAGCTGAATACCCAAAGAATGCCAGAGCCAACAGCTCCTCTCACCACCTCATTTACCCTTGAGTATAGATTTTGTAAAAATAAAAAAAAGTAAGACCTTTGGCCAATTATACCGCTCTCTTTTCAACTGAGACGGTTTTTCGTGAAGAAAAATTTTGAGTTCACATGATAGATGTCTCTTTGCTCAAAAAAATATGTGAAACCCCTGGTGCTCCGGGTTTTGAAGATCGCATACGCAAATTGGTAAAAAAGGAGGTAGAACCTCTGGTCGATGAAATCCAGATAGACAACATGGGAAACCTCATCGCCATCAAAAAGGGGCGAGAAGATAAGCGGATGATGGTGGCTGCGCACATGGATGAAATTAGCTTTATGGTCATTCACATTGATGACGACGGTTTTATTCGCTTTCAAACTTTGGGTGGCTTCGATCCCAAAACCCTTACCTCCCAACGCGTTATCGTACACGGAAAAAAGGATTTGATTGGCGTCATGGGCAGCAAGCCCATCCACTTGATGAAACCCGACGAACGCAGAAAGGCTCCGGAAATCAAAGATTTTTTCATCGACATGGGGCTACCCGGTGAAAAAGTAAAAGAATTGGTCAGCGTCGGCGACCCCATCACCAGAGAACGGGAGTTGATTGAAATGGGAGATTGCGTCAACAGCAAATCGCTGGACAATCGCGTTTCGGTTTTTATTCTCATAGAAACCTTGCGAAGGTTAAAAGACAAAGAAATCCCCTATGACTTTTACGCTGTTTTTACCGTACAGGAAGAAGTTGGCCTGAGAGGAGCTCTCAAAGCCGGCCACTTGATTGATCCGGACTTCGGACTGGGGCTGGACGTAACCATAGCCTTTGATTTACCGGGAGCACAAGCCCATGAAGTCGTTACCGAATTGGGTGGAGGTGCGGCCATTAAAGTACTGGATGGCTATACCATTTGCGATCCACGCATGGTGCAATATTTGAAACAGTTGGCCGAAAAACACGACATCAAATGCCAAATGGAAGTCCTGGCAGCAGGAGGAACAGACACGGCCGGAGTGCAGCGAGCAGGTAAACGGGGCGCCATAGCCGGGGCCATTTCCATTCCGCTGCGACACATGCACCAGGTCATCGAGATGGCTAACAAGCACGATATTCTAGCCACCATTGATCTGCTTGAAGTGGCCGTTCTGGAATTAGACCAATACAAGTGGGAAAGAGATGAATAAGGGATTTTCACCTTGAATTTTCTCCGATTTTTCGTATCTTGCCCTTATGAAAATACTGCTTCGGCTCTTGGCCATAGCCGCCCTCTTGCTGTTGAAAAAGGGCATTTCTGCTCAAGATGTCTATATCTCCGACCCCATTTCCTTGCGCACCGCTGTAGGGTATGAACTCATTTCGCCACGCAAAGGAGGTGTGCTCTTGCTTCGAGACAATTTTTCAAATGTTCAGGTCATGGGCTTTGACGATGAAATGGGTAAAGCCTGGGAAAAAGACCTGAAACTAGATCACCGCCGACCCCAGATCATTCGGTCCATTTCCCATGAGGACGGTTTTTCAGTCGTGTATATCTATCGCAAAGACGGCCAAGCCCACATCAAAATTCATCGCTACAATGCTGCTGCTAACCTCACTGACTCCCTGACCATAGCTCACCTGCCCGGCACCATCTATGAATTGAACTTGCGCACCCTCGTTTCTGAAGACAGAACCAAGCTGCTGGTTTACCAACGCAAATTTCAAGGCCGCCTTTGGATGCTGGCTTTTGATCTGGAACACATGAAAGAGTTGTGGAGCGACGAAAAGTCCATAGACGAGCTGGCTTCCTCTCGCTTTTTTTCCGACATCCTACTGGACAACAGAGGCAGAGCCTACTTGTTGGTTGAAGAAAACAACAAACGAACTAAACTCCCAAACCACCGCTTGCTGATTTTCACCTTTGACGGATCAGGCTCCTCAGCCTCCAACCCTTTTTCAGTGCCCATGCCGGAGCATGTCCACAACAGCCAACTCTACCGCTATGACAACCTGAATCGACAAATTGTAGGTGGCGGGCTTTACTCCGGTGAAAACCTCAACCGAACAGCCGGTAGCTTTTACCTCCGTTTCGACACCGAAAAACCCGAAACACCTGCCGTACTCACCTATCAAGCCTATTCAAAAGAACTCCTCCGAAAACTCTCCAGCCGCAACAATTTCAACAAAGAACTCACTTATGCAGAAATCAACAACCTGGTGTCTCGACAAGACGGTGGCATGCTGCTCATTTGCGAACGGGTTCATCTGTTTGAACGAAACAAGGGGGTAAACAATACAGCGCCAAATAGATTTGCCGACCACTTTGCCGTGGATTATTACTACGACGAGGTCTTTGTCTTTTCTTATGCTCCGGATGGCAAGCTCGATTGGTTCAACATCTTGCACAAAAAACAGTACTCACAAAACGACGAGGGAGCTTTTTCTTCCTACTTCCCCTCAACGACAACGGCTCGGGTATTCCTCCTCTTCAACGATGAAATTCGCTATGAAAATACCGTCAGTGCCTACGAAATCACCAGCACCGGAACAGCCCAAAGAAAAACGCTCTTTAATACCCAACACCTACAACTTCAACTTCGCTTTGTAGAGGCCTTACAAGTAGATGCCAAAACGGTAGTCATCCCCTCGGAAAAGCGAAATTCTCTCAAACTGGTCAAGGTAACTTTGCCGTAAAATATATCCAAACCGAAATGGTTTGGGTATAGCGCATTAGATTTCACAAACTACCTCTTAAATACAGAACACTCTAAAACAGGCTAAAATCGATTATTTGCTATCAACTTGTTTACTACTGTAGCGATGTGGAAAACCAAATAGATTTTCACAAAAAACGACTAATGCGCTCTTTACCTTCGGAAGCCTGGCATGGAAATACAATTTCAACAAAGACACAATACGTTTCCATTGCAAACAAAGGCTTGTTTGATTCCCAAACCACTTCGCTCAGGGCATATCAATACTTGGGGCAGAGCAGGTGGCCAAAATAGTAGTTCAAACCAATGCTGATAAAGACATATTGGTCTTTGCTGTTGCTGTCGCCACGTTGAAAACCTTCCCGACCGAATTGTTCGTCCACGCCGGGCAAATCTATGGACGGATCAGAGAGAGCCACGGCGACCTCGCCTCGAAGTTTTTGCAAATCGGTGCGATCGGGATAAACGGTACTGACATCGTCCAGATAATCGGTGAAAGTATGCCGGCCACTGATTTCGATTTGTAGTCCCCAGACATAACTCAGGCTAAATTTCATTCCCACACCATAAACCAATGCCGGGCTAATGGAAAAGTATTCTTCGCCTTTAAATTGTCCTTCCGTGCCCAAAGGCCTCAGATTGACCCATTCTCCTTGATATAGAGCTTGGGGATTGTAGTAAAAAGCAGCCAGGCCGCCTACCAGATAGGGCGTAAAAAATTCATCTTTGCTGCCATGTGTATAAGAGAGGAAATTAAACTCCAAGGCTGTGGTGAAGTCGGCAATGGGGGAGCGAAAGTGCAAGTTACGCGCTTGCTGCCAGGGGTTTTCCGAATCGGAGTCATAAGCGCTGACGCGGGCAATACCCAGAGACATTCGCCAGCAAAGGCGACGATTAAAATTGAAACGAGCTGTTGCCCCTCCCAAACCTCCCGGGTGTTTTAAGATGAACTCCGTATTGATATCGCCAAAATAGTAAGCAGCTCCACCCCACAGGCCCAATTCCCAGCCGGGTTGAGCCTGACTTTGGCTTGCGCCAAATGAGGTAATGAACACAGCTACGATAAGACACCTGAGAATTTTTTGCATGTTTTTACGAGTTTTGAAAGCTGTTGTCGCGTTTTTCCTGAGTCTTGAAACGCAAGCCTTTGGTTTTTTTTAACGTTTTATCTCCCCTACATATTGGAGAGGAGTAAGACGATAATTTTTTCCTCTTGCAAAAGATAAAAGCGGTTTTCCTGTATCTCCGCCTGAAGCATTTCAAAGGGGCCACAAGGTAGCAAAAGCGTTTGGAAAACACCCTCCTCCACTTCGTAAAAAAGAAGCTCTTCGGCACCACTCAACAGAAAATGATCGTCATCCAGCGTTTGAATAGCGCGAACATTTTCCAGTTTGACGAACTTTAGAAATTGCCCGAAAGCGTCGAATAAAGCCACTCCTTCTCCGGGTGCCCAAAGGAGCAAGTAATGATTGCTTACTCGAATTTGAGTAAAATAGAGACGACTCAGGTCGAGTTGCAAATCCAGCGGATCACTTTGCAACAATATCTTGCCCTGTTCATCCAGTTTGTACAATATACCTTGATTAGCTTCGTAAGCCCAAAGCCCTCGATCGCGGGCACGCGCCAGTGCCGTGCATTGTGCCAGGCCCGCATCTCGAAGATCAAGGCTTGCCAGCTCAGTCAGCCTGGTATCTAAGGCGATTACCTGAGCAAAATCCCGATAAAAAATCAAAGGACGTAAGGGGCGGGATAAATCTATACAGGCAGCTGCTCCAAAATTGAAATTCCCAAATTCAGCTGTGAGCAAGCCGGCGGAGTCGTAGCGCAAAATTCGACCGTCAGCCAAAGCCAGATAACAATTGAGCAGAGGGTCTGTCGCTAAAAACTCTGCCTTTTGCTTGATGTGAAATAATTGTTTGCATTTTTGTGTGCTGCTATCTGTCCGAACTTTTTGCGCAGAAACCCTTGCCGTCGTTCCGGCAGGGGGTAGATGACATGAGCACCACATCACATTTGCCGAAAGGCAGAGCAAAAACAATGCTTGCCCGGAACTAAGGAAAAACCTGCCCGCATTCATTTTCAAAAAATTCGAGTTTCACTTGCTCGCCGTCAAAAACGGCATAGGAATTGGAGTACAGCCATTCGCCCAAATTGATGTAACGACGTTTGCCCGTTGGTTCCAAGGGATAGTCTATGGGCAGGTGGCGGTGGCCGAAAACAAAGTAATCGGCCGGAATTTCCAGCATCTTTTGGCGAGCATACTGCAGCAACCATTCGTTTTCTTCTCCCAGAAATTGTAGCGAGCTGTGCTTATTGGTATCTCGACTTTTACCCGACCAATAGCGGGCAAAAGGCAGGGCAAAGTTGGGATGAAGACGGGCATACAACCATTGTGCCAATGGATTGGCGAAGACCTTTTTGATAAACTTGTAACCGTAGTCTCCCGGGCCCAAGCCGTCTCCATGTCCCAAAAAAAATTGTTTGCCGGAAATCTCAACCAGGCGAGCTTGACGATAAACGGGAATCCCCAGTTCTTCTTCAAAATAACGAAACATCCACATGTCGTGGTTGCCGGTAAAAAAGTAAATGGGAAGGCCTTGATCGCGCAGTTCTGCCAGTTTACCCAGCAGGCGAACAAACCCCTTGGGCACTACCGTGCGGTACTCAAACCAAAAGTCAAAGACATCGCCCAGCAGCCAAAGGGCTTCGGCATCTTGACTGATGTGCTCCAGCCAACGCACAATTTGCGCTTCCCGCTCGCGACTGGTCAGGCGGCCGTCAATACCCAGGTGGAAATCACTGGCAAAATAAGTGCGTTTTGGGCTCATGGAGCCGCAAAATTACGCCTTTTCCATGAGGGCCCCACAGCTTTTACAGCGGCGCAGTTCCTCATTGGAAAAGAAATTTTCGATGGCCACTTTGAGCTGCCCCACGATGTCTTCCAGCAAGAAGCGTTCTTCGTGTAGCTTTTCGTGACAGTTTTCGCAAAACCACATCAACTTGTCGTACTCATCGGGTTTGCGATATCGCTCAATAACCAAGCCCACTGTACCTGCCGGTCGCTGAGGAGAATGAGGCACGCGCGGAGGGAGAAGAAACATTTCCCCTTCCCGAATGGGAATGTCTTCCGGCTTGCCCTCTTCGTTGATGATTTTCAGAGTCATGTCGCCTTCCACCTGAAAGAAAAGCTCTTCGCCCTCGTTATAGTGGTAATCCTTCCGGCCATTAGGCCCGCCGACAACCATCACGATGAAGTCTTTGTTGTCTAAAAATACCTGTTGGTTGCCCACGGGAGGCTTGAGCAAGTGGCGATGTTCGTCGATCCAGCCTTGAAAGGAAAATGGTCGTTGCATGCTTTTTGATGTTTTTATTGCCTTTCGGCAAATATAAGAAAAGCCGTCCGTTTTTCTTACTTTTGCCTTGGCTTAATTGACCTACATGCCACACTTCCTCTAAAAAAGAGGTAGCCTGTAGCAGGGGAATACAGGCGAAAGAGCAGGCCGGCTCATGAAATCTGCTCGACTTGCTCTTAAGGGAAAATCACAGGCATCAGCAACTTTTGCCGCTGCCCACAAAAGGAATAAACTTACACCGAAAAGCACACAGACATGAAAACCAGACTCGTACTTTGGAGCAAAAACGATGCAGGGGAGCGTTATCTCCTGGCTCTCTCACTCGACGAAAACAAAGGAGATATCGATGTTTGGAAGCTGCCGGAAGGCGTTGTTACCGAAGAATTGGAAGAACAACTCATTGACCAATGGAGAAAAGGAGAAGAGGTGAATTTCCCGGGCGGATATTCTCCCCTCAAAACAAAGGTCAGTGTAACGGAAAGCATTTTGCCGGAAGGCCTGAAAGCAGCTACAGAGGAGGAAGAAAATTTGCTCAAACGCGTACAAGCCGAATGGAATTACCTGATGCTCTCGAACAAAGTCTATCAGGCTTACCGCAGCGAATTGGAAACCTTAAAAGAGCAAATCGCTTCCCTAAGTGATTACAGCAATGAAATGTGGGAGCACCTGCGCTCTTTTTGGGGCAAAGTGCAGCAGCAGGTTCGCGAACGCACCCTCTTTAAAGACCATGCCGATGAAATTCGCCAGGGAACTGATGAGCTCTTCGCTAAAATGAAGGAATTGCGAACGCAATGGCAGCTTTTAAAAAAACGTCCAAAGAAAACTACGAAAAGCTGTTGGAAGAACTGGCTGAAATCGAAAAGAAAATAGAGGGGAACGCCAAGTTTAAAAAGCTGTTCGAGGAGCTAAAAGCACTACAACGCAAAGTCAAAGAAACGGAGTTCACCAAAGGACATCGCCGCCGCATCTGGGAAAAAATTGACAAAGCTTTTAAAGCTGCTCGCCGCCGGCATTTTGGAGATGAAGCTGAAGAAATCACCCCCTTACAACGCCTGGAAAAACGCTACGCTGGGCTGATCGCTGCCATAGAGCGCATGGAGCGCTCTGTAGAACGCGAACGCAATGATTTGGAATTTCAAGAGCGCAGAATCAGCCAAGCCGACAATCAACTCGAAGCCGAACTACGCCGTGCCAAAGTCAATATGATTAAAGAACGCTTGCACTCCAAAGAAGAAAAACTCAAAGACATGCTCAAAACCAAAATTGAGCTGGAACAGAAACGGGAAAAACTGATAGCTCGAGAAGAAGAGCGCAAGCGCAGAGCTGAAATGGCCCGAAAGAAAAAAGAGGCGGCAGAAGCTGCACGAAAAAAAATAGAAGAAGAGGTGCAGCGCAACAAAGAAAAATTGGCAGCCAGTGTAGAACAACAGGAAAAACAAGAAAAAAAGGACGAAAAACAGCCAGAGGCTGCTGAAGAAAAAAACGAAGAAGCTCACTCATCAAAGGAAGCAAGCTCGAAGCAGGACGAAGGTTCTTTCTTGGAAGCAGCAGGAGTTTTGCTTGCCGAATCTCTTTCTGATGTCGTAGATACTGCCAAAGCCATTGCAGAAGTCGTGGGAGATAAAATAGAAGATGCCGTAGATGAACTGATGGGCAAGGATGAAGAAGAGTAAAAAGACCCCTGGTACAAGGCAAAGTGTTTAGCCCGTAGCTGCCCTGCATGCGGAAGTCTGCGGGCTTTGTCTATCTTTGCAGCCTGCAAAAACACGAACATGAAAAAATTCCAATCCGATAGAGAAGGCGTGGACGCCATGGCTCAAGCTTATCGCGACCTCAGCAATGAGATCAGCAAAGTCATTGTAGGACAAAACGAAGTGGTACAGGCAGTCATCATATCCCTTTTCAGCAACGGGCACAGCCTTTTGGTAGGCGTGCCCGGGCTGGCCAAAACACTGCTCATCAGTACCATCGCCGAAGTGCTCGATTTGGACTTCAAGCGCATCCAATTCACCCCGGACCTGATGCCTTCGGATATCACGGGCTCGGAAGTCATGGATGAAGAAAGGCATTTCCACTTCAATCGAGGTCCCGTTTTCGCCAACATCGTATTGGCCGATGAAATCAACCGTACCCCGCCTAAAACACAAGCTGCCTTGTTGGAAGCCATGCAAGAGCGATCCGTTACAGTAGGTGGCGAACGCCACCCCCTGCCCGCACCCTTTTTCGTTTTGGCAACCCAAAACCCCATAGAACAAGAGGGTACCTATCCACTGCCCGAAGCCCAACTCGACCGCTTCATGTTTAATATCCCCTTGGACTACCCCTCTTATCAAGAGGAAATCCAAGTCGTTCGACAAACTACAGCTCCTCAAAATTACGAACTAAAGCACATTCTCAGCGATTCGGATATCTTGGCATTCCAACAATTGGTCAGAAAAATACCCGTATCCGACCACGTCCTTGAATATGCCGTTTCTCTGGCTGTTCGCACTCGACCGGGCACAGAACACGCTACCGAAGCCGTAAACAACTACATCTCCTGGGGAGCGGGCCCTCGAGCGTCCCAGTATCTGGTCCTTGGCGCCAAATGTCATGCCGGCATCCACGGCAAGTACGCCCCTGACGAAGAAGATGTGCGAGCCATTGCCAAATACGTGTTGCGCCACCGCATTGTGCGCAATTACAAAGCCGAGGCGGAAGGTATCACCGAAGAACACATCATCGAAAGCTTATTTTGATCCAAGATGATTCCGCTTTCTTTTTGCATTTGTTCTAACGAAGAATAACCAGTTTGCCAAAACCCTGCTGGAAATAAGCGTCAGCTCCGGTAGGAAAAAAATCCAGCTCTTTGCCCTCAGCATCTCTGGCCAAAATGCGATAGAGATAAACGCCTTTGGCTAAAGGGTCGCCGTATTGGTCCGTACCATCCCAAGGCAAATCGGTACGGTGGGTTCCCACGCGCAGAGGCCCCAAATCAGCTTGAGTTAATTGGCGCACCAAACGCCCGGATACCGTGTAAATCTGAATGCGAAAGTCTGCGGGTGCTTTACTGCCCGTCAGGGTATAAACGAAATACGTTTGCGTAGAAAAGGGGTTGGGATAGGTCAGTACATTGGAAATGGCAGCTGTTGTAAATACTTTGAAGCGCTGCTCAAAATCATAGCCAAACTCAGATTGCGACAAGGCGTAATTGAGGTCGCCACTTTCGTTTCCACTGGCATCGCGGGCGGAAATGTAGAGGCGGTATTCTCCATCTTTTTCAAAGCGGGGTGTCCAGCGGGCATAAGCTCGGTTGTCTTCCTTGGTAGCCGGAACAAAACTCAACTCGGGCTGGCTGAAATAGAGGCGTTTTAATTGACCATCCGGTTCTTTGAGCAAGAGCTCAAAGGCTGTGGTGTCGGCAATGGGCAAGAACGGATTTTCATCCTTGAGTTGAATGAGCACTTCAGGTTCCGCAGACACCAGATCGCCGTCGAAAATGTGCTCGCCATCGAAAGTTACATCCAATAAGGGGTTGCGTTGGTCTTTGATCACATAAAAGGGAATGCTCAAGCGATTGTTTTCATAACTGCGCTCGGCTTGTTCTGCTTCGGGATTCAAAAGGAGGTTGAGGGTGTAGTTGCCTTCCAGCCCGTAGGTGTCGTAAGAGAAATAGATGTGCAAGCTGTCATAAGCCGGTAAAGGGGCAAAGCGTTTATCTATCTCAATCAGTTCATTGCTGCTGCTTAACAAGCTGAAGCGAACCAATATGCTGTCCATCTCATATTTTGAAGTATTCACTATGGCCAGCTCTAAGTTTAGCCGATCTCCTTGTTGCAAGCTGTCAGCATGGAAGTTGAAGAAGCTGTTGGGAGCTACCGCTGCATCGGGGAGCCCTTCATAAAGTACTCGCCAGAATTTGAGTTGAGGAGGAGAGCGATGTATTTCATCTTGGGCAGCATACTCCAACTGCAAATACGGAAAGTTCAATGCGGAAATATTCTGTAAATCCTGAAATTCCGCACTCAGCCCTGAAAAAATGAGGCTGTCTTGGCCGGATGAGCGGATGCCGTAAACCTTAATGTCCACCACATCGCTGCTATCTTGTACCCCCCATTTCCACTGCAGACTCTCCCAGCTTTGGGCCGGGCCGATGAGCACCGAACTCAAGTGGCCGAAGTCCCAATCGCCCGGAAGGGCGTTGTGTTGTTCACTTACTTGGCCGGGTTCGGTGATGGTTTCATTGACACCATATTCCGGATGTCCTTTGCGGTAAAAAAGGGAATAGGGCTTTACGGTTTCCTCATCCGGTAATTGAGATACAAGGCTACACCCTTGAGCCTGGAGGTACGGGATGAGATCGTTGACCCACTCTTCCGGCTTATAGCTCGCACTGGCGTTTTTTTGAACGGTAAAGAAGACCACGTAAAAACCGTTAGGTACTGTATTTTCCAAAAAGTCAATCAATTCAGCCCTTTGCAGGGAATCGGAAGTGAAGAAGAGGAAGCCACCCTGCCCGTTGATGGAGATATCGTCTCCATAGGGCAATCCACCCGGGTTGATCCAAGGCTCCGCTGTAAGTGAATCCAGAACGCCCACCATAACACCAGCGGGCAGAGCGGAATATCCGTAGTAGCTGGCTATGGTTTCGTTTCCGATGAAATAGCGGGGTATGCCGTAAGGAGGATCGTAAATTCTGTTTTTAATTTTGACGTCGATGAAATTGCTGGCAAAATCCAGGGTGCGGGTTTCTTCCGGCCACTCCATGAAGGAAAATTCGTTCTTGGCAAATTGGAAGAAATGAGATTGGTTCCAGCCATTTGCACTTTGAGGCAAATAAACAAAAGAGCTATACCTCCATCGATAGCCTACCGGAGGCAAGCTGTCGGGGCTGATACGCCAGTAATAGACGGTGCTGTCCTCCATATTGAGCATGGGCTGCCAGCTAAGTACCCCACCTTGCTGTTCAATTTCACCTTGCTGCAACAAAGGACTGTTGAAATGCTCTGTGGTGTCGATTTGAAAGATAAATTTTTGCCTTTCGGCAAATGGATTCAGACTTGAGGCCCTGAGCGTAGGGTTGGATTCTTGCACGATGGAAAAATCCGGTGGGTCTAAGGGCAGAAGATCGTTGGATACGATGTAAACAGGAAGGCCTTCTTCTCCATCCGGGCCGATGAGTCGGTTGTTGTTTTCTGCTGCTGACGGTAGTTCCTGGATACGGTTGGCGGCATCCAAGGTGAGGTAGAAGCGATTCATTCCGCGAGCAGCTTCGCCAAAACCCGGCAGGGCAAAGCGAAATGTCGAACGAAAAGCCGGTGCAGGTACCAAGCTGTCGATGAGCAAAACGCGGTTGCCATCGGGCAGGCGTTGTTCTACTTGTACCTGGAGCAAACTGTCTGTCTGGTTCACACCCAGATTGACGATATCAAAAAAGAACTCCAGGCTGTCGAGCTCCGTGTTGAGAAATTCCGGTGCAAAACCCACAGAGGCCGGATCAGGCAGGTAATCAGGGCCCGGATGAGGATTTAACCGCAATGAAGGATCGCCCTGTAAGACGTTTTGCTCGCCCAATTCCCGATCCCCCGTCGCGCTGGAAGCCCACAAATATTCCGTTGAAAAACGAAGAAAATCACCTATCCCCATGCCGTAAAGAGCTCCACCTATAAGCTCATACGTGTGCTTTCCAAGTTGCTCCAAAGAATTGCTAAAGGCAAAAGAGGTGGAAGCCGAAAAAGCTATGGAGCCCCGTTCGGGAGCAAGGACAAAACGCTCTCCGATACCCACATTGGAAGAAAACGCATTACCGGAAAAACAGCCGTAAGACATCATCCAGGGATATTTGCCGTAATTGTCGTAGCTATCCGGGTTGTCAAAATTAAAGTCAAAGGTGTTGGCACTGGAATGACCGTAAAAAGTCAAAATAGACAAGCCCTCATTGATGCGCTGCTTTAAGGCTTCGGACTGGGTCGTTTCTATGGGGTTAGAGCTGGTTTTATAAAAGGATGTTACATGACCACCAAAAAGGTTGTTTGCTATGGTGTTTTCCATTTGGAGAAGTACACCTTTGATGTATTGTTGCTGTCCACTAGAGCTCCCACCTCCCAGATGCATGATTTCTTTCATCCAGGCTTTGTCGCTGATGGTTTGCGGCAAATCCATTTGGTTGGCTTCAAATTGCTCGACCTTCTCGAGGTAATCCATGACCTCTTTGGGAGTTTTTGCCGGAAGGCGGCCTATAGGCAAAGCCATCTCTGTCGCAGCAGGATCGGCCACGAGCAGATTGTCGGAGGGTGGCGTACCAAAGGTGGGAATAAAGAAATCAACACCCTGGTGCAGCCCGAGTTGATAACTGCTGCGTATGCCGGTATAGGTGTATCCTCGCCCGATGAGAAAGAGGTAGGAGGCCTCCGGCCAGTGTTTTTTGGCGTAAAAGGCAAAATTCCGGATGGCCAGAGGATGCCGTTTGATGCCGTAAGCAAATTGGTCGTATAGCTGATGGATGTCTATGGCAACAGTGGTCATGGCATTCCCTGAAGCAGAGCTGCGATATTGCACATAAGCCTCTACGGGATTTTGACCGTTGTACGATTCGTTTAAATCGGGGTGATAGATAATGATAAATTGAGCCGAGTTGTCGGGGATGTTATCAAAAGAAACAGCTGTCAACTCCGTTATTTCGGCATAAATTTTTTCTTTGACGAGCAATACTTTTCTGCTTCCCTCTGCCGGCGGAAACACCGCTTTCAACAATCCGTTTTCGTAAATCGGGTCGATGCGATATCCGTTGCTCAGGTCGTACAAAGCAGGCTTTGCGCTGCTGTTGTCATATCCGGCTATTTCCAGGTACTGCGGGCTGCCATTTGCCGAAAGGCTAAACAGATTCAAAGTATCAGAGCCAAAGTCAAATTGTCTTGGATAGCGCAGCCTTACATATCCTGTTTTAATTTTGTCGAAATTGTCAAAAACGCCCTTAATTTCTACGATATTTTGTTCGCTCAACTCAGAGGGGTCAAGCGAATAAACCGGTTTTTGACCGACCATTCCATAGGTAGAAAATTCTTCCAACAAATTGCCGTTGAGCAAGACTTGTTGAAGGTGGTTTCCGTGTTTGCCGGAGAAGCTAAGATTCAACTCCGCTTGAGGGCCTGCCAGGTAGAGACCGCTGGCAGGTAAGGACACAGTTCGATCTGTACTCCAAGACGATGAGTAACCTTCAGCATCTCGAAAGTGGGAATAGCTGATTTCCTCCCCACCGTAAGAGACCGACCGTTTGATGTAGCTTTCGTTGAAAGCTACGAGAGTTTCTGCCGTGCAATAAAGTTCAGCAGGGGGAGGGGAAGAGATATCGTTAGGCCACTCTTGCACAAACCCGGAAAAAGATTGTTGATCGTCCCAGCTCAAAAAGTAAGTAGAAGTGTCGTTAAAAAGGCTGACATATGGATTAAACATTTGCTCCGGTTGAGCATAGAGAAAGGAGTCAAGTTCACCTCGGTTTTTCAATCCGTAAAACTCCAGATAATCTCCAGTTTGTAGAGGCCCTGTTGTAGATGCGTGTATTTTTACGGGGCGCCCCAGGTGGTAGAGTTGGATATGGCTTGCCGGCAGATTGACAGGTAAGATGCTTTGCAATACTTCATAGGGAATGCGATACCAGCCGTCTTCGCTTACGCCAAACTTATACCAGGTTTTATCGTAATCAATCCACTCGTAGCCATACAGGGAATCTTGCCCGTTCCACATTTGCGCTTTTGTCTTGTTTGCCAAGACCAAAAGGCAAAGGGCAGGCAAGATGATCAAAAGAGTTCTCCCGAAAAAAAACTCATACCTTAACCCATTCGATGCTTTCATTTCTCAAGAGGCTATCGTAAGTAAGAAAATGAGAGGTGCGCATGGTTCGCCCTTTCAGATCTTCAATTTCAGCTTCAATGGTGAAGACGCCCCAGGTCCAGATGTAAAAAGCTGCTTTGGGATTATCCGGAGTGCAACTGATATGGCGGACGGGATTGGGGAAGGTTGGATGTAGTTTATAAGTAACACTTTGTACAAAGGGCAAATCCGGACCATCCAAATAAATCCAAACTTTGTACCAAACTGTTTTCTCGCCTTTGGCATCGGTAGCTTCTTTGTAATAGGCCTTTCTTTTCTCACCTTCTGCCAGTGTTTCATAGGGGCTGAAAAGCGAATCGAAAATTTCCAGGCTGTATTGTTTTTTCCTTCTTTCCATGTCGTTTAATCTTCTTTGGGAATGAGGTGATCTGGAGGTGTTACGGGGCGGATGGCTTCCTCTGTACTTGCCTCATAACCTTTTATTTCGGGTTGAAACACTTCCTGCTCAACAGGTATGTTATCCTGATTGTTTTCCACACTTGCCTGGCTGTTGTTGATTTTATTGGCAGCCGATTCTCCAAAGTAATAGCCAATGATGGATCCCAGCAAGGTACCTATAGAAGCAATAACAAGTTGCAAAGCTTTCATTTTCTCTTCAAAGCTCCCTGCTGCAGCCATAGAGTAAATGATGAGTACGGTGAAAATCACGACCAGCATCAAGGCCAAAAAGTGGCGGAAATCGTCTATGATGTTGGCAAAAAATCGGGCAATGACAAAACCCAGGCGTTCTCTGGTACCCAAACTGGAAGAGTAGCGCCTGCTGTACTGGCCTATTCCGAAAATGCGGGCAAGCCAAGCAATCATCAATACCACGCAAAAGAGCACGACCAGAAAAAGAAGTACGCCCATGCTGTGTTGCTCAAAGAAACCGAAAAAGGTGTCTGCATTCATAAGGTGTGGGGATTTGGACTTTTCTATATACACACAAATATAAGCGTTTTTAAGGATAACGACAGGAAATGAGGAAGCTTTAAACGCTCATCATGGGGTTTTCAATTTGCCGAAATATACCCAAACCGAAATGGTTTGGGATATTTACGACTCGCAAACGAGTAAAAATAGGGAGTTTGGGGAGCTAACGCCCCCCAAACCACTTCGCCATGAGTATATTTACAACTCGCAAACGAGCAAAAGGATAGTGATTTGGGAGGCTGACTCCTGCCAAAACAACTTGTGGGATGCATCAGCATCCCACATTCACCCTTTGGGTTTAGATAGAGCTTTTTCCGGGAAGATCAAAAAGGTAAGCTCATTCAGGCAAACACCAAATTGGGATTGTTTTGATCAGACGACCATCCGCTGTAAAAAAAGCAATAAAATACGCACCCGGATAGGGGAGTTCCAGCGCGGCTCCGTCAGCAATTTCCATTTCACCAATTTGCTGCCCTTGTGCATGCACGATCACTATGCGACACGACTCCAAACTTTCCGGAAGGTGAAAAAAGACCTTTTGGTTTGCTAGCGTCGGATAAACCTGAAGTGTTGCATAGGTATAGCGCATAGGGCCTTCTACAAGGGTTGTAATATCGACCACAGCATCGCCGGTAAACATCGAAATGTTTATCGGGCAAGCGTTAACTCGAGTTACATAACCGGCTTGCACTTCCAGCGTTGTTGAGCCCATCACCCCTTCAAAACACAAAGAAAAAAGTGCGTTTTGATCCGGCAAGGTAAGCCATTCATCTGAAGGCGGGCAGGCTGAGGAAGGATCTATTTTCCAGGAAAAGGACAACTCGCCCGCCTCTTCATCAAGGTTCAGCGTAGTTGTGCCGGGTAGGCTGTCCAAATTGGCAACAGAAAAATTGGTAAGAACCTCAGAATCCCATAAAATGGAGAAATTTATCTCTTGAAGTTCTACAAAATCAAGAACCTATACATCTACGCATGTAATTTCTCCGGCCTCGGCAGATAAGGTGGCTGGGCTGATGTACACCGTAGGCTGAGCCCAAAGGGTAGCTGCAACGAAAAGATTTGAAACGAGAAAAAACAGCAAGTTTTTCATGACAAAACTTTAATATCAAAAAAAAAGACTTGAACAGTGTTAATGTGCTAGCTTTTAGCTTATTCAAACTAAGCCGGAACACGTGTCGTCTTTACCTCCAAGCAACCTGCTTAAGAGGGATAAAAACACTTGTATGTAGATGTCTGAAGGGGCAGATTAAGGCAAGCCTATCTATACTAAGATAAGGTCTTCTCCTCGCACGCAAAAGAGTGCTTGAGCTACAAAGATAAAAAAAAACGATTGCAAAATCTCACCTACGTCAACAGCTTAGACCTTGACAAAACCCAAGTTTGTTCAGGGAAAAATGGTTTACGCTATTTTTACCGATTCGGCAGCTGCTGCCTATAGAATTAGGCCCGCACAAAACACCTTTTATTCCCAAACCGAAATGGTTTGGGACATTTACGACTCGCAAGCAAACCAGAGATAGGGAGTTGGAGAGGCTAACGCCTCACAAACCACTTTACATGAGTATAGACCTGCAAGACACAGGGGGAATGAACTTTTGTTGAGAGCCACCGGCTATTCCTCCATGCATTCATTTACTCTGCGCTTCTAAATCCAAGTTTGGCGGAAGGCCCTGGGGGTATCTGGCAAACATTTTCAACTGCCTGTAGCTTATTTGATTGTCTCTGTACATGTAATCACCTGTGCCTTCCAGGCTCACCAAAATTCCAGCAATTGTATCTAAGGGAAAGCTGTAAATCAACCAATAACCGTGAAGAGGTGTTAACAGCAGAGACCCAACAAGAAATTTGGTATAAGGCTGGGGATTCAGGTATTTTACGCGGAAAGATTTAATGTCTTTCTTCGCTACGGCCTTTAGCTTTTTTACAAGGTTCACTTCTTTGTACTCTGCCCAAACCCAAATTTGCTCCTCTTCAACGGCTATTAACTCGCCTTCAATTTCCGACTTATCCAATAATTGGATATCAATATACGACCCGTAGGGATTTTCCCCGATTTCTTCTGCTACAGGCAGAAACTCGGGCGCAGAACACGCGGTGAGTAAAGCAAAACAGAAAGCGAGTAATGCTGTAAATTTAGAAGTTTTCATACGAGAAATTTTTGGTTTTAATCCTTGAACCCCAAAAGACATCTTCCATTTCTTGCTCATAAAGCTTATAAGCCTTAGCTTCGGACTTCAGGTATTTTTTAGGTTTGTCTATCATCTGTTTTAACTTTCGGAGGTCTTTGTCTTGAACCCACTCATCACGCATCCACTCTAAGTAGTAGCCCTTTGAATACAAGAACAATTCGTAAGTCCTGTTTCCATTTTTTTCTGGCAGAGCAAAGTGAAATTCGTATTCGTCACCCGGCATAGTGACTAAGTATTGATTTGAATTCCTGAGACGTTTCAAGGCTTCCTCATCAAAACTTCCCTGGCGGACTACTCGTTGCACAGGGATTTCTTGTGGAATGACTTCTGCTTTAAGTCTGGTTAAGGCGAGATAATCAATGCGCCACAACCCCTTGTTTAAAACGAGTTTGAGTTTAAGCTGTTTGTCAAAATGATGAGAATCAATTGAACACAAAGGAATAAACTGTTGGTTGATGGCAATAGGGCCGGTTTCATAAAAACTTCCTTGAAACACCCATTCCGTTTTTTTCTCACTCCAAAAATAAACATCTATATCTCCCAGCTCGGCTTTAAGGCCACTTTTCAATTTGTCTTTGAGATCGCTACCTCGTTCTATTTCAGCAAAAATGTAGCCGGCTTCATCCCCCATGTAATCTAATGCGCTGTAAATGAAATAGGTAGTCATCAGCATTTGGCGAAAGCTAAGTACGAGGCCCAAATTTTTAGCATCTTCAACACCTTCAAAAGTGAGAAAAATCTCTTCCTTACTGCTCAAGTTCTTTTCATCAGCCAGGCTAAATCGCTCTTGTTTGTCTTCGGCTTTTAAAAGGGATGTAATGTCTCCTTCTGCTGCCTCTGCCAAACTTGGCAAATAAATGCTTTCACACAGATAAAACTTATCAGATGGTGATTGATAAACCCGTTCTTGATCTTTCAGAGGGCATGCCCGTAGGTGAACGTTTTTCACATAGTGCGTTTCCAATGCTTCATTTTTCATTTTTATGGAAAAAATACTATCTGCTATTTCCCACCTACCTAATGCATCAATATCCGAATCTTCCATGGAAGGTGAAATGGCATTTGAAAAACCCTCGGCAGATGCGTAATGGACATTATCCGACTCATTGGTGTAAAAAGTTGGGCAGGAACCAAAACAAGCTTTGGGGTTCACCAGGCAAGCTATTGCTCCAACAACATTCAAAGCAAAGATAAGGGTAGAAATTGTAACCTCTTCATTATGGATGTCTTTCAGAGGTGTGTTGGTTTCAAAAATCACAACACTATCCAGAGGGATAGTCACCTTGCCTTGATAAACTTTTTTCCGATAGACATTATACTGATCTCCCTCACCAAGGAGCAAACCTTGCGTCGTATCAAGCTGCCAGGAATCCCACAAAACGTATAAATCACCATCCCGGAGATGAGCTTTTAAGTAAGGCTTTTCTTTTAAACCGGCTGTTTCCTGCAAAAGCTCATTGGCATCGTGGTAATTCGAGCGAAAATACTGAGGAGTACACGATTGCACAATCAAAGCAGCAAAAACAAAGTAAAACAGGTAGTAAAAGATCTTCTTTCTCATGCTTTTTAATTTTTTCCAAATAAATCACTCAAATTTCAGGGGATGAAAAAAGAGAAAAAAGAGGGGGTTGTTTGGGCTGTAAACGCCTGAAATTCAGGACATTGCAGCTAATCAACAAGCAAAAAAACTCCCGCCCCACTGCACAATATACGAACAATCCATAAATAACCTCTGGTTATTTTGCTTTTTTTTAGCAAATCCAACACTTTCTTGAGAAATTTTCAGAATTTGTGCTAACTCAAAGGTGTGGTTAGCTATCCGAGATCAAGGCATTGCAAAAAGGCTATCACCCGGCTATGTCACTTGCAAAATTTCTCAAGTACAAATCTGTTCATTAGCCAGAGATAGGGGGTCTGGGGAGCTGACGCCCCCCCAAACCACTTCGCTACGAGTATAGATGTTAAAAGATTAGGCTCAGCCATTTTTTAAGACAACTAAATATTGAAAATCTTTAACCTGAATCAATTGCTTTTGACTACCGAAACTTGAGTGAATTACACTGCAATTGGACTAAAATGGTCATGGAAAGCAAAAACAATTTAAGCGAATTTAGTAATAAGCCTTTGTCCTAAAAGGGAGGCAAAGTTTGTTTAAGGTCGGTCGGCTTCGAAAAAGCGGCTGCTTCTTCCTCAAAAAGAGCTTGGAGAGGCAAAAAAATAAAACAAAATGTTGTATCTTCGCCTCGATTAATCACTTTTAAAACATCTCATTATGCATGCTGCACTAAAATTTGCTTTGCTCTTTCTCTTGGCCTTGCTCATCATTTTTCTCGTTTTGGGATGGTTTGCTCCCCGAGAAGTGGACATTTCTCGAGAGAGAATCATAGAGGTACCTGCCGAAAAAGTTTTCGCTGCTGTAAACGACTTGAGCAGCTGGAAGCATTGGTCTCCCTGGCAACAAAGAGACAGTACCTTGAAGGTCGTTCTCGGAGAGAGAACCAAAGGTGAGGGAGCGTCCTACTCCTGGACTAGCGAGCATTCCGGTACGGGAAAGTACACCGTTGTACAAGTAGAACCCAAGCAGTCTATCCTTTCCGAAATCGAGTTTGAAGGGCAGGGAAAGGGGGAAGGGTACTGGCGCTTTGAAGAAGTTGAACCTCATAAAACCAAAGTAAGCTGGGGCTTGCGCTTTAAGGTGCCTTATCCCTTTAACGCCATGCTCCTCTTTCAAAACATGGACAGTGCCGGGGCAGACTTTGATCAGGGTTTGGACAACCTCAAAACTTACCTGGAGGAAGAAGCGGAAAAAATCGGAAAGTACACCGTGAAAAAAGAGCCTTGGATGCCCAAGTACTATCTGGCCATTCGCCAAGACGGACTGGCCCAAGAAAAAATTGCCGAATTTCTTTCACAAGCTTATGCTCAAATCGGAGCATATCTGAGCTCACAAGGCATTACACCTGTCGGTGCGCCCTCCGCTTTGTACTACATTTGGGATGAGACAAACCAAACCACCGATATGGCTGCAGCCTTGCCCTTGCGGCAAAAACCGGAAAAATGGCCCCAAAACCTGGACACTATCAGCCTGGAAAGCGATTCAGCTTTGGTCGTTGATTACTATGGTAGTTATGAAAACATAGGAAAAGCACATGTCGCCATAGACGCCTATATGAAGGAACACAACTTGTCTCAAAAAGCACCGGTTCTGGAAGAATACCTCACAGACCCGGGTGTTCAGACAGACCCTTCCCAATGGCATACCCGAATTGTTTATTTCTGGAAGTAACCTAATGAACGCCTCGGTCTTCCAACCACTTTCAATGGGCTTACGCCAAACAGATGCTATCTTTGCATCTACCTTGTGGCATTTCTCTGCCCAATCCTTTGTTTTTAGGCAGGGAAATGCCACTACTTAGCAAGAAATACATGCCTGACTCATGAAAGCAAATCGGCCGCCAGTGTCTTATACGCTTTACAAGCACACGGATAAACGCTCCCAATCCTTGTTCGAAAAGTCCACAAAAAGAACCATACCCCTACGCGCCTATCTCTCCAACTGGCTTTATCTCCTGTTCTTCACCACAAGTATTTTCCTCTTCCACGCTTGCTCATCGGAGGTCCATTCCAACGCCAGCCTCAAACCCTATGCACACAGCGAATTGGACCAAATCGCTGTCGTTGCCGACCCCATTCTCTGGAACAGCGATCTTCAAGATACTTTTGAGTATTATTTCACCTCCGCCTATCCCATCTTACCCCATCCCGAACCACGCTACGACCTGCTGTATTTTAGCCCCGAAGAATTGCTGGAAACCCCTCTGCGCAGAGAACTCCGCATCTATGTCTTGCTGATTAACCTCAGCAACAACAAATCTCCCCTGACCCAAATGGCCCTACAAGATTTGCCGAAAGGCAAAATAACAGAAGCAGAAACCAAAGGACATCTCACGGTTTTTGGCTACGACAAATGGGCGGAAGGCCAAATGCTCATCTATATGATCGGCAAAAACCCCGAAGAACTTAAAAAAGCCATTGTAAAAGACTTCCCCGGCATAGACCAAAAGCTCAAAGCTTTTCAAAAAGAAAAAGTGGCTGCTTCCGTCTATTTCGGCGGGCGAGCCCGAGGTATCGAAAAAAAAATAGAGGGCCAGTTCGGCATTCGACTAAAAATTCCTGCCAAATACAAAGTGGCTTTGGAAGATCAAAACTTTCTCTGGCTGCGAGATGACTCCCGCCAAGAAGTTACTACGGGCATTCTCTTGTATAAAGTTCCATACGAAGACAAGAAACAACTATCTTACGAAGGCTTCAAGGAAACTCGAAATGCTGCCGGCCGTTACATCAGCACGCATGTACCCAACACCCACATGATCATCAATGACAGAGATCTTCCCATGTTCACCCGACAACTCCAGCTCAACGGGATCTACGCCATAGAGGCACGAGGTATCTGGGAAATAGACCATGATTTTATGGGGGGGCCTTTCATCTCCTATCTCTTGCTCAACCCCAAAACCAACGAACTCATCCTGGTCGACGGTTTTGTTTTTGCCCCCGGAGAAAACAAGCGCCGCTATATGCGAGAAGTGGAACACCTCTTGCACAGCGTTCAATTGATGTAAGCCGACCTGTATTAAACGGATACGGTTTTCTTCCCTCAAGGAGCACAAGCTCAAAACTACCTGAAATCAAATCATTCCGGTTTGTTATACCCGAACCATTCCCGTCACGATTATATACCTATTTTTACACCTCATTTCTCCAAGCCGAAGTGGGCTTGAGAGGCTCCAACAGAATGAATCGACTACAAGCCATCCCAAACATTCTGGCAGGCTGGTAACTTGTTCTAACTACATAAGTTGTGCAGAAAATGAAAAAACGAATTTGTGTTATTGGAGCCGGGCCGGCCGGCATTACGGCTTTAAAAAACCTCCTAGACAAAGGTTTAGAGGTCGTGGCGTACGACAGGCAAGCAGAGGTCGGTGGCAACTGGATTTTTTCCGACAAAACCGGACATTCCAGCGTTTTTGAAACCACGCACATCATCAGCTCCAAAACGCTCTCTCAGTACGACGACTTCCCCTTTGACGATTTTGAACCCAATATCCCGGACTACCCCTCACACGACCAACTACGCCGCTATTTTCAGGCTTATGCCCGCCATTTCGACTTGTACCAACACATTCAGTTCAATACAGAGGTATTACATTGCTCTCGAAAGGGTGAAAACCAATGGGAAATCGAGCTTCGACAAAACGACCAAGTGCGAACAGAGCATTTTACACACCTCGTCGTTTGCAACGGACATCATTGGGACCCTCGTTGGCCGGATTATCCCGGAGAGTTTAGCGGAACTTTTTTGCATGCACACGACTACAAACGCGCAGCGCCCTTCGCCGGTAAGCGCATCTTAGTCATTGGCGGAGGCAACTCGGCTTGCGACATAGCCGTGGAAACCAGCAGAATCAGTGCCTTTACGGCCATAAGTTGGAGAAGGGGGTATTTGGTGTTGCCTAAATTCATCATGGGCATACCCTCCGATGTGGTCGCTGAAAAACTGGCTTGGTTGCCCATTTCCATTCGATCGCGACTTAGCGAACTCATCATCCGACTGCTCAACGGCCCCAATGAGCGCTACGGCTTGCCCAAAGTCAATGTCAAATTTGGCGAAAGCCACCCCACCATCAACGATGAACTTCTGTATCGCATACGCCATGGAAAAGTCCATCCCCGGCCCGACATTGAGCGTTTTGAAGGGCGAACCGTCCACTTCAAAGATGGAAGAACGGAAGAATACGATGTGGTTTTTGCCTGTACGGGTTACCGCATATCACATCCTTTCTTTGACGAATCTTTCATCTCTTACAGCGAAGGCCCTGTACCTCTTTACCTGCGTATGATGCATCCCGATTATTCCGACTTGTACTTTATCGGTTTGTTTCAACCCTTGGGTTGCATCTGGCCCGGAGCAGAACTCCAAGCAAAAATTGTAGCCCGAGAACTCAGCGGGGAGTGGAAACGCCCTTCAGACATCAAAAAGCGTATAGAAAAAGAGCTCAAAAAACCTCATTACCGACAGATCCAAACGCCAAGACATACCATTACCGTGGATTACCACCTCTTTCGGCGGCAATTGCTGCGCGAATTGCCCAAAAACTACATCAGCAAAGAGCCTGTCCAAAAACTCCAAATGCCGTTTAAAGCGCCTAAGCAAAGCAGCTAATCGCCAAGAAGTTTGTACTTTTGTAGTCCAAAAGAAAACGCCATGGCACAAGTTGAGTTGATTATGCCCAAAATGGGTGAAAGCATCATGGAGGCCACCATCCTCAAATGGGTCAAACAAGTTGGAGATCGCATTGAAGAGGATGAAACCGTACTCGAAATCGCTACCGATAAAGTGGACTCTGAAGTGCCTTCGCCAGTATCAGGCGTGCTCGCTAAAATTCTCTACCCGGAAGGCGAAACCGTAGAAATTGGCAAGGCCGTGGCCGTCATAGAAACAGAGGGCGAAGCCTCCAAACCTCAAACCCCGAGTCAAGTAGAAACCGAACACAAAGCGCCAAGCCCGGCTCCGGCAAATACCGGAAACGGCAGTCCGCAACCTTCCGCTGCTACAAGTCCGCAAGCCCCTGCCATGGCAACGACAGCCGTAAGTACGCAGACAACCCCCTCCCGTTTTGGCCCCTCCGGCCGATTTTATTCCCCCTTAGTGCGCAACATCGCCAAACAGGAAAACATCAGCACCGAAGAGCTGGAGCAAATCCCCGGAACAGGCCAACATGGCCGCGTAACCAAAAAAGACATCTTGGGCTATGTGCAAAACCGAAAAGCTCAACCCACAACAACTACTACCCAAACCCAAACTCCGGCACCAAGCGTGCCCTCCTCCTCGGGGCAAGTGGAAATTATCGAAATGGATCGCATGAGAAAACTCATCGCCGATCACATGGTGCGTTCCAAACAAACTTCGCCTCACGTTACTTCCTTCGTTGAAGTGGACGTTACCCCGCTCGTTCAGTGGCGCAATGCCAATAAAGAGGCCTTCCTCAAACGCTATGGAACCAAAATAACCTTTACCCCCTTGTTCATCGAGGCCGTCGTCAAAGCCATACACGACTACCCCATGATTAACGTATCCGTTGATGGTGACAAAATCATACGCCATCTGGATATCAACATCGGCATGGCAACGGCTTTACCCAGTGGTAATCTCATCGTTCCCGTTATCAAAAAAGCAGACATGCTCTCCCTACCCGGTTTGGCAAAAACTGTCAATGACCTGGCCGACAGAGCACGCAACAACAAACTCAAACCCGAAGAAATCCAAGGAGGAACTTTTACCCTAACCAATGTCGGAACCTTTGGCAACGTTATGGGTACCCCCATCATCAATCAGCCCCAAGTAGCCATACTTGCTACCGGAGCTATCCGCAAAAAACCCGCAGTAGTCGAAACCCAATATGGCGACCTCATCGCTATCCGCCACCTGATGTTCTTATCTCTGTCTTACGATCACCGCGTCGTGGACGGCGCTCTCGGCGGTAGCTTCCTCCGCAAAATTGCCGATTACCTGGAAGCTTTCGACCCCAATAGAGGCCTTTGATGAAAAATGCCCTCATCTGTGTAGCCGCTCTTTGCCTTTTGTCGAGCCTTCAAGCTCAACAACCGGTAGCTTATTGCAAAAAAGGTGAAGAACTGTTTGAAGAGAGAGAGTACCTCAAAGCCTACCCTCTGCTCACAGAATGTGCGCAGGCCAAACCCCAAGATGTTCATCTCCGACAAAAGCTCAATCAATGCCTTTATCTTGCCGGCCGGCCCGAAGAAGCCGTTAAAGGCTTTCGCCAAATGCAAGCCGATTTTAAAAAATTGCCCGTTTCGTATTGGCTTTACCTCGGTCGCTCTCTCCAAGCCCTTAAACAATTTGAAGAAGCTGCACAAACCTACAAGGATTTCCTCCGCTATGCCGAACCCTCCCACCCACAACGAGCAGCTGTCAAAGATGATTTAATCCGCTGCGCCACCGGCATACATCTGCAAGGACAACCAAAACGAGCCGTCGTTCAAAACATGGGACCAACAATTAATAGTACGGGCGACGAACTCAGGCCTATCCCACATCCAAAAAACGAAAAACTCTTGTTCTTCTCCTCTGCCCGAGAAGGAACACTTGGAGGGCGGCGCAACGCTCAAGGTGAACCCGATTTCGCCAACGGACAATACCTGGGAGATATTTTTACAGCAGAACTGCTTCCTTCCGGCTGGGCACCCCCCCAAGCACTCAGCACGCTCATCAACAGCACCCGCTACGATATACCCATGGGGTTCTCTGCAGAAAACAACACCTTCTATTTTTTTCAGGGATACTCTACCTATAGTGGAGAAATCTTTGCAGATACAGCCTTTCGGCAAATGTCCAAACTCGGAACACTCTTTGCCGCTCGCTTTGAAAGCCCCATGCAAACGGCAAAAGGAGATACCGACCCCTTTTGGTTTACAGACAGCGTCTTGCTCTTTGCCTCTCGCAGAGCCGGAGGATACGGAGGCCTTGACCTCTACATCACGCATTGGCGCGACGGACAATGGACACCACCACAAAACCTGGGTCCCGACATCAACACTCCTTATGACGAACGAGCCCCCTTCCTTGCCAAAGACGGCCGCACCTTGTACTTCAGCTCTAACCACCCGGAACGAAGTTTCGGACAACTCGACATCCTCCGGTCTGTTTTTAATGATTTGCTCGGACGCTGGTCAAAACCCTATAACCTCGGCTTGAAATTCAATTCGGCTTTTGACGATACCTACTTTTTCCTCTCTCCCAAAGGAGACAAAGCGTGGTTCGCCTCTAACCGCCCCGGAGGTCAAGGTGGCTACGACCTCTATCTGGCCCTCTTCTCTGAGCAACACCTGGAACAACAACATCAATCTCAACCCCTGCTCTTCACCCACGTGCTCAAACAAAAAAAACAAAAAAAAGACGAGCTTTCGGATTTTTATATCGAACCCCTTTACCTGGAAGAACAGGGGCCAGTCTTGTCGCAGGAAAACATCAAAAAGCTACAGCGGCTGGTTCAACTTCTCCACGCTTACCCTCAGCTCGATGTGCAACTCACAGCCCACAGCGACCCACTCGATTACGACAACTACCCCTTGTTTTTTTCTCTCAAGCAAGTAGAAGAAGTCGGAAACTTCTTGCTCTCAACGGGAATCTCTCCAAACAGAATTCGGCTGCGAACCGTAGGAGATAACTATCCCGTAGCTAAAAGCCTGTCAAAAAACGCCACGGTAAGGCGATTTAACCGAAGAATCGATATTGTCCTAACGGGCTTGGAAGATGTACCTGTAAAAATTGTCATCAAAACACCTCCGGTAAGTCCGGAATGGCGAGACAGCCGAGGTCAAGCCTACTACACACTCCTCACAGGCCTCAACTATCGCATTCAATTGGCTAAAGCCAAAGAACTGTTTCCGGCAGATGTTCAGCTAAAAGACCCCCACGCTACCATAGAAAAAGATCTCAGCGAAAACATCTACTACTTTACTGCAGGCTTGTTGCGTAGCTACCGCGCCGCACAAACCATGCTTCAACAAATGAAAGAAGAGGGCTTTCCAAAAGCTCACATTGTGCCCTACCTCAACGGTGCCCGCCTCAGCAGGGAAGAAGCCCTGGCTTATCTGGATCTCTATCCCGAACTTGAAGAATGGCTTGCCAATGATCAATAAAAAGCTATGAACGCACTAGCAAACTTCAACATACGCATAGAAATTCCCGTTCTCTGGGGAGATATGGATGCTGCCCGACACGTCAACAACACCGTCTATCTCAAATGGGCCGAAACCGGCCGCCTGGCTTATTTCCACGCCATCAATGATGGCAAAACGGAATTCAACAACATCAGCATCATCCTGGCCTGGCAAGATTGCAAGTACATCTTTCCCATGACTTTTCCCGATACGGCTCTTCTGGGCATCAAAGCCGTGGAAATCAAAGAAGACCGCATTTTCCTGGAAACCCATATCTTTAGCCAAAACCACCAAAGGCTGGCAGCCATATCCAAGCAATCACTCATGGCCTACGACTACAAAGCCCTGCAAAAAGCAGCCATGCCCCAAAAGTGGATTGAGAACATCAGAAAATTGGATATGCTATAAACCACGCTTTACCCTATGATGCTTGAGTTGGCACAAAAATGCAAAGGGAGTAGAGAAGGTGGACTGTTGCGGCAAAGGTTTGCTGATTTGCACAGCAATTAAAAAACAGGAAAGCAGCCAAATTGTTTTCCTCTGAATCACGACCTTAAAAAACGACCTGCTTTAAGTAGTCGATATTTGCTAACCAAATACAAAACCTGACCATGAAATCATTTTTCTTTTTCACTTTGTTGAGCATAAGTCTCTTGGCATGCCACTTAGGCAAGTCTTCTACAAAAAACAACGCAATGAACACACCGGAGCAGGCTGCTCCGGGACAACAATTCGGAGAAAAGATTAAAGCCAAAGGAGCTATCAGCTATGCCGAATTGGTTGACTTGATGCAGGGCAAGGATTCTTTACGCATCAAAGTTAAAGGCACCGTCGAAGAAGTCTGCCAAAAAAAGGGCTGTTGGCTGACACTCAAAGCCGAGCGCCCGGGAGACAAACCGCTTTTCACTGGCTTTAAAGACTATGCATTCTTCATGCCTAAAGACCTATCCGGCCATGTCGTCGTCATGCAGGGCTTGGCCTATCGCGAACTCGTACCCGTAGAACAGCTCCAACATTTAGCAGAAGATGCCGGTGCTTCCCCCGAGGAAATAGCAGCCATAACCGAACCGGAAGAACAACTGCGCTTTGTAGCTGATGGCGTTTTGGTTGTCGAATAAACCCAAGGGCTGCAGCTTCTTTCTGCAGCCCCTTCTTCTATGAAAAAAGTCGCACCATTATTCGTACTCCTTCTCTGCACTTTGGGCCCCTTGCTTGCCCAGCAAACCAGAGCAGATAGCCTGTTAAGAGAATTGGAGGCGGTACAAAGCGATACACAGCGGGTTAACTTGCTCAATGAACTGGGTTGGACCTTAAAGTTTGATTCGCCTGATTCAGCCCGTCTTTTTCTCGATTCGGCTCTATACCTGGCACAACGCATTAACTTCAAAAAGGGCGAAGGAGATGCTTTGAATTATCGCGGCGTAGTGGAAGACATCCACGGGCAAGCCGATGAAACAGTACAATACTTTCAAGCTGCCTTAAACATACGCCGCGAACTAGGCGACAGCGCCGGAGTGGCTTCTCTTTACAACAACCTGGGCAATGTAGAGGAATATCGAGGAGACTATGTCCAAGCTCTGGATTACTACCAAAACTCTCTACGTATTCGCAAACAACTGGGTGATAGCTTGCGGGTAGCTCGCCTATATTACAACATCAGCATACTGTACGAAAGCATGGGGCTTTACTCGGAAGCGCTCAACTACATCTTTAAATATCTCGAGCTAATTGCACTTTTGCCCCATGAAAAAACAGATCTGGCCAATGCCTACCTCGTCATAGGTAACATCAAACTGGAACTGGATCGCTTCAGTGAAGCTGCAGAAAACTACAGCCGCGCACTTCAAATTTATCGCGAACGGGGAGCTCCGAGAGAGCTTGCCGATGCACTCAACAACTTGGCTAATGCCGAAGATGCCCGGGCAGATTCACTCTACGAAAGCGGCAATCTCACTGCCGCACAAAAACGCTCACAAAAAGCTTTGAAGCTATATCGGGAAGCCCTCAACATCAGACAAAGCGAAGAGGACGAGGAGGGCATGGCAGAGATTTACAACAACATAGGCCTCACCTACAAAAATCTGGGTAGTTACTTGTTAAAAAAAGGAGACAAAGATCAGGCTTTCGCCAAATGGGATACAGCACTACAATTCTTTCAACCGGCCCTAAAAATTTGGAAAACCTATGAAAACAAAAAAGGTATCATGGCCATTTACAACGGCATGGGAGACGTCCATCGCAGAAAAGGGCAACTTGACTCCGCTCTCGTTTACGTCCAAAAATATTTGTCCCTGGCCGAAGAACTCGACGACCCCAAATACCGCCAAAACGCCTACAAAGACCTCGGAAAAATTTATTACTTGCTCGGACTGTACAAAAAGGCCTACGAATACCGCAGAGCCTATGACCGTTTGAAATACCAACGCCTCAACGAAAAAAAAATCCGAGATAACGAACGTCGGGAAATCCTCTATGGAGACCGGCTCAAGCAATACGAAATTGAACGCCAACGCCAAGAATTGCTGCTACAACAAGAGCGCGCACGCAGCATGCTCATCACTTTTCTCGCCGGTGCCATCATCCTCCTGCTCATCATCGGCTTGTTGGTCAATCGCTACCGTTTGAAAGCCAGAGCCAATCGCCAATTGGCAGAAAAAAACGCCATTATTGAGCAAGAGCGCCAACGGTCTGAAGAATTGCTGCTAAACATTCTGCCCGAAGAAGTGGCACGGGAGCTAAAGGAAACGGGAAAAACGCAAGCCCGACAATACGAACAAGTAAGTGTCCTTTTCACCGACTTTAAATCTTTCACCCAAATAGCCGAACGTCTCTCTCCTGCAGACTTGGTCGCCATGCTAGACGAATGTTTCAGTGCCTTTGATGAAATCACTGAACGCTTTGGTGTAGAAAAAATCAAAACCATAGGTGATGCGTACATGTGTGCAGCCGGCCTGCCCGAACCCATACCCGACCATGCCGAGCGAATTGTCCGGGCTGGTTTGGCTATGCGCGACTTCGTCAAAACATTTGCCGAAAGGCAAAAAGCGCAAGGACTACCGGCTTTTGAAATTCGCATAGGCATACATACCGGCCCCGTCGTAGCAGGGGTGGTAGGTCACAAAAAATTTGCTTACGACATTTGGGGTGATACCGTCAATCTCGCAGCTCGTATGGAGTCTTCGGGAGAGCCAGGCAAAGTAAACATTTCACACACAACATGGCTTTTGGTCAAAGATCACTTCCACGCTATGCCCAGAGGAGAAATAAAAGCCAAAAACAAAGGCGTGCAAAAAATGTATTTTGTAGAAAATCTTTAAAAAATCTACTCCTGTTGAAGAAGATTGGCCAACTTCTCTGAGAAGAGCCTACATTTTTTACTTCCGCTCACATTTTTTTAGCCCCTTCCATGTCAATTTCCGTTACCCAGGCTTGGTGGTCTATTCCTGCTCGAGTCCAGATTTCCGACATGGCCTCTTTCACCTCTTCTGCAACTAAACTGTTTGCGCTAAGCGCAAAGACAGCGGGTCCTGCACCTGATATACTGCAACCCAAAGCACCGGCCTCTAAAGCAGCTTCTTTCAGTGGGTAGAATTGAGGGATGAGAGAGGCGCGCTGTGGCTCTATAACGAAATCTTCCAAGCTACGTCGAAGCAATTGGAAATCCTGTCGGTACAAGGCTGCCACAAAAGCTCCGAGATTAGCGCTTTGCCTGACAAAGTCTTTTAGAGGAACCGCATCGGATAAAATGCTCCGAGCCTCTTTAGTCAGAACTTGCAACTCAGGGCTTAAGAGGCTGAGATGTAGACCGGGTATGATGGGTAAGCGCTGCACATCCGGCGGGTTTGAAGAGCGCACCAAAGTAATGCCGCCAAGTAGAGAAGGAGCAATATTATCGGCATGTGCCTGCCCACCTATGGCCAAAGTTTCCCCAGCCAGGGCAAAAGGCAAAAGGTCCCGTTTTTCAAGAGGGCGCTTGAGCAGCTCATTGATGGCCATGGCCCCGGCCACAGCACTGGCAGCACTGGATCCCAAGCCACTGCCTATCGGCATTTTCTTGCGCAATTCCAAAGCTATACCCAATTCGGTTTTTCCCAAGTATTCCAACAAGCGCCAGGCAGCAAGCCCGGCTGTGTTTTTTTTGACCTCATACGGAAGTTTCCCCTTTGCTCCGGAAATGTGGACGATTTCCAGGCCGGGTTTTTCCTTAAAATAAGCAATCACCTCATCGCCAACACCTTTTACGGCAAGACCTAAAACATCAAATCCACAAACAACATTTCCGACGCTTGCCGGAGCGAAAATTTTAATTCCCGAGTTTTTTTTCTGCATGATTCCGTTTGGTTGCCAATTAACCCAAATTGATAATTTCCGCAAACACCCCAGCTGCCGTCACTTCTGCTCCGGCTCCGGGTCCGTAAACGACCAAGGGCCGTTCTGCATAACGGTCCGTTCTAAAAGCAATGATGTTGTCTCCCGGACTTAGGGTGAAAAAAGGGTGTTGCGCACTAATTTCTTCTAAAGAAACGGAAGCTTTTTGTTCACTGGCATCAAAGCGGGCAATAGGCCTCAAAACCTTGCCCGAAGCAGATGCCTGTTGGCGAAGGCCATCAAAAAGTTGGTCAACCTCCGGCAACCGCTTGAGAAAATCGTCCACCTCAGGTATTTCCCAAAATTCTTTTGGAAGGATAGGACTAACGGACACGTCTTTTTGTTCCAGGGCATATCCCGCTTCTCTGGCCAGAATCAAAATTTTTCGCAACATGTCTTTTCCGCTCAAATCATCGCGAGGGTCCGGCTCGGTATAACCCAATTTCCTGGCTTTAAATACGGCCTGACTGAAAGCCATGCCCTGTTGAAAAGCGTGAAAGATAAAAGACATAGAGCCTGAAAGCACGCCCTCGATACTGAGAATGCGATCTCCACTGTTGATCAAGTCGTTTAGCGTATCAATAACCGGCAGCCCGGCTCCTACATTGGTTTCAAACATCCAGGCAACATTGCGTTTTTCAGCAATTTGCTTGAGTTCTATATAGGTTTTGTAAGGCCCGGAGGCTGCTGTTTTATTGGGCGTAGAGATGAAAATGCTGCTGTCCAAAATTTCGGCATAGCAGCGTGGCACCTCTTCTGTAGCTGTATTGTCAACAAAGACGGAATTGCGCAAATTTAGTGCTTTCATTCGTTTGACGAAAGTCGATAGCTCCATGTTTTCCCCCGCAGACAAGCGCTCTTGCCACTGCTCTAAGTCTATTCCCTCTTGCTTAAAAAACATCTTCCGGCTGTTGGCTATGCCAACTACGCGTATTTCTAATTTTTTGTATTTTTTCAAAAAAGCATTTTGTTCCAGAATTTGTCGAAGCAGGGTGCTTCCTACCAGGCCCGTCCCTACGACAAACAGATGACGCACTTGAATATCTGACAGGAAGAAGCGTTCGTGCAAGGCATTGAGGGCTTTGCGTTCATCTTTAGCAGGAACAACCGCAGAGATGTTCAATTCTGAAGAACCTTGTGCAATAGCTACGACGTTAATGCCGTTTTGCCCCAAAGTACTAAACATTTGCCCTGCTATTCCGGGGCGGTAGCGCATGTTTTCACCGACGATAGCCACAACAGCCAAGTCCTTTTCCAGCCGGATAGGCTTTACCAGACCGGCTTTTAACTCGAGCCGGAAAGCTTCCTCAACGGCTTGTCTAGCTTTTTCGGCCTCTTGCGGCATGACGGCAAAGCTAATGGCCTGTTCGGAAGATGCCTGCGTGATGAGTATGACGTTGATACTTGCCTTGGCCAAGGCATCAAAAAGTCGGGCAGCCGTTCCGGGTACACCGATTAGTCCACTACCGGAAAGCGTCAACAAGCTGATGTTGTCTATGGAGGAGATACCTTTTACCGCTTGCTCTTCTACCGGGTTTTGCTCTCTAATTAGGGTGCCCGCCTTGTCGGGTTCGAAAGTGCTTTTGATGAATATGGGAATGCCCGCCGACATAGCCGGCTGGATGGTTGGCGGATAAATGACCTTAGCCCCAAAATGCGACATTTCCATAGCTTCCGCATAAGATAGCTGTTTAATAGGCAGAGCTGACTTCACTTTGCGGGGGTCGGCAGTAAGCACACCTGCGACATCAGTCCAGATTTCCAACTGCTCAGCCTGCAAAGCAGCTGCCAGAAGCGAAGCCGTATAATCCGACCCTCCACGCCCCAAGGTCGTGGTAACGCCTTGTTCATCGGCGGCGATAAAGCCGGTAACAACTTGAATGCCTTGTGCTTTCGCAAAATGCTCTCGAATGCGCTTTTTGCTGTATTCCCAATTGACAAGGGCCCCGCCGAAGTCAGAGTTGGTTTGTATCAAGAGACGAGCATCGGTATATGCTGCGGGCAAACCCAACTGCTTCAACCTGGCAGCTAAAATAAAATTGGCATTGCGTTCCCCAAAACTGAGAAGGTAATCCAAAGTTCGAGGAGAAATCTCTTTAACCAGGGAAATGCCCAATAAGAGATTCTTCAAAATCTCATGATTTTCCTCTAAGGCTGTTTTACTCTTTTTGAGAATCTCTCCTTTCAATAAAACTTCAGCAGCCTCAACATGACGAGCACAAAACCCCTCGTAAAGGCTTAGATATTGCTGCTCTTTTCCGGCTTCCGCCAAACGACTCAACTCAATGAGCTGATCGGTAACACCCCCAAAAGCAGAGCATACTACGGCAAAAGAAAAGCCCGATTGATGATAAGCGACCAAGATGCTACTTACCTGCTCCATCCGTTCGGGAGTACTCACCGAAGAACCTCCGAATTTTAGAATACGCACAAAATCTCTTTTTGTCGTTTAAGGCAAATACGACCTCTACCTACACCTTATCCTCGCAAAAACTCCTGCAAAAGTAAGGGCTTATGCGCTAAAAATCACCTTTCTTGCTGACAAAGGTCATTGCCCAAGCTGATGAGCCAAGCCACCTTTAAACTTGCAAATTAGAAGTGAATCAGGCAGAAGAGGCGAGGCATACAGCATTCAAGAAGCTAGAGCTGCCAAAACTTCTCAGAAACAACAACCTCAACAAAAATAAAGTGTTATGCTCGATTTTCTCTTGCAAGCAAAGGCCTTCATCAGCCAGCCCTGGCCTTGGTGGTTGGGAGGCTTCATGATTGCCTTCATTATGTTTGCCCTCATGTTCTTTGGCCATGAGTTGGGCATTTCTGCCAATTTGCGGACGATGTGCGCGGCAGAGGGAGCCGGTAAATTTGCCGACTTCTTCGACTACGACTGGACTCGGGACGGGTGGAACCTCATGGTGGTTTTGGGTGCCATGTTTGGAGGATACATGACATCCCACTATTTCGCGGGAGCAGAAGGGAACATAGCCCATGTATCTGAAGCTACGGTTGAAAGCCTAAAAGCCCTGGGCTTGAATTACGAACCGGGGCAGGTTCCACTGGTACCCGAATTTTACAGCTGGGAATCACTCTTTACCTTGCGAGGTGCTATCATCATCCTCGGTGGAGGGTTTTTAATCGGCTTTGGCGCACGCTATGCCGGAGGTTGTACTTCCGGGCATGCCATCAGTGGGCTTTCCAGTCTGCAGTTGCCCTCTCTTGTAGCCGTCATAGGTTTTTTCATCGGGGGGCTGATTATGACCTACCTGATTTTCCCGCTTTTGTTTAGCCTTTAAAAACTTTGCCATGAGATACTTCAAATATATCATCATCGGTTTTTTGTTTGGGATGACGCTGTACAAAGTGGAAGCCGTCTCCTGGTTCAGAATCTTTGAAATGTTTCACTTTCAGTCTTTCCACATGTACGGCATCATTTTCTCTGCTGTGGCTTTTGGTATCTTGGGCGAACAACTCATAAGCCGTTTGCATTTGCGCAACATCAAAGGCCAGGAATTGCACGTACCTCCCAAAGCCCCGCAATACAAGCGTTACATTTTCGGAGGCATCATTTTCGGACTGGGTTGGGCAATGGCAGGGATATGCCCCGGGCCGATGTTCATCCTCATGGGGGCCGGCTATACGGTATTGGTTGTTTTCCTTGCCAGCGCCATGTTTGGAACATTTGTTTACGGATTGTTGAGAAACAAGCTGCCTCATTGATTTGCAGCAAAAAAACAACAGTAAAAAACTAAAAACGAAGTCATGACTCATCATCAAATCGTCATCATAGGAGCAGGGACAGCCGGTATCACCGTTGCTGCCCGACTGCTAAACGAGAACCGCAAGCTGGATGTGGCATTGATAGACCCATCGGAAAAGCACTACTATCAACCGGCTTGGACCTTAGTCGGAGCAGGGGCTTACAAGTATCAAAAAACAGTGGGTTACACACGCGACTACATTCCACGAGGAGCTAACTGGATACGAGATCGGGTGTCGGAAGTTGATCCGGAGAACAACAAACTCAAGACTGAATCCGGAGAAGAAATAAGCTACGATTACTTGGTCGTTTGCCCCGGTGTACAATACCGTTTGGAGTGGATCGAAGGGTTGGCTGAAACCATAAACAAAAATGGTGTCTGCAGCAACTACATCGACTCCCGGTACACTTGGCAAGTTTTGCAATCGTTCAAAGGGGGAAATGCCGTCTTCACGCAACCGGCAACGCCCATTAAGTGCGGTGGTGCACCACAGAAAATCATGTATTTAACCAGTGATTACATAGCGCGCCACGGCCTAAAAGACAAATCGAAAGTCATTTTCGCCACCCCTGGATCAGTCATTTTCGGTGTAGAACCTTTTAAAGACCGTTTGATGGAAATCGTAACGGAAAAGGACATTTCCTTACTCTTTTTCCACAAGCCGGTCAAAATAGATGGCCCCGGGCACAAGGTTTATTTTGAACTCATGGAAAAGGACAAGGATAAGTTGTTTTATAATTTTAAGGAATCCTTGGGATACAAAGATGCCGGAGAGAACAGAGTCTCTTTGCCTTTTGAAATGTTGCACCTTGCACCGCCACAATCTGCCCCGGATTTCATCATGCACTCAAAGCTGGCCGTTCAAGAAGGCCCGGATAAAGGTTGGGTAGAAGTAGATATTTACAGTTTGCAGCACAAACGCTACCCCAATGTTTTCGCTTTAGGCGATGTAGCAGCCTTGCCTACGGCAAAGACAGGAGCTGCTGTTCGCAAACAGGCACCGGTTTTGGTCAAAAACCTTTTGGCTGCTATGAGTGGAAAACCGCTTCAAGCTCGCTATGAAGGTTATTCTTCCTGCCCCATAGTTACCGGTTATGGAAGAATGCTGTTGGCAGAATTCAAGTACGACAATGTGCGGGATTCCGACCCGCTCTTGTCAAAGTTTTTTGACACCAGCAAAGACAGCTATGCCATGTGGCTGCTGAAAAAATATTTGCTGCCATTCATGTATTGGAAGCTGATGCTGCGAGGTAAGGCCTGAGATGGGGATAGAAAATTAAGGTTAAGCTTTAGGCAAAGAAGATTAACCCCTCAGCACTTTTTGCAAAATGTCCAGGCTTTTGACTTGGCCAAAAGGCGTGGTGTGCAAGCTGTAATAGGCTAACAACTCTTTCAACAAACCTTCTCGTAAGGCGGGAGAGGGAGGGGGTTGGGGAGAGGGTGTGTACCAGTTACTGTGAAGGAGGAAGGACAAGAGCTTGTTTTGATCTTCATCCAAAATAAAGTAGCCGGCTTGAAGTTCTTCTTCCGGAGGAAGGGGAACAAATCGGCCATGAAGGAGATCGAAAAAAGGCGCCTCGGTTCCAAAATTGTTTTGCATTTCAAAGCCCAGATGCCCAGCAAATTGACACAGAAAGTAATGGGGTAAGAGCTGGAGAGAATGCTCCGTTTGATCGACAAAGATCAAAAACTCATACATCCATTGGAAGAGCAAAGGCTGACTTTCCGGTTCGTGCAGACATTTGCGGGCAATTTCCATGGCAAAGAGGGCTATGGAGCCTTTCGGCAAATGATATGGTAAGCTGTGATAGATATAGGCAGCCCGGAGTTCACGAGGGCGATGTAGTTTAGATTTGTTGCTGTAATAGACAACCATATCCAGAATAGAGCCGACTTGAAGTAGTGCTCCTGCAAATCTTGGTTTGCTACGCCTAACCCCACCAATGATATAAGACTGCAAGCCCTTTTCTTCGGTGAAAATATCGGCAATAATGCTGGTTTCGCCGTATTTAAAGGCGCGTAAGACGATGCCACGGGTTTTGATAAGCATATCTCTTACCAGGCCATCTCGTCGTCGAGAGGTTTTTGTTTGTAGGCCAGGCGGGTTGCAGCCCGCTGCTTTTGCCTTTGCAACACCAATTCTGCTAATAAGATATTGGCCGGCTTTTCCTCTAAATTAGACAGTGCCTTGTGCACCTTTTCTTCCGAAACATCCAACCGGTAAAGCAAGCTAAAGAGATATTCCGGCCTTTCTGCTATGAGTTGTGCAATGCGATCGGACAAAATTCGCAACAATTCTTTTTCATCTGCCCTCAAATCCAGAGAGAGGTCGAAATCTTGGCGAATAAGTTCTACTGTTTTTTTGTCCTTTTGCATAATAAGAAGGACAAACAGCCGGCAGATTTTTAGCCGGCTGTTTGTCATTTTATTTACCCATAGGTGGCAAACCACCTGTTCCTAAATCAAAGTCCTTAAACTGTTTTTCCAGTTCTGTAGCAAAAGCATCATCTTCCTGTTTTTTGACCAAAGCCACGAGATCATCTTTGGTGCGCAAAGTCAAACCTAAGTCTTGAGAAAAGCCGGCTTCCAAATCTCTATCATCCAACGAGAAGTAAAAGGTCAGCATATTTTCCAACCTGTTGGCCAACTTCTTTAAATGGGGCTTGGTTTCTTCATAGGCTCCGGCCTCAACCATGAGCGACAAAAAACGCATGGTGCGATAATCATAAGGGAAGTTCATGTCGGGAAAAACTTCCAGATATTTTTTGGCTAAAGCCAAAGCCTTTTCCTTGTCTCCGTGCTTGAGATAGTCCTGAGCTGTGCGCAGAAACATGATGTGGAAGCTCTGTATGCTGGGCCCGTAGCTATAATTTACATAGAGCTTTTCTTTGTCGAAATTGCCCCAGGCAAATTTTTCCATGGCATTGCGATAGACTATGTCGCGGGCTACGCGCCCCGCACCATAAACACTACCAAACATGCGCCGATCATTGCTCATTTCGGTTTTTACGGGTACAATGCGCAAGGCCAAACCTTCGAGTTGCATGTAGTCCTGGAGATTAAACATTTTCTCCGAACGCCCGGTAACGGCGAAGTAAATGGGGCGTTCGTTGATGTTGGACGCTATGACATCCAAAATGGCCAATTCATCTTTGATGAGGTATTGCTTGTCTTTGTTAATGCGGATGGGGATGCGACTGACTACTTTTCCCGAATCCGCTTCCGTCACCCAGCCACGCTCAAAAGCTTTGGGTACATCCACAGCCAGATACATCCGTTTAGTGGGCAAAAAACTTTTAGGCTGGCGAGAAGAAGTACCTGCAGGAATCTGATCCTTTGCAATATGTCTCAGTACCTCCAGCGCATTCATCTCGATGTCCAGCTTGGGGTCATAAGACTCCCCCTGCCTGGGGTTGTAGTAAGGAGTAGCCACTCGATTACTTCCCCTATAGGCCGATGAAGGTATAGTGAGCTTTAAGGGCGGAGAATCATTAATTCTGCGCCGAAGCAGGTCGATATACCAATCTACAGCTATGAGGCTGAGGTTAACAACCCGCACATCGGTTCTTATGCCTTCCACTTCCTGAGCATACCAGAGTGGATAAGTGTCGTTATCCCCGTAAGTAAATATGATGGCATTGGGCGCACAAGACTCCAGGAAATTTTTGGCGTAATCACGAGGCGCTTTGATGTGGCTGCGGTTGTTTTCGTCAAAATTTTGTGTACCCATGAGTAGGGGAGCCGACAAAGTAATCAGGGAAGCCAGCACTGCAGCAACATTTGCCGAAAGGTTCCATTTTTGCCGAAAGGCAGAAAAGAGTGCTAAAGTACCCATACCTATCCAAATGGCATAGGTGAACATTGAACCGGCCAGAACATAGTCGCGCTCACGGGGTTCATTGGGGGGTTGATTAGAGTAAATGATGATGCCAATGCCCGTCATAAAAAAGAGGACAAAAAGAGCTATGGCCTCCTTGGGTCGGCGTTTAAAGTGAAAGAAAAGCCCCAGTAAGCCTAACAAAAAAGGAACGAGGAAGTATTTGTCTCGGGCGGCATCGTCTTTAAATTGTTGCGGAAGTTCATCTTCATTGTAAAGTCGTGCTTCATCTAAAGGCTTTATGCCGGAAAGCCAATGACCCCGGGAAGGGTCCCAGGGATAAAAGCCTTGAATGCCGTTTTGCCTTCCGGCAAAATTCCACATGAAGTAACGCCAATACATCCACCCCAATTGATAGCGCAGAAAAAAACTAATGTTTTCAAAAAGAGTAGGTTTTCCCTTTTTACCTCCCCGCCACATTTCGTACAAGCGCGGTCGTCCCTGCGTATTGTCAGCCATACGCGGGAAGAGCATTTTGTCTTTTGCCGCATAGACGTAAGAGACTTTTTGGTCAACCACTTCATAGCGACCATTGACCAAGTCGTAACGGTCTTCAAATTCTTGACCAATGGGTTGTGCACCGTACCAAGGCCCATAGAGCAGCGGGCGTTCTCCGTACTGCTCTCTGTTGAGGTAGGGAATGAGCCGCATGACGTTGTCGGTACGATTCATGTTGATAGGCGGCACGGCATTAGCTCTGATAATGACTGTACCTATGGTAGAAAAGCCCACAACAATCAAGCCCAAGCTGACAAAGAGAAGTTGCCATTCTCTACTTTTCTTTTGGTGGGCTTTGCGTAAGCCCCAGTAAATGAAGCTAAAAATCAGCAAAGCCGCAGGCAGGATTCCACTGTGCACCGGCAAACCCATACCATTAACCATGGGCAATTCGAACATGGCCCATAGCTTAGGGATACCTACAATGATGAGTTTGAGAAAGACGCCTAAACCGACAACACCGGCTGCTGCTCCCAGAAACATGCCTAAGGGAGTATGGGTTTTGTAACGCTTGAGGTAGTAGAGGATGCCTAAAGCCGGGAAAGTCAGAATACTGAGAAGGTGGACGCCAATAGAGAGGCCCGCTGCAAAAATCGAGAAAACCAACCAGCGATCATATTGAGGCTCATCGGGCAAGACGTACCATTTGACCATGGCCCACAGCGTCAGTGTGGTAAAGAAAGTAGATAAGCCGTAAACTTCTCCTTCCACAGCAGAAAACCAAATAGACGTGGCAAAAGCCGTGCACAAGCCGGCAACCAAACCTGCAGTAGCCAAAGCGATGTTTTCTTCAGCTTCGGGTTCGCGATCGCCTCCGGTCAAAGCCCGAGAACCCAGCAACATGGTTACCAAGGCAATGAACATAGCAGCCAAAGCCGTGGAAATGCCGGAAAGCAAATTCACCGAAAGAGCTATGCTTTCCGGATTGTCGCTCAACGCTTCTGCAACGACGGTAAACATGCGCCCTATGAGCAAAAACAAGGGGGCACCGGGAGGGTGTACGACCTCCAATTTATAGGCTCCGGAAATAAACTCGCCACAGTCCCATAAACTACCGGTGCGCTGAGCTGTCATGAAATAAACGCTTCCCGCTATAAGGAAAACCAGCGCGGCACTTATCTGCCTGGTACGTCTGAAATCCATAGGTATAGGTATTGCTACATTCTCTTTCACCAAATGAAATCCCGACAAAAGTAAGGATTATTTAGTTCATTGCCTCAAATTCAAATAGATCGGTCCATTTGTCCTTTGGTGTTTTGTTTTTTCACGCCAAAGGTATTGGTAAAACTCATCTTGTATATATACCCATGGTGAAGTGGTTTGGGGTGCGTGAGCATCCCAAGCTACCCAAACCATGCTGGTTTGGGTATAGATGAATTCACGGCAAAAGTCAGGTAGTTTCGCAGCGGGAAGCAGCAGGGCTTAGGTTCTGCTCTTCCCGCTTTTCCATAGCCAGAAGTAATTTAAAGCGCCTTTTTGTTTTTTGACGAAAAGGAGACTTAGGGTATTGAGAATTTTCAAACTCAAACACCACCCCAAGCAATTCACTTTAACCCATGTAGCTGGCAAAGTTTATGTATCTTCGTTGCATGAAAATTTTCGATCAACCGTTGGATTTTCATTTGCGACCCGGCCGGAAACGAAAAGCCCGACCTGTTGAAGCCGCTGCGGAAGGCATCAACCTCCAAACACATTACAAACCTGAATCCTGGAAAAACATAGAGCACCTTCGCTTTGTCTCGGGGATTCCTCCTTATCTACGGGGGCCATATAGCACCATGTATGTACTTCGGCCTTGGACAATACGGCAATACGCAGGCTTTTCTACGGCAGAAGAAAGCAACGCTTTTTATCGACGCAATTTGGCTCAAGGCCAAAAAGGCTTGTCCGTGGCTTTTGATTTGGCAACACATAGAGGATACGATTCCGATCACCCACGCGTGCAAGGAGATGTGGGCATGGCGGGTGTGGCCATTGACAGTGTAGAAGACATGAAAATCCTTTTTGATGGCATTCCACTGGACAAAATGTCGGTTTCCATGACCATGAATGGAGCTGTCATTCCCATTATGGCTTTTTTCATTGTTGCTGCAGAAGAGCAAGGTGTACCGAAAGAACAGCTCAGCGGCACGATTCAAAACGACATTTTGAAGGAGTTCATGGTGCGCAATACTTATATCTATCCACCCAAGCCGTCTATGCGCATTGCCTCAGACATCTTTGCCTATACGGCTAAATACATGCCCCGCTTTAATTCAATTAGTATTAGCGGCTATCACATGCACGAAGCCGGCGCACCGGCTGATTTGGAATTGGCTTATACCTTGGCTGATGGCTTGGAGTATTTGCGGGCCGGTTTGCTGGCGGGCTTGGATATAGACGCTTTTGCTCCGCGTTTTTCCTTTTTTTGGGGAATAGGGATGAATCACTTTACGGAGATCGCTAAAATGAGAGCCGGACGCATCTTGTGGGCAAAGTTGGTCAAACCATTTAATCCCCAAAACCCCAAATCCCTGGCATTGCGGACCCACTGCCAGACTTCCGGCTACAGCCTTACGGAACAGGACCCTTACAACAACATTGCACGCACAGCCATTGAAGCTTTAGCTGCGGTATTTGGCGGCACACAGTCTTTGCATACAAACTCCCTGGATGAGGCCATTGCTTTGCCTACGGATTTTTCTGCCAAGATTGCCAGGGATACGCAAATTTACCTGCAAAAAGAAATGGGCCTCACGCGGGTAGTAGACCCACTTGGTGGCTCGTATTATGTGGAGTACTTGACCCGAGAGCTAGCTCAACGGGCGTGGGAACATATTGAAGAAGTCGAAAAGCTGGGTGGAATGACAGCAGCATTGGAGGCTGGCATACCCAAAATGCGGATAGAAGAAGCTGCCGCGAGAAAACAAGCACGAATAGATTCCGGAAGAGAACGAATTGTCGGCGTTAACCTCTTTCAAACGGAAAATGAACCGGACATTGAGGTACTTGAAGTGGACAATACTGCCGTGCGAAAAGCACAAATTGAACGCTTGCAAAAAATACGGGCCACGCGAAATGAAGCAGCTGTGCAAAAAGCTTTAGAGGAATTATTCCACTGTGCTCAAAAAGCAAATTGCAATCTTTTGGAGAAGGCCGTTGAGGCAGCCCGTTTGCGAGCTACTTTAGGAGAAATTACCGCTGCTATGGAAAAAGAATTTGGTCGTTATCAAGCCAGAGGGCGAGCTGTTTCAGGTGTGTATTCTAGAGAAATACAGCAAGATGAGGATTTCAAAAAAGCACGAGAAAAGGTAGAGCAGTTTGCCGAAAAAGAAGGGCGACGCCCTAGAATTTTAATCGCCAAACTGGGGCAAGATGGGCACGATCGCGGGGCTAAAGTTATCGCTTCCAGCTTTGCCGACTTGGGGTTTGATGTGGACATTGGTCCTCTTTTCCAGACGCCGGAAGAGGCTGCTCGTCAGGCTGCAGAGAACGATGTACATATTTTAGGTATTTCTTCACTGGCAGCCGGACACAAAACTCTGGTGCCTCAAACTTTGGCTGCTCTCAAAAAGTTAGGGCGTGAGGATATCCTACTCGTTGTAGGTGGTGTGATACCACCTAAAGATTATGATTTTTTGCATCAACAAGGCGTAAGTGCTATTTTTGGGCCGGGCACAAAAATACCCCAAGCTGCTATGAAAATTTTAGAGCGCTTGTCGTAAAAAGGTTTTTGCCCTAAAGATTAAGTTAGCCGGCTAAAGGCCACAAATCACCTTGCACTGCACCGGCAAAAAGGCTGTGCTGTTCTTTCCATTTGGGCTGACAATCATCCTCAACCTCAACCTTTAGCAGAAGGGCAAGATCCTTGCCTAGTTGAGCCATGGACAGCGCGTAATCCGGGTTTTTGCCATGCGCCATAAACCAATCTACAATACCCACTCGAATCAACTCGGCCGGATCTTGATGCAGGAGAAAATTTCGCAGAGAAAGATTAGTTTTAGCCTGGTCTTTGTCTCCTTTTGTATGTGCTTGTCTTCTGAACTTGGCTTTATCTATCCCTAGCAATTTCTTTCGATAGTCCCACCAACCGTCAAAACGCCCGCCATGACGTCGTTTGTAAACCTCTGCATGCCGGCGTTCACAACAGATTTGATTGCTCACTTTGCTCAGCGCTTTCACGAGATGCAAAAGGCTTTGCATCTGCCGCAATGCATTACGTCGATCACTACCTTCTTTACGCATGACAGCCTTGAGGTAGCGGGCATATTTTAGTTTGTGTTTGCTGTTGGATTGCAAGCAAATTTGTTTAGCCAATTCCAATGTCAGGTAGTAATCTTCTACCAAAGGTTCACCCGTTTTTCTTCGGGCAAAATCACGCATATTTTCCGGTTTGCGAATGCCTCCGTCCTGAAACTCATAAACCCCTTTAAGCCACTTACGCAATAAAACCGAATATTGTGCGATGGGAAGCTCCAAGGCGCGGTATAAATCCATGGCGCGTACAACACGAGTGCCTTTCTTGCTGATGAAAATAGGTAATTGAAGCATGATTCTATAAGTTTATTCCGGCACAAATATACAACTTTTTGTTTTAAATAAAAGGTTTTCAAACATTTTTTGTTCAAGTGATTAAAAAGTTCCTGAAAACCGCCTTGGGAAATGACTCTCTGAGCTCAATTCTACGGCAAGCCTAGAGCAACAACACAGCAACTTCCCCCTATTCCTATTGCCTTTTCGATCGGGAGCAATAGCCCGGAAGGAGGCCCTTTGCTTTCTGCAATTTTAGCCGGAAGATGATACCTTCAAGTAAACGAAAGGAGTCAACCTGATCCCATTCAAACTAAGAATCATTCCAAAGATAGCCTTCCCCTTGTAAAGAAACTAGCCCTTTCACCTGCAAATCTTCTAGCAAATCAGCAAGCCAAGAAGAAGGTTGCTCCTCTATACCCGGGTGGTCTTCAAGATGTTGCTCCAGTGCAGAATAACTTATTTCACCCCAAAGCATGAAGATGTCTTTAAGGGCTTCAATACGGCGTTCATAAATTCCTCGATCTACCTTGGCCCCTTTACGCCCATTCAGTTTTTTTAAAACAACGACTTCTTTTTTCATAAGACAAAAACTGTGCAGTACTAGATATAAACATGCTTCTCATCCATGAAAAGCAGCTACACAAAATTTAGCGTTTTCATGTACCGAACAAAAATAATCAAAAAATTTAAGTGTAACTGTACCTCACCACAGCAGCTCAAAGCACCACATCCCAACCTAAACTTTTAAAATTTAGTCTTGCCCAAAATGATGAAGAAACTTAGATATTGAAGAAAACATAAGAAGGCTAAATTCAATACATCAAATTCTACTTCCCCGACTATTTCTTCAAAAACAGACAAAAAGACACAATCAAGCAACAGCAAAAAATGCTTAATCAGCAAGCCTAAAAAGGCCTCAACACCCCCCAAAAAAGAAATTTTTGTAAATAACAATATTTTTTTTAAAAGACTCAATAGTGCAACCGACCTTACTTTGCCCTATAAAAACAAAAATTTCGTCAACATCTCTATTAAAGCCAAGGCAACAAAACCATAGGCAAGCTGATTCATAAAAAGGTAAGAAACTCAGGGGTTCTAAGCCATTTCTCCCTTCAAAAGGAGTGTCAATAGGGAATAGTTCTTTTCTTTTAAACGCTAGATTAACTCCTGTTATTATGTCAAAACCCACCATATTTCAAGCTGATTTTTTTTTATTTCCATATCGGTTTCTCGTGACAATTTTACATCGAAAAACAAATTTTCTAACTAAAACTTACCGTTATGAAGATCTTTTACACCAATTTCTTTACCTCACCATTGTTCCCCAACCTCAAGGCAAGATGTCTTATGGAAGGACCTATCATCATTGCCGACTTAGAAGGTTAGCTCTCTGCAGTTTGTAAAGCGTTTCCTTGGAGGCCTGAGTACAGCAAGGCTCAGGCCTCTTTTTTCAAAAAACAAATATAAATACATAGCTCTAAGGAACTTTCTAACTTTTACATTATTTTCTCTGCCACGCACAACACATAAATCTAAACACTGATAGCGTAATAATATACTCATTACGGAATAGTGTGGGATACTCACTCACCTCAAACTCCCCGACTTCCTACTGGTGCGTTATAAATATACTCATGGCAAAGTGGTTTGGGAGGCGTAGATACATCCAAACCAAAATGGTTTGGGTGTATCTAAGTGGTCAGTGGGTTGACCTACTGCCGCAGGTCTGCCAGCCATACACAC
>Ga0256839_1000164_pt1 | contig 87196 bp, 88 predicted proteins | sample 354166metaG_FD_185968 | JGI IMG/M metagenome (GOLD analysis project Ga0256839, IMG submission 185968) | Hydrothermal vent microbial communities from Mid Atlantic Ridge, Atlantic Ocean - 354-166 | ecosystem: Environmental > Aquatic > Marine > Hydrothermal vents | place: Atlantic Ocean: Mid... | reverse complement strand
TAGGCTAGGCTGGCAAAGCTTTGTTGTTTCATTGAATAACCCCTTTCTTTGGATTATGCTATTTTCTCATGATCCTAGGACTTAATCAGGAATTCCTTAAGGAACATCTGAACAACCTAGCTTCCTTAAACGAGCATTTATTGAATGACCTGTAAACCAAAAACTTGTGATCTACCATTTTCTATCTGAGGCTAGCCTAAAGCCTAATAAATTTCCCCTTTGGACTTGACAAAACAAGACAATTCACGTGTAATCGCGCGCCTAGCTTGTAAGCGGAACTTAAGGCTGGACACAACAACCCCATAATCGTATATAGAAGGAATAATTAAAATGTACGCAGTAATTAAAACAGGTGGCAAACAATACCGTGTTTCACCTGGTGATGTATTAAAGGTAGAAACACTTAACGCCGACGTTGGCGCATCTGTAAACTTTGAAGAAGTCTTGATGGTTTCTGATGGCGATAAAATCACTGCAGGTTCACCGCTTGTAGCTAGTGCTAAAGTTGCAGCAACTGTTATTGCACATGGTCGTGCCAAGAAAGTTGAGATCATCAAGTTCAAACGTCGTAAGCACCACCAAAAGCGCACGGGTCACCGCCAGAACTTTACACAAGTTCAAATCCAAAATATTAATGGTAAAGGCAAGCCTGAAAACGTAATGGCACCTAAGACTGAAGAAGCACTCGCCGAAGCTAAAGCAGCTAGCGAAGCTACAGCAAAGTCTACCGCTAAAAAATCAGCTAAACCTGCTGCTAAAAAGTCAGTTGCGAAGAAAGCAGCACCCAAAGTAAAGGCTACAGAGAAAAAAGCAGAGACTAAGCCAACTGCAAAAAAAGCGGCTACTAAGTCAGCAACAGAGAAAAAGCCTGCCGCGAAGAAAGCAGTACCTAAAAAATCGAGTGCTAACGATGATTTAACTAAAATCGAAGGTGTCGGCCCTAAAGCTGCCGAGGCACTCACTGCAGCTGGCTTAGTCACGTTTGCTGATGTATCAAAATCAACACCAACCAAAATCAAGAAAATTCTTGATGAGTCAGAAGGAAAGTTTGCTGCAATGGATCCAGGTACTTGGCCTAAGCAAGCAAAACTTGCAGCCACCGATAAGTGGGACGAGCTTAAAAAATGGCAAGATGAAATGGATGGTGGTATTGAGAAGTAATCAATACTTTTTACCAGCATCAAAAAAGCCCGCTTTATGCGGGATTTTTTGATGCTGGTAAATCAGATAACTTCAATTTTTAACCTGTTTAATTTGCCAAGCGACATCCAAAGCCTGCTTATTTTCATGCACATCGTGCACTCTAAAAATAGCGACACCTGCTTTCACACCTAATGCTGTAGTTGCGCATGTTGCTACCACCCTTTGCTGTGGATTTTCTATGCCCGTAATCTCCCCTAAAAAACGTTTTTGACTGGTTCCCAGCAAGACCTTATAATCAAGGCTTACCAGCGACTCTAAACCCGCTAATAACTGTAGATTATGTGAAAGTAATTTACCAAAGCCAATACCGGGGTCAACTATAATATTATCTTTAGGAACCCCAGCATCTAGCGCAGCTTGCGCTCTTTTCACTAGGTAGTCACTAACCTCAACACAAACATCATCATAGTGTGGCTTATCTTGCATGACTGCAGATTCACCTTGTCGATGCATTAAAACGATTGGGCAGCTATGTTTTGCTGCCAAAAGTAACATTGGTTCTTTTTCTGAGCCTTTAATTCTAGAGTCATCACCTGCAGAGACATCATTCAACCAACTCGCACCTGCCTCTAACGCAGATTTAGCAACTTCAGAACGCGTAGTATCAACACTGATAAGAACGTCTTTTATTGATGATTGTCGTATTCCTTCAATCACGGGAATTACGCGCTCTAATTGCTCACTAACGGAAATGCTCTCAGCCCCTGGTCGCGTTGATTCACCGCCTATATCAATGATGGTCGCACCTTGTTCAACCATTTCAAGCGCACGTTGAACTGCTCGCTCAGGGTTAGAGTAATTCCCTCCGTCAGAGAAACTATCAGGTGTAACATTTAAGATTCCCATAATTTCAGGTGAGGCAGCTAGTTTGAGTTGTGTCATAAATTCATTATGGTATTTTTAATCCAAGCCTGCAAACAACCTAATTTAGTTTTATTTAGAGTTATCTGACTGCGAATAATAGTCGTACTGCCTTTGCAAACTAGAGGTAAATTTCCATGCTTCATTATGTAATAAACCACTATTACTCGGAATGATAATCTTAAGGTATAAGTCATTTTTATGCTCAGCTTTTAATTTTTTCAACTCCTTATGTAGCGTTGCCTTACTAACCGTTTTATAACGCCCATTGAGATTAGTTTTAAGGCGTATAATGCGTTTTTTACCCGACTTTTTGTAAAGTACAGAAACAACATATTTACCTTTTGATGAACGCGCTGGGCGTAGTAATTTTTGATACTTTGTATCAAGCGTATCATATTCACCCTGCAAGCTTAGCAGTTGCGTTTCTCGCTCTTCATGGTCCTTTTGTAATACCGTTATCGCTTCATCCTTCACCTCAAGCTGTATTTTTATTTCCTCAAGTTGTTGTTCTGTTGCGGTTAGTTTCTCTGTAATATCTCCCGATAAGTTTTTGTTTTCCTTTTCTAAGGCTTTAATATGGCTTGTTTGCGTATTTATAGTAGCCAGCAATTTCTTTAGTTTTTCATCATTAGAACTTTTGGCTTTTTTAGCCTCATTATTATTTTCATCAACGCTACTAAGCTGGTTTTCAAGTTGTAAGACTTTCTCAGATAAGCTACTACGTTCCGTTTGTAATAGGGTTAATATTTTCTTTAACTCCGCCTTACTCTTTTTAAGGGTTGAGACATAGGCACTTTGTTTTTCTTTTTCTTTCAGTGTTATCTCCAAATCTAGCATTAACTCTTCATGCTCTTTTCTTAATGTTACAAGTTCATTTGACTCTACTCCTTGACTATCTTGTAAGCTCTTAAATTTTATTTTATATTCGCTGGCTGATTTTTCTAAGCGTGCTAATTTTAATCGCTGCGCCTTACTCTCACTAGCGAGCTCAGCAAGCTTTTCTGATAACTGTGCTTGTTCTTCTTGTGACTGTGCTAATTCTGTTTCTTTTTCACCCAAAGCCTCTGCCAACACTTTTCCTTCAGCCATCCACTTAGCTAAAGTACCGCGTAAGCGTTCTCCATCAAGTGCTTGCTCATCTTTTTTAGCATTTACAAGTGACAAATTAGACATTAGCTTATCGGATAATTCTTTGGCTGCCGCTAATGATTTTTCTTGAGCGCTTATTGTCGCTTGTAATGAATTAATGGCCTTAACTTGTTGTTTTCTTTCTGTTTCACTTTTCTGTAAATTTTTATTAAGTACAGTAAGATTCGCTTGAGTTGTAGCTAGCATGGTTAGTGTTTGGGATAATTGTTGTTCTTTACTTTTCTTATCTTGTTTAACCGATACAAACTGCTGTTTTAGTTGAGTAAGGTTTGAAGCTAAGTTTTTATTTTCTTGTTGTTTAGCTTTCGCTAAGGAGGCTGCTTCTTTTTGCTCTTTAACACTTTGTTTTAAATCTGTAATTAAAGTCCAGTTATTGAGTAAAACGGTGACAGTGACCAATAAAAAAACCATCACAATTACCATCATAATATCGGTAAATGATGGCCAAAAACTTTCTTCACTCACACCGTGATTTTCAAGGTGTAAATTATCCCCTGGAAAACCAAACCTCATCGTAGCGTACTCGCCTTATCAGCTAGATTCTTATCGGTGGTCATTAGGTCATTTTCTGGATTAGCTAATGATACGGATTGATCATTACTATTAACAGAATCAACTTGTTGTTGATTAGCCATCGCACTTTTTTCACCCTCATAAACAGGTTCGGATAAATGAAAGCCTTTGCGTAATAGGCTTTTAATTTCATTTAGACTACTACCCTGCACTTGTGACTGCAAGTCATCAACCGCTGCTTGTAAAGACAGCCCCGCTTGATTAAATGAGTTTTGCACGGTGAGCAAACGCTCCGTTGCAAGATTTAATGATGCAGTGAGTTCTGATACTTGAGAGACCAAACCTTCTTCAGTTTGTGAAAACTTTGGTAAGATATAAAGACTGGTGACCTCTTCTATATCATTCAAGAGTTGTACACGGGAATCATTGAGTCTCAAATAAAAATAGGCAAATATGAAAAAACAAACAATAGCAGCAACTGTAGAGCTTAAGGCAGAAGACATACTGCTTATAATCGTGCCCATCTCTTTCACACCTTCAGGCGAATTGAGTAAACCAGAGACCCCAACTAAAGCCATAGAAAGAGAGACCACCGTACCAAAAACACCGGCCAAAATCAGCGTACTATGAACAAATCGGATAAAGGTTAAGCGGGTGCTTTCAGCCGCATTTATCCCCGATGCCAAGGCAGCTTGATTGATAGGCGCGCCTTGTTTACTAATCCAGCCTATTTTTTTATAACGTTGTGATATTAGATAGTTAGCAGATATACTTTCAAAGGGATTAAGCTGGTTTTTTTTCAAGCTTTTTACCGCTTTAACCACCGCATGATGCTCATCAATATAGCGAAAAAGAACCATCACTATTCTTAACATTCCCGCAAGAAACAATAGAATTATAATACCGTTTATTATCAACCCGATATTACTAATACTACCTGATGTCATCAAACTTGCGATGGCTGATCTCTTATAAAACAGCAGACCAGCAGCTAGCACTAAAAAAACCACTATTTGTATTAATGTACGATTAGCACTACTTTTATTAATACTCACTTTATCCCCTTAAACGACTGAACCGAAACCATCTTAAAGGAACCTATGAACAAACCCCTTTAGATACATAATGACATGGTCAACTAAATTGCTCAATTGTTAACCATATATTTTTATGCAAAAGCCTAAATAACGAATAAAGAAACTCCATTTTTTACAGTGTAAAGAAGTTAATTTTAGTTTTCTCTATAATCTTAGAAATAGAGCCACTCAATAATATCCGAAGGATGCTCAATCACACCGTTTGCCCCCCACTTTGCAGGTTTTTGCTCCCCATCAATATAACCATAGCTGGCAATTAATGTTCGCATATTAGCGCTATTTCCAGCTTCAATATCACGCTCAGCATCGCCTACATAAATACAATCGGTGGCCAAAACTTTACACTCGCTAGCGGCTAAATATAAGGGAGCAGGATCAGGCTTTCGCTGCGAGATTGTATCCCCCGAAACAACACTACACGCTCGCTTATCAAGCCCAAGCTGTTGCAGCAGTGGATCAGTCAAAAAGCCTGGCTTATTCGTAACGACTCCCCACGGGATACCTTGTTTCTCAATAAAACTTAAGGTTTCTTCCATGCCCTCAAATAATTTTGTATCCACACAAAGGTTTTTCTCGTATAAAGCCAAGAAGCGTAATCGGCGTTGTTCGAACTGGTCTTTTTCTTGTGGGCTTTCCCCCATAGAGCCAAAGCCAAGTGTTACCATAGCGATTGAACCATGTGAGACATAATCCCTACAATCTTCATAAGATAGTGGTTTTTTACCCTCCTCATTCAACAATGCATTAAGTGCATTTGTCATATCAGGTGCGGTATCAAGCAATGTACCATCAAGATCAAAAAGTACTGAGCCGATTGCGGAACCATTTTTACTATGAGTGTCTATTTTAGAAGCCATACATTTTTACCATTAATAATTTGAGGTAGTGTCCGTGAAAGCTCGTTTTTTATCAAATAAAATAATAATGATTATTTCGTTTTTCATATTACTTACAAGCCAAAGTGCCATTGCATTTACTGATATTGATGGTAAGCCTGCCACGATAGAATCCTTTATCAATAATAAAAGTAAGTGGACGGTTGTAGAAGTTTGGTCCAGCGATTGCGCTGTCTGCAGAAAGCATATGCCCAGTATGGTGAAATTTGACGGTAAACTTAACAATACTCAAATTTTGGGAATTACACTCGATGGTATTGACGAAGAAGATGGTTATGACAATGCTGAAGAGTTTATTATGGAGTACGCCATGAAGTTTCCAAACCTCGTCACCAATGCTATCGAAATGAATATTTGGATGCAGCAAAATACGCCTGAAGGCTTAATTGGCACACCAACCTTTATGATATTTGCTCCCAAAGGTAAGTTAGTCGCCATGCAAGCAGGGCCTGTTGGGGTTGACCAAATAGAAAGAATCATTACTAGCCAATCTAAGCCAACAGCGAAAGCCGTTAAAAAATAACAACAATATAGCCAGGCAATAAATATTCTGCTAACCTAGCTAGACTTGTCGGGGTGTCTGCATTTACGTTAAATACAGGCTGAGATTTCTAGGCTATCACCTAAAACCCGTTGCACCTGATACGGTTCATACCGTCGGAGGGAACAAGCAGAATAACGTTAATTTTCGAATCAATTCGAAAATTATTCAGTTCTTCTCGACAGGTATTATTCATAATCCTGTTGGAGAAAACATGTCACCCTTAACAACCCCAGTAACAACCTCAGTTAACACTATACCTGCTAGCATCACCACCTCTGTTACCCGCAAGCCATTATCTGGCTCTGAAAAAATCTATATAGAAAACCAAGCCAAAACCTTTAAAGTTGCTATGCGCCATGTGGTGTTATCACCGACTTTACTGCGTGAAGACAGTGATGAGTACGAAATAAATGACCCTGTTCGAGTGTATGATACTTCGGGGCCTTACACTGACCCTGAAATTGATATTGACTTAAATAAAGGATTACCCGCATTTCGCAAACAATGGATTGAAGCACGCAATGATACAGTGCAGCTTGATAATTTCTCATCAGACTTCACCCGTGAACGGCTTGAAAGTGGTTTAGATATTGAACCATTTGCAAACAAGCCAAAACCCAAAATAGCCGCTGAAGGCAAAAATGTATCGCAAATGCACTATGCCCGTCAAGGCATTATTACGCCAGAGATGGAGTATGTAGCGATTCGTGAAAATCTTGGCCGTTCAACGCTACCGCCTGACCAAGTTGCTGAACTTACCGCCAAAGGCTTGCCCATAGAAATTACTGCCGAATATGTACGCCAAGAAGTTGCCCGCGGCCGTGCGATTATTCCTTCAAATATTAATCATCCTGAAATGGAGCCGATGATTATTGGGCGGAATTTTTTGGTAAAAATCAACGCAAATATTGGTAACTCAGCTCTCGGTTCGTCAATTGATGAAGAAGTCGAAAAAATGGTCTGGTCAACTCGCTGGGGTGGTGACACCGTGATGGACTTATCAACGGGTAAAAATATTCATGAAACACGCGAGTGGATTATTCGTAACTCGCCTGTTCCTATTGGCACTGTTCCCATCTATCAAGCGCTAGAAAAAGTTAAAGGTGTGGCTGAGGATTTAACGTGGGAGTTGTTCCGCGATACTCTTATTGAACAAGCCGAGCAAGGTGTGAGTTATTTTACGATTCATGCAGGTGTACTGCTCGAATATGTACCTCTAACGGCTAATCGTGTAACCGGTATCGTTTCTCGCGGTGGTGCAATCATGGCGAAATGGTGTCTGGCGCATCATGAACAAAGCTTTCTTTACACACACTTTGAAGATATTTGCGAGATAATGAAAAAGTACGACGTTGCCTTCTCATTGGGTGATGGCTTACGCCCCGGCTCCATTGCAGATGCTAACGATGAAGCACAACTTGCTGAACTAAAAACCTTAGGCGAACTAACTCGCAAAGCATGGGCGCACGATGTACAGGTAATTATCGAAGGCCCTGGTCATGTCCCTATGGATAAAATCAAAGAAAACATGGACATGCAATTAGAGCTGTGTGACGAAGCACCTTTTTACACACTCGGCCCATTAGTTACTGATATTGCACCCGGCTACGATCATATTACTTCAGCTATCGGTGCAGCGCAGATTGGTTGGTATGGTACTGCTATGCTCTGTTATGTAACACCTAAAGAGCATTTAGGCTTGCCTGACAGAGACGATGTTAAAACAGGTATTATTACTTACAAAATTTCAGCGCACGCCGCCGATTTAGCAAAAGGTCACCCATCTGCACAAGCTCGTGATGATGCAATGTCAAAAGCGCGTTTTGAATTCCGCTGGGAAGATCAGTTTAATATCGGACTCGACCCTGATACTGCACGTGCTTACCATGATGCAACCTTGCCTAAAGAGTCTGCAAAAGTAGCGCATTTTTGCTCCATGTGCGGGCCTAAGTTTTGTTCGATGAAGATCACCCGTGAAGTACGTGATCAATACGGTACTGGCTCTGAGTATGCTAAAAACCAGAAAGCAATGAAAACAGGTATGGAAGAAAAGTCGATAGAATTTGTAAAACTGGGTTCTGAAATTTACAAACCAGAGTTTAAGGAGCCCTGAGTTAAATGCGAGTTGCAATAATTGGAGCAGGTTTAGTAGGAAGAATTTTAGCTTGGCGACTCAATGAATTACGCCAAGGGTTTAAAATTAGCTTAATCGACCAGCATGACCGCAACTTTGTCGGCACTGGCTTAGTGGCTGCCGCAATGGTTTCACCTTTTACCGAGGCCATTAGTACAGAGGCGGTTACCCAAGCGTTAGGCGTGAAATCTTATCTACTGTGGAGAAAGTGGCTACCTGAGCTAGCAGCGCAAACCGCTAGCTCAATTACCTTTAATCAAAAAGGTACGATTGTAGTCGCGCACCCGCAAGATCAAGCCGATTTTAAACGCTTTAAAATCAAGGCTGATGCTATGATTGCAGCAGATAAAATGCGAAGCATCAATCAAGCCACACTTGAAGCTTTAGAACCACAACTCACTGAAAACTTTAACCACGCTTTATATTTTAGTAACGAAGGCGTTATTGATAACCAAGCACTCTATACCGCTTTAAACCAATACTTCGACCAACAAGAAAACATAAGTCTGATTGAAAACACCAAAATTGATCAACTCACTAACGATGGAACGCTAAAAGGTTTTGATCAATCCTTTGACTGGGTTTTTGATTGTCGAGGCAATGGCGCTAGCGCAGATTTAAAAGACTTTAGATCAGTGCGTGGCGAAATCGCGCGCGTGTATGCGCCTGAAGTCACTATTAGCCGGGCAGTACGCTTGATTCACCCGCGCTACCCACTCTATATAGCACCACGTCAAAATCATGAATATATTATCGGCGCTACTCAGATTGAAAGTGATAATGATAAACCAGTAACGGTACGCTCTGGTTTAGAGTTATTATCTGCACTCTATAGTCTGCACCAAGGTTTTTCTGAGGCGCAGATATTACAGTTACAGGTTGGCTTACGTCCTACTTTTAGCAATAATCAACCACGCATTGAGTATGACAACAAGCTTATTCGTATCAATGGTTTATATCGACATGGTTATTTATTTACGCCGACTATTATTAACGACTTAATTGATACGCTATTCAACAATGAGAACCTTACATGATCCAAGTCAGTATTAATAACACGCTTGAAACACTTGATAAAAATAGCACGGTACTAAAAGCGCTTGAAGTTTTAGGTTATAAAAAAACAGCTATGTTAGGCGTCGCCATTAATCAAACCTTTATTCCCAAGGATCAATGGGCAGAAACACAACTAAATGACCAAGATAAAGTTGATATTCTTAACCCAGTAAGCGGAGGCTAAGAACAATGAGTAGCACATGGAAGGTTTATGGCGTTGAGCTAAAAAGCCGGTTTTTTATTGGCTCTGCACTGTATCCCTCGCCTGACATCATGCAACAAGCAATTACTGCATCTAAAGCCGATGTCATCACCTTATCCTTGCGTCGCCAATCCCCAGAAAATAAAGGTGGTGATCAGTTTTGGGATTTTATTAAAGATCTTGGCTGTCATTTACTTCCCAATACCGCAGGCTGTCACAGCCCCAAGGAAGCTATCGCTATTGCCGAAATGTCGCGTGATATATTTAAAACAGACTGGATAAAACTCGAAGTTATTGGCGATGATTACAACTTGCAACCTGACCCTTTCGGACTTCTAGAAGCCGCTGAAGCCCTAATAAAAAGTGGCTTTAAAGTCTTTCCTTATTCAACCGATGATTTGGTCTTATGCCAGCGCCTGCAAGATTTAGGTTGTGAAGTCATTATGCCATGGGGTTCACCCATTGGTACGGGCAAAGGCTTAATGAACCCCTATGCGCTAGAAACCATTCGCCAGCGTTTACCTGAAATGAATTTGCTAGTCGATGCAGGAATTGGCAAACCTTCGGATGCTTGCCAAGCGATGGAGCTAGGCTATGATGGCGTGCTTCTTAATACCGCGGTTGCTGAAGCGATTAACCCAGTTGTGATGGCGGCTGCCTTTGCAAAATCTATCGAGGCAGGACGTAATGCTTATGAAAGTGGCATTATGCCTGCTCGCGAATCTGCCAGCCCCAGCACCCCCACGATCGGAACGCCTTTCTGGCATCAAAACTAACAAACCTCAAGACTAATTATGAGTAAAGTATTATTAATCGGTGGTACCGACCCATCTGGTGCAGGGCTACAAACAGACTGGAAAGTTACTAACACCCTAGAAGTCACTGCGCACAGTGTGGTTACAGCGGTTACCGCACAAAATAACGCAGGCGTACAAAGTGATGGTGTGCTCCCTTACGCACAAGTACAAGCACAATTTGACGCACTAAAAGGTCGCACGTTTTCTGCTATAAAGATTGGCATGCTAGGCAATGAACAGGTCGTAAAAGCAGTGGCTAATTACCTTAAAAAGCATGCAGAAAAAACCCCTGTCATCCTCGACCCAGTTCTCGCCGCAAGTTCAGGGGGAAAGCTGTTAAACTATGCAGGGCAACGCTTAATGCTTTCTACCTTAATGCCTTATGTGACGCTACTAACACCGAACTTAGATGAAATCGCCAGCTTGAGTAATCTACCCTGCCAAAGCCCTGAAGAGATTCAAGATGTCACTCATACACTTTTTGAGCTGGGAATAAAATCTGTATTAATCAAAGGCGGTCATACCAACAACACAGATCAACAAGAAACCTGTATAGATACCTTTATTAGCCCATCAAGCACCTTTTATTTAGTCGGCAACCGCTGGCCTGATAAAACCAATGTGCGTGGTACAGGCTGTGTACTAGCCACTGCGATTGCATCTTATTTAGCTTTAGGTCACAGCTTAATTGATGCTATCGTGCTTGCTAAAGCACTAGCCAGCCAAGGGATAAAACATGCGGTTGTTTGTGATATTGATGAGAAAAGTCATCATTTCCGCTTTACTAAGAACAGTTCAGGTAGCAACTTCAGCTTAACCCACCTGCCCCAACTACGATTAAACCCACAAGAAAATTATCCAAATTTTACGCCCTGCGATACACAAACATTAGGTATCTACCCCGTTATCGACTCTATCGAGTGGTTGAAAAAATTAGTTCCACTTGGCATCAAAACCATTCAATTACGGATCAAAGACAAAGACGATCAGGAGGTTGAAGCAGACATTATAGAAGCCATTAGTTATTGTCGGGAACATGATGTTCGTTTGTTCATTAATGACTACTGGCAGCTCGCCATAAAGCACCGTGCTTATGGCATCCATCTAGGTCAAGAGGATATTGCCACAGCTGATCTTACCGCTATAGCAAATGCAGGCTGCCGTTTAGGCCTATCGACCCATAGCTATGCCGAGGTCGCTAGGACGATAACTATAAAACCCAGTTACATTGCACTCGGGCCAATTTTTGCAACCACCAGTAAAGTTATGCCATGGATACCTCAAGGTGTTGATGCGGTAGCTCAATGGGTTAAACTACTTGGTGAAAATTACCCATTAGTCGCCATTGGCGGGATTAGTTTTGATCGAGCTAAGGCGTTAAAGAAAACAGGTGTTGGCTCTGTAGCAATGATTTCAGCAATAACCGAAGCACCTAATTATAAAAAAGCAACGTTAGCGCTATTAGCCCTATGGCCTGCTTAAATTTGCATACCCACAACCGTTAGCATATAAAACATACCTGCCCACATCATTACATGTAAAGCGACCCCCAGCCATATTGCCCACTGGTTAAAACCACCAACCTCACGCAAGGCATTGAACTGTTCATCCTCTTCTGCAAAATTCATCTCAACTTGCGCTTTGACTTTTTTATACCGTTTATAAACCAAATACGGTAACACCCCACCCGATGCTATCCAAGCCACTAAGCCAGCAAAGGGAATCATCCCAATAACCGCAAATAACACAAAAAATATCAATGCCTCCATATAGAGTTTGCGATAGAGTAAATAAAACATACCCCCAAACATTGCCCACCACGACCAGTGCCATGCAAATTGATCGACCCCTGCCGCAGAATACTTGGCAAAGCCTTTTTGATAAAATTCAGTTACCTTGTCTTTGTTGATATACGCTTCTATGGCTTTTAAATCTTCTTGCATGAATACTCTCCCTTAAAATAATTACCTCATACATACTGAGACCTTTGCACGAATCGGATGACGAGTAAAAATGACTGAAATTCCACCGCTTTTCGTTGAAAAACTTACTAATAACGCGTTATTAGCTTCATTTTCCGCCTCAATCAGTGAAATTTCATCCGGTTTTTCTTTCGCCACCGACTCGTGCAAAGGTCTCATACTATACTAGTATGAAATCCAATAAATAACAGAGTAACCAATCGAATAATATGAATGGACTAGAAGCAAAAAAAATCCAATGCCCCAACTGCTGGGAGATGATTGAAATTACCGTAGATTGTTCTGTAACATCACAAGAATATGTTGAGGACTGCGAGGTTTGTTGTCGCCCTATTGTGATGAAAGTTGAAATATTAGCATCAGGTCTACCTGACGTTCTGGTAGAGCGAGAAAGCTAATACAAGTATTTAACCCTCTACCCCACTAAGCATATTTTTGTTTCGCAAACGCCACGGATTTTTCTAAGCGTTGCAAACTCCGCTGTTGTCCCACTAATGCCAATGTAATGTCTAATGAAGGTGACGTACCGCTACCAGTAACAGCTACCCGAAGTGCAGGGCCGACTTTCCCCATACCTAACTCTAGCTCATCGCAACTTGCGTATATTTCCGCTTGAATATTTTCCGCATTCCAGTCGCTTAGCTTAGAAAATTTGTCGCTTAAGTTTTGCAAAATATTAGGCGTCGCTGTTTTAAAATGCTTTTTAGTCGCTTTCTCATCATACTCAGAAAAATCTTCATAATAGTATCGAATGGATGCCGCAAGCTCTCTTAATGTTTTTGCGCGGTCGCGGTGGGCTTCGATCACATCATTCAGCGCAGGGCCGTTACTCACATCAAGACGCTGATCATCTAAATGCCATTGTAAATGTTCAGCAATCTCTGCTGCTGGCAAGGTTTTAATATATTGCTCATTGACCCACAATAGTTTTTTAGTATTAAAGGTTGACGGTGCACCATTAACGTTTTCAAGCTTAAATAATTCAATCATTTCTTCACGGCTAAAAATCTCTTGGTCTTCATGTGACCAACCTAAACGTAATAAATAATTTAACAGCGCTTGCGGGAAAAAACCTTCATCACGATACTGCATAACACTGACCGCACCGTGACGCTTTGATAAACGCTTACCATCATCACCTAATATCATCGGTGCATGTGCGAATTTAGGTAAGTCAGCACGCATTATGGTACCCAAGGCTTTCATCATATTAATCTGACGCGGTGTATTATTAATATGATCATCACCACGAATCACATGTGTGACACCCATGTCTAAATCATCAACCACCACGGTTAGATTATAGGTTGGCGTACCATCTGAGCGAGCAATAATTAAATCATCTAACTCACGGTTATTAATAATGATTTGACCTTTGATTAAATCATCAATAACGACGTCGCCCTCAACTGGATTACGAAAACGAATAACTGACTCAACATCTGCCCCATTGTGCTTCGCATCTCGGCATTTACCGTTATAACGAGGTTTTTCTTTATTCGCTCGTTGTGCTTCACGCATCGCATCCAATTCTTCACGGCTACAGACGCAATGATAAGCATCGCCCTGCTCTATTAATTGGCTAATGACTTCGGCATACCGATCAAAACGATCAGTTTGAAAAATGGGGCCTTCATCATAGCCTAGGCCGATCCAGTTCATTCCCTCAATGATTGCCTCGACAGACTCCTGAGTTGAGCGCTCTCGGTCAGTATCTTCAATGCGTAGAATAAACTTGCCATTATATTGACGAGCATGTAGCCAAGAATAAAGAGCGGTGCGAACGCCACCGATGTGAAGATAACCTGTGGGGCTTGGGGCAAAACGTGTTTTAACGGTCATGAGTGTAATATCTAAAATAAAAAAGGAAACTTAACACAGACTTCCTTGTATTTCTTTAGCTAAATACAAATTTTAGGTACAAAAAAGCCTCGTCAATAGCGAGGCTTTGAGCAAGACTAAGTTGGATCTAATAATTCATTCTTATATTAAAAATAAAACGACCTTCATCATCAACACCGAGTCCTGCAGACATTTCTCTATTAAAGTGATAACGACTACCAGCTGTGATGCTAGTTTCTGACACGCCAGCTTCATTAGCTTTTAAAGAATCTTTAAACATGACAGAGACTTCACCTTCAAAGTCATTTGAAAAATCATGCCTAAGGCCTGCTGTTAGTGCATAACCAATATCATAGCCATTATTTTTTATGAGTCTTGCAGAAGCCAAGCCGTCTGTTCCTGGCATGATTTTTTTATGGTAGCCAATACCAGCTTGCAACTCTCTTGCAACGCGGTTTGCAGTAAAAGAAGCAACAGCATTTAATTTAGGGTTCTTTAAGGCATAAGAGCCATTCAACGTCATATTACCATCACCGCCAACATTAGTACCCCCTCCTCTTACACCATAAGCTACTTCTGCATAGTCATAGCTAAATTGAGACGCGCTTGCAGATAAAGCAAAGCCAACCCCTGCTGCTAATATCACCACTGATAGTGTTTTTTTCATCATTAATACCTTAATAAAATAGTTAATTATTATATCGCTTAAAAATATCCCCTAACTCTCTGAAAGTGTATGTAAATCCTTTTACAATACTTAATACAATCAGACGAATGGCTTTATTTCTATTTCTGTTGGAATTCCAGTTGAAACAAGTTACCAGTTTACCTATCATTATGCGCCTATGTCAAACCCTACCCACGAGAAGATTGATTAAAGCTGATACCCTTAAATGCGATTAAGTAAAATAAAAGCGGCCGGTTTTAAATCCTTTGTAGACCCAACTACCATTGACTTACGAAGTAATTTAACGGGTATAGTCGGGCCAAACGGTTGTGGCAAATCAAACACGATTGATGCGGTTCGCTGGGTAATGGGCGAAAGCTCTGCTAAGCACTTGCGTGGTGCCTCTATGGATGATGTCATCTTTAATGGCTCTTCATCACGCAAACCCATTGGTCAGGCTTCGGTTGAGCTTTTATTTGATAATAGCGATGGAGGTTTAGGTGGTGAATACGCTAGTTTTTCTGAAATAGCGATTAAACGTTTAATTTCACGTGATGGACAATCCAAATATTTTTTAAATGGTTCACGTTGTCGTCGTCGTGATATTACCGATATTTTTCTAGGGACGGGGTTAGGCCCCCGCAGTTACGCGATTATTGAACAGGGCATGATTTCGCGCTTAATTGAGGCCAAGCCTGAAGAGTTGCGTAATACCATTGAAGAAGCGGCTGGCATTTCAAAATACAAAGAGCGCCGACGTGAAACCGAAACACGCATACGGCACACACGAGAAAACTTGGAACGCCTCAGTGATTTACGAGAGGAAATGGAAAAGCAGCTCGCGCACTTAAAACGACAATCAAAAGCGGCGGAAAAATATAAAACGTTCAAAAAAACTGAGCGACGACTTCGTGCTGAATTAATTCTTTTACGGCTTAATCAAGTACAGCAAGATATTACTGCTCGCCAAGCCGTTATTAATAACAATGCAACAATCCACCAAGCACAACTATCAGAACAACGCTCTTTAGAAAATAAAATCGAATCACAACGCGAAGCACATGCTGAGGCTAATAATACCTTTAATAAAGCACAAGCTAGCTTTTATCAGGTTGGCTCAGAAATATCGCGTTTAGAACAAACCATTCAGCATCAAAAAGAGTTAGAAAAACGCCTGCGAACGGATCTAGAGCAAGTTGACACTGAGATTAAAGCCAATCAAGCAGATGCCCTTGAAGATCAACAACAACTTAAAGCTGCGACACAAACCCTCTTTGATATTGAGCCTACTTTAACAATAGAGCTTAAGTCCTTAGAACAAGAGAAATCATTGTTTGCCAAAAATGAGCAAGTATTGAATCTCTGGCAGAAAGAATGGAGCGGCTTTCAACAACGCTTAGCTGAGCCTGCTCAACAAGCACAGGTTGAACGTGCTCGCATGGAGCAAATTGAAGGTCAAATTTCACATATTATTAGTCGTTTAAGCACATTACAACGTGAGCAAGGTTTTTTTAGCCATGATGCACATAAAGAACAACTCAAACAACAACGTAATCTTTTAAAAACCACACAACAAAAGCATCAACAAGCTAAACAAGACGCTGAGCAAGGAAAGTCAGCACTAGAAAAACAGCAGAGCAATCTAAAAGAGCTGCATCAAAAAGTGCAAGCGCATCGCTCTCAACTTCAAGCACTGACAGGAAAACTAGCTTCTCTGGATGTTTTACAAAAAGCGGAACGACAACACCAAACCGGAAAACCAGCTAAAGCTTATCAACACTGGAGACAAAGAAACAGCCTTAGTGATTCACCCCACCTTGCTGAATTTATTCAAGTTGAGCCTGGTTGGGAGACTGCTTTAGAAACTGTTTTAGGCGACTTACTCGAATCATTACCGCTAGATTCCTATCAACAGTTAGAAACATTGATGGATGATTTATCTGGCGAAAGCAGACCCTTTTCGAGTGCCTTTTTCATCAGTTCAGCAGGTAACTCTCGCCCTGAAAGAAGCTCATTAGCATCTAAAATTATTGCTCCGAAAGCCTTACAAGCGCTGGTAGCTCATATTTATTATGCTGAATCACTCAAGGATGCACTTAATAAACAAACATCACTTAAGAAAGGTGAACTCATCGTCACTCAAGACGGAGTGGTTTTGAGTAAAAACTGGTTAAAATCACCTGCAGCTTCAAATAATGAATCAAGCAACGGGGTACTCGCTCGACAAAAACAAATCGATACCACCCAGACCGAAATAGAAAGACTAAAAACCGAACTCTCAGAGCTTGAAAAGACGATTGATTTTACACGTGACGAACAAAAAAGACGGGAAGAGTCACAAAGCCAACTCCAGTCAGCGTTGAATAGTTTACACCGCGAAGAATCAAAAGCAGAAGCGGTTATACATGCAACAGAAAATACTATTAAACAAGCCGAAAGCAATCAGCAACGTACCCTACTTGAGATCTCTGATTTAAAAAGTCGTCACACCACTGAACAAGAGGCTCATCAGTTAGCCACACACCAACGTAATTCAGCATTAAAATTACTCGAATCCTTAGAAGATGAAAAAAGTTCACTTGAAGGAAAAGATAGTCCCTTATTGGAGTGTGTAGCAAAAAGCCGTCAAACAATACAGTTACAACAAGTGAAAGTGCAAGACCTACAAATAAAAATACAAACATTAAAAAACACACAACAAAGTGCTCAACAACAACTTAAGCGCTTTGAAAAACGCCTTGCTAGACTTGAAGAGCGAAAACAGGCACTCCTCGACAATAACCAGCCACCCCAATCAGGAAATAACCAACAAAATTTAGGCAAGCAGCTTAAAGAATGCTTAGAAAAAAGAAAGGGATTTGAAGAAGAACTGAAGCAAGCTAGTGAAAACTTAGCATCCATTGATAACCATCTTCGTCAGCTAGAACAAAAAAAACACCAAGCTGAAACCGAGGTTGAAAAATACCGTAACTTATTAGAAACGCTAAAATTAGAATGGCAAGAAGTCAGTGTAAGAGAAGAAACCTTACGTGAGCAGTTTGCAGAAACAGATTTTGATAAAAAAAGTTTACAGCAAGAAATCCAGGCAGGTATCAGCTTGAAAACTCAGCAAACTGCCTTAGATGATATTCAAGCACAGCTTGCACGACTTTGCGCAATTAACCTTGCTGCGATTGATGAGTTTAAAACACAAAGTGAGCGTAAAACTTACTTAGACCAGCAAGATGCTGATCTAATGGAGGCGTTAGAAACCTTAGAGTCTGCCATCGCGAAAATTGATCGGGATTCACGGAGTCGCTTTAAAAACACCTTTGAAAAAGTGAACACACGCATCCAAGAAATGTTTCCCCAATTATTTGGTGGCGGTAAAGCCCACCTTGAACTAACAGGTGATGACCTGCTCACCACAGGCATATCAATAATGGCGCAACCACCCGGCAAACGTTTATCCAGTATTCACCTTATGTCTGGCGGTGAGAAAGCATTGACAGCTGTTGCCTTGGTGTTTGCTATCTTTGAACTTAACCCCGCCCCATTTTGCATGCTTGATGAAGTTGATGCGCCACTGGATGAAGCTAATGTTGGGCGCTTTTGCGAATTAGTACGAAAAATGTCAGATCGTGTACAATTTATCTTTATCACACACAGTAAAACCACGATGGAATTGGCAGATAATTTAGTGGGTGTTACCATGCGTGAACCCGGGGTATCTCGTTTAGTCAGTGTTGATATCAACCAAGCAGCGCAAATGGTGCACGATTAAATCTATTCATACCTGAAATTGTCATGGATGATTCGTTACAAAAAGAAAAGGGAAGAAAAATGAATACTACCAGCCTACTCATCACACTCGTAGGAATCATCATTATTGTTGGTCTCTACCTCATGAGCCGCCTTGCTCTAAGTAAGCAGCCAAAAATCCAAAAAATTAATATTCCTAACTTAAAAAATAGTGACGGCAGTAAGTTGAGCTCAGTCGTTGAAGATATAGCGGCACAAGATGGCTCCACACCTAAGCCTGAGCCTGAGCCTTTAAATAAAATTAGTATGAGTAACAAGGTAGAAAATCAATCAACCACTCCAAAGCATAAAGAAAAAGAGAAAGAGCCACAGCAAATCATTTTATTTATTTCGTCAAACAATCAAAATGGCCTGGATGGAAACCTTATCGCTAAAACCTTACAAGAAAACAATCTAACTCTAGGTGATAAAGATATTTATCATTATTTTATCGACAAAAACGCATCAAAAACCAGCTTATTCCGTGTTGCTAATGGAACAGCGCCTTGGACATTAAACAAAACTGACTTAATCAACAAAAAGCTCGCTGGCTTATCCCTCTTTATGTCGCTACCAAAGAGAATAGAGAGAAAAGAAGCGATTGAAACACTACTTCAAGTATCAAAAAATATCGCCAAAGAAATTAATGGCACATTAAAAAATGATAAACAACAGCCACTTACGCAGTCCGATGAAGAAATTTTAAAAACTTTATAAATAAAATCTACTTACTCATCGGGCATTCAGCTTTCGTTCTTATAATACCACTCATACCAAATAACAGTAGCGCCATTAATTAGTCACTATTAGGCTAAGGCTTGGCAATTAATAATACTATAATAATAACAATAAAGGCACAACAATGAATTATAGCGACCACGCTTTAAACACAGAAATTCTTGATGATGACATCATACCTCACGCAACTGACCTAGATTTAGCATTAGACTCTGCCATTTCTTCTGCGGAGGAACTTAACGAGGACGGCAATCAAGCGGACAACAAAGCTCAGAAAAAAATAAAAGCTCACGTTGTGCGTAGAAACGTTGAAGACTATCTAGAACGCAAAGCATTAGAACGTAGCTTAAAAGAAGTGTTTGATGATGACTTTATTCTCGATTAATATCCGACAAGTATCACTCTTTATCCGACTAAAATTTACTCGGTTCAATTATTCCTTTATCCTTAATGGTTGAGACCAATACCTATTTTCTTTGGACAGACCAACGCATTAATGAACAATAATAATTACATGCTTAATCATCAAAATGATGATCAAGGTACCGCCACTGAAAACCAAGGAGTAACGCATAAACTCGCGTTATTTTCCCTGCTCGGCTTTATCTTCTTAATCCCATGGGCTGACGGTATCCATGATGGTTTACCACGAATTATGGGTATTCTTTCCTTTGGCTTAAGCGCCTTATTGCTTGTTACTCGGGGTACTCATACCAACTATTCTTACTATCATTTATTTGTCGTCTTATTATGGACGTGGGTGATTGTTTCTCTGGCATGGACACCTGATGATGTTTTAGGTAACGAACTCGCCAAAACGGTCTTCCAGCTCATGCTACTCCCCTTTGTATTTACCTTTGTTATCGACAATAGAAAAAATTTGCTGCTTGCTTATCAAAGTTATGTCGTTGGCGCTATTGTTGCTTTCGGGTTTATTTTTAATAACTACATTCATAACATCACCGAATTTTACGGTCGTTATACAATCGCTAATATCGACACCGACTTGATGTCCTATATTCTTGCTTTAGCGATTCCGATGGCTGCATACCTTGCAAAAGCTTTCCACCATAAATTTATGGTGGTTTTTAATATTGTTGCTATCCCAGCTATTATGTACGCCATTTTCTTAACTGGGACACGAACAGGGTTTATAATCGGACTGCTGGGTATCTTTTATTGGTTATTCACCCAACGAAAAGCCGCATTAAAAGTCAAACTTGCTATGTTCATACTCTTTTTTGTATCTATTGGTGTTGTCTTAACCTTTGCACCTAAAGCATCGGTAGATCGTGTTTTAAGTGCAGGTTCATCAATTAAATCTGGTGACTTGAATTATCGAACCGTGATCTGGAAAACTTCAATTGAAGAATGGAAAAGCTCACCTATTATTGGCACAGGTGTAGGTGGCCTATATTCCCTACTCAGTAAGCGACATGTCAACTATGGCTGGGCACATAATACCTTCATCCATTTATTAACTGAAAATGGTATTATTGGTTTGACGCTTTATGTCATGATGATTATTAGCATCCTTTATTTTATTCTGCGCGCGCCTTTTGATGAAAAGGTTTTTCTATTATCGCTGCTGCTGGTCATGTTAGTCAGTCAGATTGCCTTACACACCCATCTCCAAAAAGCCACTTGGTTTAGTTATTCAATGCTATTTATTCATGCTTTTTCAGCCTCCAAACGACGATTTTAATTCTTATGTTATTAAAAAACAGTCTCATTTACGGTTTAGCAAAAGCCATCCCTGCTGTGATGGCTTTTGCAGCTTTATCGCTTTATACACATTTATTAAGCCCTGAAGAGTATGGCCTTTATACCCTGCTGCTAACCGGCACAGTCTTTATCCATAATGTTATTTTTGCTTGGCTCCCTGCGGGCACGCTGCGTTTTTGGACCAGTAAAGAGCATGATGAGACAACCTTTCTAACTACAATCGCTATCTCCTATTTTCGCATCTTAGCTCTGCTGCTGGTATTAAGTATACTTGGTGTGATTTATTACAGGGGTGAGGAAGAAGCTACATGGATTATGAATGCTTTTTTACTGTTACTCGCACTTGCATTATTCACCATTACTCAAAATCTATTTTCAGCTAAAATATTACCTTTAAAGTACGCCTACTTAACCATTAGCTACTCGATTTTATCCATATCTATTGCTGGCTTACTCGCCTACTTAGGTTACGGACCCTCTGGCGTGATTACCGGTGTGGCGCTAGGTACCTTATTACCCGCTCTATTTATGTTTAAGCAAACCTGGTCATCTTATAGAAAACCCACTTACAGTAAGGGGCTGTTAAAAAAGTTACTCCTTTATGGTCTGCCCATTGCAAGTGCAAACTTACTCGAAGAACTAACCAAAGTATCAGATCGTTTCATGCTCGCAGGACTGCAAGACAAAGCTCAAGCAGGCTTATATGCGGTAGGTTACGATTTATCAGGAAATTCTATTTTGATGATAATGGGGGTGATAAACTTAGCCGCCTACCCGGTCATTATCAAGCTACTAGAAGATGGTAAGACCCAGGAATCCAATGACTACTTTAGGCAATACACTATTGCCTTACTCGCTATTTCAATCCCTGCTGTAGTGGGTCTAAATTTGGTAGGGCCAGACTTGGTCTATTTACTAATAGACGAACGATTCCAAGAGTCTGTCATTTTCTTATTGCCCTGGATCACCAGCGCAATATTTTTAATGGGCTTGCAAGCTTTTTACTTTGATCTCGCCTTCCAGCTGGGTGACCACACCATGGGCATCGCTAAAATTGGCGTGGTAATCGCCATCGTTAATATTGGGCTTAACTATTGGCTAATTCCAATCATGGGTATCCAAGGTGCTGCCATAGCAACACTTAGCTCATTCATGGTAGGTAGCTTTTTAAGCGCTACTTTTGGTAGAAAATATTACGCCGTACCTATGCCATTTAAACCTTTTGTCAAAATTATTGCAGCCACACTCGTCATGGCATTTTGCTTATGGTGGTTAAAAGATTTTCGAGGGTGGGGTTGGTTAATATTACAACTGACAGTTGGAGCATTAAGCTACTTTACGATGATCGTTGCATTCAACTTACTTGATATTCAGGGTCAGATTAAAAAATACTTTTCTCATCGTTAGCATCGTATGCAATGGTCACTCCTTGAACCGATCTTCGTTGAATATATCGGCAGTTTTAGCAAGCTAAAAATAATTTGACTTGCATCAGGTTCTCCCTAGGAACTCTTTTTTTCTGACTCTCTTTTTAATTCAAATTTATTCCATTAAATAATTTACGAACCTTGTATTCACACGTACAATGCGCGCTTTTACCCCTGACCTATTGAAGTAACACTTCATACATAGCGAAGGGACTTACCTTACAATTTGGAGTATCACTATCGTGGCTATCGAACGCACTATTTCTATCATCAAACCAGACGCTATTGGCAAAAGCGTGATTGGCGAAATCTATTCTCGTTTTGAAAAAGGTGGATTAAATATCATAGCGGCTAAAATGAAGCATCTATCTAAAGCCGATGCTGAAGGTTTTTACGCGATTCACAAAGACCGCCCTTTCTTTGCTGACCTCGTTGCGTTTATGACGTCTGGCCCTGTAATGATTCAATTATTAGAAGGTGAGAATGCTGTTGCTAAACACCGCGACTTAATGGGCGCAACCAACCCAGCTGAAGCAGATGCTGGCACTATTCGTGCTGATTTTGCACAAAGCATTGATGAAAACGCGGTTCACGGGTCAGACAGCGAAGAAAATGCTAAGATAGAGATGGATTACTTTTTTAGTGCAGATGAGATCTGCCCTAGGACTCGTTAAACTTAATTTCTTTTAGAGTAGCTTCTCACAGTAACAATGGCACAAACAAAAATAAATCTTCTGGATTTCACACCCGATAAGCTAAAGGCTTTTTTCCTTGAAAAAGGAGAAAAACCTTTTCGTGCCACACAAATAATAAAGTGGGTTCACCAACAAAACGTCGATAACTTTGATGACATGCTCAATGTTAGCAAAGCCTTGCGCCATCAGTTAAGTGAAACTAGCGAAATTCGCGGCCCTGAAGTTGCCATCGATAACATCTCAGATGATGGCACCCGCAAGTGGCTATTACGTCTTGATGATGGTAACTGCATTGAGACCGTCTTTATCCCTGAAGATGGTCGTGGCACCTTGTGTATTTCATCTCAAGTAGGCTGTGCTTTAGATTGCACCTTCTGTTCGACAGCAAGGCAAGGGTTTAATCGCAACCTAACCGTTGCTGAAATCATTGGTCAACTGTGGCTAGCTAAACGTCTTTTACAACCCAACCCTGAATCAGAAAGAGTCATTTCTAATGTTGTTATGATGGGCATGGGTGAGCCGTTACTGAATTTTGACAATGTCATTGATGCCATGAAGATTATGCTTGATGATAATGCTTATGGATTGAGTAAACGACGTGTCACTTTAAGCACATCAGGTGTTGTACCTGCCCTTGATCGCTTAGGTGATCAAGTAGAAGTGAGTTTAGCCATCTCATTACATGCGCCTAATAACGCTTTAAGAGACCAGCTTGTACCGATCAACCGTAAATATCCAATAGAACAGTTACTTGAGTCATGTAAAAGATTCATGCACGGCAAAGCCGCACGCGAGCGACTGACCATTGAATATGTCATGTTACACGATATTAATGACTCAGATGAGATTGCACATGAACTTGCAGCAGTATTAAAGGATGTACCTGCCAAGGTTAATTTGATACCATTCAACCCATTCCCTGAAACGCGTTATAAACGTTCATCAAATAATAGAATACATCGGTTTAGGGATATTTTGACAGAGGCAGGGCTAACTGTCATTACTAGAAAAACACGTGGTGAAGACATTGATGCGGCATGCGGGCAACTCGCAGGAAAAATTAGCGACCGTAGCCGAAGAGATATACACTTTGCGCGAATTGAAAAAGATATCGTACGAACGTAATTGCGACACCTATAATAAACCATTGAAAAGGGGACATTCAATGAAAAACAAAACACTAACAGGACTTTTAACGCTTAGTGTAGCACTCGGTACAACGGGTTGCTCACTCAATGAAGGCGATAAAAAAGCCGCTAACTACAATGCTGACTTAGGCGTTCGTTATTTACAGAAAGGTCGTTTAAAGCTTGCCAATGAGAAACTACTAAAATCCTTAGAGCAAGACCCTCGCTCTGCAAAATCTAACCATTACTTCGCTTTGTTACAACAACGACTAAAGCAAAACAAAAAAGCTGGGCTATACTTTGCAAAAGCCGCCCAATACGCACCTAAAGACCCTGAAATACAAAATAACTACGGCCAGTTTCTTTGTGAAAACAATCAACCTCAGAAAGGACTTAAACACTTCGCCGTTGCCATTAATGACCCACTTTATAGTACACCAGAGTACGCTTACACCAATGCAGGCATATGTTTAAGGAAAATTAATAACACTGCAAAAGCAGAAGAATATTTCCGCTCGGCACTCAAGAAAAGACCTTCTTACCCACCCGCTCTATTACAAATGGCAGTACTCTATAAAGACAAACGTAACTACCCCAAAGCACAAGCTTTTATGATGCGTTATGAAGGCGTTGGACGCTCTTCACCTGAAGCTTTGCAAGCCTGCATAGATATAAATAGTAAGGTAGGCTTAGCCGATAAAGCAGGCTCATGCCGAACAGCACTTTTACGACTCTTCCCGAGTAGCAAGCAAGCTGAACAAATTAGTAGTGCGTTATGATACTACGTATAAAATGACCAGAGACAAAGAAAAAAATGGCTAAAGATAAACTCCAAGATCGAATAGTGGCACAACCAGGTGACTTACGCGTCTTACTGCGTCAATACCGAGATAACGCGGGCTTTAGTGCTGAGCAAATGGCTTCTGCGCTTTGTTTATCGGATAGTGTTATTAAAAACTTAGAGAATGAAGAATTCCAGCTTCTTGCTGAGCCCCCTTATGTCCGAGGGTATATCCGAAATTATGCAAAGCAAGCCAATGTCGACAGCACCGAAGCAGTACGTGTTTATGAAACATTACGCGGTGCGAACCCCGATGCTTTAGATTACCATATTAAAGTATCACCTTCGATGCACAATGAAAAAAAAGGCATCTCTCCCATCTTTTCTCAACTCGCGTTATTATCATTATTGTTAGCCGGCCTTGTTGGGTTATTTATGATTCCAGCGGTTAATCAATGGATTACCTCGGTACTCGATGGCTTTTCGAAGCAAACCACAAAAAGTCAAAATAATATGACGGACAAGCCTTCACTTATCGGCACAATGCCCGTACCTATTCCTCTTAACAAACAGGCAGCCCCAAATCCACAAGATATAAAACGTATTGAGTGTGATATTAAACAGGCGGAAAACAAAGTACAAACGAACGATAAAACTGCCACTCCAACTCTTAAGAGTGACACGATTGCTGATAAAAAGTCAGCTTTAAAAGAGACCGTCAAACCAACACCTAAAACGGCTGCAAAGCCTACAGAAGAAACAATAGATAAGAAAAACATCAACATAAAAATGGTTTTTACTAAAGAAGTCTGGATGCGCATTAAAAATAAAAGCAATAAAACAGTCTATGAAGGCCAAACAAAATCAGGGCAAGAAAGAAGTTTGAGCTTAGAAAAGCCTCTCACCTTTAGAGTCGGCAACGCACAAGGCCTATCACTATTCGTCAATGGCAAGCCTGTTGATATTAGCCAATATATCAAAGGCAGCATTGCAAACTTTACGTTAAAATAAAACCTTTAAACACACTCAAATAATCATGGCAAAAAACCTTCAAGCCGTAAGAGGCATGCGTGACATACTCCCTGAGCAATCACCTTCTTGGCAATATATTGAGTCTTGCGCACGCGAGCTCTTTAATAGCTACGGCTACAATGAACTGCGCACCCCTATTATCGAGTCAACCGAGCTTTTTAAACGCGGCATTGGGGATGCTACCGATATTGTCGAAAAAGAAATGTATACCTTTGAAGATCGCAATGGTGATAGCTTGACATTACGTCCAGAAGGAACAGCTGGCTGTGTACGTGCCGCCATGCAACACGGATTATTACATAATCAACAACAACGGATTTGGTATATTGCGCCCATGTTTCGCCATGAACGACCACAAAAAGGTCGTTATCGCGGGTTCTATCAAGCAGGCATTGAGACCTACGGCATTGCCACGCCAGATATTGATGCCGAGGTGATTGCAATCGGCGCAAGGCTGTGGAAGAAACTAGGCCTTAAAAACGTACATTTAGAAATTAACTCACTCGGTAGCAACCAAGCACGTGAAGCTTACCGAGAAGTTTTAATTGAGTACTTTAGTCAGCATCAAGATCAGTTAGATGATGACTCAAGTCGCCGACTACATCAAAACCCGCTTCGTATTCTTGACACTAAAAACCCAAAAATGCAAGACTTAGTCGAAAATGCACCCGACCTTCTCGATTATTTAGATGATGAATCAAAAGAACATTTCGCCGGCTTAAAGCAGCGACTAGATGCAATAGGCATTGCTTATACCGTAAATTCTCGATTAGTTCGTGGTTTAGATTATTATAACCGTACCGTATTTGAATGGATAACGAGCGAGTTAGGCTCACAAGGAACAATCTGTGCCGGCGGCCGATATGATAATTTAGTCACAAAACTGGGGGGAAAAGAAACACCCGCCTGTGGTTTTGGTATCGGTATTGATCGTTTACAACTATTATTAGAAGAGCAAAACTTAGCGATCCCTGACCATTCTCCGCATCTCTATTTTGTAATGTTAGGAGAGAAAGCAGAAGTCGCTGGTTTAAATATGGCTGAGAAATTAAGAGAGCGTTTTCCACAACTACGCTTGATGGCTAATCAGGGTTCAGGCAGTTTTAAAGCCCAGCTTAAACGAGCCGATAAATCTACCGCAGGCTATGCTCTAATACTGGGTGAAAACGAACTTGAAAATCAACACGTTATTATTAAACCGTTACGCCAAGATACGCAAGAAATCACACAACAAATCAGCATTGCGCTTGATAAACTAAATGATTACGTGGCAAATACCATTCTGGTATAGTCCAGCGTAACAATTAACCTAAATATTAAAGAGTTAGAACATGGCAGATAATGTATTAAAATCCGATGAAGAAAAAGCAGAAGAACTCAAAGCTTGGTGGAAATCCAATGGACTTTCAGTCGTTGCAGGGGTAGGTTTAGCCATAGCTGGGATGTTCGGCTGGCAACAGTGGCAACAACACAAATTGGATCAGTCGGAAGGAGCTTCTAAAATACTCTCGCAGCTCAATAAAAACCCCAGTGATACAGAGCTACTCAAAAAGATCAATACAGAATACGGTAATACGCCCTACGCTGCACTGGCTGCACTCAATGCCGCAAAAGCTGCGTGTAACGCAAGCAAAACGGATGATTGTATTAACCAACTAAAAGTCGCCAGCAACAGTTCTCAAACTGACATTGCGATAATTGCTAAGGTACGCCTTGCTCGCACCTTAATTAGTACCAATAAACTCGATGAAGCCAATACGATTATTTCAGGCATCAAATCATCCGCTTATAGCTCGTTAGTTGCTGAGCTTAATGGTGATTTATTTTTAGCCAAAAAAGACATTAAAAAAGCACGTGAGGCGTATGATAAAGCCCTACTAAGTTCTGGCGGTCAAAATAGCCAATTATTAAAAATGAAGCGTGATGATCTGGGTGACGGGTCTTAGTTACAACCCAATGTGGATAATAAAATGACAACAATGATGCTCTCACGAACAGCTTTAATCACCGTTTTTGCAAGCCTTACCTTGTTACTGAGCGCATGTAGCCAGCAGACATCGCTTGGCTCACAACTGTTAGGGAATAAAACCTCACGAGCCATTGCGCTTGAGCCTCTTAAAAAAATTAAAAACCCTATTCCAACCCAAAAAAACTGGCAGGTTAATACGGGCAGTGCAATGGGTGAGAGTAAGATTCACCCTTTCATCAATGATCAGACTCTATTTATTGCAGGTGCTCGGTCTGTGAGTGCCTGGAATAAGAATAAAGGGCAATTAATTTGGAAGAGAACCTTTAGGGAAACCATTACTGCTGGCATTAATGGTGATCTTGATAAGAATAGCGACCAAATCGTTATTGGTTCTAACAAAGGCAATGCGATTGCACTCGATGCAAAAACGGGAAAGATTCTCTGGGTTGAACGTCTCAGCAGTGAAGTCCTCTCTGTATCACCGAGTAAAAAAGGGTTTATAGCTTTACGTACTGTCGATGGAAAAATTCATGGGCTCTCAAGCCAAAGCGGTGAAATTATTTGGCAACGCTCACAAAAAACACCTGCGCTAAGTCATTTTGGAGCCAGCATTCCTGTCATACTTGCTGATAATGTTATTAGCGGTTTTGACAATGGAAAATTAGTTGCTTATGAGCTAAGTACTGGAAAACCACAATGGGAGGTCACCCTTGCCGTACCCAAAGGCTTAACTGAACTTGATAAAATCATTGATATTGATGGTAAAATCACGGTGCTTGATAATGCGGTGTTTGCCTCATCACTCAATGGTAACGCTACGGGTGTTCAAGGTAAGACAGGTAATCCTGTATGGCTTAGAGCATTTTCAACACCAAGCGGTTTAAGCGCCAGTACAAAAACTATTTTAACACGAGATAACCAAGGTAATATCTGGAAGCTCGACCCACAAACAGGTAGCCCTGTCTGGAAGATGGATGATCTTAAACAGCGTCAGCCAACTTTACCCATAATAATTAATGCTGAACTTGCGATAGTGGCTGACAAACAGGGGGGAATACATTGGATTAACACGAAGGTAGGAAAAATTGTTGCGCGAAAAACTGGGGACAAATCAGGCTACTCTGTACCTCCAATTATAAATAACAATGAAATTTTCTTTATTGGGAAACGTGGTTTATTAACTAAGTTTTCGCTGTGATTTTTATTTCTTCAGACACAACTATCAACTATGGAAGAACCTTGTACCCTACTCGTTTTTTATAACGTAACCCGTAAGCTACAAGCAATAATAAGAGCCATGATGTGCTTCCACCACCCGATGACTTTTCTATCGTAGGTTTCTTACCTATCGTTATTGTTACCATTGCCTCTTTACTATCTATCGTCGCATCATTCACTTTATACTTAAACAAGTCAGTACCTACATAGTTTATAGTAGGCGTATACGTTACAGATAAACCAGCACCCAGTTTTAAGCTTCCGTGTGCCGGTTTTTGCGTAATAGTCACTGATAGTAACTTATTATCCTCGTCTTTTGCAGCAAGTAAAAATGCCTTTTTGGTTCCTTGAATTAATTCAATTACTTGATTTATAACCTTAGGTACTTTATTCAACATGGTCATCGTGACCTTTGCTGTATTACTATAAAGACCATTAGCATCTTTAACGCGGTAAACAAAGGTATCATTCCCCGCATAGTCTTTGTTAGGTGTATAGCTAACCATTAAACCTGTTACTGCCGATAAAACACCATGCTCAGGGCCTTTACTAATTAACAAGCTTAAGGTGTCGCCGTCTGCATCACTAACTTTACTGCCTAGATTAATGTCTATTCTTGTATTCTTTTTAACAGCAGCCCTTACTTTATTCTGTGCCATAGGTGCTTCATTAATCAATAAACTCACTGTTGCTTGATTGCTATCTACCAATCCATCATTTACCTTAAATTTAAAAGAGTCTGCGCCTGTAGCATCTAAGTTCGGTTTATAAGTTACCGTCATTGCAGATACGTTGAGCGTCAATGTCCCTTTACTTGGTTGAGTGATTATTATCGCGGTCATTTTGCTACGCTCCAGCATCACTGGCGATTAGGCTAATCTCTGTTGATGTTTTTTTTGGTAGTGCAGACACAGATTGATCATAAGCAAACGGTGCGACGTTATTTACAGCGGTTAATGAGCCGGTACCAGCCTTAGCCACTTTAAATTTTATAACCCCATGAATGGGGAAGCCGTTAACATCTTTAACAGCTTCGTCATAAGAGACTTGCCACAGTGCTTTAGGGTTTGTGGCATCTCTTGCTATTACTTTATAGAAGTATGTCCCTACAGGATGCGCCCAATTTAAAGTAACATCCGAATTTTGTATGCCTGTTTTAACTTCAACGACATTACCTGGAACAATGGCTTGTGTAGGTGCTCCTGGAACAGGATCAACAATATTCTCAGATTTAGCTTTAAATACAACTAATTCATAATTTATCGTATTACCTTGTAAGCTGACCGTATCATCCCAATCAAACCGGACTGTCTGTGTCTGGTTAGCATTAGCTGTAATTTCTGACTCATAGGCATAAAATGGCATTGGGTTGTCAAAGCTGGTTACAAAACGGCTGTAATTAACCTCTACATTATCCACCAGCTTATTTAACACAGCATCATAATGTTCAGTTTTTTGTACGTCGTTTTCATAAATCCCCCAATGATCATCAGGCTTAGTAGCAATTAAGGGTTCTGTGATAAATCGATCTTAGCTTTAATTTTGTTACGCGTTAAATATTTATTTTTAATTTCAGTAACGGCCTGCTTAAGCAGTGCACGACTCCCATCCTGCTTTAAAAACTGCTTATGCAAGTATCATCCCAACGATACGAATAAGAATACCACCAAGGTGGCATATCATTAGGTGTTAAGCCATCCGTACCATCGAGATGTGCTCCCCATGCATAATCATAATCCCAAGGTATAAAGTAAAATTTATCAGCACCTTTGGGGTTATAAAGATAAAAATTATGATTACTTGTATCGTCATTATTGACCAATATATTAATCGCCAACCAAGTCAGGTAATTATTTTGATCAAAATACTTATTAAAAATATCCTTGTTGAAATCTAATGACGGATCATTTACAGCCGCCAACATTTCATTTAATTTTTGATGATTTTTACCACTTTTTATTTCAAAAATAACTTCAAATTTCTTCTTATCAAGAGGTTTTCCATTCTCATCTAAAGCAAGGTCGTTTTCTTGACTAAAGGTAAAATGTTCTGCCTTATAGAGCCGAGAGTCTTTTTGCCAACCACGACTTTTAATATATTCTTTACCAGCGTGTTCAATATGCGTGAAGAGACCTAGATTAGGGCCTGCATTTGGCCCCGTATTGGGTGCAGGACTTGTAGCATTATTAAGATTTAACTGTACAAACTGTGTTCGCATACTAGGCAAATGAGGGATTTCAGAGAACAAGTCATAACTCAATTTGTTACGAATTCTGGTCGAATCATCAAAGCTTTTAACCAACTGGATACGACGTTGATTACGCCAAAGCTCTTTCTTACTATCTAATTTAATGCGAAATGATTTAAGAGGCAAGAATCGTGTATGCCCACCGCGTTGACGTATCTTCGCATTGGCTGAACTACCGGCAGATGTAAAGTCATCTGCACTGAAAATAACGTTTACTTCAGGCTTAAAATCATCATCTGAATTAATATCATTTAAAACATCTTGAAATGTGCAAGCTTTGTAGTCCCCTACAATACAATTACTACCCGCATCAATAAGTGTTTCTACAGACATTTTTAATAAAGATGGTGCTGATTGACTATAGAAGTTTGATGGTACCTTAATTGCATCCGCTAATGTAACCTCAGGAATGACATCCGCATAAGATATTCCTGCAAAAAAGGTACTTAATAGAACAATGGGGGCTATTTTAAATCGTTTTTTTGGGGAAGACATAATCTATATAAAGCTCTGACTCTTTAATGTTTTTAGAAAGCAGTACACACACATAATTAACAACATCGTACTTATTTTTAACTCGTGTACAGTCTTTTTTTCAACGTGTAGTTTGTATAGAAAGTATACAGTTTTGCTAAGGTCTTACAGATAAGTGAGGGTGACAGGTATTATTTATATTATTAGTGGTCAAGAAAACCATAAATCAGCCGGTTGTTATGAGTTAAGTGTACTCAAAGAGTTTTTTTATTAGCGCGATACCAGTCTAATAAACCTTTTGTAGAACTATCATGGGAGTGAATGTTTTTACCCGAGTCTAATTCTTCTAATATGTTTTTTGCAAGGTTTTTACCCAGCTCCACACCCCATTGATCATAAGAGTTTAAGTTCCAAACTATCCCTTGTACGAATATTTTATGCTCGTACATCGCTATTAGCCGACCTAAGGCACGCGGTGTAAGCTTCTTAATTACTATCGAGTTACTGGGTTGGTTACCTTCAAAAATCATATGAGGCAAACGATTTTCAGCTTTATGCAGCTCAACACCAGACTTTTTAAGTTGTTCGCGGGTTTCTTCAATATTACGACCGCGCATCAAAGCCTCTGTTTGGGCTAGAAAATTTGATGCCAAAATATCACTGTGATGCTCATGATCATTGTGTGATTGAACCGAAGCAATAAAATCAGTCGGAATTAAACGCGTCCCTTGATGAAGTAATTGATAAAAAGCGTGTTGGCCATTTATGCCTTCTGCACCCCAAATAACTTTACCGGTCGAATAGGTTGTTTGCAGCCCTTCTCTATCAACTGATTTACCGTTACTTTCCATATCCGCTTGCTCAAGATAGGCGGGCAACAAACGTAAATAATGATCGTAAGGCAATACAGCACTCGACTCAGCACCGTAAAAGTTACCATACCAAACACCCAACATGGCCAGTATTACGGGGATATTTTCATCTAAAGGCGCTTCCTTAAAGTGAGTATCCATTTCATGCGCACCTTCAAGCATTTTCTTAAAGTTAGCCATGCCAACGTAGATTATGCTCGCAAGCCCAACCGTGGACCACAATGAGTAACGCCCCCCAACCCAGTCCCAAAATTCAAACATATTGGCAGTATCAATACCAAACTCAGTGACTTTTTTCGCATTGGTAGATACCGCCACAAAGTGTTTTGATATGTCGTCTTCGGTTACACGACCAGTACCACTCATAAACCATTTTTTTGCGGTATTTGCATTGGTGATCGTTTCTTGTGTCGTGAAAGTTTTTGATGCGATAATAAATAAGGTTGTCTCAGGGCGAAGTTTCCCTAACATTTGCTCAATGTGTGAGCCATCGACATTTGATACAAAATGCACTCGAATATTATTATGTTTATAGGGGGATAGCGCACGGCAAACCATATTCGGCCCAAGATCCGAACCACCGATACCAATATTCACCACATCGGTGATAGGTAAACCGGCATAGCCAATCCATTGACCACTACGCACTTTTTCCGAAAATATACGTGCCTTTTCTAACTCAGCATTAACCTTAGGCATGACATTTTCATCATCGACAAAAATGGGTTTATCAGAACGATTGCGTAACGCAGTATGCAAAACAGCGCGCCCTTCCGTCGTATTTATTTTTTCACCCGCAAACATACGGTCGCGCCATTCTTCAACTTTAGCTTGTTTAGCCAAGTCGAAAAGCAACGTCATGGTTTTTTTTGTTACACGGTTTTTGGAGTAATCCAAAAGCATGTCTTTAAATTCAATTGAGAAGTTTTCGAAACGTTTAGGGTCTTCCTCAAACAGGTCAAGCATGTGATCTTTTTTAGTTTTATTATAATGCTCTTGTAACGCTAACCATGCAGGTGTGTTGATTAGCGGTGATTTTGCATTCAGAATGACTCTTGCTGGTCTCATTTTATTTTTCTCTGATAACAAGGTTGATAAATACTTTTCATATTAATCATACTAAAGTTTTTTTAGTAACACCCTATATTAGAATAAAAAAACTTTATTTTCTAATAAACATTTACAAAATAAGCTGTAATTCTTACGAGTGGTCAATTTATAGGCAACCAACCTATTTTCGACACTCCCAAACTAATAAGCGTTGCCCCATTTTTAATTTTGTTCTTGGTCGAATACCATTCATTTGAGCGATTTTTAATTTATGAACACCCGTTTTATACATAACGTGCGTTAGTGTTTCACCTGCACTAGCATTGTATATTCTTTGCCAAATACCGTCCCCGCCTTCTACTTCGGTAGATTGCTTGAGACGTGTGCTAGTTCTATTGGCGCAGTTTCCTCGTGCTATATTTCTTAAACGGTTTTTATAAGGACTAAAGCGTGATGACGGCATGACCTGCGGCACAAATATTATTCTACGTATCTCTTCAGGTGTTGTTGGCAAATGCATTCTTAATAATGATGCTTTAAATGCCTCAGCGGTTAACACACTACCATTATTATTATAAAGCTTATAAAGCGTTGCTACTTTTTTCACATAGTGTTTCGTTTCTTTATAGGGCGGAACCCCTTTGTATTTATTAACCGCACCTTCACCTGCATTGTAGGCTGCAATGACTTTAACCATATCTTTTTTGAAATATTTTGTTAAGAATTTCAAATAGTTAGTACCTGCTTTTATGTTTAAATCAGGGTTATAGCGCTGTGTAACACCGAAACGTTTGGCCGTAGCCGGCATTAACTGCATAAGGCCTTGCGCACCTACAGGAGAAAGTGCTTTGGGATTCCAACAACTCTCTGCCGTTATCACAGCTTGGATTAAAGCTTTTGAAACACCATATTTTTTACTGTATTTTGTAATGGGTGCATCATACTGCTTCATCTTTTTTTCTAATGCCTTAAAACTACCGCCTAAACAATAGCGCACCCTTTTACCTTTCTTTTTAGATGACTTTCTAGAGGTTTTTTTATCCAATAGTTTAGTTTTAGGTTTCTCAGCTGCTAGGTCGCTCTCAGGAGAACTTATAGAACTAGTTTTAATGGTTTCAGTTTTTTTAATTTCATTACTACCCCTTTTTTCATCACTTTTTTTACGGTACTTCCCTGTAGCTGAAATTTGATCTATTCTTGAGGGTTTATTATTACTCCCTGATAAATCCCGCGTTGCAGAACGCTGCGTAAAACCTTCATCCGTTTTAGCTTTTAAGCTAGTCGCTTTTTCAAAATCATCATTAGAACTTTTTAAAAAATCCACGATAGAAGACTTACTCGGCTTTGAACCCAGTGAGCCCCCACCCTCTGAAACAGAGAGCCCTGATTTTGCTGACCTTAACGCGATTTCATTCATTAAAAATGAATTGTCGACCTCAGCGTAAGCATGAGTTGAAAAAACACTCGAAAACACTGTTAAAAGCAAAAGAATTGATTGTTTATAAAGTGCTATTTTCATGAAGTCAGTTATTTTAATGAAGGAATAAATGGTTAAAAAGTATACCATGAGATTCTATTTTTAAGTCAATTTAACCAGTTCATCGATTTCTTTCTGACTAAAGCCTGCTTTGAGTCGAGCTTCGGTATGAAAAGGACCGCGTAGCATGCCACCCATATAAGTGTTTAATAAATCACGAAATGTCTTTTCTGAGTTTAAACCACGTTGCTCACAAGATTGCTTAAACCAATAAGAACCAATGGCTACATGTCCTATTTCATCGCGTAAGATTATTTCTAAGGCTTTAACGGTTTTGGAGTCACCCACTTTTTCGAGGCGCTTCATCATCGCAGGTGTCACATCCAAGCCCCGCGCTTCTAGTACTCTAGGTACTAAAGCCATACGTATCATCACATCGTGATCAGTTTTTAAAACCATTTCCCACAAACCATTATGTGCGGGAAAATCCCCATATTGATAACCTAAATCATGAAGCCGTTGCTCTAATAATGAAAAATGATACGACTCTTCGGAGGCAACCTTTAGCCAATCGGCACAATATTGATCAGGTAGTTCGCGAAAACGGTAGACTGCATCCAAGGCTAAGTTAATGGCATTAAACTCAATATGAGCAATAGCATGAATCAGCATAGCACGCCCAAGTTCGGATCCTAATTTACGTTGTTTTAATTGAGCGTGTGGCAGTAATTCTGGTTTTTCTGGGCGGCCTGGCACCTCAATTTGTACAAGCTCAGCTTGCTCTCGATTGAGCAAATTATTATCCCAATCAGATAGTAACGCATCGACACAAAGACGTTTTTTTGTAACATCTTTTATCATTAAACATTGATATGCAGCAGTATATAAGTTCACTTTTTAGTATGCTAGTCAAGGCTAAGGTGGGGTTGGCGCCTTAGGCGCTAATGGCGCTACCGGAGGCGCAGGAGGAAGCATACCTACCACTTCACCACCGATAGTTTGTTTTAATTGTTGCTCCTGAATCCAAACTAACTTGGCTTGCTGTTGAGCTTGAAATAACTCGAATTCACTTGTTTGGTATGCCTCAAACTGCTCACGCTCTTGTGTTTGATATTGAGCAAAGTTTGATTGATCCATTTGTTGCTTCATCGTCAAACCCTTACGGTCTTGATCTTGATGTGCTTTGAACGTAGCCCAGTCTGTTTCCCACCAGTTTTCGGGTAATCTGCATCGGTTATTTCAATCGGCTTTTTCTCTAAGTCTACTATCTGATCCGTTAAATTATCGCTACCAGATTTCTTGCTACCAGGTAAGGGCGTATTAAGAATATCTTTAATACGAGCCAACAAAGAGCCATCATTTTCATTAATTTGATCTGTATTGTTAGTAGCAGATGCCTCTGAAGGTTCAGCGGGGCTATGCATAGTTCCAGGCAAAGGAGAGTTTAGTATTTCACCCATTTTTTCAAAAAAACTTTTCTGCTGCTCTTTCATCTTTTTTAACACTCTAACTAACTTAAGCTTGAGTAATAAACTTGGTGCTCCAAGTCACTAGCATCGCACACGCTATTGCTGAGGCAATGGTTAGAATCAACCCACCCAAAGTACTTCCAATCGCGGTTAAAGCCACTAAGTAGCCTCCAATAACCCCTCCTGCAGCACCTAAAATACCGTCACCGACCATACCGAAGCCTGACTTACGTTTAAATATTTGGCGTGTTACAAAGCCTATTATTAAACCAACAACCAGCCAAACCAATAGTACCCATAACGCCATAATCTCTCTCCTTCGGTCTTAAAAAGTCAATAAAGCACCCAATATACGCGACAAACTAATCATTGCAACTGTACTTTTAAATATTCAGGCACTCTGTCGCTTCATAGTTTGTTCTTCCTGTGCTACCTTTCCCCTCATGAAAACTCCTGTCAAAATGCGTGTCAAAATCTGCGGCATCACTTGCATTGAAGATGCGCTGCATGTAAGCCAAGCAGGTGGTGATGCTATTGGGCTGGTTTTTTATGCTAAAAGCCCACGTAACGTAAGCATTCATCAAGCTAGCCAGATTTGTGCTGCGCTTCCGCCCTTCATTGCTTCCGTTGGGTTATTTATGGATACCAGCGAAGGTTTTGTGCACTCAGTACTGGATGCTGTACCACTTGATTTGTTACAATTTCATGGTTCAGAAACGCCTGAGTATTGCGCATCATTTAACCGACCTTATATTAAAGCAGTAGCAATGAAAAACCGTAACTCAACCAGCTTTACTGAGTACGCTAATCAGTATCACGATGCAAAAGGCTTTTTAGTCGATAGCCACGACATGGGAAAAGCAGGTGGCACAGGGGAAACATTTGATTGGAATGATGTACCAAAAGACTACCCAAAACCCATCATTTTGGCAGGCGGATTAAACCCTACAAATATTGCGCAAGCCATTCAACAAACCGATGTTTATGGCATGGACTTAAGCAGCGGTGTTGAAAGCGCACCCGGAATAAAAGACCAACAAATGATTAACCAATTAATGGATGAGGTAAGACGTGCCGAGTACGATAAACAATGATTTAAATAGGCTAGATCTTAGTAATGTAGATTTGACCAGCGTCGATTGGAGCGCATTTCCCGACAAACAGGGGCACTTCGGTATTTATGGGGGTCGCTTTGCGCCCGAAACCCTAATGGATGCTATTGAAGAATTAGAAATTGCTTACAATCATTTGAAAAATGATCAACAATTTCAAGCTGATTTTGATAATGATCTACGACATTACGTCGGTCGCCCTAGCCCACTTTATCATGCTCAACGTTGGTCAAACGAACTCGGTGGCGCACAAATTTACTTAAAACGTGAAGATTTAAACCACACCGGTGCGCATAAAATCAACAATACCATTGGACAAGCATTGTTAGCCAAACACATGGGGAAACCCCGTATCATTGCAGAAACCGGTGCAGGTCAACATGGTGTAGCAACAGCAACTATTGCCGCACGCCTAGGCTTAGAGTGTGTGGTTTATATGGGCGAGGTCGATGTCGCGCGCCAAGCACCCAATGTTTACCGTATGAAGCTTTTAGGTGCAGAAGTTCGCCCCGTCACGTCGGGCTCAAAAACGCTTAAGGATGCTTTAAACGAAGCCATGCGTGACTGGGTAACCAACGTCGATGATACTTTTTATTGCATCGGCACCGTCGCAGGCCCGCACCCTTACCCTGAAATGGTACGTGATTTTCAAACTATAATTGGCCGCGAAGCCAAACAACAATCACTCAAACAAACAGGTCGCCTGCCTGATGCACTAGTCGCCTGTATTGGTGGAGGTTCAAACGCTATCGGCCTATTTCATGAGTTTTTAGCTGATTTAGACGTGGATATTTATGGTGTAGAAGCTGCTGGCCATGGCCTAGAAACAGGCGAACATGCTGCCCCCTTATGCACGGCAAAACCAGGGGTTTTACACGGCAACCGCATGTATCTAATGGCGGATGATGATGGCCAAGTAATTGAACCACATTCTATTTCAGCAGGTTTAGATTACCCTGGCGTGGGCCCTGAACATTGTTTTCTAAAAGACATCGGACGTGCTAACTATGTGGCGGTTACTGATGATGAAGCGATGCAAGCATTTCACTCACTCACGCGTATCGAAGGAATTATCCCAGCTTTAGAAAGCAGCCATGCACTTGCTTATGCCATGAAACTCGCACCGACTATGACGAGTGACCAACAAATCATTGTTAATCTATCTGGACGTGGCGACAAAGACATCAACACCATTGCGGCACGCGAAGGAATCAAATTATGAGTCGAATAACACAATGCTTTGCAGACTTAAACAATAAAGGCAAAAAAGCGCTCATCCCCTATATTACTGCGGGCGATTCGAATCCCTCTATTACTGTACCGCTGATGCACGCAATGGTTAAAGCAGGCGCTGATATGATCGAGTTAGGGATACCTTTTTCAGACCCTATGGCGGATGGCCCAACCATTCAGCTGGCTTGTGAGCGCGCTCTTATCCATCACACCAGCCTTAATAATGTAATCGCAATGACTACAGAATTCCGCCAAAAAGATAATGAAACGCCAATAATTTTTATGGGTTACTTAAACCCTGTCGAAGCGATGGGCTACCAAACATTTGCCGATAAAGCAAAAGCAGCAGGCATTGACGCACTACTCACCGTAGACCTCCCACCTGAAGAAAGTAGCGAACTTGTACCAATACTAAATGAAGCTGGAATAGATCCTATCTATTTACTTTCACCTACCACTACCGATGCACGCATCAAAAAAATATCAGATTCAGGCAGTGGCTTTCTCTATTATGTTTCATTGAAAGGTGTAACAGGTTCCAGTACATTAAATGTTAGCGAGGTTGCTGAACGCGTTGAGCGTATTAGATCTATCGCATCCATGCCAGTAGCTGTTGGTTTCGGCATAAAAGATGCAGCAAGTGCCAGAGCCGTGTCTGCAGTTTCGGACGGCGTTATCGTCGGTAGTGCCATTGTAAAAATTATTGAAAACAATATTGATGATGCTGATACAATCACCCATGAAATAACTGCGCTTTTAACTTCAATGCGCCAAGCAATGGATGCATAATTGACATACATTTGAGCTATGTTGCACCAAAAATAGTAGGATTTTATTATGAGTTGGTTTGAAAATTTAATTCCGTTACGTATTCGTACCGATGTCACAACGGCAAAAAAGAAATCAATCCCAGAGGGCTTATGGCATAAGTGCCCTGCTTGTAAAACAGTTCTCTACAAAGCTGATTTAGAAATAAATTTAGAAGTCTGCCCAAAGTGTTATCACCATGAACGCATTAGTGGACGCAAGCGTCTCGACTATTTTCTAGATAAAGAAAACCGTGAAGAAATCGCTGCCAATGTAACACCCATTGACATTTTAAAGTTTAAAGACAGCAAAAAATATAAAGACCGCCTAAGCGCTGCCCAAAAATCAACCGGCGAAAAAGATGCGTTGATCGTCATCAAAGGCCAAGTACATGGCGTACCATTAATCTCAGCAGCTTTTGATTTTCGCTTTATGGGTGGTTCGATGGGTTCTGTGGTGGGCGAGCGATTCGTGCAAGGTGTGAATGCAGCGATTCAAGCTAAAATACCTTATATTGTGTTTTCCGCCAGTGGTGGAGCACGCATGCAAGAAGCCCTTTTCTCACTCATGCAAATGGCTAAAACCAGTGCTTCACTGACGAAACTTTCTGACGCTGGTTTACCCTTTATATCAGTCTTAACCGACCCCACTATGGGTGGTGTTTCAGCCAGCTTTGCCATGTTAGGTGATGTTATTATTGCCGAACCTAAGGCACTAATCGGCTTTGCAGGGCCCCGTGTTATAGAGCAAACAGTTGGCGAGACACTCCCCGAAGGTTTTCAACGAAGTGAATTTTTAATAGAAAAAGGTGCGGTAGACCGTATTATCCCACGCCAAGAATTACGTCAAGAAATTGTTGACCTTCTCTGCATGCTCACCCACAAACCACGCCCCGCAAATATGCAAGAAGTTGACGCTATTCCTAGCCCAAAGCCCGTTCCTAAAGAGGCAAAGATAGAAGTGGCTGGTGCTGACAAAGACGCTGAAAAGAAATAACGCCATATTCAGTTAGCGACAAGCCCCATATAAAAAACACTCAACTATGAAAAAAACCTTAGATGATTGGCTTAATTGGCAAGAAAATTTACACCCCACCGAGATCGACCTTGGCTTAGCTCGAATTCATCAAGTTGCTGAAAGACTTGACGTGTTAAGCCCTAGCTTTCCAATCATTACCGTTGCTGGCACCAATGGTAAAGGTTCAAGCGTAGCTTTTTTAGAGGCGATTTTAATCGCAGAGGGTTACACCACTGGCAGTTACACCTCCCCTCATCTCATCCACTATAACGAACGAATAAAGCTATCAGGCATCAGAGCTAGCGATGCACAAATCATCACGGCATTTAAAGAAATTGATAATGCCCGCAAAGACATTAGTTTAAGTTATTTTGAATTTGGCACGCTCGCAGCCATGCTTATTTTTAATCAACAAAAAGTCGACGTGGTGATTCTTGAAGTAGGCTTAGGCGGCAGACTAGATGCCGCCAATTTATGGGACACCTCGCTAGCAATCATCACCAGTATAGCCATAGATCATGAGAGCTGGCTCGGAAATGAACGCGAGGCTATCGGCAAAGAAAAAGCAGGTATTATGCGGGCAGATACACCCGTGATTTGTGGCGACCCTGACCCACCCGATTCAATTAAGTCCATAGCGCTAAAGGTTAAAGCCACCTTACATCAAATAAATAGGGATTTTTCTTTTCAAAACCATGCAAATACTACATGGACATGGAAAAGCAATAAAAGACACTATCAGTTACCTCTACCCACTTTAAAGGGTGAGTTTCAATTGAATAACGCAGCCACAGTCATTGCAGGGTTACAGTCACTATCTAAACATCTTCCCGTATCAATCGAGTCGATTAAAGCAGGACTTAAAAAGGCTACTATCATGGGTCGTCTGCAGCTTATTCATTCATCCCCCGACTGGCTCGTTGATGTAGCACATAACCCGCATTCTGCATTAGCACTATCAATGTATCTTGATGAAAAGCCAACCAAGGGAAAAACCTTCGCGCTCTTTTCTATGTTAAAAGATAAAGACATCAAGCAAGTTTTATCAATAATGAATAAACAGATAGACGAGTGGCATATTGTAAGTCTTGAAGGCTCACGCGGAATAACAACAAAAGCGTTAACCCAAATAATGAAGAGCGCCAATATTAAATCAAAAGTAATTCCACATGAGTGTTTTTCTGAAGCTGTCCAAAGCCTAAAAAAAGACTGTAAAAACAAAGATAAAGTAGTTGTTTTTGGCTCTTTTCTGGTAGTATCCAATGTTATAGAAATATGGGGTTCATAAAGTCAGTTATTACTGCTTTGCCCCCCCCCCAAATACAAACGAAAACTTAAGGGAGTAGTTAATAAAATGGAAAGTTCAATGATGAAACGTGGAATTGGTGCTGTGGTATTGGCCGTAATTGCCGCATTACTATTAGCCTATTTATTGAAAGGGAAAAGCACGGAGCGACAAGAAGTTGTTGACATGCAACTGCCCGGCACTCCTGAAATGAATATTCCGAGCTTATCCGAAGCTGGCGATACAGTTGCATCAGCTACCGCAGATGCTGGAAGCTCTTTGAGTAACGCTAGCACAGCTATTGTAGCATCTGCCGTTGGCGCAGGTGCGGCTGTTGCTGGGTCGGTAAACTCTACCAACAACAAGGCCGCTGCAATTATTGTAAGTTCTGACGGCATAGGCGATGCGGCAGGAGGAAACACACAAAACCCTGGATTTTCGATTCGACCTTCACAAAGCAATGAACAACGTAAAGTTGTAGATAACACCACCGCTAAAAAGCAAGTTGTCGCTAAGAAAGAAAAATACAAACCTCGCCTCATCGAAGAAAAGAAAAAGAAAGTCGTTAAAAAAGTAAAAAAAGCACCTTCAAAGCCTAAAAAAGTAGCTAAAGCAGAAACCAAAAAAACCACAAAAGTTGCAAAAAAAGCAGCACCTAAGTCCGTTGCACCCAAAGCTGCATCTATTGCAACAGCTGCGCCTGCTGGAAAATACTCAATTCAGCTCTTAGCAACCTCAAGTAGCTCACGCGCCAGCAAGCTTTCAAAGACGATGAAGTCTGAGGGTTATACAACCTTTATCACTGAAACCAGCAACAACAATAAAGTTTTGTACCGCGTTCGCGTAGGTGGTTACGGCAATAGAAACAAAGCTATTCAAGCGCAAGCATCGATGAAACGCCGTTATGCAAAAAACTTCTTTGTTCAAAACAGCCTTGTTGTTAGTAAATAATTTAACACTTTAAGACCGGCCAGAGACTATTCTTATGGATATTAATTATATCGATGTGGCAATTGTTGTCATTGTTCTAATTACTGCTTTGATTGGTTTTATGAGAGGCTTTGTTTGGATGGCAATTTTTCTTGCCACTTGGGCGGCGGCTATTCTCTTAGCTTACAGCTATAAAGAGCAACTTGCTCCTTTGCTGCCTTTCAAACTGGATAATGAAACCTTACAACTTGGGTTATCCTTTTTGATTATTTTTATTGGCACACTGATTACTGGCGCCATTATTAATTATTTATTTAGTAAAGCTGTTTCCGCAATTGGGCTAGGTACTTTTGACCGTATTTTAGGTATGGGTCTCGGGGTTGTTTTAGGGGCTCTTGGTGTTACCTTAATTACGATGTTATTAAGTTTTACTGAATTACCCCGTCAGGATATGTGGACAAAGTCGAAGTTAATTCCACAATTCAAAGAAGCGGCTGAATGGATTAAAACCCTAGTTCCTGAGAGTATGAATGAATATATTGATAAGAATATTCCTACTAGCTCGACTGACAGTAAGTTAATGGATGATACCGCTGGAACAGCTATCCTTAAACCTAGTTCAGAAACACCAGTGAATAATAAACCAACAGACCTCCAAACGCTCCCCGCCCAATAAATAAACACCCTTTCTAAACACGGATCCCAAGCATGTGTGGAATAATCGGCATCGTTAGTAACGAAGCAGTTAACCAAGAATTATACGATGGACTCTTAGTCCTTCAGCACCGCGGACAAGATGCCGCTGGAATAGTTACCAGTGATGGAAAGCGGCTTTATATTCGCCGCAAAAATGGCCTTGTAACTGATGTGTTTCACGAAAACAGCATGCGCCGACTTGTTGGCAATATGGGCATTGGTCATCTACGCTACCCGACTGCAGGCTCCTCATCTAACTCAGAAGCTCAGCCTTTTTATGTGAATTCACCCTACGGTATTTCATTAGCGCATAATGGTAATTTAACTAACGCACATGATTTAAAAAAAGAACTCTACAAAACGGATAGACGACATATCAATACTAACTCTGACTCTGAAGTATTACTTAATATTTTTGCCCAAGAGCTACAGCACTATAAAGAATACCGCGTAACACCCAGTGAGATTTTTTCCGCCGTTAGTGGTGTGCATAAACGCTGTAAAGGTGCTTACGCTGTAATCGCTATGATCACACGTGATGGCGTGGTAGGTTTTCGAGACCCTTACGGTATCCGACCTTTAGTATATGGCAAACGTGAAACAAAAAAGGGTACTGACTATATGCTCGCCTCAGAAAGCGTAGCACTCGTCACCCAAGGCTATGAAATCGTGCGTGATATTGAGCCAGGTGAAGCCATATTTATTAGCCATGAAGGTAAAGTGCATACCCAACAATGTGCAGACAACCCTGTCTATAACACCTGTATTTTTGAATATGTCTACTTTGCACGTCCAGACTCCGTGATTGATAATGTATTTGTCCATAAGGCTCGTATGCGTATGGGTCACAACCTTGCTGAAAAAGTCATACGCGAATGGGAAAATCATGATATTGATGTTGTGATTCCAATACCTGATACCAGCCGTACCTCCGCACATGAAATGGCACTTACTTTAGGTGTGCCTTATCGTGAAGGCTTTATCAAAAACCGTTACATCGGTCGCACTTTTATCATGCCAGGGCAAACACTACGCAAAAAATCAGTACGCCGAAAACTTAACCCACTTGATATTGAGTTCAAAGGTAAAAATGTTATGTTAGTTGATGACTCCATTGTTCGCGGCACAACCTCGCAAGAAATTGTCCAAATGGCTCGGGACTCTGGTGCTAAAAAAGTTTATTTTGCCTCAGCTTCACCTGCGGTACGTTACCCCAATATCTATGGTATCGACATGCCAGCAGCGAACGAACTTATTGCACATGGAAAAACAGAAGCTGAAGTCGCTACAGCTATCGGAGCTGACCGTCTTGTCTATCAAGAACTTGATGATTTAATCGCAGCAATTACTGCCGGCAATACAACATTAAAAACCTTTGACTGCTCTGTTTTTACAGGCAAATATGTTACTGGTGAGTCAGATGGATATTTCACTGACTTAGAAGAAAAAAGGGCCGACCAAAGTAAAGAAGAGCAGCATGAAGATATGGTTGCGATTGATTTATCAGACAGTGATTAATCATTATATTAATATTCATGATACAAGCGATCAAACTCTCTCTGCCCCATTACTTAATATTATTAATGACTTAAGAGATCATTTTAAACAGCAGCTTAATCAGCCCTTCATTATAATCGTGGCCAATGAGCAATTACTATTGCTCATTGATAACAATAAAATAATACAACGCTCCATCATCTCAACGGCTAAAGCGGGCCTAGGTAACCACAAAAATAGTTACCAAACCCCATTAGGTGTTCATGAAATCAGTCACTGTATAGGTGATAATGTTGAACTAGGCACCATTTTCAAAGGCAGAGTCAACACCCACAAATGCGCTAAAATTCTAACCCAGCCTCAGCAGTGCAGTAATGAGGATAATATAACGACAAGAATACTTTGGCTTAGCGGGCTAGAAGAAAGTGTGAATCTCGGAGGCGAGGTTGATACGCATAAGCGTTTTATTTATATTCACGGGACTGACGAAGAAGGGCAACTAGGAAAACCAGTCTCTCATGGTTGTATCCGTATGGCAAACCACGATATTATCAAACTTTTCTCCAAAGTGGGGGTTGGCACATTAGTCAATATAATTCGCTAATCCAAACGTATACCAGAAAAAGCCGCACGTAAATACTGGACCATTGAAACCACCGTTAGCACTGTTGCAATCGCCAAAAACACCAGACCAACTTCACGTAACGGCGCACCCCACAAATCCTGATTATAAAGTAAAAATATTAGCGCTAATATTTGGAGTACCGCTTTAACTTTGCCGATGTAGGCGACCGCAACTTTTCCGCGCTCGCCAATTTCAGCCATCCATTCGCGTAATGCGGATATGGTAATTTCACGAGAGATAATAACAATCGCCGCAAGTGTAATCCAGATCATCCCTTCGCGTTCAACGATTAACAAAAGCGCTACAGATACCAATAACTTATCCGCAACAGGGTCAAGAAAAGCACCAAAACGAGACTCCTGATTAAACTTACGCGCTAAGTAACCATCAATTAAATCAGTTAAACCCGCTAAGCCGAAAATTGTTGATGCTGTCAGCGGCATATCTAAGTAAAAAAATAAAACAATTAATGGAATCGCTACTATCCGCAGGATGGTTAGAAAAATAGGAATATTTAAAGTCACTGTATCACTTCAAGGTTGTTAGTTTAGTGAGCTAATTAAGAAGTGATACTTTCAAAGACAGTATTCTCACAAGCTTAATTAGCATGAAGGCTATCATAAATCTTTTCCGCCAATTGCGCACTAATTCCCTTCACTTTGCTTAATTCATCAACACTTGCACGCGTCACTGCACGAATGCCGCCAAATTGTTTTAAAATATTTTGACGGCGTTTAGACCCTAGCCCAACGATACCTTCTAGTGGTGAGGTATTACGCGCTTTTTGTCGACGTTGCCGATGCCCAGTAATAGCGAAACGATGCGCTTCATCGCGTACCTGCTGAATCAAATGCAAAGCGCTAGAGTGTGCGGGCAGCTCAATTTTTTGCTTGCCTATTGTTAGTGTATCATTATCTTGTCGTCGGCCTTCCCCTTTGGTGATACCAATAATATCCACACCGCTTATTTGCAAGTCTTGTAAAACGTCTACTGCTTGAGTAACTTGCCCTTTACCACCATCTATAAATAAAATATCGGGTAATTTTACTTCGCCTTCGAGTACTCTTTTAAAGCGCCGCCTTAATACTTGATTCATCGCTGCATAATCATCGCCGCCAACAATTCCTTCAATATTGTAACGTCGGTACTCTGATTTTATCGCACCTTCTAAACCAAATACAACACAAGATGCCACGGTCGCTTCCCCCATCGTGTGCGAGATATCAAAACATTCCATACGGGCCGGAATATAATCTAAATTTAATTCTGTTTGCAATGCAATGATGCGTTTTTGTATCCCTGCTTTTGAGGCTAAGTGAGTGCTTAAAGCATGTTGTGCGTTACGTAACGCCATCGACATCCAACGCGAACGGTCACTTCGAAGTTTATACGACAGCAATACTTTACGTTCAGCTTTTAAACGTAACATTTCTAGCAAGAGTTTTTTATCCTCTGGCTCATGACTGGTTAAAACCTCCGCTGGCATCTCCCGTTGCAAGTAATACTGTGCGATAAATGAAGACAATAAAAGGGATTCATCCAATGGCTTCTCATTAAAGTTAGTGGGTACTTTTGGAAAGAAATTTTTATTACCTAAGTTGTTACCGTTACGAATCGTAATCACTTGCACACTAGCAACCTCAGATGCGAACTGACAGGCGATAACATCAACATCACCCTGCCCACCACTAATACTTTGTTGTTGTGATACTTGACGTAGTTTTTCAATTTTATCTCTGTAAAGTGCCGCCTCTTCAAACGCTAGCTGCGACGAAGCAGCATCCATCTGTTGCACCAGTTCATCAATCACCTGTTGCGACTTACCTTCTAAAAATTGTACGGTATGGCGCACACCTTGTTGATACTCTTGCTCACTAATTTCCTGCGTACACGGTGCGGTACAGCGTTGAATTTGAAACTGTAAACAAGGGCGAGAACGATTACTAAAATAGCTATTCTCACATTGACGAACTTGAAATAACTTTTGTAGTAAATTTAATGTTTCTCGAACTGCCCCTGCACTGGGGTACGGCCCAAAATATTGCCCTTTGGATTTTCGAGAACCACGGTGAAAGGTTAAGCGAGGGTATTGGTGTTTGGATAAATAAATATAAGGATAACTTTTATCATCACGCAATAAAATATTGTAGCGCGGATGATGCTTTTTGATTAAATTGCTTTCAAGCAATAAGGCTTCTGCCTCTGTCCCCGTGATGGTTATTTGAACATCACGAATCTGCTTAACCATTGAGTAGATTCGAGAATTTACTAAGTTTGACCTAAAGTAGCTGGAGACTCGATTTTTTAAATCTTTAGCTTTGCCCACATAAAGGATTTTATCATCCACCGATAACATGCGATACACACCGGGCTTATGCGGCACTGTTTTTAGAAAAGTTTTGCTGTTAAATGAATCTTCGGTCATGTTTGTTAAGGGGATTTTTTACCATGAAGCCATGAAGTTAAAAGATAAAGCAACACCTTTGATTCACTCACTTCGTGGTAATTTTAATAGTGACGAACCAAACAGTTTAAAACTTAATTAAAGCAGAGCCCCATGTAAATCCGCCACCAAAAGCCTCTAACAGGATTGTATCACCCCGTTTTATTCGCCCATCGCGTACCGCCACATCCAATGCCAGAGGCACAGATGCCGCAGAGGTATTACCATGTTCATCCACCGTTACCACGACTTGATCCATCGACATTTTTAATTTTTTAGCGGTAGCTTTTATAATACGAATATTAGCTTGATGCGGTACCAACCAATCCACATCAGATTTTTCTAAATTATTGTACGCCAATGTTTCATCAACAATTCGTCCCAAGGTATTAACTGCTTTACGAAAAACTTCATTGCCTTTCATTTGTACAAAAGCACCACCTGAATCTAGCAAAACTTTATTTTTAGATAAACCACCTTTGCTATTCAACAGGCTTTCAAATTGACCATCAGCATGCAAGTGGGTTGATAAAATACCGGCTTCTTCGCTGGCTTCTAAAATAACTGCACCCGCACCATCAGCAAATAAAATACAGGTTCCACGATCCGTCCAATCCACAATGTTTGATAAGGTCTCTGCGCCCACCACCAACACACATTGATTCGAGCCGCTTTTGATGAACTTATCAGCAATGCCCAAAGCATAAACAAAACCCGTACAAACGGCGGCAACATCAAAAGCTGCACAACCCGATTTAATGCCGAGCCGCCCTTGCAATAAACAAGCAGTGCTTGGCCAAATTAAGTCAGGGGTACTGGTTGCGAGAATAATTAAGTCGATATCATCAGCAGTTTTTCCTGCCATTTCCATCGCGCGCTTTGCCGCGACTTCAGCAAGATCACAAGTGGTTTGGCCATCTTCTGCAATATGCCGCTTTTCAATGCCAGTACGCTCAACGATCCATTCATGCGAGGTATCCACCATTTTTTCAAGGTCATGGTTAGTTAATACCTTTTCAGGTAAATAACTGCCGGTGCCTGTGATACGTGAATACATGATTTTTCCCTTTATTGGCTTATCATAAAAATAATGATAATGGCTAATCAACCAAATGTTTTTGTAAATGCTTTTCGATTCTACTTGGTACTTTTTCCATCACTGCTTTGCGCGCAATACCGATTGCATTAGCAAATGCGACACTATCAGCGCCACCGTGGCTTTTAATCACAATGCCTTTTAAACCTAAGAAACTAGCACCATTATACCGGCGATGATCAAAGCGACGACTAAATGCTTTTAACACAGGGTAAGAAACTAACGCGGCTAATTTGCTAAAAACATTTTTCTTGTAGCCACGCTTAAGCTCTTGTGACAGCATTTTGGCTAAGCCTTCAGTGGTCTTTAACGCCACATTGCCTACAAAGCCATCACAAACAACTACATCAACATCACCGTGAAAAACATCATCCCCTTCAACAAATCCGATGTAGTTAAACTCACCACTTTGGAGGCGCTCATGAGCTGCTTTAACTTGCTCATTACCTTTAATATCCTCTTGGCCAATATTGAGTAAGCCTACCTTAGGTTTAGGCAACCCATCAATTGCACTTACTAACTCTGAGCCCATTACAGCAAACTGGTACAAATGCTCTGAAGATGAATCAATATTAGCACCTAAATCTAGCATATAGGTATGACCATCCACAGCGGGGATAGCGGTACATATGGCAGGTCGATCTATCCCCGGAAGCATCCGTAATACAAAACGCCCGGTTGCCATCAGGGCCCCAGTATTACCTGCACTCACCGCCGCATCAGCATCACCTGACTTAACCAAATTAATCGCCACCCGCATCGAAGAATCTTTTTTACCCCTCAGAGCTGCTGCGGGTGCTTCATCCATCGTAACGATTTGTGTAGCGTGCTTAACTATGAGTCGTTCGTTATTGACTTGTTTGTGCTTTTCAAGCTCAGCTTTTAGCTGTGTTTCATCGCCCACAAGAATTAAAATTGAATCATTATGCTCTTTTAAAAACATCAATGCGGCCGGCACAACGGCTTCAAGGCCATTATCACCACTCATGCTATCTATTGCGATACGAAATAAAGAATCCATTTTAGTATTGACTCTACCTATTATTCTTTAAAGAACTATGATTATAAGATCTTTGCACGCGGCGAAAGCGCAAGCCCAATATTGTATCGGCTAGTCATTCAATCTCTTTTGAATAGACTACTAGCCAATTATTAAGCGAAAGCTAGCTATCAAGTTATTCACTTAAAAATAGCGGTAAGCTCGCTAAAACGAGATGCCATTTCACTGCTTAAGACGAAAAATGAAGCAAAAAAAGTTTATTGAAAAGTTTTTTACTCATCATCTAACACTTACAAAGCATCATTATACTACAAGACTAAACCTACCAGAAATTTTACAACAAGTACTATGAAAAATCGCGGGACATGCCCGCGATTTTTTTAAAACTTTAAATGACCGCTATAAAGCCTATTCGTCATCATCTTCATCATCCATTTCTACGGGAGATGCGATAACCTGGCGACCACGGTAAAAACCATCAGGCGTCATGTGATGACGTATATGCGTCTCACCTGATACTGGATCAGTTGATAATGTTGGGTTACTGAGTGAATCATGTGAACGACGTTGACCGCGACGCGAACGTGTTACTTTACTTTTCTGTACTGCCATGGGATTTCTCCGTTTTGTAGATACTAGATAACCTAGAACCTACTATTTTTAATGTAAGGTTTTATTGTTACGAGATAGTTAAATGATTAACTATCCAATTTTAAATCTTTTAATACCGCAAAAGGATTTTGTTTTCCTTCAGACTTTTGCTCTTCACTGTCTTCAGGCAGTGATTCAATCAAATCACGTACTGGCTGACAATCATCATGCGAAACTACAAAAGGCACCGCTAACAGTATTTCATCTTCCAAAAAGTCATTGACAAACAACAACTGATCTTCAACCAACCATGTATCGTACCCTTCTTGCAAGCGTTCTGCTTGCTCATCACTACTGACTAAAACAACATCAAAACTGATTGTTAGTGACTCTTTCTTTGCCTCTAAACAACGCTGGCAAATCATCTCGAAGTCAGTACTGATATTTCCTTTAATAACAGGAAGTTTCGTATCCGTGCGAGTAAATTCAAGATGAACGTTCACCAAGCGTTGTTTAGCGTTCTCCTCTTCACTAGAAGGCTTAAAAAGTAACTCACTAACACGCTTAAAATCACTTAAGGGTATACGCCCATCAAATAGCCTACCCTGTTCGACAAGACGAAAAGGATCAACTTCGACAGGTAAACGCTGAATACTACTAACATTCGACATAAGCGCGGGATTATAAGTAGCTAGAGTGCATGAGTAAAGCCTTTTTCCATGTGTTTTTTCGATGTTCTCCCTACACACTCCCCCTAACCCCCTAGATAGAACCGCAAACGAGAGTTCAAGACTTTGGTTTCACAAGATATTTCAAAAATAGCCGTTTTACCCGTAGATTTAGTGAGCGCTGCTACACTCAATTATGCTTTAGCGCAATCGGAAAATTTCGGGATGTTTTGTGGACCCAAAGGCTTGTACTATCGTCGTGCTATCTATCTGAGGGTTAGGGCTCACTAGCCACTTTTTAATTTACTCAGGAAAGCTTACAATGCATTCCTTCTTAAATATCAAAACTAACGATTAATGACTAAAAGCTACCATAAAGATATTGTACTTGGTTCAACCTCACCTTTTAGAAAAGAATTGCTTGAACGCCTCCAACTCACGTTTATTACGGACTCACCCAATATTGATGAAACCCCGCTAACAAACGAGACACCTGAGGACTATGTTAAACGGCTCTCTTTAGAAAAAGCACAAGCTGTTGCAAAAAATCACCCCAATGCGCTTATTATTGGCTCAGATCAATGCTCTGTTCTTAATAATTCTATTAGAGGCAAACCAGGTAATCATCAAAATGCGGTAAAACAATTAACCGAAAGCTCCGGAAAAAGGGTCAGCTTTCTAACAGGTCTTTGCCTTTATGACACGCATGATGCAAGTTATCAATTGGACATGATTCCCTTTCATGTGGATTTTAGAACACTAAACAGCAAAGAAATCGAGTCATACCTATTGCAAGAAAAGCCTTATGCTTGTGCTGGCAGCTTTAAGTCTGAAGGTCTAGGCATTACACTATTTAAACAACTGAATGGCAATGACCCAACCTCGTTAGTGGGTCTACCCTTAGTTCGCCTATCTGAAATGCTTCGCTCAAAGGGACTTCTCCTTCCATAATATTAGATATGGGACCTTAATCAAAATAACTATTAAATTGAGACCTATCAAAGACAAATCCACTAAAACATTATAACTTATTACACACACTAACCTTAAAAACATTCAGGAAAACATTCATGTCATACACGCTTACTGCAAATCTAAATCAACCTATTGATGAAGCAATCGAAACCCTTAAAGCCACTTTAATGACGCATAAACTCGGCATCGTCAGCGAAGTTAACGTACAAGCTACCATCAAAAACAAGCTCAATGAAGATATTGCACCCTACCGAATTTTAGGTGCCTGCAACCCAGGCATGGCAAAAAAGATTATCGAGGCAGCACCTGAGGCTGGCGCATTATTACCTTGTACAATAGTAGCGCGTGAAGAAGATGGAAAAACTATCTTCCACTTTATGGCACCTGAGCCAGTACTAGGACTAGAGAGCAACGCTGTTGTACAAGAAGTTGCTAAGCTTGCTACCACACATATTAACGCGGCTATTGATGACCTAAATAAGTTATAGCTCACTCGAACAGCCATTAACCCCAATAAAAAAGCCCCTAGTTTAAATACTAGGGGCTTTTTTATTAGAGCTTTCACATAGAGTAACTTTTAGAATGGAATATCATCATCAAAATTATCAAAATTCTGTGGTGCTGCACTTTGAGCCGGAGCTGCTGCCTGTTGTTGCTGGGGCGCACCACCACCTTGTTGCGGCTGTTGTCCTTGCTGTTGAGAAGGTGGCGGACTAAAGTCACTACTACCGCCAGCTTTGCCACCTAACATGGTCATTTCTCTGGCGACAATTTCTGTACTATAACGATCTGCACCGCTTTGGTCTTGCCATTTATTGGTTCTTAACTGACCTTCAATATAAACCTGTGAGCCTTTACGCAAGTATTCACCCACGATTTCAGCAAGGCGATTAAAAAACACCACACGGTGCCATTCAGTTTTCTCTTTTTTCTCACCGCTTGCTTTATCTTTCCAGTTTTCGGTTGTAGCAATACTAATATTGGTTACTGCACCGCCGCTGGGCATGTACTTTACTTCAGGATCTTGCCCTAGGTTGCCAATTAGTATTACTTTATTCACGCTTGCCATATTTCTTTTCCTTGATGATTTTTGCCTAGTTTACTGTATCGACCAAACTAAATCACGGTTTTAGTTTTTGCCTAATAGCTGATTTTTTAAACTCGCCTGCGCAGGCTTATTAGACAACCAAATACCAAATAAAGCCCGCTTAAAAGGCAAGCCTTTAATCGTCGCTAATACTTTTTTATTTTTTATAATTTGTGTACCCGTGGCAGGGTTATAGACTAAATCCATAATATCGCCTTTATTAACTTTATCACTAAATGCTGCTTTTAAAAGCTGATCAATTTGAGGTTGTATTGGTGCAGTTTTTCCGCCGGTTGCATTTTTAAAACCTTGATTAAGGGCATGTTTCATCTTAGATGCGCTTGCAAAGCCCGAAACGATATTCATGCGAATTGCCATCGGTTCATTTGCTGCCATTATTTGCTGCGCATTCTTGTTCTTTTTTTGTAAATAAAGACCAGCATGGTAAATCGACAGTATAAATTTGGTCCGCGTACCGACACCATTTAAAACTAAATTTTTACCCGCTACATTCAGGGTATTAGGAATAGTGTTCAAAGCATAGGCGCTAAAAGATCCTAACAACATAACAGTAACTAGGAACAACGAAAAAAAACGCGCAAAAAAAGTCATTTTATACTCCAATAATTAAAAGATTTCATCTTATTATAGCCTAAATTCACATTGGTATAATGACTGTCCACTTTCTTGATATTTTTTCTCAAATAAAGTTAATGGCGTTTTAGGCTCTACCACTTTCATAATTGGTTTTTGATTGAGCTTTTCAACGGGTCGGCTCTTTAACCCAAATTCCAGTGCCATACAAAACTCTTCGACATACACAGACCAGTTTGAGCGTAAAATCAGACTCCCGCCTAATGAAAACAATAATGGAAAAGCAGGATGACCGTGCCAACGACGTTTTAAGTGTTTAGATTTTGGATATGGGTTTGGGTAAAGAATAAAATGTTTATCCAGTTTCCAACCTTCTGCCACTGCTAATGACCAAAAGTCGGAACATTCAGCTTGCACCAGTAGGACATTTTTCGGCATCGACTTATTATATTCTTTGCTAAGCCGCGCAGCAGAACGATCAATTCCAACCACCAAAGCATGTGAGTTTTGTTGTGCAATAATGCCTGTACTCATCGCAGTACCACAACACGAGTCAAAAATTAGCGGATGATCACCAGCAAGGCTTGTAGATACCTGTTGTTTTACAGCATCAAACGCATCCTGAGTATGCTGAGCAATGGGTTTTTGATAATCTGTAGAAAAGTGTTTAGTAACCAGCTGCTCAAGATTCTTATGAATGCTATTTTGAGCATCCATTATTCTTCTTGATGACTGAGCAAGCTGTTGCTGACTCAGGTTATTTTTAGCGGGCATGAATCTCTTTTAAGAAATCTAGGTTCACATAACCAAAACCTACCGCATCACCTTCAATAACTTTAAATGACTCATTTGGCTCACCATATTGATCTAAGACAATTTCAGCACCACTAAAATCGTCATCTTTGGTATAACCGTTTATGGTAATAATCGTTTTTAAATTTGCAGCTAACGATGATTTAACTCCATTCAATGAGTCTTCAAATGCCAAACAGTTTTCAGGCTTAATAGCCATTTTCTGCATCGCCCAGATATAAATATCAGGAGCAGGTTTTTTAGCAGGAACGATATCCCCTGCTGCAATCACTTCAAACCAATCCAAAGACTCCTTACCCAAGGTCGCACTTAATAAGTAATCAACATTAGCAGGCGTTGTCGTCGTTGAAATCGCTAACCGCAAACCCGCCTCACGTGCCTCATTAATTAAACGCTCAACCCCCGAACGCAATGGAATCGCCCCAGATTGTAATAACTCTAAATAAAAGTGAGTCTTACGCTGATGTAAACGCGCTGCAAAGTCAGTAATATCTTCATCTAGCTCATAGTCTTTAAGAAACTTTTCAATATACAGGCGAATCCGCTCTTTACCACCCGTAACTTGAAGTAACTCTCCATAGAGTTCGACCGTCCAATCCCAGTCAAGTCCTGCTTCTTCAAACGCTTGATTAAACGCCACACGATGACCATCTCTCTCCGTATCCGCTAAGGTACCATCGACATCAAAAATAAGTGCTTCTAACTGGCTCATAGGTTTTCTCTAAAGTAATTAATATGCGGCGCAGTATAGCAATAAGTTTTTCCAAGATAAGATAACTATCAAAATTAGTAGGCTTTATTTATAAGCCGAGTACTTCTCAGGCCATCGACCCTGCCAACGCATCACGTAATTGTCTACTACTGCCAGCAATCCTACAAACTAGCAAATTAAAAATAAATATCTCACAGACTCACTACGCGTTAAAATAACTTTAGATACCACTAAAGTTAAGGATATAACACATGCAAACTATCACAATAACTCAACCGGATGATTTACACCTTCATGTACGTGATGGGCAAGCCTTACAAAGCGTCGTACCCGATACTGCAAAGCAATTTGCGCGGGCGATTATAATGCCGAACTTGGCAGAACCTATTACCAGCGTTGCACAAGCAAGCAACTATAGAGACCAAATCCTCAGTGCCAGCCAAGGCACAGGTTTTACACCTTTAATGACGCTGTACCTGACGGATAAAACAGATGCAGCAATCATCAAAGAAGTCAGCGAAAGCCAATTTATACACGCGCTTAAACTCTATCCCGCTGGTGCAACCACAAACTCAGATAAAGGTGTAACTGATTTAAAAAATATCACTCCCGCCTTAGAAGCAATGCAAAGTCTTGGCATTCCTTTGCTAGTTCATGGCGAGGTCACCGACCCTAGCATTGATATTTTTGACCGTGAACAGGTGTTTATCGATAGCGTTTTAACCCCGTTAATTAAGCAATTCCCCCACCTAAAAGTTGTACTTGAACACATCACTACTCAACAGGCAGTTGATTTTGTCAGCCAAGCCTCTGAAAATATTGTCGCCACTATTACTGCGCATCATTTATTGATGAACCGCAACGATATTTTTACTGGAGGAATTCGCCCACATCACTATTGTTTACCGGTACTAAAGCGCGAAACACATCGCCAAGCCTTAGTCACCGCAGCCACCAGTGGTAGCGCCAAATTCTTTTTGGGTACTGACAGCGCGCCACACCCACAAGATGCTAAAGAATCTGCCTGTGGTTGCGCGGGTATTTATACAGCCCTGCACGCAATGGAACTGTATACAGAGGCTTTTGATAATGCCAACGCATTGGATAAGTTAGAAGGCTTTGCCAGTTTTTATGGAGCTAATTTTTACGGACTAGAGCGAAATACCAAAACCATCACAATGAAGAAAGAAAAATGGCAAGTGCCTGAATCGATAGCTTTGGGTGATAAAACCGTTATTCCACTACGTGCTAATGAATTTTGCGAATGGAGGCTGGTGTAAACATAATTTGCTCGTTCAAAGTAATGAAACCTTAAAATTCAGCACGGGTTAAGGCTCAAAGCGTTAGCATTAAGCCAATAATAAAAATAATACGAGCCCCACCATGAAGTTATTCATTAACTTGTGCGCATTGCTATTAATTAGCTTTGCTACACTTACAACAACCAGCACCCACGCCATTGAAAATCGCCTATCCCCACTTGGCATTAATACCAACGAAGCCATGGATATTAACGCCAGCGTACCTTTCATTGATTTATTTCGACTAGCATCTGCTTTTAATGAATCTCGCCCTTGGCTTACCAAAGGTAAAGTGGTTTATGATAAAAATGGCTGGCCTTCTGAGCTTATTAAAGATGCACAAGCGGGTACCCGTTTTTTAAACAACATCCAAGCTGAGAGCATCCCTAAGGGTGTTTACTCGGTGATGTATCATGGGCAAGGTCGTATTCGTTATGGTGGAAACATTCAATTGCTTCGTCATTACCCGGGGCGTGATTTAATTCGTTTTCGCCCTGTTAAGAACCGTATTACTGGCACATTAACGATTACTGAAACCAATAAAAATAATTATATCCGTGATATTCGCATCATCATGCCTGGCGGCATCTGTAAAAATAAACCAATGAAGCGTGTCGCTGCTGCAAAAGATTGCGCGGGCAAACCGTTTCAATCCTTTGTGGGACATTATCAACGCCTCGTCTTTAATCCTGACTATTTAGAATTCATGAAAATTTTTCGAGTGATTCGTTTTATGAATATGTCAGGCATCACCCGCAATAACCTTACAAAGTGGGAAGATCGCCCACAGCTCGCCGATGCCACATGGGGAGGAAAAGAAGGAATACGCGGAATACCCCTTGAAATTATGATTTCATTGGCAAACAAATTAGATGCTGACCCTTGGATTAACTTACCCCATCGCGCTGATGATAACTTTGTAAAACAAACTGCCAGCATGGTAAAACGCCATTTAAAACCCAGCCTTAAAAGTTATATCGAATACACTAATGAAGCATGGAACGGTATTTTCTCACAAGCCCATTACATTCAAGAGAGAGGCGTATATTTAGTGCTAGACGCTAACCGCACCTACGCGGGTTTAAAATATTACTCCAAACGCTCTGTGGAAATATTTAAAATATGGGAAAAAGTCTTTGGAAATACTAGCCGCTTGGTTCGTGTAATGGGCGGCATGACAACTAATGTATCCATGACACATATGTTACTAGGTTTTCAAGATGCCTTTCGACATGTCGATGCATTAGCCATTGCGCCCTACTTTCATGCATCGCAACAAGCTGTTAAAAATGTTAAAAGCGTGAATGAAGTCTTCAAGCTTTTAACTTCACCGCGTAACAAGTACTCTATTCCCAGAACCATGAATATTGTTCGTACCCAAGCCAAAATTGTGGCGCGGTATGGCGTGGATCTAGTCGCCTATGAAGGTGGGCAGCATTTAGTTGCCTACGGAACGCATACTAATACCGAGGCGGGCAATGAATTTTTGATTGCGGCAAATAAAGATCAGCGCATGGCAAAACTGTACTATGACTTTTTAAAGGGCTGGAAAGATGCCGGCGGCAAGTTATTTGTAGCCTTTTCAGCACCACGTGAATACAACTGGATTGGAAGTTGGGGTATCAAAGAACATATTGCTCAACACCCGAACGATGCACCAAAGTATCGTGGCTTAATGTACTTTCAGAAAAAGAACCGTTGTTGGTGGAATGGCTGTGCCACTACACGCCCTATCGCACGTAAAAGCAAACCGTCATATAACCCAGGCTCACATGAAATGGCACGCCGTTTTAAACCAGTAATACCTAAGGTTGTTTCTATCAAACCAGCAACACGTAAACCTATCAAGCGCGGCAGTGTTGTGGCTCGTGTTTTTAACGATAAAAAGTAAATGGTTTAAGCATTTTAGATAAAATTGCGGCTGACGTATACTGTGCCGCATGAGTAAAAATGACAATATCATCAAACAAAGCAAACTCTGGGTAAAAGAGTTTGTTATCAAGCATAATATTTGCCCTTTTGCTAAACGTGAGTATGATAAAGAAAGCATCCATTTTGACGTAGTCAACAATAACAAAATAGAAAGCCAGCTCTATGCAGTTATTCAAGCTTGTAGCGAGTTGGATAATGATGATTCGATCGAAACAACGTTACTCATCTACCCTGTTGGACTCAGCCAGTTTGAGACGTATTTAGATTTTCTAGAATTAGCAAACCAGCTTTTATCTAAACAAGGCTACGAAGGACTTTATCAACTTGCCAGCTTTCACCCTGATTACTATTTCGAGGGTGTCGATAAAGATGATGCCAGTAATTACAGCAATCGCTCACCCTACCCTATGTTACATTTATTACGAGAATCAAGCCTAGAAAAAGCACTTGCGAGTTACCCTAACCCCGAGTTAATTCCTCAAAGAAATATTGGATATTTACAAAGAATGGAGGCAGAATCACTTGAAAAGTTACTAAAAAATCTTTCATAGAATTATTTCACTTGCATAGCTAGCTTTTCTTATCACTCTCCGGGTTACATTCAGACAACTCAGCATCCTTAAGCCCAGGAAGTGGCTCAAAATCAAACTCACCACCTAAGTGCCGCATCTGCAGACACATTTTATCCATACGCTCATCCATTTTATGGATATGATCTAACATTCTATTAACCGTTTTCGCTACAGGGTCTGTCATATCCTGGGTCGCACCATAAGCATCAAAACCCATTTTATGAGCGATCTCTTCGCGGTTTTTCTGAGTGACATCAGAAAGCACAACTTCTCTAGCTGGTACACCGACCACCGTGGTATTTTTTGGCACTTCTTTTACCACCACCGCATTCGAGCCAACACGCGCACCATCATTAATCATAATTGGGCCAAGTATTTTAGCCCCTGCCCCAACCACCACGTTATTCCCTAAGGTCGGGTGACGTTTGCCCGGATTCCAACTCGTTCCACCTAACGTCACACCATGATACAAAGAACAATCATCACCAATTTCAGCAGTTTCACCAATCACAATACCCATGCCGTGATCAATAAAAAAGCGCCGCCCGATTACAGCGCCGGGATGAATTTCTATCCCCGTAAATAAACGTGCCACATTGGACAAAACCCGCGCCAACCACTTAAAGCCCTTTTTTGATAAAGCATGACTAAAGCGATGCATAATGATGGCATGGACCCCAGGGTAAGTCGTAATCACCTCAAAGGTATTGCGCGCTGCAGGGTCACGATCAAATACGCAGGAAATGTCTTCTTTAATTCGGTTTAACATACAAAAACGGTCACTTAATATTTTACAATGCCTTTATAATAGCAAAATGAAAAATCTTGATGTGATTATTATCGGTGCTGGTGCTGCAGGCCTTATGTGCGCCATCGAAGCAGGTAAACGCGGCAGAAAAACCCTACTTTTAGATAAGGCCGATAAGGTTGGTAAGAAAATTCTTATCTCAGGAGGGGGTCGCTGTAATTTTACAAACATGTACACCAGCCCTGTTGATTATCTTTCAGAGAATCCACATTTTTGTAAATCTGCTTTATCGCGCTATACACCATGGGATTTTATTGCTTTAGTTGAAAAACATGGGCTGAGTTGGACAGAAAAGACGTTAGGGCAGTTATTTTGTGATCAAAAAGCAGGCGCGATTGTCAATATTTTATTAAATGAGTGCCAATCAGCCGGTGTTGAAATAGCACTAACACAATCCATAGAATCAATTGCAAAAGAAGGCGACCACTTTACCGTTACAACGCAACAACATAGCTACCAATCTACCAGCCTTGTTATCGCCACTGGTGGCCCATCAATCCCCGCTATGGGAGCTACTGATTTTGTGATGGCTATTGCACAACAGTTTTCACTCAACACAATCCCTTTTAAAGCAGGCTTAGTTCCATTTACGTTTACGCAACAAGCACTTGATTCATTTTATAAAGACTTATCCGGTATCTCTGTTTTCGTCGAGGTTTGCACCCAAAGCGGTGATTGTTTTAAAGAAAATATCTTATTCACCCATCGTGGCATTAGTGGCCCGGCCGTTTTGCAGGCCTCCTCCTACTGGCAACAAGGCGAGGCTATAACCTTTAACTTATTTCCCGATGAAAATATTTACGCATGGTTGATCACGCAACAGCAACAACACCCCAATGCAGAATTAAAAACAGTACTTGCGTATAAATTAGCAAAACGTTTGGCGCATAAATTATGCAATCAAGAAGGTACTAACCCGCAAAGTCCGCTTCAAAATACAGGGCACAGCAAGCCCATGAAAAGCTATAACGATCAAGAGCTAGAAACGATTTCACAGCAATTAAAAGCATGGGAAATCACCCCTGATAATACCGAAGGACTGCGTACGGCTGAAGTTTGCCTCGGTGGCGTTAATACGGATGAATTATCATCAAAAACCTTTGAAACCAAAAAAGCTAAAGGACTCTACTTTATTGGCGAAGGCGTTGATGTCACTGGTCACCTAGGTGGGTTTAACTTCCAATGGGCATGGGCATCTGGCTGGTGTGCTGGGCAAGTTGCTTAGGACTTTTTGGGAATTGTCCCATCTTTTTTAACTAAGTGATCATAGCGCGGCGCTTCTTCTGTAAAGACCGCTTTATATTCATTCATATTATCAATTAACATACGCTTAAATTCATTGCTAAAAAACTCGACCGCTCCATCAATTTCAGTTTCAAACTGTGCACGATCTTTTGAGTGTGATGCCACAACAAAGGATGAGAAACGCGCGCAAGCATAAATCATTGATGAACCAATTCGTGCACTGTCTTGCCCTTCACTTTCGTTATTCGCGAGGTCGATAAATTTATCGGCAATTTGACGGAACTCTAGATTTCTTTGATCTTGTGACATACACCGCTACCATGGAATAGAAAAAAGATATTTTAGCGTTTAATTGTTTTTTTTGCACGAATCCTTTATCTTCAAGTTGTTATTCAATAATTTTAAGGGGTCCCATTGAAAATCCCAAAACGGATACTTCCGCTGGTCGAAGACGGCTTAGTTAATGAGGTACTCAGTCGGCTCATGAGCGGCAAAGAAGCTGATATTTTCGTGGTACGTTGTGGCCATGAAATTCGTTGTGCCAAGGTTTATAAAGAAGCTGCACAACGCAGTTTTAAAAAGGCGGCACAATATACCGAAGGACGAAAAGTGCGCAACTCACGGCGTGCTCGTGCCATGGAGAAAGGCTCTAAATTTGGCAAGAAAGAACAAGAGAAAATTTGGCAAAATGCCGAAGTTGATGCGCTTTATCAACTAGCGGAAGCTGATGTGCGTGTCCCTGAACCCTACGGCTGCTTTGATGGCGTATTGCTGATGGAGCTCATTACTGATGAAAATGGCGATGTTGCACCGCGTTTGGGTGATGTCACCATGACAGAGGAAGAGGCCATTCGTAACTTTGCCATTATTATGCAAGATGTCGTAAGAATGCTGTGCACCGGCATGATACACGGTGATTTATCTGAATTTAATGTGCTACTCGACGAATACGGCCCCGTCATTATTGATCTACCGCAGGCTGTAAATGCATCAGCCAACAATAATGCCCAAGCCATGTTAGAGCGTGATGTACAAAATATGGTGAATTATTTTTCACAATTTGACCCTTACTTAAAAGATAGCAAATTCGGCAAAGAAATTTGGAAGTTGTACGAAGATGGTGAGTTAAAACCCGATACGATTTTAACAGGTGAATTTGAAGAAGACACTGAAGCTGCCGATGTTGATGATATTATGGTGCAGATTAAAGCCGCCTATGATGAGGAACAAGCACGACTGGAGCGCTTAAAGGAGAGCGAGGCTTAGCCTTCAACAAGGCTAAACTAAACGAACCGTATACTTTTCACCATTAAACTCAATAGTATCCCCTGAACTTATTTTTTTACGCTTACGTGTTTCAACCTGATCATTCACCAACACGTAGCCTTCTGAAATTACATGCTTTGCTTCACCACCACTGGATAAAATACTTTCAAATTTCAGTAACTTAAAAAGCTCAACAGGCTCTTGTGTAATCTCAATAATGGTCATTTATTTTATAACAATATTACTTAACTTATCCAAAGCACCTTCAACTTTATCCATAACTTTAGCTGCACCTTTAACGTTGTAGCTTTCTTTTAATGATTGAGGGCTATGGTAACTTAGCCAAACTTTACCCTCTTTATCTTTATAAACAGCAACGCGTAATGGTAAATCAAGCGAAACAGCAATATCTTGATTCATGAGTACCGTTCCACCTTTAGGGTTTCCAAAAATAAGGACTTCGGATTCATTCATTTTTAAGTCAGCACCCTGTGCATTTTTTTGATGATTAACGCGTGCAAATACATCCATGCCTTTTGATTTAACTAATGCTTCAAACTTATCCATCGTTTCTTTCACGCTATGAGCACTGGCTTTTTTTACAATTTCACCCGCAGAAGCCATGAAGGGAATGGATAAACAAACGGTTACGAGAATTTTAGGGAGTAATTTCATCGAAGTATCCTTTAAATATTATTAAGTTAAGTAATTATAAAACCTGAGTATAGGCTCTTTTATACGATTATATTAATGAGTTAGATCAATCTGCTAAATATATATCTTGTCATCAAGCAGTTTTAAGTCAACATGTGTTAATCCAACCCCATTACACGGCCCACCTGAACACTCACCATCTTCGATAGCAAAAGTTGCACCATGCAGTGCGCAGACGATATACTCATTGTTTTCATCAAGATATTGATCAGGGTTCCATTCCAAAGGTGCTTGCGCATGAGGGCACACATTTTCATAGCCGAAAACTTGATCGCCCTTACGCACAATAAATATGTCGGTCATCTTCCGTTTGATTTTAACGCTAAAACCCCGCGAATCTGGATCGGTTAATTCTGTAAGTTTACAAAGAAAGTTAGCTTCTTTACGCTTGCTCATTAAACCCCAACCTTTTCTTGCCATGTGTTCATAATATTGCAAAATAAATCAGCCGTTTTTTCAGTATCGTAAACCGCTGAATGTGCTTCATTAGCATCAAAATCAAAGCCTGCGGCCTTAACTGAACGCGCCAGCACTGTCTGTTTATATGCCATTGCTGCAAGTGTTACTGTGTCAAATGTACTAAAGGTGTGAAACGGGTTACGTTTCTTTTCTACCCGCGCCACCGCAGCGTTTAAAAAATTCAAATCAAACATCGCATTATGCCCAACTAAAATGGCTCGTTTACATTTATTAAGTTTGATTTCTTTGCGTACCAATGAAAATAATTCATCGAGGCATTGTTTCTCATCAACCGCTATCGCTTGGCGAAAAGGTAAATCAGGATCAATGCCATTAACTTCTAAAGAAGCTGGCTCAAGATTAGCACCTTCAAATGGCGAAACATGCCAGCCATAGGTTTTATGCGGGGTCAAAAAACCCTCTTCATCAAAACGCAATGTAACAGCAGCAACTTCCAATAGAGCATCGGTTTGATGGTTAAAGCCACCTGTTTCCATATCAATTACTACCGGTAAAAAACCCCGAAATCGCCCTCCTAATGGAGTGATTGACTCTGGGTCTTGCACAATGGTTTGACTCTCTTTATTTTGACTTGATAATAAAGGGTCATTTAAATCAGAATTCATCAGAAAAAAGCTCTTTGACAATCAATTAGGAGCTTACAGGAATGCTCCGCAAAATAACACCAACACAGGATCATTTATTCTTCGCTTATAAGGTACTGATAAACATACTGTTAATTTTTATATTCTTATTTTCAAGTAATTATGCTATGGTTTCACCTATAAAAACCCGCTAAATAAACACACAATGAGAGAACAATAATGAGTCAAGACAATATCAACGATGTTGACCCACAAGAAACGCTAGACTGGACTGAGTCTCTAGAAGCTATTATTGAAGCTGAAGGCGTTGAACGCGCGCACTATATCATTGAGCAATTAATTGATACTGCAAGACACAACGGCGCAAACCTTCCTTATTCAGCAAATACCGCTTACATTAATACGATTCCACCACATCTTGAAAAAGCCAACCCTGGTGACTTATCGATAGAGAGCCGAATCCGTTCTTATATTCGTTGGAATGCGGCTGCGATGGTCGTCCGCGCTAATCGTAAAAGCTCCGAGCTTGGCGGTCACATTGCCTCATTTGCTTCATCTGCTACCTTGTATGATGTGGGTTTTAATCATTTTTGGCATTCCCCCTCTTCTAAACATGGTGGTGACCTGATTTATTTTCAGGGTCATATCACTCCGGGTATTTATGCACGCTCTTTTATGGAAGGGCGTTTTGATGAAGAAACGATGGATACCTTCCGCCAAGAAGCTGGAGGGAAAGGCCTATCTTCCTACCCGCATCCTTGGCTAATGCCAGATTACTGGCAGTTCCCTACAGTATCTATGGGTCTTGGCCCACTCAAAGCCATTTATCAAGCACGCTTTATGAAGTACCTACAACACCGAGATATTGTAAAAACAGAAGATCGTCGGGTATGGTGCTTTGTAGGCGATGGTGAGGTCGATGAGCCTGAAACGTTAGGTGCAATCTCATTAGCGGGTCGCGAAAATCTTGATAACCTAACATGGGTAATCAACTGTAACTTACAACGTCTCGATGGCCCTGTACGCGGTAACGGTAAAATCATCCAAGAATTAGAAGCTGTATTTCGTGGTGCGGGTTGGAATGTAATCAAAGTTCTCTGGGGTTCGTACTGGGATCCATTATTAGCAAAAGATAAAGACGGTATTTTAAAGAAGAGAATGCTTGAAGTGGTGGATGGTGAATTCCAAAACTATAAAGCTAAAGATGGCGCTTATGTTCGTGAGAATTTCTTTGGCGAAAATCCAAAACTTGCAGCTATGGTCGAGAAAATGTCGGATGATGATATTTGGCGCTTAAACCGTGGTGGACATGACCCCCACAAAGTTTATACCGCCTACGATTCTGCGGTAAACCACAAAGATCAGCCAACTGTTATTCTGGCACATACCGTAAAAGGCTATGGCATGGGATCTGCTGGTGAAGGGCAAAACCGAACGCACTCACAAAAGAAACTGACTGAAGATGAGATGATTGACCTTAAAAATCGTTTCAATATTCCATTAAGTGATGAAGATGCAGCAGCGGCAAACTATTACCTACCAGATGCTGACAGCCCTGAACGAAAATATATGTTGGAACATCGTAAAGCATTAGGTGGCTCGTTGCCGGTTCGTAAAAGCAATGCAGCCCCTTTGACGGTTCCTCCTTTAGAGGCTTTTCAGTCAATACTCGATGGCTCAGGTGAGCGCGAAATGTCAACAACCATGGCTTTTGTTCGCTTACTAACTTTGCTGACACGCGACAAGAAAATGGGTAAATACGTTGTCCCTATTGTACCTGATGAGGCGCGCACTTTCGGCATGGAAGGCATGTTCCGCCAGCTTGGTATCTTCTCATCCGTTGGTCAACTCTACGAGCCACAAGACAAAGAACAGGTGATGTTCTACAAAGAAGATAAGACCGGACAGATTTTAGAAGAAGGTATCAATGAGGCTGGTGCTTTCTCATCATGGATTGCGGCTGCCACGGCTTACAGCTCGCACGGCGTAAATATGGTGCCATTCTATATTTACTATTCTATGTTTGGTTTCCAACGCATTGGTGATTTGGCTTGGGCTGCGGGTGATTGTCGTTCACGCGGTTTTCTCATAGGCGCTACAGCAGGAAGAACCACGCTCGCGGGTGAAGGCTTACAACATCAAGATGGCCATGGCATGGTACAAGCGGGTTTAATTCCAAACTGTATTAGTTATGACCCAACATATGCTTACGAGCTTGCGGTACTGATTCATGAAGGCATGATCCGCATGTATGAAAAGCAAGAGGATGTTTATTATTACATCACCGCGATGAACGAGGCCTATCAGCAACCTGCCCTACCAAAAACAGCTGGTGTTAAAAAAGGCATTATTAAAGGCATGTACTTGCTTAAAAATGGCGGTAAAAAGAAAAATAAAGTACAGCTAATGGGCTCCGGCACAATTTTATTAGAAGTTATTGCAGCTGCTGAATTATTAATGCAAGACTGGGGTGTTGATGCCGATATCTGGAGTTGTACCAGCTTTAATGAACTCGCACGCGAAGCACAAGAAGTTGATCGCTGGAATCGTCTACATCCCCTTGAAGATGCAAAAACGCCGTTCGTATCCCAGCAACTTAAAGGTCACCGTGGTCCCGCTATTGCCGCCACCGACTACATCAAACAATACCCTGAACAAGTTCGTCAATGGATGCCAAGCACCTATGCCGTTCTAGGTACGGACGGATTTGGTCGTAGTGACACCCGTGTTGAACTGCGTAAACATTTTGAAGTTGATCGCTTCCAAATTACTTTGGCAGCACTAAAAGCTTTGGTGGATGAAGGTACATTACCTGCCGCCAAAGTTGCGGATGCAATTAAAAAATACGGCATTGATGCTGATAAAATTAACCCATTACAAGCTTAGGAGGCTACGTTATGTCTATTAAAGAAATCGTAGTACCCGATATTGGAGATTTTGATTCGGTCGAAGTTATTGAATTATTGGTTGCAGAAGGTGATGTTGTACAGATTGAAGATTCGCTAATTACGGTTGAATCGGACAAAGCATCAATGGAAATTCCCAGCAGTGAAGCGGGTAAAATCGTTAAACTAAAAATAGCTATCGGCGATAATATTTCTGAAGGCAGTGTTATTCTAATGATGGAGGTGGATGAAACTTCAGCTCCTATAGAGAAGCCTTCTGAAGAAAAATCTGCAGCTAAACCTCCCCCACAAAAAGAGTTTCAAAAAGAATCTAGCCATGAAAAAATGGCAGCTGCAAAGTCCACGCCCGCCAAAGCATCCGCAGGTAAAGCCTCCAGCGACAAACCTTCACCTACCGCAAAAATTGATGAAATTCGCTTTAGTAAAGCTTATGCCAGCCCCTCAGTACGCCGATTTGCACGCGAACTAGGTGTTGATTTAGGCAATATCGAAGGCTCTAGCCGCAAAGGTCGCATCAACCGTGCTGACGTCAAAGGCTTTGTGAAAAAAGCCATGAGCTCTGGCGCAATAGGTGGAGCATCTTTAGGCATAAAACCTATGCCTGAAATCGACTTTAGCCTGTTCGGTGAGACTGAAAATCAAGCCCTCTCTAAAATCAACAAACTCACAGGAGAGTTTTTACACCGCAGCTGGGTAACCGTGCCACACGTTACTCAGTTTGATGAAGCTGATATTACGGAAATGGAAGCATTCCGCAAACAAATGGGCAAAGAGATGGAACGCGAAGGCATTAAAATTACCCCTTTGGCTTTCATCGTTTGGGCGGTTGTTGCCTCACTGAAAGCACTCCCTCGTTTTAATAGCTCACTGGATGCTAGCGGTGAAAACTTAATCTTAAAGAAATATTTTAATATTGGCGTGGCGGTGGATACACCGAATGGTTTGGTGGTACCGGTGATTAAAGAAGCGGACCAAAAATCTTTGGTTGAAATATCACAAGAAATACGCGAACTTGCTATTAAAGCTCGAGACAAAAAGTTAAAACCTTCTGATATGCAAGGCGGTTGCTTTACCATTTCCAGCCTAGGTGGTATCGGTGGCACCAAATTCACACCAATCGTTAATACACCTGAAGTTGCTATCTTGGGCGTTTCGCGTTCAAAAATGGAACCGGTGTGGAATGGCAAAGAATTTGAACCTCGACTGGTTTTACCGCTATCTCTGTCCTATGATCATAGAGTGATTGATGGCGCGGATGGTGCGAGATTTACCACGCATTTAAGTAAAATGTTGACAGACATAAGACGAATGATGGTCTAAAGTTACTCCTGTTGTAATATGCTTTTTATCCATCAGCTGCGTTGTGTTGCGACTTCTGATGCTCACGTACCGTATGTACGCTCCGCTTCGACTTCTCACACGCCTTGCTGATGAATAAAAATCACATCACACAGAAGCAACCTACTTAGTAAATTAATGAATAAGAGAATAATAACGTGACAATTAACATAAACATTCCAGACATTGGTGATTTTGACGAAGTTGAAATTATTGAAGTGCTCGTGAAAAGTGGCGATGAAGTTCAGCCAGAAGATTCATTAATTACGGTTGAATCTGACAAGGCTTCGATGGAAATTCCTTCACCTTCCGCTGGTACTATTGCTGAAATGAAAGTAAAAGTGGGCGATAAAGTTAAGCAAGGTAGCCTTCTTGCAACATTAACGCCCTCCTCTGCGTCTGCTTCAAGTGATACTCCTAGTGACGATGCTGTAGAAAGCACAACAAACGATGCAGGCAAACAACAAGACACTACTGTCAAGCCTGCTGAAGCACCAGTTGCCTCAGCATTCTCAGGTGATACCGATCAACATGCACCGTTAGTTGTGTTGGGTTCTGGCCCTGGTGGTTACACCGCAGCTTTTCGTGCAGCAGACTTGGGTGTTGAGGTTATCTTAATTGAAAAATATGACAATATTGGCGGGGTTTGTTTGAATGTCGGCTGTATCCCCTCGAAAGCCCTACTTCACACTGCTGAAGTGATAAACGAGGCTGCAGAAGCGGATCATTTAGGCGTTACTTTTAATAAACCAAAGATTGAGCTTGATAAGGTGCGTGATTATAAATTAGGCATTGTTAGCAAGCTCACAGGGGGCTTGAAAGCGTTAGCCAAGCAACGCAAAGTCACCATTGTTCACGGCTATGGAAAATTCACCTCCGCTAATACGATTGAAGTTGAAGCAACTGATGGTGCTAAAACAACTATTGGCTTTGGCAACTGTATTATTGCGGCTGGATCTCGTGTAACCAAACTTCCCTTTATTCCTTGGGACGACCCACGCGTGATGGATTCAACCGATGCGCTAGAACTTGAGGAAGTTCCTAAACGCATGTTAGTCGTTGGCGGCGGTATTATCGGGCTTGAAATGGCTACCGTTTATGATGCACTCGGTACTGACATTACCGTGGTAGAACTTGGCTCTGGCTTAATGCCGGGGGCTGATCGTGATATTGTACGTCCGCTAGAACGTCGTATTAAAAAGAAATATGAGAATATATTCTTAGACACTAAAGTGTCTGAAATAAAACCCACAAAAACTGGCTTAGTCTGTACTTTTGAAGGTGATAAAGTTGGTTCTAAAAAGGGTGCACCTGAAACCGATACCTTTGACCGAGTCCTAGTTTCCATTGGCCGCAGCCCTAACGGCAAATTCATTGATGCAGAAAAAGCCGGCGTAGTAGTCAACCAATGGGGTTTTATTGAGGTAGACAAACAACAGCGGACTAATGTCGATCATATTTACGCCATTGGCGATGTGGTTGGCCAACCGATGCTTGCGCACAAAGCAACCCATGAAGGAAAAACAGCAGCTGAAAATGTTGCCGGTCATAAGGCATACTTTGATGCTCGCGCAATACCTTCGGTAGCATATACCGACCCTGAAATCGCTTGGATGGGTAAAACTGAAGACGAATGTAAAGCCGAAGGTCTTGACGTCACTAAAGGTGCTTTCCCCTGGGCTGCGAGTGGTCGCTCTTTAAGTATTGGGCGCAACGAAGGCATGACTAAAGTGCTGTTTGATAAAGAAACAGGTCAGCTCATCGGTGCAGGCATCGTAGGCACAAACGCGGGGGAATTAATTGCAGAAGCGGTACTTGCACTCGAAATGGGCGCTGATGCCGAAGATATTAGTTTAACCGTTCACCCTCACCCGACATTATCTGAGACCTTAAATTTTGCAGCTGAAGTTGCCGAAGGGACTTGTACGGATATCTATCTACCCAAAAAGAAATAGCTCATTTCATTCATCACTTAAACGCCTATTAAAGAGCACCAACATCTCTTTAATAGGCTGATCAAGCCCCCGAACTATCTATTACTTTTAATAGTTAAAATAACAAAATAAGAACTTTTATAGTGTCTTGCTGACTAACATTCCCATGATGACATATTAACCTCTTATCTGGTTAACATGCCATTTGAGAATAACTAACGTAAACTTAACAAGCCGAAGCGAGCGAAAAAGCAAAAAAAAATTAAACTTTTGAAATGAACATCAATAATAAAAATTTTACTTATTTAGCTTTAAGGTACTGACGACCCAATCAGATACCATCCGTTAAATATCAACACCCCCTAGAAGATCAAAAGATCTCATATCTATAATTAAAATAATTAAGGAATCGTATGAACTCCCGAGTCATTAGTTTTATGAAACTATCACTACCTATATCATTTTTAATCATTGCACTTTCAGCCTGTGGTGCAGGACAAAGCTCTGCTGAAACTAACAACCAACCATTAGCGAAGAAACAACCAACAAACGATAATGTGACAACAACTAGCTCTTCTACAAATACAAATACAAATACAAATACAAATACAAATACAAATACAAATACAAATACAAATAATACGACTTCGACAAACAAAAAGTCGAATATAGTTAGCTTTGGCGCACAAATTCAACTTGATATAAAACGATTTAAAAATTTAGATCAAGAAAAAAGTGATGCACTTCGAAAATACGCCCAAGGTACAAACCAACCCATTTACGTTAGTAAAAACTCTCAGATCATTAAAGATAAAGTTATCTTTGCAGGTGTTAATACAAAATGTGGTATTGATATTAATGGCTACAATGATGTGACCATATCCAATGTAACAATCTATCATGCTAATAATGGTGTCTGCGCTAAGAACGCCCAACGTCTAACAGTAAGCGGCTTGCAGTTAATCAGTTTAGCGGCGCCAGCTACTGGGCCTCATTGCCCACGTTCATCAAATGGTGCACTTGCAACCGGCGAATGCTGGGGACCAAAAAACCCATCAGCTAATACACGTTTAGGGCTTCATTTAGAAAATTCATCAAATGCTACGATAACTAATCTATCTAGCTTTCAGTCATCTTCTGCTATTTATGCCTATAACAGCCCCTACACCAAGCTTTCAAAGATACGATGTATTGATATGCGAGGCCCAATGCCTCGTGGTCAATGTGCCCAGTTTAATCAATCAAGCAACTCATCCTTAGATACTTTTTACGCTAAAAATATTTATAACCAATCTTTCTCAGAAGATAATATAAATGCTTACAAATCCGATAATATCGTCGTTAAGAATGGGCTGATTGACGGCAACTGGAGTAATCATGGTATTGGTGTCATTGCCGATACCGATAGCGATAATATGCAAGTCAGCAATGTTGATTTCCTACATATGTCAAACGCTGCTATTAATGTTTGGGCACTTGAGGGTGGCGACAGTATCGGAAAAAACTTTTATGCTAACAAGTTAAGAATTAAAGACTCACAATGTTACTCACGTAAAAACACAGTGCCTTCAACGGGTGGTTTAGTTATTGCAGCGCAACCTCATGCTATTAATCCAAATTTTGATGACATTCAATGGTATAATCATTGTCGCTCTAGCACTGCATGGTGTCTGCCGGGGCAAAGTTGCCGCACTCACAACTCAGGAAGCTTAAAAAACTTCCGCATGGAAGACTTCAAAACACGTTGGACAAATGAATAGGTAGTTTTAGGCGTTTAGCAATAAGCCTAACACGGCTTAACTAGAAACCAAGCTCTTAGAAGTATGAAAATATCATTAACTACTGCATTTTTCTTTATTCTGCTTTCTATTATAGCTGGTGGCTGTAGCGATAATGACGGTTCAGTCACCCAGAGTGACATTAAAAACAAGCTCACGATTACTGAAAAAAACACAAACAACGTTCAGTACAATAACAATACAAAAAAACTCAGTTTTGCAGAAATAATTAACAATGAAAAATTTAACGTTGCTACGCTTGATCAAGAAAAAAAACGCGCAGCCCAGCAATACAACAATGCACTGCATCGCCCTATTATTGTTTCTAAACACAATCAGGTTATTAAAAATAAAACTATTTATGCAGGTAAAGACAATAACTGTGGAATAACTATTAGCGCTTACAAAAATATCACCATCAGTAATGTAACCATTTATCACGCTAACAGCGGTATTTGTGCTTATAACGCCCAAGGTTTACGTATCAACAACCTTAAATTAGTTAGCCTTTCAGCACCCGCTACAGGACCTCATTGCCCACGATCATCCAGTGATAATTTAAAGACTAGTGAGTGTTGGGGGCAAAAAATAAAGCCTGCAGATAGTCGACTAGGCATCTTGTTAAAAAATACACCTGAGGCCACTATAACAGGGCTTTCAAGCTATCAAGCATCATCTGGGATTTACGCAGTCAATAGCCCTAAAACCACATTATCGTATATTCGTTGTTACGATATGAGAGGCCCCTTCCCTCGTGGACAATGTGTGCAGTTTAATCGTTCAAATAATTCTATATTGACGACTTTCTACGCAAAGAATTATAAAAATCAATCACATTCTGAAGATAACATTAACGCCTATGATTCTGACAATATCATTATAAAAAATGGCTTAATAAACGGGAATTGGAGTCAAAATGGAGCGGGGGTAATCGCTGATACAGGTAGTGACAATATGCTAGTTGAAAACCTTGATTTACTACATATTTCGAATGCAGCCATTTCTGTATATTCAAACAATAACAATAGCGTAGGCGTTAACTTTAAAGCCAATAAAATACGCATTAAAGATTCCCAGTGTGAATCTCGACACTCATCCACGCCATCATCAGGCGGCTTAATGTTGGCAGCACACCCTGAAGCAGTGAACCCTATTTTTAGCGATATAAAATGGTTTAACCACTGTCGTACTCAGTTAAACTGGTGCTTACCGGGGCAAGCTTGCAGAAAAAACAAGTCAGGCTCTATAACTAATATCGTTAAAGAAAACTTCACGACACGTTGGACTAATGAATAAGCTATTATTTTCTTTATTTCTATTCGCTCTTAACAATCTTAAAAAGTAAATAAAAACTGTAAGGATAATCACATTTCCAGTATTAAAAACACCGTTCTTTAGCTATTATTACCACCAAATATAAAAAGGTGGATTATGAAAGAGTTATACGAAAAACTAGGTCTGTTTTATCTTGGTAATGATATTGATAAAAACACGCTTGAAGCGACCGAAGCACTCACCTTATTAAAAAACAAAAACTTTACTACCCATGCCACTATCATCGGCATGACGGGAAGTGGTAAAACTGGCCTTGGTGTCGGCATCATTGAAGAGGCTGCTATTGATAACATCCCTTCAATTATCATCGACCCGAAAGGTGATATGGGCAATTTATGTTTAGTTGACCCACAGTTCTCACCGCAATCATTTGAGCCTTGGGTAAGTGATGAAGCTCATAGTAAAGATCAAGATGCCGCAAGTTATGCCGAGAAAATCGCCAGTATGTGGCAGAATGGGGTAGAAAGCTCTCATCAAGATACTGACCGTGTTGAACGCTTTAGTCGTGTTCAAAAAACGATATACACACCCGGTAGTAGTGCTGGCGTTAGTGTTAATGTTTTAAGCTCGCTTGATGTTCCGCCACCACAGGTTATGGAGGACAGTGATAGCTTTTCATCGTATATCAATTCCACCGTCAGCAGCCTACTCTCGCTCATCGGCATAGAAGCTAACCCCGTAGAATCAAAAGAAACGATCTTACTCGCTCAACTTATTACCACATCTTGGCTAGAAGGTGATGACCTTAGTTTAGAGGACTTAATTGCTCGAATTATCAGCCCACCTTTTAAAAAAATTGGTGTATTGCCCCTCGATGATTTCTACCCACAAGCAGAACGCTTTAAGTTTGCAACTAAGTTTAATTCAATTATTGCCTCACCTACCTTCAAAGCTTGGCTTGAAGGCGAGAGTATTGATATTCAAAACATGCTTTATGATGAGAATGGAAAAGCTAAAGTCGCTATTTTCTCAATTTCACACCTCAGTGATAACGAAAGAATGTTTTTTGTTACTTTGCTGTTAAATAAGTTTATTGCTTGGATGCGCCGACAAAGTGGCACATCTGCTTTAAAAACGTTACTTTACATGGATGAGATTTTTGGTTTTTTCCCTCCTACTAAGAACCCACCCAGCAAACAACCCATGCTATTACTTTTAAAACAAGCTCGTGCTTATGGCATCGGGGTTGTTTTAAGTACCCAAAATCCTGTTGATCTAGATTACAAAGGGCTTTCCAATATGGGCACCTGGTTTATCGGCCGCTTACAAACCACTCAAGATATTGCCCGAGTCATTGATGGCCTAGGTGGAAAAATTGATGCCAGTTACAATAAAGATGAAATAAAAACTTTATTGGCTAACTTAAAGAAGCGTACCTTCTTTTTGAAAAGTGCCCATCTGGATGACATTCGCTTATTTGGGACACGTTGGGTCATGAGCTATTTAAAAGGCCCGTTAAAACGTAATGAAATTGCCAGTTTGATGCAAGATCAAAAAGCGTTATTAAAGGAGCATCAAAAAGTAATACCCACACAAAAGCGCACGACTGAAGATGAAGGCTTTAATTCTTATTCAAACTTAGATGATTCGATTACACAACGTTTTGAAGTAAGCACATCAGACAATAGCCGTTTTTCACCATCAGTAATGGCGCAATGCACACTCAATTATTTTAACCAAACACGTGCCATTGATGAAGAAGAAAACCTCTGCTTAAAGCTTGAGCTAAACCCAGTAGATAACTCTATTGATTGGGATAACAGCGTACAAAGTGATGAGGCAAAAACCTGTTTTGAGAAATTACCCCGCAACGCCCCTAGTGATGCTCAGTTTGAAGAAGTACCGGACTTTATTGCTAATGATAAAAACCTGCGAAAAACGACCAAAAGTTTAAAAGACTGGCTTTACCACGAACACAAACTGGCTTTATTTCGTTGTAAATCGCCTAAGTTAGAATCTCAACCTTACGAATCTCTAAAAGACTTCAAGGTACGCCTCAATGACCTTTTAGATGACAAGAAAGAACAGGCTATTGATACCTTAAAAGAGCGTTATGCTAAAAAAGAAAAGGTCTTAACTGATCGCCTAAGTCGAGCAGAAGAAAAACTCGAAAAAGAAGAGTCAGATACCAGTAATTCATTTATCAACGTCGGCATTACTGTTTTAGGTGCTCTTTTTGGAAAATCACGTGCCTCCATTGGTCGAGCGGGTTCTCGCGTATTGAAAGAACGTGGCGATGTTAATCGTCAGGAAGAACGTGTCGAAAAAATAAAAAATGACATTGAAGAGCTGGAAGAAGAACTCGAAGACAAGGTTGATGACTTTGTCGATGAGTTTAATATTGATGCTGTAGATATCGAAGAGTTTGCAATTAAACTAAGAAAAACTGACATTCAGATTGATGATATTGCGGTTGTTTGGAAATCTGTTTAACCTCGCTTTTAAGTTGTATCAGAATAAAAAAGGCCACTTGTAAGTGGCCTTTTTAAAATCCACATCCAATTCTAAAACTATGGAATAAATGTTGCCAACTGTGCTTTTACAATTGCACTTCGTGCAGCAACAAAACTTTTCGCCTGTTGAATATGCTTTGTATATTCAATTTGTGGCGTTGCAAACATCCCTTCAAAAATATAATCTTTACGCTCATTATCTATTTTATCCACAAGTGGATTAATTACGGCTGGAGTCAATGCACCATTCACTGCTAGCAATTGATTAAACCGAGTTTTAAACTTAGCCTTAAAGGTTGTACTCGTCATAAGTGACTGGAACAACTGTGTTAACAATGTACCTGATGGGTCTGTCATTAAAGCAGTGAAATTATTTGTTTCAAGATTCGAGGTAACGTTATCATCTTTAAATGCTCTGAAACCAAAGTCAATATCATCTAAAATCCAACGCCATTTTGCACCTGTTTTTTTCTCTTTCCATGTACGCTGATTACTATAAACCCAATCAAAGTTGCCGTTATAAATCATAAATGCTGTGTAATCGATAAAGCTACTTTCATCAACTCGATCGGTAACATATTGATAATCAGAAGCCTTGGTTAATTTTAAATCTAAGTTTCTTAAGTAGTTCCTTAACTCATCGTAGTCTTTTCTGTCACCGCGTTTTACCGTGTCAGCATTTTTAATAATATCGACTTTCTTTTTACTCATCGTGGGGTAGTTTGATTTTAAGTAATCACCGCCTTTTTTCTCACGGATATTATAAACACCCCAGTACTCACCATTCATAAACATTTGAACCGCTTGATAAGCTTGGTAATCAATGTTGAGTTTACCGGTATTTACAATGCTTGCTGCTAAAATATCTGCAATTTCAAACCCTGCATTACCGGTACGTAATTTGAAGTCTTTTATCGGTACTAAATCTTTTTGTTGATAAAGCTTATAATTTAATAGTTTTGTACCGTACTTACTATCCAGCTCAACTTCAAAAGATTTCTTATCATCTTTCCTTGAGCATTGACCTGAAATACCTAAATCAGCGCTTATGCTAAATTCACTAGCACCTGTTGTCGGGTTTAAGTACTCGATATCGACAGGACGTGACCATTCATTAGCATAGTTGAATGGTGTCATTTCTGTAACATCACATTGTTTTAAAGGGATACCATTCGTGCCATCAGTATAAATACCAATCGTATTGTCATTTAAGTTCTTATCATCAGTGATTAAAGAAATCACTGGTAGCGTTGTTGTATGTCCAATAAAGTAGGTATGGCTAACAGGCTTACTAGAAAACTTACCTTTTGCGACAGTTATTGCACGTACAACCGAAGTTTTATCCAATGTGATCGCCTGCTGATAAGGTGTTGACTGCTTCGTTGGCAATGACCCATCTAATGTGTAATAAATTAAAGTGTCGGCATTTACCGTAGCATCCAAGCTAAGCATCAATACTAAGCTTGTATTATTAAAACCACTTAATGATGAAAAAATCGGCGCTTTGCTGCGTTCATTATCTGCAAAAGTCGTCGTGTTTTTCTTACCCGGAGTAGGCTCCATAAAAACAATTTTATTGTTTAACTTAGCACTAGAAATATCACTGTCTTGTTTGGTAAATTTAAAAGTATCTAGTAGTGTGCCTGCTTTTCCTTTGAGTGTTAACGTTTCACCTTTTGCAGATAATGAAAAGTCTGCATGTAATGCTTTTCCTTGAATGTTTCTTTTATCTGCCCAAATAACTAAATAGTCATTTGCTTTAATCTTTGTTCCCGTCGGAATTGACCACTTCTTAAGATTCGCCTTATCATCACTCAAACTATAGCCACTAATATCAACAGTTTTATTACTAGGATTGTAAAGCTCAATCCAATCAGAATGTGCATAATAGTCAGTGTCTAAATTCGTATAGACATTACTGGCCAACACCTCGTTAATCAGCACCACTGGTTCAGCAACAATGGGTGCGAGGGCCTTAGTAACAATGGCTTGAATTTTTTGTTTGGTATTTGCTTTTGACTTAGTGGCAACCTTTCTAAGCGCCGCATTGATTTTAGCTAAACTTGCTCTGCTAGCACCTGTAATACCCGCTTGTTTAAAATCTATGACCGTAGGAGCCTTTTTACCATCCTCTGCATACTGCGAAATTTTAGCAATCGCTTGTTGCTGTATTTGCTTTGCGGTAGGTGCTGTTGTTGGAGGTGTTACTCCACCGCCACCGTTATTGGTTTTTGTAGATTCTGAACCGCCACAAGCTGTCAATAAAAGAGAGCTAAGTATTAATGATGAAATATGCAATTGTCTTGTTTGTTTAATATCCACTGAATAGCCTTATTGTTTTAATAATTTAGTGAATTAAGTATATTAGACCTCGCTTCTTTACCCATTACCTCCTATCGCTTTACCCTTACCCTATAACTCGACTATCTGATATTAAGACAAGTTTTTATTTATTTATTTTTATTTGTTTTATCGATGGAGGCTAAAATACCGCGCATAATATTCAACTCTAGCTCTGTTATTTCAATACGGTTAAACATTTGTCGAAGTTTACTCATCACTTTCCCCGGGTGTTTTTTATTAATAAATTCAATATCATTAAGTGTAGCTTCTAAATGTTTATAGAATAACTCGGTAGATTCAATATCCGGGGAATTTTCAGTAATAGGATATTCTTCACCACTACTTATTAATTCATTTTTATAAATTTCATAGCTCAATGTTTGCACTGCAGCTGCAATATTAAGTGAAGAATAGTCAGGGTGTGTAGGAATCGTTACTCGATATTTGCAAAGTAATAAATCATCATTTGACAGCCCCATGCGTTCCGGGCCAAATACTAAAGCTACCTCACCGTTATTTGATGCTCGCAATAACTTTTGAGCACTTTCTTCTGGGCACAAATAAGGTAAATCATAGCCTCTCTCTCGGGCGGTACTGGCGATGACTACACTGCTATCTTTAACGGCATCAAATAAGCTTTCAACCACTTCTGCAGTCTCCAGCACATCATTTGCCGTTCTTGCCATTTTATTCGACTCATCGGAAGGAAAGTCTTTTGGGTTAACCAAAACAAGCTGCTTAAGCCCCATCGTTTTCATCGCTCGTGCAACTGATCCTATATTGCCTGGGTGAAATGTGCGAACTAAAACAATGCGAATGTTACCAAGCATAAACCAGTACTACTTTAAGAGTCTCTGATTAAGGAGAGGCTTAAGCATAGTGTGATTCAATATAGCGCTCAACAATCTGCTGAAACTCCTGCGCTATATTATCGCCTTTTAAAGTCACTGTTTTTTCGCCATCTTCATACACAGGAGCAACTGGTTTTTCACCACTGCCGGGTAATGATATACCGATGTTAGCCTGTTTACTTTCGCCCGGCCCATTGACCACACAGCCCATAACGGCGACAGACATTTCTTCGACCCCATTATACTGACCTTTCCATACAGGCATTTGCTCATTGAGATAGGCTTCAATATCTTGTGCTAAATGCTGAAAATAATCACTTGATGTTCGACCACAGCCGGGGCATGCAACAACCTGTGGCGTAAATGAACGTAAACCTAACGACTGTAATATCTGCTGTCCAACTTTTACTTCTTTAGTGCGCGGTGCTCCTGGCTCTGGGGTTAATGATATACGAATCGTATCGCCGATACCTTGCTGTAACAATACCGATAATGCCGCTGTTGATGCAACAACCCCCTTACTACCCATGCCCGCTTCGGTCAAACCCAAGTGCAATGGATAATCACATTTTTCAGATAATTCTTGATAAGCACGTATCAAATCTTGCACACCACTGAGCTTACACGAAATAATTATTTTATCGTGAGCTAACCCGTATTCTTCTGCTTTTGAAGCACTATCTAGCGCTGATTTAATCAATGCATTATGTTGAACTTCTGCTAGCTCTAAAGGAGATTCAAGTTTAGAGTTTTCATCCAACATTGAAGCCAATAACTGTTGATCTAAGGACCCCCAATTTACCCCAATGCGCACGGCTTTATGATACTTAACCGCAAACTCAATCATCTGTAAAAACTGCTCGTTACCTTTCTTACCTTTACCGACATTGCCAGGATTTATGCGGTACTTAGCTAAGGCTTTAGCGCATTCAGGTACGGCTGTTAACAACTTGTGACCATTAAAATGAAAGTCTCCAATTAACGGGACGTGACAATCCATTTTATCTAGGCGCTCACGTATCTCTGGAACAGCCTCTGCTGCTGCCAATGTATTCACCGTGATTCGAACCAGCTCAGAACCCGCTTTAGCCAATTCTGCAACTTGCTTTACGGTACGTACTATATCTTCGGTATCCGTGTTTGTCATCGACTGAACAACGACCGGTGCGCCCCCCCCGATAATTATATTTTCAATTTGTACAGACACAGTATTTTTTGATAAAGAATTCATATTTTCAGCTAATTTTCGGAAAGTTTTTTATTGTCACTAATACGTTCTTGTCTAAAGACGAGTGCTTTACAAGTTCACTAATCGACTTTTTTTCAATTGGGTGGATAAAGTCAGCAGCAACTTCAGCTAAAGGAAATAACACAAAGGGGAATTTGATAATTTCCGCCCGCGGTAAATCAATTTTAGGTTGTAAGTTCAAATCACCAAATAATAATATATCAACATCCAAGGTACGAGCGATAAATTTTTCGGAGTCACGTTTACGTGCTTGTTTATCTTCCAAATTTTTTAAGTAAATATTAAGTTCTTCAAAGCTTTTATTAGTCTCTAGTTTTGCCGATAAATTAATAAAAGGATCACCGTCAAAACCAAAAGCTTCGCTCTCATAAGCTTTTGAAAAAATAATTTGAGGATAATCGATAAGCAGTTGATTGACACAAGCTTGAATATTTTTTTTACGATCAATATTGCTTCCAATATCCAAGCAAACTGTTGTACTATCTACTGAAATATCAACACTCATGACGCAGCCTTACTACGCTCAATACTTACCCCAACCTCTGCAGAACCCGTTACCGCCATAGGCTTGCCCAAGGTTACGCGTATCCAAGGAATATCCATCTCTTTAAGCAGCATACTCGCTATATGTTCAGCTAAGGCTTCAACAAGTTCGTACTCACTTTTCTTAACTATACCCTTAACTAAGTTAGCAGCAGCTTTGTAATTAAGTGTGTCTTTAATATCATCTGATACGGCAGCTTTAGTGTTATCCCAGCCCATTTCCAAATTAACATTAATTTGCTGGTGAATACGCTGCTCCCACTCGTAAATACCGATAACAGCATCTATTTTAAGATCACGGATGTAGACAATATCCATTTATAAAACCGAGTTACAAAAATTAATAGTGTACCCTATTGATGAATTTAACAGATATTTATTTTCTTTTTAAAACCTCAATTTATCCTACTTCAAACCCTCACCACTTGAGAGTATTAAAAATATCAGTATTCTTCAACAACAATTCAGCTAACATTAAGGCACAGTTTGTTAATCTACAAACTGAACACACGATGAACAGTATTTTCTATACTTCAATAATAACAACTTATAAAATTATAGAGGCTTATAATTATGAATAAAAAAACCCTAATCAACACAACAATCACTGCAACTCTTTCATTAGTCATAATGAATACAGCTCATGCGGTTAAAACAAAAGAAGAGGTTAAAAAAGACTCTACTGAGTTTATTAAGAATGGGCTAGAGCGCTGTGTCGGAAGAATTAGAGCCGGCTATAACGACTGCCCTACCAGTCAACATTCTTGCGCGGGGTTATCTGATGAAGACGGTGATTATGAAGAGTACATCTGGATGCCTGTAGGAACATGTGCAAAGATTGATGGTACACACTTACGTAGCGTCAAAAGTAAAACGGGCAAAAAATTAATAAAAAAAATGAAGGATAAAAAATGAATTACAAAACACTAACACCCGTAACCTTAATAGGTTTAATTCTTGCAGGAAGTAACGCATATGCAGCTGATGCTCCTAAGCTTGAAAAGTGCACCGGTATTGTCAAAGCAGGTAAAGCTGACGGTCAATCAACCGTTAATGGCAAGCTAGTGAACTGGATAAAAATGCCCGCAGGTCAATGTATTAAATTTGTCGGCGGTAAAGTTGTTTTTGATAACAAGTAACCCACATCACGACCTTTACAATAAAATACGAGTATTACCTATGCAGACTAAAAAAGTAAAACCTTCAACTTTAATAACAGGCGCAATCTCATTGGTACTGATTACTGCTAATACTAACTCTTATGCAGAAACTAAAACTAAAGAGCAATGTGCAGGGGTCGTTAAAGCCGGTTTAAATGATTGCGCTAGTAGTGAACATGGTTGCGCTGGTTTAAACACTGATGATGGGTATGAAAACGACTGGCTGTGGGTACCTGTGGGTACTTGCGCTAAAATTAAAGGTGCATATATTATTGGAATGAAAAAAGTACAACCTAAGAGTAAAGATTTAAAGCCAAAACAATAACTGTATCCAAATACTTTTAAAAACCTGCATCTAGCTATTTTTTTTGTGCGTATATTTCAACACAAGCTATTAAATTTTAATAACTTGTGAATTTTATAGAATGACTACGGTCATAAGTACTATGTGAAGTTAGTCACACTAAACTCACATAAATAAACATCACATTAAAAAAATGGAGTAACACATGAGCAACACATCAAATCTCGTAAAATCAGCAGTAACAGGTGCAATGGCAATTGGTCTATTAACGGTAACTTCTGCTGCCCTAGCTGGAAAGCCAGGTATGGAAAAATGTACAGGTATTTCAAAAGCTGGTAAAAATGACTGTGGTACAAGCCAACACGCATGTGCTGGTATGGCAAAGACTGACGGTGACGCTGAAGAATGGCTATACGTTCCTGAAGGAACCTGTGCAAAAATTCCGGGTGGAAAAGTTAAAGTTGGCAAAGCTAAGATGAAGTAAGCTTCTTGCTTGTTAATTTAGAAGCCTCCCTTGTGGAGGCTTCTTTGTTTTTATAAACTGATTAAAATCGAACACTTAATCATCAAAAGGTCACACTATGAGTCATCAATTCTCAAAAAATATTATTGCAGGGTGTGGCATCGGCTTACGTCTTGATCATTTTGATGAAATAGAAAAAACTCGGCCTGATATTCCGTGGTTTGAAGTACTTAGTGATAATTATGTACTTGAAGGTACCAGCCAAAGAGATTACTTAAATAAAATAAGAAAAGATTATCCCGTTACTTTTCACGGCGTGGGCTTATCCATAGGTTCTACCGAACCACTCAACCAAAATTATTTAAAACGCTTAAAAAAATTAAAAGATGAAGTACAACCCGCATGGATTTCAGATCACCTTTGTTGGACATCTGCTCACGGCATTGTCACGCATGATTTGATTCCACTCCCCTACACTAAAAATGTGGTTAAACATATTGTTGATCGAATCTTACAGGTTCAAGATTACTTAGGTGAACAATTAGTGATTGAAAATGTTTCCAGCTATTTACAATTTAAAACCACTGAAATGAGCGAGTGGGAGTTTATCAATGAAGTAACCCATCAAAGTGATTGCCGGCTTTTACTGGATGTAAACAATATTTATGTTAGTGCGCAAAATCATAACTTTGATGCTGAAGATTACCTCTTCGCAATGCCAGCGAAACGCGTAGCAGAAATTCATCTAGCGGGCTATGAAGATCGTGGCACACATTTATTAGACACCCACAGCCGCCCTGTCACTAAACCAGTGTGGGAGTTATTTGAAAAAGCCGTTAAGCATGTTGGTGATGTACCGGTACTGATTGAATGGGATAATGATATCCCCTCACTGGATCGTGTCATTAAAGAATCTTCAAAAGCTAAAAGTATTCAACAACAGGTTTTATCAGAATCAATCTAAGAGAACGTAGTAATGAAAGCCCAGTCCGATACAAATACCAATGACTTAGAAACACTGCAAAATGATTTTATAAATGCCTTTTTTAATCATGACAAATCAGCAGCGACCAAACATGTTTTAGGCGATGATACTCTCACTGCAGAACAACGACTCGGCATCTACAGCGGTAGCGTACACGGCATACTCACCCAAGCTCTGGGTCAAACCTTTCCTGTTTGTAAGTCATTGGTTGGGGATACGTTTTTCGATAATATGACAAAACTATTTATTGACAAATACCCACCCACTACAACGGTGTTTGCCGAGTACGGCAATGATTTACCGTTATTTCTAAGCACCTTCGACCCCGTTAAAGACATCCCCTACTTTGTCGATATGGCGCGTTTTGAATGGGCAAGACACGCCGTTTATCACAATCAAAATTCACAGACAATTGACTTTAATAAACTCGCCGAAGTCTCTGAAGAACAACAGGCCTTATTAAGCTTTAAACTGAGCAAAACCTTGCATCTAATCCACTCAGATTTCCGTATAGATGACATCTGGTTTGCCCACCAAGAAAACAGTGAGTTAAAACTAGAAGATATTGACCTTGAAAAAGCGGTAAAGCTCTTTATTTGGAAGGATGAAGACACGATTAAAATCTCCCTGATGAGTCATACCGAAGAAGACAGCGCTTATTGGGACTTTTTAAATGTTGTCTCTGAAGAAACAACGTTAGGTGACTTGGCAGAACGTTTTGGTGAGCAGTTACCAGAGTACTTAAACCAAAGCATCCAAAGCGGCTGGATAAGGTCATTTGCAATAAACTGAGGCTTTTAAACTGTTAAAGCGGCCTCAAACAAAAATAGGAAAAAGGTCATATGAAAAAGTTTTTAGCAGGTTTCTTAATAGGCGATTGCGCTCCGCTTAATTTATTTTTAAAACCCATGTTGTTATTAGGCTTTAGGCTGTACGTGGCTTATGTATTTTTCAAGTCTGGTTTAACCAAGGTTGATGACAACTTTATGGTGACCTCCAGCACTCTCGACCTTTTCAAATACGAATACATGCCTTTTCTATCCGAAGGTCTCGCTAGCGTATCCGCTTATGTCGCAAGCTATGCCGAACTCGGTCTCCCCATATTATTAGTAATCGGCTTATTCACCCGACCTGCAGCACTCGCCTTATTTATTCTAAATGCCGTAGCCGCCTACTCCCTATCACAAACCGACTTCGCCTCAGCCGCCGGTCATTGGCAACATGTAACCTGGGGCGTTATCCTTGCCGTAATCTTCACCTTCGGCCCTGGCGCGTTATCAATTGATAAATGGATTAGTGATAAATGGCGTCGGTAATTGCTTTGCCATGAAAGGCACGAAGCACTTGGAGGCAAAAACACCTTTCTCTGCTTAATAAGAGTAAAGATGCCTTTTTACTTCTTTGTTTAAAAAGTTTAAAAAATATTCACCACGAAGAACACGAAGGTAAAACTGTTCTCTTCATGGGCTTCATGGTGAAAGTTTTTTCCTTCGTGTTCTTCATGGTAAAACCAAAGGGGTAAAAATATCTTTCTACTGCTTAATAATGGGTAAAGAGTAACACCTTTTCTCCTTGGTTTAAAAAATATATTCACCACGAAGGGCACGAAGAACACGAAGGTAAAGCTGTTTTCTTATGAGCTTCATGGTAAAAGCTTTTAAAACGTTAAGACAGTACCGTCCCCGAGCGAATGATCATTTGCTCGTTAGATTCATTGCTAATCGTTACCTCACCGACAATCTTTACATTTTGTTCAAACTTTACATCGCCTTGAATCGTTAACTTTTTACATTCGAGTAAGTCTGGCGCGCCTTCTGGAAAGCGTGCTTGCAAGTCGTCTATCTTTTTATAAAACCTATCATCCAAGTCAATAACGATAAAACCTTCATTACGTTTAGGGTTGGTAATGACTCGGCTATTTTCATCCAGCACGAACGCATTTGACCAAAGCCCGAGTAATTCGTTGCTGGTTTTAATGGGGGTGAAGCGTGCCTTTGGTATCCTCAAGGCGATTGAGTCTTTAAAGTTTGAAATTGCCGCGCCCATGGCTGTTTCCATCTGAATGACCTTTGGGCTTGTTGCATCGCGCGGGTCTACTGTTTTGGTATTTTGAATTAGGGGTAAGTCTACGATACCGTTATTGGCATCCATTAAGGCTTTTAAACGATCAAGTCGAATCCAGAGGTTATTGGTATTAAAGTATTGGTATTTTGTAATATCTTGAAATTCACCCACGTCTTCGTCGTGACATTGGGCTGATTCGCGCAGTAATAAGCCACCTTGTTTGAACTGTGCTAAGTGCCCGCCTTTTTTATCCGCAGGGGTTCGATCTGCAACTTCCATCATAAAAGAGGCATCTTGCTTGGCAAAATAACCCAGCACAGACAAATCCATCGTGGCACCGAGATTATCTGCATTAGAGATAAAGGCGTATTTTATGCCC
>Ga0256839_1000163_pt1 | contig 87401 bp, 80 predicted proteins | sample 354166metaG_FD_185968 | JGI IMG/M metagenome (GOLD analysis project Ga0256839, IMG submission 185968) | Hydrothermal vent microbial communities from Mid Atlantic Ridge, Atlantic Ocean - 354-166 | ecosystem: Environmental > Aquatic > Marine > Hydrothermal vents | place: Atlantic Ocean: Mid... | reverse complement strand
AAAGGCGGTTTGATGGGTAAGAAAATATAAAAATAGATAGAAACAGGACACATTATGTGTGATTTTTTAAAAATTGATCTGAAAACTAATATTCTTAAAATTAGTGGCTTGATCAGTCATTCCTTAAAGAGACGGCGATTACCTATGTGAACCGTTTTCCCATCAATAACCGCTTTTATTCCTCGTGCTGTTAACGCTTCTAACGATTCTGCTGTGGGAACTTTAGCACCTTTAAGAATTGCTTCTCCTCCTTTTACAATTGCACTGGCTAAAGGGTGATCACTTAATTTTTCAACCGCAATAGCAGTTGCCAATAGCTCGTCCTTATCAATATTTGCAAAGGGTATGACATTGGTTAATTTGGGTTTTCCTTCAGTCAATATACCTGTTTTATCAAATGCTACGGCATTGAGTGAGCCTAAATCTTCCAGCGGTCGCCCGCCTTTAATTAAAACCCCTTGTTTGGCAGCTCTAGCGACACCTGCTAAGACCGCGCTGGGTGTTGATATGGCAAGCGCACAGGGTGATGATGCAACAAGCACCGCCATAGCGCGATAGAAGCTGTCTTTAAAAGGTTCATCAATCACAACAAAAGCAAACAACAACACAAACACCAATAGCAAAACGGCTGGCACAAAGTAACGTTGAAATTTATCGGTTAATAGCTGTGTCGGTGATTTTTGACTCTCGGCATCTTGAACTAATTTTATTAAGCGCGACAAGGTGCTGTCTTTGGCTTTGCGCAATACTTTTACTTCAAGCGCACTGCTACCGTTGATTGTACCTGCAAAGGCACGGTTTTCTGCTGATAAAACATCCAGTTCATAGTCTAGCGCTGTATTCTCAATGGGCTGCTTATCAACAGGCATACTCTCACCCGTTATCGGCGCCTGATTCACGGCGCTATTTCCCTTAACGATAACACCATCTGCGGCAATTTTCGTATTCGGTTTAACCACTACAATATCACCGATATTTAAATCACCAATGGGTATTTCAAGTTGTTTACCATCACGTTTAACAACGGCGGTAGGTGGGGCTAAATCTGCCAACGCAGAAACTGATTTACGCGCTTTATTCATCGCGTAAGCTTCTAAGGCATGACCAAGGCTAAACAAAAATAGTAACAATGCCCCTTCTTGCCATTTGCCTAACGCAGCAGCACCGGCAGCGGCAACCAACATGAGAAAATCAATCTCAAAATTACCACCACGAATAGTGTCAATCGCTTCTAATAAAGTAAAATAACCGCCGAGTAAAAATGCAACGATAAACAAACCGATCGGAAGCCACTCAGGAACCCCGCCAACAAACGATAGGATTAAACCAGATAACCAGAAAACACCACTGCCTATAGCAAAATAAAGCTCGGTATTTTCGCCTAAAAAACCACCGTGTTCGTGATTGTGGGCATTATTTTTTTCATTGCTGTCTTCATGTTCACTATGCTGATGCTCTTTGTGATTATGAGCATCTTCAGGTTGATTATCAGTAGCGTGGTGCTTATGTTGATTCTGCTTCTGCTGCTTGCTATCCATGAGATGATCCTCCAATTAGGCTTGGTATTTGCGTTTAGAAAACACTTCATACAACGCTGGCAATACAAATAAAGTCAGAATTATCGATGAAACCAAACCGCCAATCACTACCGTTGCCAAAGGCTTTTGTACTTCAGAGCCAATACCTGTCGCGAGTAACATGGGGATTAAACCTAACGCGGAAGTAAATGCAGTCATTAGCACAGGCCTGAGTCGTGACAGTGCGCCTTCAAATACGGCTTTTTTCATGCCAAGACCTCCCTCATGTTTTTGATTAATCGCGTTAACCATCACCACCCCGTTAAGCACTGCGATACCAAATAAAGCAATGAATCCAATAGAACCTGGCACCGATAAATACTGCCCTGTTATAGATAAAGCCGTAATCCCGCCAATTAACGCCAGCGGTACATTCAACATAATCAGCAATGCTTGCCCAACCGAGCTAAAGGCAAAATAGAGCAATAGAAATATCAAACCCAACGATAACGGTACCACAATCATTAAACGTTTTTGCGCACGTTGTTGGTTTTCAAACTGACCACCAAAGACCACGCTGTAACCTGCGGGCATATCAATTTCTCTGCTGATACGCTCTTCCAGCTCGGCGACTAAACCACCCATATCACGACCATCGACATTGGATTGAATCACCACGCGGCGTTGCACATCGTCACGGCGTATTTGTGGTGGACCGGATTCGATTTTGACACTGGCGACATCGCGTAAGTTGACCCAAGCACCTTGCGGTGATTTTAAAACTAATTGACGAATCGCCTCGACCTTGTCGCGGTGTGATTTAGCTAAACGCACATAAATATTGTAACGCTCATTTCCTTTAATCACTTGTCCAGCCTCAACCCCACCAATGGCATCAGACACTAATGACATGACTTGTCCGACGGGAATCCCGTAACGTGCCAAAGCGGCACGATCAGGGCGGATAACCAACTGTGCTTCACCCGCGATTTGCTCCATTTCTACGCCACGTGTGCCTTCTACTTTGCGCACTAGGGCTTCAATCTCCTTGCCTGTTTTTGCCAGTGTTTCTAAATCAGGGCCAAAAAGTTTGATCGCTAACTGCGCTTTAACGCCAGAGAGTAATTCATCCACACGGGTCGCAATCGGTTGTGAGAATGAAAATAGCAAACCCGGATAGGTCGACATTTTTTCTTCCATCAGTTTTTGTAACGCTTTTCGATTGCTTGCGCTGGTCCATTCTGCTACTGGTTTTAAGCCAATAAATATCTCTACATTGGAAACTGGTTCTGGATCACCGCCAATTTCGGCGCGACCGATGCGTGACGAGGCGTAGAGCACCTCGGGGAAGTTCATTACCTCTTTTTCCAGTTGTTGCGCGACTTTTAATGAGGTTGCTAAACTAGAAGAAGGTGCCAGCGTGATACGCACATTAATCGTGCCTTCTTCTAACTCGGGTACAAATTCTGTACCTAAGGTTGTGGCTAACCACAAAGAACCGGCAAACATCACCAGTGCCACAAGTGCCACTATCCAACGCAAGGCAATAGCCCCTTTTAAGAAGGGTCGATACAAAAATTCCAATAGTGTTACAACAGGGCTTTCCCGGTGTTTGACGCTGTTGCGAAATAAAATACTCGCCAACGCGGGAACAATCAATAACGCCACTAATAAAGATGCCAACATTGCCAAGACAATTGAAATTGCCATCGGCTGAAACAACTTGCCTTCTACACCCTGCAAAGTAAATAAAGGCGAGAATACAATGACGATAATCATCACCGCAAAAAATACCGGGCGACCGACTTCTTTAGCGGATTCTTGGATCAATAAACCAATTTGTTTTTCGCCTTTTCGATTATGCTCAGATAAACGTGTAAAAATATGCTCCATCATCACCACCGAACCATCGACCAACATACCAATCGCGATTGCCAAACCACCTAATGACATTAAATTTGCCGAAACACCAAAATACACCATCATCATTAAAGCTAAGCCAATAGAAATAGGCACTGAAATAACCACTAACAATGTCGCCCGAAGGTTAAGCAAAAATAGCATCAAAACCACAAAGATAAGTACAAAGGCAATTAGCAAAGCCTGTGTTACGGTACTTACCGCAGCATCAACCAGTTCTGATTGATCGTAAAAAGGCTCAATCGTTACGCCTTTGGGTAATGCATTTTTAATTGTCGGTAGCCGATCTTTAATTCCGTTGATGGTTGTATTGGTATTGGAACCCATGCGTTTGAGCACGATACCTACCACCACTTCACCTAACGCTTGCGGTTTGCCTTCATCATCCCGGTTAATCATAGTGACCGCACCTTGACGAATTTCCGCACCAAAAGCGACCTTGGCGACATCTGCCACTCTTACCACATTGCCATCAATCGTTTTTAGCGGAATGTTACGAATATCTTGCAAGCCATCCTCGCCACTGCGAATCCAACCAACACCACGAATCACTAATTGCTCATCAAACCGATCTAAATACCAGCCACCCGCATTACGATTATTTTCTTCGATTGTCTCAACTACATCGCTGTTATTAAGGTCGTAAGCTAGTAAGCGTTCAGGGTCAACCTGCACTTGGTATTGGCGCACTTCGCCACCATAACTCAGTACATCAGTCACGCCATCAACTGGCATAATTAATAATTTAACCACCCAGTCATTTAAACTTCTTAGCGCAATCGCATCGTATTTAGGATCATCCGAGCGCAACATATACTGAAAAATTTGTCCTAATCCCGAGGTATTTGGGCCAATTTCGGGCGTACCAACCCCTGCAGGAATATCTTCTTTCGCCGCTTGCAAACGCTCAAATACGAGCTGACGAGCGAAGTAAATATCCGTGCCTTCTTTGAACACCACGGTAATAACCGACAAACCCGTTTTAGAAATAGAGCGCACTTCTTCAACATCCGGCAAGGCATACATCACCGCTTCTATCGGGAAAGTAATCAATTGCTCAACTTCCTCAGACGCTAAGCCTCGTGCCTCGGTGTTAATTTGTACCTGAATATTGGTAACATCAGGAAAGGCATCTAAGTTTAGTTTTGGCAGAATCATATATCCACCGACCAATGTGGCGAATAGCGCCAACACCACTAACAGACGGTTTTTTATACCTGCATCTATAATTGTATTTAGCATAAATCCTCCTAGTGGTTATGAACGGAAAAACCGCTTTTCGCGAATTCAGACTGCACAAAAAACGCGCCTTTGCTCACTATGGTTGTGCCTTCATCAATACCTTTAATCACAACGGAGTCCGCTAGATTGTCCACAACCTCCACTTCTTTGGGTACAAAACGACCAGCTTTTTCTTCTACAAATACCATCCAGTCACCATCGCTACTTCGGAGTACTGCTTCGGTCGGTACGCTAATCACATCATGAGATTTTTGAGTATCAATTTGAGTTTTAACAAATTGACCGGGATAAAGGCGTGCGTCTTTAGATTGAACTTGAATACGTACCGCTAAGGTTCTAGTTTTCTCATCAATTAAACGTCCGATTGAAATAACTTTTCCTTGCAGTGTTTTATCATCTGTTTTTATTAATGCTTGTGCACCCACATTAATTTTGCTGACATTGTTAGGCTTGATATTTGCCTCTACCCATAAGCTGTTCATATCACTAATAACGAGCAACACATCCTCAGGGTTAACCACCTGACCTAATACAAAGTCATCCTTGATCACCATGCCCGATTGTTCGGCATATAATTTGTAATGTTTTTCGACAAAGGATGGCGCTGTTGCTTTGGGTTTTCCTAATTGTTTTATTTTTGCACGGCTTTGCTGATAAGCCCTCAATTTAGATGCTACTTGATTACGCGCAATTTTTGCCGCAGTTAAACGACGACCTGCAATGGCATCTTTGCCCAATAAACGTAAACGATTCCATGTTGCATTGGCTGCTTCTAACTCTCCTTTTGCTTGTGCAATATTGGCTTCCATCTCTGCTACAGTTGTCGTAATCGAGGCATTAATATCCGCTCTGGTTAACTTATCAGCAGAGATACTTGCCTTAACATCAGGCGATGTAATGGTGTGCAGTGTCACTAGCAATTGACCTTTTTTAACAGAGTCCCCCAAACGTACATGACGCTTTTCAACGCTTGTAGTGATTGGAGGTGATACATTAATGGTTTTATATTGATTGAGCCTTACCTCGCTTAATGCGCTAATTTTATTGCTAATGGCTTGTTTTTTAATCCTTAGTGTTTTAATGCCCGCTTTTTTCATTTGATCTTTATTGAGCTCTACATCAGATGTCGCCTCTTCTTCATGGCCATCCTCATCTCCGCCTTCCTTATGACCCCTTTCACCACCATGATCCTGATGAGCATCTTTAACTTCTTCATGGTCGTCATGTCCTTTATCTTCTTCGTGATCATCGTCATGGTCGTCATGTCCTTTATTTTCTTCGTGATCATCGTCATGATTATCTTTGCCTTTAGAACCCTTTTCTATAGGTATAGGGTTCATTTGATTATCACTATGATTCTCTTCTTTTCCATGATCGTGATCTTGCTGACTCTCATTCACCAGTTTTTGATTTTCTGCAAAAAGGTTCATAGTAAGAAAAAAAGGAGATGCGATTAATAAAAGACCTACTGCTATTAGACCAGATCGTTTTGTTTGGGTATTTTTTAGATTCGATTTCATTGTTGTTATCCTATTTGATTTGTCCATTTAACCAATTGTTCAGCTGATTACTAACACCTAACCAGTTAAACCATGCTTTCCAGACACTGCCTTTTAATTCGACATTATTTAATTCTGCCTCTCTAATCTGATTTAATTGCACCAGATAATCGGAGGTACTTAGCTCACCCGCACGCCATAACCGCATTAATAAATGTGATTGCTTTTTAAGGCTCTTACTGGCAATTTTCCGCCACGATTTCCAGCTCTGGTAGGTAAGTTGATAAGTTTTTGCGGCTGATATTACTTCTGATTTAAGCCGATATTTATTATCATCCAAGGTTGCTTCGGCTACTTTAATATTAGCGCGTGCAACATCTACTTCTGCTTGATAGGTGTTATAAATATTTAATGGGATAGAAACCGTCAACCCCAATACTTCTTCAGAATCATCAGCCCCAACACGCATACCAAATGTTGGGTCAACCTTTTTTTCGCGAACTTTTAAACGCTCTCACTACGCGCTTGTGCAATACGCAGAGTCTGTGTTTTTAAAATCGGTAAATTATTCACCAGCTGATCATAGTCTAATTTATCAGCGCTCAAAGGCGGTGGTGAATAAGGTAATGATGGCCAGTTTTTACGCGCACTACCTGAAGTAGTTACCAACTTTTGTGTCTGTGTCGCTAAGTTGGTTTGCGCTTGATTCAAGGTCAATTGAGTGCGTGTTTGGCTGAGCCTAATTTGCTCCATCTCTAACTTACTGATCTCGCCTGCTTTATAAAGCCGCTGTGCTTGGGCCAGCATTTGTTTGGCTAACGTTAAACGCTTGGCATGTGTGACAATAATCTCGCGCTGCGCTTGATAATCTGCTAATGCTGAAAATACTGCAGCAATCAAAGATTGACGGGTATTATCTTTACTCGACTCCACCACTTTTTGTGCAATAAACGCTGCATTTTTTCGCGCCGATCGTTTATCATGCCAATCAAAACTTTTGCTAACGCCCACTAAAACCGCTTCGGAACGTCCTTCCCGATTAAAACTTACGCGTTCTACATCCAGGTTAATTTCTGGGTTATATAATGGTTGAGAAGCAGCACGCACTCTCGCTTTAGCCGCCTGTAAATGTGCCTGATCAATTTTAAATCTCGGGTGATTACGTTCTATCTGTGTAAGAAAAGAAGATAAATTTTGTAACACCTGTTGTTGTGATGGTGCAGCATTAATAGTTTGTGAGACCGCTAGCAAGCCACTCATTGCGATACCATTAAATATCATAAACTTTAACGTCGTTTCTTTTATAAATCCTGATAACATATTGATAATCCTAAACTAAATTAAATTACGATTCACAATAAACACACACAACAATTCGCTGCGTAAGTTATTTGAAACGTGTGATTATTTCCCTAGAAAAAGAAGTGGGAAGGTCTAGTTTAGGCTTTAGGAGGGCGTACAGGTGGGGCTTGGGTATTAAGAATACCTTTTTGATTTATATAACTAAGTGACACAGAATCAACATTAGCAGTAATTATAGTAGCAATAGCCAACAAACCGGTAGAATGAGCTTGATTATGCGAACAATGACTACTAGCGTCTGCACACGAAGACTGTGCGTTATCGGTTTTGATTAATTCTTGAGTGAGTATTAATGATTTATCAACAGGATCACTGTGCAAAGAATGCAAAGTATCTATAGTTATAGACTGATCAACTGCATGCGGAAGATGTACATCCATCGCCATAGTACTATGGGTAAATAGTACGAATAGTATAAGAAGTTGTGCAGTTATGTGCCTCATGGTCGTGATTTTAACGCATCCATACTGAATTTACAATGAACAAACTCCACGTATAAAAAAAGGGCTTCCAATTGGAAGCCCTTTACATCACCTCTAATCTATATCAAAAAAAGATTAGAAGTTGTGTTGAAAACCAAGAGTATTAGTTTTTACTTTAGTCGCACTTGTTCCAAGTTGAGCATGCTCAAAATAAACTTTTGAACCTTTACCTAAGCCATACCCTAACTCGAGTATATTATCACTTACCTCAGACTCTTTTTCTTTAGATACTTGAGCTGCAAAGTAAGCTTTCCCAAAGCTGTATTTACCTGATAAAGAAGTAAATGACTCAGCAGTTTTACCAGCAGTATCATCTGCATCACTAATTACTTTCTTACCCGCAACTAGACCAATACCGTAGTTAGCACCTTTATAAGCAAGAGCAACTTTTGCACCTGGCTTATGATCTTTTGGCATTAGCGCACCAACAGATGCGTAAAGAGGGCCTGCTGAATAGTTAACCATAAAGTCAGTTGCGCTATCAGTTGCATTTTTCTCATTACCAATAGTTTGAGCAACTGCAAAACCGACGTTTCCAAACTTGTTTATGTAAGCTAGTGCATTAGGTACACGATATTTACCATCTAACAGGTAGTCATAAGTACCCCAAGTCATAAAGTTAGCAGGGCCTGAACCAATAAGATCAGGTAATGTATGACGACCTACACGAACTTCACCAAAACCACTTTTTAGACCTAACCAAGAATCTCGTGCTTGAATTGGAGCTTTACCATTTCCATCTTTATCATCAACTAGTCCGTCAACATCCATTTCGATTTTATGGGTTAGTGAAAGTCCATTATCCATTGCATTAGAACCTTTCATTCCAATACGTGAACTTCTAGAACTAACGTTCCAACCTGATGCGTTACCGTTAGCATCTTTAGTATCATCATCTGATAAAGTCATATGGGCTTGACCATACACTTTAGTATCAGCAGAAGCTGCCATTGGTACTGTAATTGCAGCGGCTACTGCGATTGCGAGTAATTTTTTCATTTTTGACTCCTTTAAATAGGCTTTTGCCTATAATAATAAAAATTCCAAACTTGATGTCTTCTCCAAAAATAACATCTGTTTAGCTATCCTGCAACACTCTATGCAGAAGTGATTAAAAGTATAGGGGCTTGTTGTAAAAATGCAACAACAAAATAGGAATTTGTTTTAATAAATTTAAATTAAGCAGAAAGAATTTCCTTATAACGACCATATATCTTACTCTACCCACAAAAAAACACTGTACTCTTTTTACCACACATTCCAATATAAATTAAAATAGTTTGTCATTTGTCACTTTTAAAATAACAAATTCATAGATTAAGCATTTTTTTTAGACAAAAAAAACCACTGACTTGCAGTGGTTTTTTTAAATGAAATGCTATTTTTAACGTTTTGAGAACTGAGTCGCTTTACGTGCTTTATGTAGACCCACTTTCTTTCTTTCAACTTTACGTGCATCACGTGTTAAGAAGCCTGCTTTTTTAAGCGTACCACGAAGGCTTTCGTCATACTTTAATAAGGCTCTTGAGATACCTAAACGAATCGCGCCTGCTTGACCGCTGTCTCCGCCGCCTTTTACGGTAATCACAAAGTCAAATTGATCACTTGTTTCAGTATTTCCTAGTGGCTGCTTTAGAATCATGTGCGCTGTTTCACGACCAAAGTACTCTTCAAGTGGTAGCTTGTTGATCATGATTTTACCACTACCTTTGCTCATAAATACGCGTGCTGTTGATGTTTTACGTCGGCCTGTGCCGTAATAGGTTGCTGTAGCCATGCTCTTAATATCCCTTCAATTCTAATGCTATAGGTTGCTGAGCATGGTGATTATGCTCGCCCCCTGCGTATACTTTTAATTTGCGGTACATCTCACGACCTAACGGACCTTTGGGTAACATACCTTTAACCGCAAGTTCAAAAACACGCTCAGGCTGATCTTCAAGCATTTTCTCAAAATTGGTTGATTTTAAGTTACCGATGTAACCTGTATGCCTGTAGTACATTTTATCTTTTGCTTTATTACCTGATACACGGATTTTTTCAGCATTAATAATAACAATGTAATCACCCGTATCTACGTGTGGCGTATAAGTTGGCTTATGCTTGCCACGTAAGCGAGATGCAACCTCACTGGCTAAACGACCCAGCGTTTGACCCTCTGCATCAACAACAAACCAATCACGCTTTACTTCAGCAGGTTTTGCACTAACAGTAGTACCCATTTTTAACTCTCCAGACTGTAGTTACTATTAAACAACTACAAGTAACGATTTTAATAACTACAATCTTATTGTATTTTATTAATCATATTATATATTTTGAATAGGTGAACAGCAAGCCTATCCAAAGGACGTGGCATTTTATGAGAATCTAAGCCGTGATTCAAGCAGTACTTTCATTTAAATGAAAATAATTAAAATACTTTTTAGTACAATGTCTTTACTTAATGAGAAAAGATAGTCCCTGATCCCTAGATAGAAACGCGAACCTAAGTGCAAGACTTTATGTTTCACTCTTTTAGTTTACGCGGAGTTATTTCAAAATAGACGTTTCATCCGTAGGCTAACCGGAGGTTTAGTAAACTTACCGCTTAGATATTTAAAGTAAAAATTCGATTATGCGTAGCTTTTTGGATGCTTTATGGAGTCAAGACTTGTCCTATTGCCGTGTTTTCTAACTAAGGAGTATGGATAATTACCTAGCATGATTATGCTAACTTTTTAAATAAAAAAAAGCGACTCAATGAGTCGCTTCAAAATACCACCAAAGGAGGATGGAGGTTTATTCAGCTACTAACTGAATATAATAATATAATAATATAATAATATAATAATTGTTTAACATTAACTTAAAGTCAATCATCCAATCAGGTAAATAACACGTTTCTATACTAAGATTAAAGTAAACATAGGAGGATGTGTGTTTAGCAATGTAAGCAAATGGCTTTGGAATCTAATTACTCACTGGCTGAATGAAGCTCCTAAGTCCAACCAAAACTTACAGGCGATTAATAACTTTGAGCAAATGCTTGGAAGCATACGCCCTGCTGATGTGATTTTGTTTGAAGGCCGGTCTCGTGTAGGAGAGGTCATTAAAATAATTACTTTATCTCAGTGGACACATGCAGCCCTTTATATCGGTAAACAACGAAATCTAAAAAAACCTATGGCACGGGCATTGGTTAAGAGGCATTATCAAGGCGACCCTGATTTACCCCTAGTGATTGAATCATTACTTGGCTATGGCACTATTATTAATCCAATTACTCATTATAGTGAAGATAATTTAAGGATTTGTCGCCCCACTAACTTAAATCGAAGTGATCAAGAGAAAGTCTTAAATTTTGCCACTGAACATTTAGGGCTGAACTATGATGTACGGCAGCTACTTGATTTAGCACGTTTTATGTTTCCCTACGCTATTTTACCACGACGGTGGCGCTCTTCTCTTTTTCAACACAATGCAGGGCGACCAACTAATATTGTTTGCTCCAGTATGATTGCCCGTTGCTTTCAAAGTGTTAACTACCCTATTTTACCGACCATTAAAACCGATACAAACGACCGCGTAAAATTTCATAAGCGTAACTTTCGTTTATTTGTACCCGCTGATTTTGACTACTCGCCTTATTTTGATATTTTAAAATTTCCTGCTTGGCGTATTTCTCAACACAAACGAGAAAAGGCATTTTATGGTGATTTACCATGGGTTGAGGATGGTTTAAATGAAGAACTTACTAATAATCAAAACTCTACTAAACTTGTAGATAGTGATCTAAATAAGGTTGTTCGTAAACTACAAAAGAAAATTAAAAAGCTAAAGAAAAAACTATTAAAAAGTCATTAAATATGAGGTGAAAAAATGATCTGGCTGCTTTTACTACTGCTTGTTATCGGTGTTATTGGCTACTTACGCTACCCCTTACTCAAAGCCACATGGCTGATTGGCACTTGGCTAATTATTAGTGCTTTTTTCTCACATTCTGGTTTATTTTGGTTGTTATGGATTCCCGTGTTACTGGGCGTAACACTGATTAACCTGCCCAGCTTAAGACAAAATCTCATTAGCAAACCAGCTATGAAGCTATTAAAAGCAAACTTGCCTAAAATTTCTCGCACAGAACAAGAGGCTCTTGATGGTGGCAACGTTTGGTGGGATGCTGAATTATTCTCAGGCAAACCTGATTGGGCACGTTTGCGTGATTTATCCATGAGTACGCTCTCAACAGAAGAACAAGCCTTTATTGATGGCCCTGTTGAACAACTTTGCGGCATGTTAGATGATTGGCAAATCACCCATGAGTTACAAGATTTACCCGAAACGGTTTGGGACTTCATTAAAGAGCAGCGCTTTTTTGGCATGATTATTCCTACTGAATACGGCGGACATGGTTTCTCTGCACGCGCACATTCTGAAGTTGTGATGAAAATATCAGGGCGTAGCATCACTGCAGCCGTCACTATTATGGTGCCTAATTCACTCGGACCGGGTGAGTTATTAATGAAATACGGCACGCAAGAGCAAAAAGATTATTACCTTCCCCGTCTTGCCGTGGGTAAAGATATCCCCTGCTTTGCGCTGACGGGACCCGAAGCTGGCAGTGATGCTGGCTCTATTCCTGATGTTGGCATTGTTTGTCGCCAAGACTTCAAGGGTAAAAAAGACGTGTTGGGTATCCGCCTTAACTGGGAAAAGCGTTATATTACGCTCGGCCCTATAGCCTCTTTACTTGGCTTGGCTTTTCAACTTTACGACCCTGACAATCTTTTAACAGAAGACGCATTTCATAATAAAGATGCGTTTTATAATTTGCAAAAAGACGGAGATCACATTGGTATAACCGTCGCTTTAATCCCCACCAATACGGATGGTATTGATATTGGACGCCGTCATTTTCCACTTAATAACCCTTTCCAGAATGGTCCTAACTGGGGAACTGATGTATTTATACCAATGGATTGGTTAATCGGGGGGGTCGATAATGTCGGTAAAGGTTGGCGCATGTTGGTGGAATGTTTAGGTGAGGGGCGCGGAATTTCGCTCCCTGCACTTTCAACAGGTGCAGCAAAAATTGCAACACGTTACACTGGGGCTTACGCACGGGTACGCAAGCAATTTGGTGTACCCATTGGTCAATTTGAAGGCATTGAAGAACCACTCGCACATATGCTGGGCAACACTTATTTAATGGATGCAGCGCGCCGCCTTACGGTTACTGCGCTTGATCAAGGCCAGCGCCCTGCGGTTATAACTGCTTTGCTTAAATACTCTTTAACTGAGCGAATGCGTAAAATAACCAATGATGCGATGGATATACAAGGTGGATCTGGCATTTGCCTTGGGCCTTCCAACTTTATAGGACGTGGCTATCAAGCAATTCCAGTAGCAATTACTGTAGAGGGCGCCAATATTTTAACCCGATCTTTAATTGTATTTGGGCAAGGTGCGATTCGTTGTCACCCCTATTTACTGGATGAAATGAAAGCTACGCAAGACAATAATGTCGAGGCTTTAGACAAGGCACTGTTTGCTCATGGTGGTTTTGTTATCAGTAACCTGTCACGCAGTACTTGGTTTGGCTTGACTAATGCTATATTTGAAACTGCAGGAACACCGCTCACAAGAAAATACTACCGTAGCCTAACCCGACTAAGTGCAAGTTTTGCATTATTATCTGATTATGCCTTGCTAACTCTGGGTGGTAACTTGAAACGTAAAGAACGTCTTTCAGGGCGCTTTGCTGATATTCTCTCAAACATGTATTTATGCTCTGCCACACTTAAACATTTTGAAAACCAAGGTGAGCCTGAAGCCGACTTACCGTTATTACATTTCGCTTGTCAACAAACCATGCATGATGCACAACAAGCAATGCTAGCGGTTTTTTATAATTTACCTTTCAAACCTGTCGCAAAAATTTTACGTGCCTTAATGTTCCCTTTTGGAAAACCTTATTCACCGCCTTCAGACACCTTAATCCACGAAGTTGCCAAATTAGCATTACGTCCTTCATCAACCCGAGATCGTTTAACCGAAGGTTGCTATATTACCGACGACCCTGACGATGCCATGGGGCGCATTGAAGATGCCTTTAATACCGCAATAGAATCTGAAGCTATTGAGAAAAAGTTTAAAGCCATTTTCAAATCTGGTCAGTTAAAAGCCCGAATGCATACCGAACGAATTGATGAAGCTGTAGAAAATAAATTAATCAGCACAGCAGAAGGTGAACAATTACACAAACTATGGCTAGCAATGCGCAATGCCATTCGCGTTGATGACTTTAGCGACAAAGAGTTTAAACATGGTTGATTTTTAAATGGTTAATCACAACAGAATAAACGCCCGACCTGTCTACCTTGTCGATGGCGCGCGTACCCCATTTTTAAAAGCACGTGGCAGACCGGGTTTATTCAGCGCAGCTGACCTTGCATTAGCTGCAACAAAGCCATTAATCAACCGTTTTCCTTTTGATGCTAGTGATCTGGATGAAGTAATTTATGGCTGTGTCATGCCCTCTGCCGATGAAACCAATATTGCGCGCATCATCGCTTTGCGCATAGGTGGTGGAGATCAACTCACCGCACATACCGTACAACGCAATTGTGCATCAGGCTTACAAGCGATTGATAGCGCGGTACGCAATATCACCCACGGTTACAGTAATTTAGTACTCGCTGGCGGAGTTGATGCAATGAGCAAAGCACCGCTATTATTATCAGAGGATATGGTGCATTGGCTGGCTAACTTTAACCAAGCAAAATCACTAGGTCAAAAAGTCAAAACGCTTAGCACATTAAAAGGACGTTACTTTTCGCCCATTATTGCCCTGCTTCGTGGTTTAACTGACCCTGTGGTGGGGCTGAACATGGGTCAAACGGCTGAAGAGTTAGCGTTTCGTTTCAACATTTCACGCGCTCAAATGGATGCTTATGCAGTGCAAAGCCACTTGCGATTACAAGCTGCAATTGATAGCGGGGTAATACAACAAGAAATCACCGCTCTGTTTAGTCACAAAGGTAAGGCTTACGAAACAGATGATGGCGTTCGCCCTGATAGTTCGCTCGAAAAACTTGCCAAACTCAAACCATTTTTTGATAAACCTTACGGCAAAGTCACCCCAGGAAATAGCTCTCAAATTACTGATGGTGCTTGTAGCGTTATTCTTGCCAGCGAAGAAGCTATCCAACAGCATAAATTAAAACCGATTGCCAAACTTAATCCCGCACAATGGGCTGGCTTAGACCCCGCTCAAATGGGCTTAGGCCCGGCGCATGCGATTAGCAAAACATTAACTAATCATCAAATAGCGTTAGCTGATATTGACTACTGGGAAATTAACGAAGCCTTTGCTGCCCAAGTTCAAAGCTGTGTGATGGCATTAAACGATAAAGACTATTGTAATAATAATTTAGCTCAGCAAACAGCAATGGGGCTTATCCCTGACGATAGACTTAATATTGATGGTGGTGCTATTGCACTAGGGCATCCTGTCGGAGCAAGTGGCGTTAGAATCGTCCTGCATCTCGCCCATGTATTACAACGCAAACATGCCAAACAAGGCATTGCCAGCTTATGCATTGGCGGTGGTCAAGGTGGCTCAATGTTGGTGGAGACGGTATGAACGCTTTAACAAACGACAACGGTATTTACGGCAACTACACGCACCTCAAAATCCACACGGATGATCATAATATCACTTGGCTAGCGCTTGACTTAAACGGTGCTTCAACCAATGTGCTAAACCCCGATATTATCAAGGAGCTTTCAAGCGCATGTAGCGAAATTATTAACAGCAATACCAAGGGTTTAATTATCTACTCCAATAAGCCCAGTGGCTTTGTCGCCGGTGCTGATGTAAAAGGTTTTCAAGGAATTACTGATAGTGAGGCTGACCGTAAACTTGCACTTAGCTTTATCAAATTAGGGCAAGACCTTTGCCAAAAAATAGAATCCCTACCCATACCCACGGTGGCAATGGTCAAAGGTTTTTGCATGGGTGGTGGCTTAGAGCTGGCTTTGGCTTGCGACTATATTGTCGCTGATGACGCACCATCCACCAAATTTTCACTACCTGAAATCAAACTCGGTATTCACCCTGGATTTGGCGGTACGGTACGCTCAATTCGTAAAATTGGGGTTTTAAAGGCAATGCCATTAATGTTGACAGGGCGTAATGTACTCCCTCGACAAGCTAAAAAAATGGGATTGATTGATGCGTGTGTAGCCCGTCGTCAATTGGAAGTCACTGCGCTAAGAACCACACTTGATCAACCGCCCAAACAACAAACAACAAAACTACAACGTTTATTAGAAACACCCCTATTACGAAAAATAGCTGCCACGAAAATGCGCAAACAAGTCGCTAGCAAAGCCAAGCAAGAGCACTACCCTGCCCCCTATGCACTAATCAATCTTTGGGAGTTTCATGGTAGTAAGAGTGATGCTATGTTCCAAGCCGAGGCTGACTCTGTCGCAACACTAGTAGCAACGGATACTGCACAAAATCTAGTACGTGTATTCTTTTTACAAAACCGTTTAAAAGCCTCCGGTGATAAATCCTTATTCACGCCCAAGCATGTACACATTATCGGTGCGGGCATAATGGGGGGTGATATTGCAATATGGTGTGCCATGCAAGGATTGCGCGTTACCTTGCAAGACACGCGTGCCGAAGCCTTAGCCCAATTGGTTGGGCGAGCCAACAACGCATTTAAACGTCGTTATCCAAAGGATAAACTCCGAATTAGACATGCACAAGATAATTTGCTCCCTGATTTAAACGGTGATGGAGTGAGTAAAGCTGATGTGATCATTGAGGCAATTTTTGAAGATTTGAAAGCCAAACAAAATCTATTCAAAGACCTTGAATCACGCGCTCGCCCTGAGGCTATTCTTGCTACCAACACCTCCAGCATCGTGTTAACGGATATTGCAAAAGTCATGCAACAACCCGAACGGCTCGTGGGTTTACATTTTTTCAACCCGGTTATTAAAATGCCTTTAGTTGAAGTCACCCATACGACCGACCAAACAGATCCAGACATTATTCATCGAGCTCAAAGCTTTAGTTCTCATATCAATAAACTACCTTTAGCGGTTAAAAGCTCACCCGGTTTTTTAATCAACCGTATTTTAATGCCCTATATTTTGGAAGGGGTGATTGCGCATCAAGAAGGCATACCGGTCACCGTTGTGGATAACGCTGCCACAGAATACGGCATGCCAATGGGGCCTCTAGAACTTGCCGATACGGTAGGCTTGGATATTTGCTTACATGTTGGAAAAATTGTTGCGAGTACCGTTGGAGTTAGTATCCCAACTTCACTGGATAAATCAGTAGAGAGTGGACACTTAGGCAAAAAAACAGGACAGGGCTTTTATACATGGGTCAAAGGTAAAAAGACTATCAGCAAACAGCAACCCTGGTCAGGGGATAGACTGCAACTCGAAGATAGATTGATTAGCAAACTTACTGATGAGGCACAAAAATGCCTTGATGAAAATTTAGTTGAAGATGCTGATTTGCTGGATGCTGGGGTAATTTTTGGCACTGGATTTGCGCCTTTCCGCGGTGGGCCTTTACGCTCTATTCACTAGCTTATAGAATAAAGGTTTTCTTTAAAAGCTAAAAATTCTATGTATAGTAATTGTTTTCTTATGGCTAATAAACATATGAAGCTATCGACATTATATTCAAACCCGCAGTTATTTAAAATACTCTTAGGTATAATTAGCAGCTTACCTTTAAGCACGTTGACTGCACTCGAACTTAATTTTGGCACCGGTGAATTCGCTATAAACCAGTCCATTAAACCATTATTTTCTCACCAAATCACATTACCCATCAATACGCTTTCGCTTTCTGAAACTCATCAGCGTATTGGCAGGGGAAAGCTATATTACTCCTTTAATTTAGAATATTTTGATTCTGATACGTTGAACAAAGTAACTGATTTTGCAAGCAAACCATTAACCTCCCCTATTCCTTTTGTGGGTGACAGCATTAGTGATCGGGTGGCCGATTACACGCAGCTGCCTGTGCCGGCTGATTATCGGATGCATGGCATTAATTTCGATTTAGGTTTGGGCTATGAACTGCTAAAAGATAGTAAAAAGCAATTTGGACTCGGTGTAAATACTGGCTTGAGCCTGCCATTTATGGAAGTTCACAATATGAAAAATACGGTCAATCTACTTATAGAGCTAGCGGACCGATTCGATACCGAGATTAAAACGTATAAACTAGGAGCTGCAGCCTTCGGACTATATCAACTAAAGCCTAATTTAAGTTTAACGCTTAAAACCTCTTTTAACCTACAAACCGGTCAAATGGAGAATAATATTATTGGCAGCGGTATTGAGCTTTCAGGAACTTACTTTACGCTGACTAGCCAGCTCCATTATCAGCCCAAACAATTAAAAGGCTTTGCCGTGAACGCAGGCTACACGATCAATCAATGGGATTATGACGGCACGACAATAAGCACCCCAATTGGCGGCAGAAAAATACCCAGTGTAATGGACACGAGCTATTCAAGCGATAATCTCTTTTTAGGTTTAGGCTACCATTTTTAAACCCAGCTATCGTTCTGCCATATGTATTGGATCAATACGCCCTGAATAATTATCCATTACAACTTGGTATAAACCTTTAACTAACAACCCCATGCTTTTATAATCAAGCATATCAACAACGGATTTATTGCTCGTTGATTCTCTATATTTTGCCGTATCGGTAATTAACAAGGAAGGATAACCTTGTTGTTGGTAATATAAATGATCTTTTGCTCCCGTAGGCTCAAAATTATCAAGCATATTAAAAGACTCTATGGGTAATGGCGTAGATCGTACAAAGCTCTTCTTAATATCAATTAATGACTGATATTCACCTAACCTACCCACTACACTAATATAGTTGCCCTGATTAGGATAAAAAGCATGTAAAAAATCATAGGGGTACTTTTGGCTACCACTTTGAGAACTATAATGACCGACACTATCTAGTGATAACATCATTCGCACTTTGACTCCAGCACGCCTTAAAGACTTTGCATGCACTTCACTCCCTGTAGTTTTAACAGAAGTAAAAAGATTTTTAGTATCAATTTTTGAAATTGGGTAAGCAACTAACTGTACGCGAATCGGTAACTTATCTTGATTTTTCGAAAGCTCACGAGCCAGTTCAAGTAGAGTTGCAATACCACTAGCATTGCCTTCTGCATCTAATGACTCATCCTCGGTATCATAGTGTGCGCCAATCACAAAAACTTCTTGGGTATCAGGGCCTAACCGTAAAATTAGATTGTTATGGATCTTTTCTCTATTTTCCGTATCACCAAAGGGCTGTACCTCAACGACACCTAACTGAGCTAACTCACTACGCAAATAATCCGTGGTAAAGTCTAAGGTTTCAAATTGGTAAGTTCGCGGGTTATACGTATTAATTAAGGTTGATACGGTGAACTTCAACCTTTCTGTACTCCCTTCGGGTAAAACAGATGAGTGCGTTTTCATAGAATAAACGGGTAGCGTAAAGGCAGCCCATAAGATTAGACTAACAATAAAAAGTACGACCACCCAGTCGATTAATTTACTCACTAAATATTTTGAAAATGGTTTTAAAATCTGCATTATTTTTATAATCCCGTGCTGTAGATTTACTACTTTCACATAAGAATTTAAAAATAACGTATCGATTCCATACCAGTGGGCTGATCTCTTAGATGGTCAGAAAATTAAGCACTGATGAGTGGTATTTAACGAGGAATAAGCTGTTTTTACTGTTGGCTGGCCTTTAATACTCCTGTCCACAACTTGTCTGCTATTTCACCAACACCGAGATGCCGCCTAAGCAATGCTTGGCCTTCTTCCATAAAATTCGGATAACGTAGCAATAAGTCCTGTAATTCACTTTTCGCTTTTTTAACTTCACCCAAATAAATATAAGACACACAACGCGACAGAGGTTTGTGATAAACCTGAGGTGTTTTTATTTGCAATGCTGAAGATAAGGCTAAGTCATATTTAGCATTTAAATAGTGAGAAAGAAAGGGTGAAAAATGACACCAACTTGGAAAGTTTTTAGAGGTTGCCATCACATTATTAACAATCTCTAAACCCTCATCCCATTTACCCATTAAGCAAAAGTGAAAACCCACTCCATAATCAATTGAAGCATTGTATTGATAAAGCTCTCTAGTGTGCTTTAGGGTTTGGTAACATTGCTCATATTCGTCTAAACAAAAAAGTATTTGGCCTAAAACATAGTTAGCTTCATGACTGGATGGGTTAAGTTTTGCTGCTTTTTCAGTGACAACTTGACCAATAAAAAGAGGATCATCAATCACTTTATAACCATACACATAATCACGACGACAGTAGTCTGCGTAGAGTAATAAACTAATCACATCATTTGGATTGTTATCTAAGAACTGTTTACAAATTTCAACACTTTTAACAAATGCACCACGACCCATGTCATCTAGATAATAACGATAGTAAGCTTGAGATAGGTTTTCTGGGGGAATAGTTGATTCGTTTTCTAAAAATTTTCGCCCCCAATGATGGTGTAATACGCCTTGCTGAATATCCGTCACAACGGCAGTGATATTACCTATAATGTCATGTTGATCGCTAAAGTGCTGCTCATTAAGATCATAACTATCTGACCACAGCACTTGTTCATCATCAACATCCATCAAACGAACCATCAAGATATGCTTACCTTTGGGTAGCTGTTGAATATAAAAAATCAACATATAATCAGCTTGAAAACGCTCTTTAATTTCAATAGAAGCAAAACGGGATTCACGCTTATCGGCATGTGGGATAGAAACGACCAAACGTGAAAATAAAAAGTAACTTAACTCTTTAGCCATCGTATCGGTAATTTGAAATAATAAGCGATTGCTTTCTTTATCTTGGGTTTCGTCTGAATAACATAAAACAGCCAATTTAGGCGGGACAGAATGACCTTGTTTTTGATCAATTTTGGCAACTAAATCAGCACGAGGTTTTTCTTCAAAAACAGGAGAATACGAACCTTTAGGAATCTTGATAATAAGCGCATCATTGATGCCATCAGCAGCATAATACTTATCTAAACGCTCTCTAACCCGCCCTGCCATAATACGAACCACGGGATTGGTATCTGAATCAAAATCGACAGGGAAATCTAATGCCTCTACCGCAATTGTATATTGTTTTATCGTATTACTTTTTCCTGCCAGCGTTTTACGCACAACATATTTAAGGAAAGCCTGCATTTTTTTTGCTGACTTAAAGTAAGAACTTTCAAGCAACACCGACAGCTGATGTTCTACCAACTCGGGGTTACTACTTGCTGTAAAATTGTCAGGCTTATCCTTTACCACTGTACGCCTCGGAATTTACTATAATTTACGGTTATTACCGTAAAGTATACAATATAAATCCACTTTATTCTTTGCTTAATGCTAGTATAAGATACTTTGCACACATCAGATTATCAGGTAAACAACAACTGATATTAGCTGTTTTATCGTTGAAGTTACAATAGCTTGTTATTAGCTGTACGTCCTACTCAATCAGTAAAATACATCTGTTTTTTAGTCGCCGCTAAGATGTGCTAAGTCTTAATAAAGTGTATTTTTAAACCCCAAATTAACTTATGACACCACTGTTTAAGCCTAACTATCTATTGGTACTGAGTGTCTTTTATCTTTCGGGTTGCGCTCCGCTTTATAGTGTAGACAAAAAACCTGTTAATCATAAATCTCATACTAATAAATGCCTCCAAAGCATCTGTACTGACCAAACTAAGCAATATCAGATCGTTAATCACTTAACTACAATCACCTCACTCAATAGTAAAGCGCAAGCTTATAGTCCGATAATTGCTACACAAGGAATCATTGAGAAAGATATTAATCATGATAAACAGAAAGATTTGATCTTTATCGAAACCCAAAAGAGCAAGCAAGGCAAAAAAGCTAGATTGGTTTTATGCCTTAGCTCAGGTAAAAGATATATACGGAAATACCCAGACTTCCCTATTCATATTAACACTCAACCAGATTTTCAAACCAGCCAGCAACGTATTGAGTGGAAAAACCAACGATTAGTATTATCTAGATTCAAATCAGAACATAACTGGGGTAGCGATGATGAAGTAAAACAGTACCGCTACGATAATAACCGTAAACAATTTATTTTAGTTTCACATGAGTTAACCTCATCCAGTGGTGATGGTTTACGCAGTAATACCTATGAATTGTATGATTTCGATAAACGAACGTATAAAAACCAAAATCAATGTGGTCATTTAGAGGAAGGTTGTAAAAATACAAAAACTCACGGTCAGTTAATTTTACCTAAACAACGTGCTAGTTTATTCCAACCCAATAAGCCATTTTTAAGCAAGGTGCCGCAACAATGAAACTACGCATTCTTAGTTACAATATGCACCGTGCCATTGGCTTTGACCGTAAGTTTGCCCCTGAACGGACTATTGAAATTTTAAAAGCCCATGATGCTGATATTGTATTATTACAAGAAGTTGATGAAGGCGCACCCCGCTCTTGCGAGCTTAAACTAGCACAGGAACTTGCAGAAGCGCTTGACTACCCTTATTACGCCATGGGCCACAATGTGACCTTACGGAAGGGTAAATATGGTAATGCGACTTTAAGCCGTTTTCCTATTATTCAAGAGCGTAATATTGATCTCACTATTGGTAAACACAAACGACGCGGTTGCCAGCATACGACACTCGATTTAAGCCAATACACGACCTCAGCTAAATTTTTGGATGTGTTTAATCTGCACCTAGGTTTAATCGCCAATGAGCGTCAAAAACAAGCAGGTTTATTATCACGCTCCCAAGAGTTTAGGGAGTTAAACTCGGCAACACCCTGCATTATAGCGGGTGATTTTAATGACTGGCGCTCATTACTGCGTGCATTTTATGTCGAAGGCTTGGGGTTTAAATGCGCAACCGATAAAAAAAATAATTCCGGGAATTGTAAGGCGATTAAAACATTCCCCTCATTCGCACCACAAGGGGGGCTTGATCGCCTTTATTACCGTGGAGATGCCTTGCAGTTTGAATCAGCTAAGCGCTGTCGCCTAAAAGTTTCAAAAATAGCCAGTGACCACTTGCCAATTATTGTTGATTTTACTGTTTAAAGAGAACTTTGCGACTCGGGGGATGAGTAAAAATAGTAAAAATTCAAGGCCTCGAGTTAAATCAAAGCCTGCAGTTTAAAGGTTTCTATTAACTTTGCGGCTTGTGCAGGCAAGGATTCATACAAACATTCCTTGTGAAACTTTTGACACACTCGTTTCCACTCTAATAATAAAGAGAGCCCCGCGCTATCAATATGCTTCACCGCAGAGCAATCAACGACAATTTTATTAGACCCTTTTACAAACAAGCTTTCCCCCTTTTTAACAAAATCAGGCACCGTCGAGTAAACAAGGTCACCGCTTAACAGGAAAACATCTGATGTTTTATCAGAGACCGTTATTGTGGGAGTAATACGAGTCACTTTACTTAAACGACTTTGTTTTATTGGACCGCTTAGTATGAGCAAGACGAGTAATTAGCGCCTCTAAGCCTTTCTGATTAATTTCCCGAGTAAAGTTAGTACGGAAGTTAGCAATCAAGTTGATACCTGCTATTTCAACATTATAAGCTTTCCAAGCGCCACCTCTTTTGCGCATATCATAGTTGGCAGTTAATGATGAGCCACCCTTCGGATAAACTTTCGTGCGTACCGTTACATAACCCGGTTTACCTTTAGGTGCGGAGTTACCAGGCTTTATAACAGCGCCAATATAACGCAACATTGTTTTTGTGTAGCTTTTCACCAACATTTCACGATAAGCATTTTTAAAGCGATTACGCTGATCAGGTGTTGCACGTTTCCAAAACTTACCTAAAGTGAGCTTAGACATTGCATCGAAGTCAATAAAAGGCAACATTCTACGTCTAACTAACGCTTCTAAAGCTGCTGGATCTGACTTTATTTTAGCTTTATTTGTTTCTAGCTCTTGCGAAACACTGTTGGTGATTGTTATGACACTATCTTCTGCGGCTTGAACCTCAGCGCCTTTAGCAAAGGCTTGCGATGATAAACCAGCAAAAATTAAAAATGAAAATACAGCACGTTTAAACGATTTCATGATGATCTTTACCTAAATTATTTGGTGAATATTGCTTCATTAGTCATACCAAAGCATTGTAAGTTCCATCATACAATCATATATTAGTATTCGCTTAATTAGAATGCATAATATTTTTTAATCTGTGAATCTAGGAATCTAGGAATCTAGGAATCTAGGAATCTAGGAATCTAAATAATAGCATCAGCTAAAAAATATCAGAGACTTCCAATATCAAATTATTTGGTGTTAAAATAAATATGGTAAATGCATTCCCTCCGTTCGACACAAAATCGTTTTACTACTACTCATTTTGAAAAATTGCGAATAATTTCAACCTACAATACAACGAGTTATAAATATGAAAACTATTAAATCATACGACAATATAAAGTTATTTCTTTTTATATTTTTTATTACAACCCTTACAGCTTGTGGGGGTGCGTCACCTAATCAACCAAGCTCTGACATTAATAACGACCGTGAAAACAATCCTAACGGTCAAACTAATATTTGGTTCTCAGATTTTGGTGAAGTAAGGGATGTCGTTGTATCTAAAGATGGTAGCAAAGCTTATTTAGCGATAAGAGATTTTGGAGGGTTAAAAATTGTAAGCTTAATAAACCCAAAGAAGCCAGTGTTACTTGGAAAAGTTGTGTTAGGTGGGCAAATTGCTCCCGGGGAAATACGCTCTATTACATTAGCCCCTAATGGAAAGACAGTTTATATTTCAAGTTAAACAGGCTTTAACAGCCGTTGATGTAAGAGATGCTACTAAACCAATAGTCATACAGTATTTTAGAGTACCCAGCAATATTGTTGAACCCTATAAACTGGTATACGACTCAGCTCTAAGCCCTGATAGTAAAACACTGTACGTTTCTTACGGATTTTTAGGAGGCGTAATACTTTATGATGTTAGTGACCCTTATCACTCTACTCCTTACATCAACTCCACGACGAAAGCATCTGGATTTTCCATTACTTTATCCAAGGATGGTAAGAAGATCTTTATTGGGAATAATAAACTTCATTCAAGTGATTTGACAATCTTTGACGTTGCTAACCCCTCAACCATTACATTTTTAAGTACAACAGTTGTTTCATTAGTTGACCCTGACAATTACCCAGAAACAGTTGAACTCTCCACCGATGAAAAATATGCTTTTATTGGCGTTGAAAATGAAGGGTTAAGAATTATTGATATAAAAAATACATCAAACCCGCGCAATATTGGCTTCTTAAAACAATCTAGCGTAAGTTCGATTAGGGATATTGCAGTATCAAAAACAGGAAATATAATCTATCTTGCTTCCTCTGATGGGATATCAGTTATTGATATCAAAGATAAAGAAAACCCTAAGCTGATTGATACACTCAAAACTGGACCTTCCTATCACATTGATCTAGCTTCTGACGGCTGGATTGCTTATGTTGCAAGCAGTAAAGGACTTACAACTGTCTACTTACCCAGGAAAGATAGGTAGCTCAGACATAGGGTGGCTGAAAAACAGTTTGCATCAATCTTTTTTAGTTGCCATATTCGTCATAAACTGCCCAATCAGCTCTTCTAACACAACAGCAGATTGGGTAATATCCAGTTGGCTAGACTCTGTTAAAACATCATCCTCCGCACCAGGCTCTAACGAAATATACTGCTCACCCAGTAAGCCTGAGGTATAAATACTGGCTTGCGTATCGGTCGGTAAATAATTCACGTCAGAGTTTATGCGCATAGTCACTTTGGCACGAAAGGTTTCTTTATCGTACCTAATATCAGTAACGCGCCCCACGGCCACGCCTGAAAGTGTTACCTTTGCGCGTTTACTCAAGCCCCCAATATTGTCGAAACTTGCACTGACGTGGTAGCCTTTATCCGCTGACAACCCTGTAAGATTACTTACATTTAATGCCAGATAGATAAAGGCTAATAAAGCCATTAACACAAATGCTCCGACGGTAATTTCTGTTTTTCTTGAAGAAACCATAATTATTTCTCTTACATGAACATTAAGGCAGTTAATAAAAAATCTAAACCCAGTACTGCTAAAGCGGAATAAACCACTGAATTTGTGGTAGCACGGCTAACCCCCTCTGAAGTAGGGTAAGCATTATACCCTTGGTACAAGGCAATCCACGTCACCACAAAGCCAAACACAGCACTCTTAATCATACCGTTGATAACATCGCCTTGAAAGTCTACTTTAGACTGCATCTGCGACCAGAACGAGCCTTCATCAACACCTAACCACACGCTACCGACTAAATAGCCAGAGTAAATTCCAATTGCCATAAACAACATAGTAAGCAGTGGAAGCGAGATTAGCCCAGCAAAAAAACGTGGTGCAATAATGCGTCGTATAGGATCAACTGCCATCATTTCCATGCTGGCAAGTTGCTCGGTTGCTTTCATTAAACCAATCTCAGCCGTTAATGCCGACCCTGCACGACCTGAAAATAACAAAGCACTTAATACAGGACCAAGCTCACGAATTAATGACAATGCTACTAACACGCCTAAGGATGACTCGGCACCAAAATCGACCAAGGTGACATAGCCTAATAAGCTTAAGACCATACCCACAAAGGTTGCCGAAAAAACTATAATCAGCAACGATAAAACACCGACCGAGTACAGCTCTTTTATAAGTAAACTCGGACGTAAGATAACATCTTTAAAGCCTAAAATAATCTGCGATAAAAAAATACTAGCGCGACCGAAGCTTGCGACAGTATTAATCACAAAGACACCAATCACTTGCAATAAATTAATAACGGCACTCACGAGAGATGTTGTCCGGCTTTGAAATCAGAACTCAATAAATCATTCGATAAAGATTCCGCAGGAAAATGAAACGGCATAGGTCCATCTGGCTTACCTTGTACAAATTGTTGTACAAACTCAGAGTCAGATTCCATCAGTTCCTGCGGTGACCCTGCCGCCATGACTTTGCCTTCGGATAAGATGCAAACGTAATCTGCAATAGAAAAAGTCTCATGAATATCATGCGAGACCAGCACACTGGTAATACCAAGGGATTGATTAAGCTCTTTAATTAAAGTTACGATAGTCCCTAAAGTTACCGGGTCCAAACCGGTAAACGGCTCGTCATACATCATCAATACAGGATCGAGTATTATCGCACGCGCCAGTGAAACGCGCCGCTGCATACCACCAGAAAGCTCTGCCGGCATAAGCGCATGCGCACCACGCAAACCGACTAACTCAAGTTTTAGTAACACTAAGTCACGAATCATTGATTCACGAAACTGGTAGTGTTCGCGAATAGGAAATGCAATATTTTCAAACACGCTCAAATCAGTGAGTAATGCACCGGATTGGAATAGCATCCCCATCCGGCGACGCGCTTTATAAAGATGTTTTCGATTCAGCGAAGCAATATCTAGACCTTCTACTTCGACAGTGCCTTGACTCGGCTGTAACTGGCCGCCCAGCATACGTAATAAAGTCGTTTTACCCGTACCGCTCGGACCCATAATGGCGGTTATTTTTCCCGCAGGAATATCCAGAGAAACCCCTGAAAATATCTCACGATTTCCTCTTGAAAAATGCAAGTCACGTATTTTTATAAATGTATCTGACAAAATATTGTCACAGCCCATTATCTATTTGATTAATTTGCTGGGATGATACGTTTATTTATCGCTTTATTCTAGTACTCCAAAGCCTTATTTCCAAATATCAATATCCTTACCCGACTCAAGAATTTTCTTAGAATAGTCTTCACCGTATTCTATAAAGTCATTGTATTCATGATACTTTTTTTGCCCCATATAACTCAGCAGCTGTTGAAAATGAAAAGACTTAATCAAACCTGTTAAGCGCGCCCTCTCCTTCCCTTCGGCAAAGAATAGTACTGCCGGTCGGTAACTAATACCTTCTTTTTTTAACCACTCACTTGCAGTTATTTTATTGCCGCTTGTATCAATAATTTGTTTATCCGACAAGGCATCTAAACGCACTACATTCAGTTCTTTCAGTAAGCCCTTTGTATCAGGCAAGTCTAAAATTTCTTTATGAAAATTATTACATTCATCACAGGTTGTATCCTCGAATAAAATCATTAATGGTTTATCAGATTTCATTGCCTTTTGTAAGTCAGTGATTTCATTAAACGACTCATGATCCAGAAATTTATAAACCGAATCTTTTAGATGCATTAAGCGGTAACTGGGAAAATCTGTCTTTTCATAAGCTTTTTCTTTAACATAATTCAATACTTGACGAAATTCACGTGGTGAGCGATAGCCATTAACCCGTGCAACCACCTTATTTTTAGCATTCATAAACAACAGAGTCGGTGTAAACGACACTTGCAGCACTTTGGCAAGCTCAGCTTCAGTCACATCGGTTTTTTTATTGAAAGCAACATCACGACTGCCTTTAATATTTATATGAATACTATCAAAATTAGTTTTAATAAATTCTTTGTTACCGCCGTCCTTCTCTGACTTCACAAAGTTATCTTTAAGCATTTGCGCGCAATACGGGCAGCCTTTTAAATCAGCAAAAACAAGCATATGTTTACCAGCATCCACAGCCTCGGCTGACTCTTCTCGAAAATCTAAAAAGCTATCTTTAAAATAGTCTGGAATAACAGCATCAGCAATTCCAAGTACTTTGCCTATTTTTTTAGGTGTTTCGGCAGTTGCCGAACTGATTATTAACGCATTGCAAGTGATCAATATAAACGAAAATAAAAAACTGTTCTTTATACCTTTAAACATTATAAATCCTCTTTTGATTTTAATTGAGTATAGAACAGATATGCCCTTATAACTTCAATGGTTAAGTTGATTTTTATCAAATAGAATCTACACTCAGTTTACAGGTTATTTTATCTGTAGATTATTATTAATAATGGAGAGTAAAACATGCTAAGCATACAACAATCAGAAGCTTTCCCACGTAAACAACCCAGAAACCACCAATCGCGCAATATCGACCGAGATGAGCGTTATCAAGGTATTGAACAACGCGCAGATGCAATGGGGCTGGAGTTAACGGACGAACGCTTAGAGGCGATAGATTTCGTTTTGGACTTTTACGCACACTGCGAAGACTGCCGAAATGCTCGTCAGCTAATGAAAGTAATGGATCAAGAATTTGCAGAGAAAGGTGGTAAGAAATACCTCTATCGGCTCTTTCCTGCAGGGCCGCTAAGCCAAATTCATGAATTAACAAACTTACCCGACTTAGGGCATCAAACAGATCAAGGGTTTGGAACTAGTTATTAAAGTCCCGTGCTAAACCAATATCTTACGCCTGATATCCGCATTGAAGTCACGGATTCAGCTAGAAGTAACGACCGCCATGTAGCAAGTCATACTGTACATGAAATAAAATAACTCACTACGAAGCTCACGAAGACAAAATTATCTCTCTTCGTGGGTTCTTCGTAGATTTTTCGCGCCTTCTTGCTAAATCACGTCTTATGGTTTTAAAGCTATTTGAAGACCTAAGGAGACCCTGATCAACATAAAAAATAGCTTTAGAGTTATCACACAAGTAAGTTGTACTGTTATTTTTCTTCATCCGGCAAGGTAATATTTAACTCAAGCACATCAAAATCATCACCTTTTTCGACATTCACATTTACATCTTTTTCATCAACGTGAACATATTTCCTGATAACTTCTAAAATTTCTTCTTGTAACTTTGGTAAGTAATCAGGAGACTTTTTATTTTTATCAGAATGTTCATGCGCAATCAGTATCTGCAAACGCTCTTTAGCCAGCGATGCTGTATCTTTTTTCTTTTCTGTTTTAAAGAAACTAAATAAACCCATTGTTATCCCCTAACCGAACAGTTTCTTAAAGAAGCCTTTTTTCTCAACTTCGGCCTCTATAAAACGTAGTGCTACCTCTTCCCCTAAGAACCGATCAACCACATCACTGTATGCCTGACCTGCAGTACTTTCTGTATCTAAGATAACAGGGTTACCACTATTTGATGCCTGTAATACTGCGCCTGATTCTGGAATAACACCAATTAAAGGTATTGATAAGATTTCAACAATATCATCCATGCTGAGCATATCACCACCTTCAACACGATTAGGCGAATAACGCGTAATCAATAAATGCTCTTTTATTGTTCCACCCTCTTCTGCCTTTTTTGAACGGCTTTGTAAGATACCTAAGATACGATCAGAATCTCGTACCGACGATACTTCAGGGTTGGTAACAATAATGGCTTCATCCGCAAAATATAGTGCCATAAATGCGCCACGCTCTATTCCTGCAGGCGAGTCACAAACAATGTAATCAAAGCCATCATCTTTAAGCTCATTAATCACACTTTCAACACCTTCTTTGTTTAAGGCATCTTTATCACGCGTTTGTGAGGCAGGTAAAATATAAAGGTTATCAACTCGCTTATCTTTAATTAAGGCTTGCTTTAAGGTGGCTTCACCATTGATTACATTAACAAAATCATAAACTACACGGCGCTCGACACCCATAATCAAATCAAGATTACGTAACCCCACATCAAAATCAATAACAGCTGTTTTATGCCCTTTTGCCGCTAGACCTGCAGCAAATGCCGCGCTTGATGTTGTTTTACCTACGCCACCCTTACCTGATGTGACAACAATTACTTTACTCAAGGTGCTTTCCTCTATAATACGCTAATTTTAAATAGTCATTACTTAGTGATAATGACTGTTATTTTGTTCAAAGTTTTAACCTTTTCTAGGCTATTATCTCAATGTTTTTACTCGGCCACTGGCTTTTAACTAGCCAATGGCTCTATAACCAACTTTTCACCATCAAGATAAATCATAGCTGGTTTACCTTTTAATTCTGTTTTACTTTCATCTAATAGCTGATACCGTCCTGCTATTGCAATCAACTCTGCATCTAATGATTGACAAAATATTCGTGCTGCAATATTACCTTTTGCTCCTGCTAGCACACGACCTCTTATTGCACCATAAACATGTATCGAACCATCTGCCATTAACTCAGAGCCGGCACTGGTGGGCGCTAACACTGTCATATCAGCAGACGCCGCATAGATTTGCTGGCCTGAGCGCACTGGTCGATCAATCGTGACAGAATCAATAGTAGGCTCTACCTGATTAACGTCAGTACCTTTCTCAACCGACTGAGTTTCTTTTTTATCAGTCGCAGGATCAGAGGAAGTCTGTTTCTCCACTTTTTCCTGAGTGGTTCGCATAATCGCCCAACCATTTTTGATCAATTCTTTATTAACACCTTTAGGGGCATTTCTCACACCTATCGGGATAAAATCTAGTTCTATCAAACTCTTTCTAAGCGCGATAAAGTCGAGCTCTTTCGCCTTTTCACCCAAGTCTATACAATCAACAATCATAGGGCTTTGCATAAAAAACTGCGGTGCTTCATCCCTTTTTTTCGTTAATTCTGCAGTGAGCTTTTTTATATCAAGATCACTCACATATAAGGCATTGAGCATTGACATCTCACCTTTTAGAATCATCTACCTACTCCATCGCAACATTCATAAAGTTATTATTATGTCGCGCATGATATACGAGAAAGTAAACCGAATGAATCCCACTTTAATAGCTTAAATAAAGTCAAGTTATCAGCTTAATCTTGCATGATACTGATTTAAATACAAAATAATAAAATTTATCAAAATATTATTTTTTGAAGTATTTTTCATAGACTTCTAACTGTGTTTTAAAGTCTAGCTACTGTACAATCTGGCCTCTCTTTTTATTGTACTTTTACTCAGCTATCAACTATGTCAAAGAGCCATCTGTCTCCGCTATTTCCTTCGAAAACAACCCAGCACACATGCTGGGGACAGCTTCATGGCTGTGCTCAAGATTTACTAATCGCGAATACTGCCAACGAATACAAAGGTTTGATTATTTTAGTGACCCCAGACACTCACCAAGCCTATACTGCCGAAGCAAATATTAAGTTTTTCTCTTCCCTGACAGCACGACAAAAACAGCAACAAAACATCCACATTTTTCCAGACTGGGAGACCTTGCCTTACGATGTTTTCTCACCGCATGAGGATTTAATATCAGAGCGACTCAAGGCTCTATATACTTTAGAAAGCCTCGAGCAAGGTATTTTAATCGTGCCTGTTTCGACCTTAATGCAGCAACTACCACCCGTTGATTACATCCGTTCTAATACCTTAATCGTTAAAGTAGGTGATACTCTAAATATTGAAAAAACGCGTATTCAGTTTAATGAAGCGGGTTATCGGCATGTTACCCAAGTGATGGAGCACGGCGAGTACAGCACTCGCGGCTCATTAGTTGACCTATTTCCTATGGGCTCAAATACCCCCTACCGCATTGATCTTTTTGATGACGAGGTAGAAACAATCCGCAGTTTTAATCCTGAAGATCAACGCACTATTGAAAAAATTGATCAAATTGAGCTATTGCCTGCACATGAGTTCCCACTAACACCCGAGGGTATTGATCGCTTTAGAGAGAATTACAGCACCCAGTTAGGCGGTGATCTTGCCGCAAGTCAAATTTATGACAACGTGAGCAATGGCACACCCCCTGCTGGAATTGAATATTATTTACCACTTTTCTTTGAGTCAACCGCCACATTATTTGACTACTTGCCTGAAAAAGTATTATTAATAAATACTGATGGAACAGGGCCAGCTGCCGAAGCCTTTCACAATAGTATTTTAGAACGGCACGAACAACGCAGTCATGATGTAGAGCGCCCCATTCTTTCCCCTGATAAACTCTACTTGAACCCGCAACAGTTGCACGCAAAGATTTCTGAGCTGAAGCATATAGATACTCACCATTTTAAAAAAAGTTCTGTAACCGAGCAAGATTGTCACAACTACCCAACCGCTATTTTACCTTCCTTATTAATTCAAGGGCGCTCCGAAAATCCTCTAATTTTACTCAAGCAATTTATGGCAAATCTGTCACAACACAATGGCCAAGTATTGTTTACAGCAGAGTCAGCGGGCCGTCGAGAAAACCTGCTTGGTTTGATGCGCGATAATGGCTACACCCCAAAAACCTTAGAAAACTGGCAAGACTTTACACAAACCGATGAACCACTCAACTTAATCATTGCCCCGATGGAAGAAGGCCTATGGATTAATTGGGATGCTGATAAAAATAAAGCACCGCTAGCAATCATTCCTGAAACCTTATTATTCGGCCAACAAGTTCAACAAAAACGTCGTCGACAAAAACCTACCCGTGATGCTGATACTATTGTTCGCAATCTCACCGATCTCAGCGAAGGCGACCCTGTAGTGCATGAAGAGCACGGTGTCGGTCGTTATATGGGTATGCAAAAACTCACTACGGGCGGCATTGAGCAAGAGTTCATTACCCTTGAATATTCGCGTAAAGACAAGCTCTATGTGCCTGTAGCCTCACTCCATTTGATTAGCCGTTACACCGGCGCTAGCGCCGAGAACGCTCCCTTACATACCTTGGGTACAGAATATTGGGACAAAGTGCGCAAAAAAGCCGCACAAAAAGCACATGATGTCGCCGCTGAATTATTGGAAATTCATGCCCGCCGTGCCGCTCAAAAAGGCCATGCCTTTCCTTTTAACGAGCTTGAATACCACTCATTTGCAGACACCTTTCCATTTGAAGAAACGCCCGATCAAGCGGCTGCTATTGGCACAGTTATTAAAGATATGCTGTCAGAGCAACCGATGGACCGTGTTACCTGTGGAGATGTAGGCTTTGGCAAAACAGAAGTCGCGATGCGTGCCACCTTTGTTGCGGCTAACTCAGGCAAACAAGTTGCCATCATTGCGCCAACTACGTTGTTAGTCCAACAACACGCCAAAAACTTTGAGGACCGCTTTGCCGATTGGCCCTTTAAAGTTGCCTCATTATCGCGCTTTAAAACACCTAAAGAAACCCGACAAACACTTGCTGATATGGCTGCGGGGAAAGTCGATATTGTGATTGGCACACACAAGTTATTGCAAAAAGACATCGTTTTTAAAGACCTAGGTTTGGTCATTATTGATGAAGAGCATCGTTTTGGCGTTCGCCACAAAGAACAACTCAAAAAAATGCGCTCCAATGTTGATATGCTCACCTTAACTGCCACCCCCATTCCTCGCACTTTAAATATGTCATTGGCTGGGCTACGTGATTTATCCATCATTGCAACCCCGCCAAGCAACCGTCACGCAATTAAAACCTTCGCAAGCGAGTGGGATAAAGCACTTATTCAAGAAGCCTGCGCGCGTGAATTAGCCCGTGGCGGGCAAGTCTATTTTTTACATAATGAAGTCAAAACCATTCAAAAAATGGCAGAAGATTTAGAACAGATTTTACCCAATACCAAGGTGCGTTTTGCTCATGGTCAAATGCCTGAGAAAGAACTTGAAGCCATAATGAGCGATTTCTATCACCAGCGCTTCCAAGTTTTGGTCGCCACCACAATTATCGAAAGCGGCATCGACGTGCCTAATGCCAATACCATTATAATCAACCGAGCTGATAAATTAGGGCTTGCTCAGTTACATCAAATTCGCGGGCGTGTGGGTCGCTCTCATCATAAGGCGTATGCTTACTTAATTATCCCGAGTAAAAAAACCATTACTGCTGATGCTAAAAAACGCCTAGAAGCCATTGAATCACTGGAAGATTTAGGTGTCGGTTTTACCCTGGCTTCACACGATTTGGAAATCCGTGGCGCAGGTGAATTATTAGGTGATGGCCAAAGTGGACAAATTCAAGAAATTGGCTTTAGCATGTACAACGACCTACTCGAACGTGCTGTTAAAGCACTTAAAGCAGGTAAGCTACCGGAGCTAGATAAGTCTGAGACACGGACTACTGTAGACCTAGGCGTACCCGCCTTAATCCCTGATGACTATTTACCCGATGTGCATAATCGTTTAATTATGTACAAACGAATTGCAAGCGCCAAAAATGCTGAAGCTTTACGGGATTTACGCGTTGAGATGATTGACCGTTTCGGTTTGCTACCAGAGCCAGTTGTTAGCTTGTTTGAAGTGACTCGTCTGAAACAAATCGCGCAAAAACTTGGAATTTTAAAACTCGATATGGGAGAAGAAGGAGGCAGAATATTATTCAACGAAAAACCTAATATTGACCCAATGAAAATATTTAACCTTGTACAACAACGCCCTTGGGAGCTGTCTATCAAAGGCCAAGATAAACTCTATTTTGAATATGAAACTCTTGAAACCACCGAACAACGAGTTCAATGGATTAAACGGTTATTTAAAGAAATAGAATAAAGTTCTCCTAATTAAACTCTCAAAGATATGTCAAAGCTCTATCTAAAACAACACACGCTCTTAGCATAAAGTTAAGGCATCAAGCAATTACTCTGATTCCACAATTGATAAAAACTGTAGCAGAGATTGATACTCAGTATTTGATTTAAGAATCAAACTAACAAAAACACTTCCAGAAATTATTAACTGAGTTAACAATAAATCTAACAAAAAAAAACGGCCGGATAACCGGCCGTTTTTTTTGAAAGTTGCAAGTATCTTAGTTTGAACTTAATAATTTTATATAAGCAACAAGTACTTTAATCTCATCATTAGATAAACGAGTTTCCCATGCCGGCATTTCACGTTGAATACCATTTGAGATAACGGTTTTAACCGCTTTAACTTTAGCTTCAACTGTTTCTGCTTCTGGCACATGTGCTTGTGTCCAAATTTTATCCGTAAGGTTAGCAGCACCTAATGCTTTCATACCTGTTGCTGCTGGCGTGTGACAACCTGAGCAGCCTTTAGTATTAAAAATCTCTTTACCACTTGCCGCTAAACCAGCATCAACAGCTTCCCCAGACAAGCTAAGTACATAGTTTGCCGCTTCAGTGATTTGTTGATCAGATAAACTCGCTTTGTGTGCGGGCATATTACCTTTACGACCTTTACGAATCGTTGTTTCGATATCTGCGGTTTCTCCACCCCATAGCCAGGCATCGTCTACCAAATTAGGATAGTGACCACGAACTCCCTGGCCACCAGCCTGATGACAAGCCGCACAGTAGTCACCAAAAATACCTTTGCCGTAAGCACGTACAAAGGCACTTGAATCAGGGTCTTTTGCTACATCAGCCAGTGCCATACCCGCCACTTTCTTAACCATTGCATTACGTTTTAATTCATTCGGATCATTTTGCATTTCATGTGCAAGTAGAGCGCGCGTATTCCACGGAACAGTTACTTCTTCACCACCTGCTACCGTTTTTTTACCATCTTTAATTGAGTCTGCATTAAAAGAAATCGATGTCGCGCCTTCAATAAAACCACGCTTTGCAAAGTTAGTCGGCCAACTTGGGTAAATTATCCAGTAAACAATCGAAAATATAATCGTTGCATAAAACGCCCACAGCCACCATGTCGGTAAAGGGTTATTAAATTCTTGCAAGTCATCATCCCAAACATGGCCGGTTGTTTCTGCGCCTGTTAGCGGGTCTTTAGTAATTTTGTGCTTATGATCTGACATATTATTTCTCACCTTTCTGTGAAGTGGGTGTGGGTATCCTCGGATCTTGATCATCATCAAGAAAAGGGATATTACGATATTCCTCTAAGCGCTTGCCACGCTTTTTACTACCGTAGACATAAATGAGGATAGCGGTAAAAGTACTCATTAGGATAAGCATGCTAACGATTTTGGCATTTGATAACACCATAAACCAAGCCATTAAATCATCTATCATTATTATCTCCAGTAGCTACATTTAAATAAAATAATTAACGAAACTTAACAAACTCAGCTTCATCATGCTTACTAAAATCAATCATTGTGCCTAGGATTTGTAAGTAAGCGACTAAGGCATCCATTTCCGATAACTTATCAGGGTTTCCGTCGAAGTTTCCTAGTTTAGCTTGTGCTTCTAGGTTTTTCTCTGCCATATTAATATCTAGTTTTTTAGCAACATCCTCACCAAACTTTTCGACATTTGCATCAAACTCAATTTTAGTATGAGAGTACGGCACACCCACCATTTTCAATGTAGACATCTTATCAGCAAGACCCACAACATCTAATGGCGTCTCACTTAACCAAGGGTAATTAGGCATAATTGACTCAGGCACAACCGATGTAGGTTGAGTCAAATGCTTGGTATGCCATGCGCTTGAATATTTACCACCTACACGAGCGAGGTCTGGACCACGACGCATTGAGCCCCATTGAAACGGATGATCATATTGTGACTCTGCCGCTAAAGAGTAGTGACCGTAACGTAGTGCCTCATCACGAAAGGGACGAATCATTTGAGAGTGACAAGTGTAACAACCTTCGCGCTGATAAATGTCGCGACCCAATTGCTCTAAAGGCGTGTAAGGGCGAACAGCTTGTTTCCCTTTATTAGGGCCATCGGTGATTCTTACATCTTCAACAGTCCCCTCAATAAAGTGAAGAGGTACAATTTCAACCAAGCCACCGATACTAATTGCCGCTAATGTCATAACGATTAGTAAAGCTGCATTTGTTTCTATACTTTCATGTTTTAACATATCTCTCTCCTTAAGCCATTGCTGCTGACTGTTCAGTGGTACGTAGTGACTCACGCTTAGCAATCGTCATAAATACGTTGTAAGCCATCACCAACATTCCAGAAACGAAGAACATACCTGCAACCGCTCTTGCAACCAAAGGACCGTGCATAAAGGTTACTGTTTCGATAAAGCTGTATGCTAAGTTGCCATACTCATCAAAGGCTCTAAGCATTAAACCTTGACCGATACCTGACACCCATAACGCAGTGATGTATAACAAAATACCGATAGTCGCTAAGAAGAAATGTACGTAGATAAGACGTATGCTGTAAATAGAGGTATTCCAAAGCTTAGGAATCATGTGATAGAACGAACCAAATGTTACCATTGCCACCCAACCTAATGCACCAGAATGTACATGACCTACGGTCCAGTCGGTGTAATGAGAGAGTGCGTTTACACTTTTAAGTGCCATCATAGGGCCTTCAAAGGTAGACATGCCGTAAAACGATAATGAAGTGATTAAGAACATCATAATCGGATCAGAACGTAACTTATCCCATGCACCTGATAGCGTCATTATTCCGTTTATCATACCACCCCAAGAAGGCATGAGCAGCATGATTGAGAAGGCTGCTGCTAATGATGAAGTCCAATCTGGGATTGCTGTCCAATGTAAATGATGCGTACCTACCCACATGTACATGAAGCTTAGCGCCCAGAAATGTACGATAGATAAACGATAAGAATAAACTGGGCGACCCGCTTGCTTGGGTACGAAGTAATACATCATTCCAAGGAAGGCCGCAGTCAAGAAGAAACCTACCGCGTTATGCCCGTACCACCATTGCGTCATTGCATCTTGCGCACCTGAGAACAGGCTGTAAGATTTAGTCCCAAAGAAGCTGACAGGAACTGCCAAGTTATTAAAGATATGTAACAACGCTACCGCTAAAATAAAGCTAATAAAAAACCAGTTTGCTACATAGATATGTGGCTGGTTACGCTTTAATAAAGTCATGGTGTATATAAGGAAGTAAACCACCCATACCACTGCGATTAGTAGATCAACATACCACTCTGGCTCAGCATATTCACGGCCTTGGGTAATACCCATCATATAGCCAATGCCAGCAACGGCAATCGCGATATTCCACCCCCAGAGAGTGAAGTTAGCTAATCCAGAACCCCATAAACGCGTCTGACACGTACGTTGAACGATGTAGAAAGAAGTAGCAAATAAAGCATTACCACCAAAACCAAAGATTACCGAGCTAGTATGCACAGGTCTTAAGCGACCAAATGTGATTTGAGCAATATCAAAGTTTAAGAAAGGCCATGCCAGCTCTGACGCTATCCATGTGCCAGCAGTCATACCTACTACACCCCACAAGATTGCCATGACGGCAAATTTCTTTATGATATCGTAATCATATTGTTCAACATAGCTCGCTTCTACCCCTGCCATGCTTCCTGTTGAATCGCTTGCCGCTATACTCTGCGCCATTTTAAAGACCTCAATAACTAAGAATTTAAACAGTGCCAAAAGAAAAAGACGAGAAATTTCTATTAGCATTTCCTAATGCAGCGCAAGAATACAGGAAAACAAGAAAAAATAAAACGGCTTCTACAGCAAAAAAGGGATATAGTTCAAAAAACGCAAAACCATTAATAGTAAACTGATATAGATCAATAAAAGCAAACTTACTAGTATCGTATTGCCTCTTTATATTTACAGAAAATATTTAAAAAAGAACAATAAAGAACCAAAATAAAGCTACATTTATCATTGCAACAAATACCGCCGCCGAACCCATATCTTTCGCCCGACCTGACAACTCGTGAATGTCACCACCAAAGCGATCCACCACCGCTTCTACCGCTGAATTTAACAATTCAACAATCATCAGCAATAACACGCTACCAATCAACAAGGCCTTTTCAACACCTGTATCACCCAGCCATAGCGCCAAAGGTGTTGATATTATTAGCAACAGCACTTCTTGGCGAAATGCCTCTTCGTGCTTATAGGTTGCTTGCAAGCCCTGCCACGTAAAAACCAGTGCTTTTTTCCAACGTGTTAATCCTGTATTACCACTACCTGCCATGTTAAACCTTTAGCTATAACTTTCTATTGAAGGACAAGAGCATATCAGATTGCGATCACCGTAGACATTATCGACCCGATTCACCACTGGCCAATACTTGGACGAAGGATTCACACCCATAGGGAAAACTGCTGTTTTTTGATCATACGGTCGATCCCAAGTTTCTGTGATATCGGGCAGCGTATGCGGCGCATTAACTAAAGGATTATTATCTAATGGCCAGTCGCCCTGCTCGACTGTGTTAATTTCTTCACGAATCGCGATCATCGCATCACAAAAACGATCAAGCTCGTATTTTGATTCTGACTCTGTCGGCTCAATCATTAATGTGCCTGCGACAGGAAACGACATAGTCGGCGCATGGAAGCCATAATCCATCAAGCGTTTGGCAATATCTTCTTCGCTGATTCCAGAGCTTTCTTTTAATGGGCGAATATCAATAATACATTCATGTGCCACGTAACCTTGAGCACCACGATACAGCACGGGATAATGTTCAGCCAAACGTGTTGTTATATAGTTTGCACTTAAAATCGCTATTTTGGTTGATTTCGTATTGCCGCCTGCTCCGAGTAGTTTCATATACATCCACGACACTGGTAAAATTGACGCACTACCAAACGGTGCTGCTGATACCGCATGACTGGTTTTAGCATCAATATGGCCCGGTAAGAAAGGTGTAAGATGGCTACGCACACCGATAGGACCAATACCCGGCCCACCGCCACCGTGTGGAATCGCAAAGGTTTTGTGTAAATTTAGATGAGACACATCTGAGCCAAATTGACCAGGTTTAGATAACCCCACCTGCGCATTCATATTCGCGCCGTCGAGGTACACCTGCCCGCCGTTATCATGAATAATATCGCATACTTCAACAATGGCTTCTTCAAACACACCATGGGTTGAAGGATAAGTCACCATAATACAAGCAAGATCATCTTTATGCTGTTGCGCTTTTTCACGCAAATCAGCGACATCAATATTGCCGTTATCGTCACAATCAACCAGTACAATTTTCATACCCGCCATCACTGCCGATGCAGGATTAGTGCCGTGCGCAGAGATTGGAATTAAACATATTTTACGATGCCCTTGACCAATACTGTCGTTATAGCGATTAATTGCAATTAAACCGGCATACTCACCTTGTGCCCCAGAGTTTGGTTGCAATGAAACCGCATCATAACCCGTCACCTCTGCAAGCCACACCGATAGCTCATCGGTCATTTGTTGATAGCCAGTGGTTTGCTCGGCTGGCGCGAACGGGTGCAATGATGAAAATTCTGGCCAGCTAACTGGCATTAATTCACTCGCCGCATTCAACTTCATGGTACATGAGCCAAGAGGAATCATTCCATGTACTAAGGAGAAATCTTTATTTTCTAATGCCTTAAGGTAGCGCATCATTTCTGTTTCAGTATGGTGCAACTTAAAAACGTCATGACTTAAAAAATCTGAGGTGCGCACATTCGCTGGCGGGATACCTGACTCACACTTTTCGCTAATAATTTGCGCATCAAGTTTAGCCACATCAAAGCCATGCTGCACACCAAAAAACAAATTAAACAACATCTCAATATCAGACTCTGTTTTAGTCTCATCAAAGCTTACCGCCAACTTATCATTATCAACTAAGCGCAAGTTCACTCCTTCGGCTATTGCGGCATCGTAGATGCATTTTTGACGCGAACCTACCGCAACCGTTAAAGTATCAAACCAAGAAGTATTAACTAAAAACTCGCCATCAGATAAATCACTCTGGCGTACTGCCGCTGCAAAAATACTGGTTAAGCGATTAATTCTACCGGCAATTTTCTTTAACCCTTTTGCACCGTGATATACGGCATAAAAACCGGCCATATTAGCCAGTAAGGCTTGCGCCGTACAAATATTTGAGGTCGCCTTCTCTCGACGAATATGTTGCTCGCGCGTTTGCATTGCCATACGTAATGCCTGATTACCACGAGTATCGACGGATACCCCAATCACTCGCCCAGGCATTGAGCGTTTAAGCTTATCAATGACGGCAAAAAAAGCTGCATGCGGACCACCAAAGCCCATCGGCACACCAAAGCGCTGTGAATTACCAAACACAATATCCGCACCCATTTCACCCGGCGATTTCAGCATCACCAATGACATTAAATCAGCGCCCACACTGACCATTGCTTTTTGCGCATGGGCTTGTTCAATGATAGGCTCAATATTAGTCACAGAGCCGTTATTACTTGGGTATTGCAACAGCACACCAAAAACTTCGTGTTTGGCTAACTCTGTTCCAGGATCACCGACTATCAATTCAAAACCAAAGTATTCTGCACGTGTTTCAAGTACCGCCATGGTTTGAGGGAAAATATCTTCAGCGACAAAAAACTTATTGGTTTTCAAACGGTTTGAGCGTTTACACAACGCCATCGCCTCAGCTGCTGCCGTGGCCTCATCCAGCAACGATGCATTCGCAACCGCCATCCCCGTTAAATCCATCACCATTTGCTGGTAATTTAATAAGCCTTCCAAACGCCCTTGTGAAATCTCTGGCTGATACGGCGTATAAGCCGTATACCAACCGGGGTTTTCTAACACATTACGAAGAATTACCGAGGGCACGATGGTGTCGTAGTAGCCCATACCAATAAAGGATTTATTAACGGTGTTCTTTTTCGAAATTGCCTTTAACGCAGTCAGCGCTTCACGCTCAGAACACCCCTCATCTAAATTCAAGGTTTCTGAAATACGAATACTCTCTGGCACTGTTTTATCAATTAACTCATCCAAAGAGCTAACGCCAATAACATCTAACATAGGTTGGATGTCGCCAGACTGTGGGCCGATGTGGCGAGAAGTAAAATCATCGTGTTGCATGAGGGTATTTAAAGACATTGTTTTCATAGGACTAAATCTATCTAGAGTTTGTTAGCAAGGTTTTGGGTTAGAGTTAATGGAAACTTCAGCATGCATATTATTCTTGGCAAAAAGATTCGTAAGCATCTGCATCCATGAGCTCATTAAGGTCATCCATTGATTTTAGTTTCATACTAAAAATCCAACCTTCACCAAAAGCAGCGCTGTTGATTAGTTCAGGTTCACTATCTAGCTCTTCGTTGACTTCAGTTACCTCACCTTCAAGTGGCGCGTACATATCAGAAGCAGCCTTGACTGACTCTATCACGCCACAGTTCTCTTCTGCATTTAGCTCAGATTCAACTTCCGGTAGCTCGACATAAACCACATCGCCCAAAAGCTCTTGCGCATGGTCGGTAATACCAACAGTTACTGTTCCATCACCATTGTCACGTACCCATTCGTGAGTTTTGGTGTATTTAAGATCGTTCGGGTTTTCATTACTCATTGTGTTTCTCCAAGTTCATCTATGGTTGATTAATTGATGTGTTGTGGTTCTATTCTGGGGGCTCTACTCGTGTGTGGGAGAGGGGGGCGGGGTATATCTCATATTAAGACCTTGCCATTTCTAACAAAAGGTGGTTTTACAATTTTAACGGCTAATTGATTCCTTCTAATCTCAACAAAACAATTATCTTGCGTTGCAAAAGGAATACGCGCCAGAGCAATAGACTTGCCCAATGTCGGTGAAAATGATCCACTGGTGATTTCACCTTCGCCGTGCGAGGTAATTATTTTTTGGTGGCCACGTAATACACCTTTATCTTCCAAGACAAGGCCAACTAGCTTACTTTCAGAACCTTCGGCTTTTTCTTTCTCTAATGCTGTGCGACCATTAAAGTCTCGCTCTGCTGGCTCCCATGCGATTGTCCAACCCATGCCTGCTTGCAAGGGTGAAATACTTTCATCCATATCAGTGCCATATAAATTCATACCGGCTTCAAGACGCAAGGTATCTCTTGCACCTAAGCCAATCGGCTTAACACCCGCATCAATTAACTGGCTCCAAAAATCTGCAGCCTGATCATTAGGCAGAATGATTTCAAACCCATCTTCACCTGTGTAGCCCGTGCGAGCCACAAAAAGATCACCCAATTGCGTGCCGAAAAATATTTTAAGTCCGGATGCCGTTTTAGCATCGTCTTCCGATAATATAGACAGCACCTTGTCACGCGCTGTCGGTCCCTGCACCGCAATCATTGATAAATCATCACGCTCTGTCAGTGTAAGATCATACGATGCCATTTGTGCATTAATCCACTTCAAGTCATTTTCACGCGTTGCTGCATTGACCACCACACGATAAAAATCATCTGCTAAGTAATACACAATCAAATCATCGATTACGCCACCCTGCTCATTTAGCATTCCGCTATAGAGCGCCTTACCTGTATCTTTTAAACGCGCAACATCGTTCGCCAATAACTTTTGCAAAAAGACTTTAACCTCGCTGCCTTTAAAATCAAGCACCACCATATGTGACACATCAAACATGCCTGCATCTTCTCGCACTTGTTTATGCTCTTTAACTTGTGAGCCATAGTTAATCGGCATTTCCCAACCAGCAAAATCTACCATTTTACCGCCCGCTTCGAGGTGTTTTTCATATAAAGGCGTACGTTGTGGCTGTTGTGACATGAGTTAAGCTCCTATACCGTTAACAAATAATTTCCAAAAAAAAGGGCGGCAAACACACCGTTACACGATGCCATTTGCCGCCCCTCTGTCCTTGATACCTGAGAGATTCCCTGGTTTTATTAAAACAGGTTAAACCCTTCGGTGGAAACGTATTGTTTCACTCTCCAGAGCCAGCATTCTCTTCGCAGTCCTTTTGCCTGAGCGTTTCCGGACGGTTTTGCGTCTTCGGCATTTTTTAAACAAACAAAACTTATTTAAAAAAATTCTCCTGCGAGAGATTTTGCTGAAACTTAACTATACCGAATGGAAGAATCCAGAGAAAGCATTTTTACATTAAAAGCAGAACTTTCTTGGCAAACTATCTGCTAAAAATAAAAAACTCCGATCTTCGTGGATAATATCGGCAACTATGACAAGCCTAAAAGTCATTGGACTTAATCAGTTTTACCTAGAAGATTGTGTTTGACATAAACTGCTTAAAACTCAATATAAATTCATCGGCATGCGTTATAAAGGGGCCATGGCCTGCATTTTCTAGGAGAGTGATTTGAGCATTTGGCTGAATTAATTTCAAATCATTTATCATATTTCGGGGAATTAAGCGATCATGTCCAGCGAGTATCCAATGTTGTGGAAGCTCATGCTTAATCGCTCGATAATCTGCACTTTTTAGAATGGCTAAACCTACTTTTAAAGCATGTGCATCAGCTGGGTTAGCTAAAATTGATGCCAGCAAATCATCTTGTAATTGTTTACAATCTTTAAGCCCCAAAAATTGTAATGCAATAAAACGTTTCATGGTTAAATCAGAGTTTGTTTGCAAACTTTCAGCAAAGCTATCCAACACATCAACACTCATTGCATGCGGCCAGTCATCTGCTTGAGAAAATTTGGGGCTTGATGCTACCAAGCTTAATGAGCTAAATAATTGTGGTGATCGATGGGCTAATGCTTGAACGACTAACCCGCCTAAAGACCAACCAAGTAGATGAATCTTTTGTTTTAGTTTATTTGTTTTGCTTAGTAAAGGTTGAATCAAATCGACAATTTCATCAAGGGTGTTTGCGGTAATGTTTTTATTTTCACCATGCCCTGGTAGATCAACCCAAGTTACCATAAAGTCCTGTTCTAACCGTGGCTTAACTGTTTGCCAGACAGATGAATTCATCGCCCAACCATGAAAAACAAACAATATCTCACCATAAGGATTTCCTTGAGTAACTGTTTTTAGTGATGACTCTTTCATGGGTTCTTTGTTAAACTAGGCAATAATATAAAAACGATATCGCTATCATGCCCTACTTTTTAGTTATTCTCGCCTACTTTATTGGCTCTATTTCAGCAGCCATTATTACCTGTAAAATCATGGGGAAGGTTGACCCTCGAACCGTAGGCTCACATAACCCTGGTGCGACAAATGTACTTCGTCATGCGGGTAAAAAAGCCGCTATTTTCACCCTACTTGGTGATTTACTGAAAGGGCTTATTCCCGTTGCAATCGGACATACACAGGGACTTGATTGGGGCTGGTTAGGCATGATTGGTACTGCCGCATTTCTAGGTCACTTATACCCAGTATTCTATGGCTTTAAAGGTGGCAAAGGCGTGGCTACCGCACTCGGTGTTTATATCGGCTTACAACCTATCGTTGGCTTGGTTGTGTTAATTACTTGGCTAATTAGCGCATTGCTGATTAATATATCTTCATTTTCCGCACTCATCGCAACACTACTCGCGCCTTTTTACTTCTATTGGGTAACGGGTTCGACACCGTTATTATTAATTTTACTCTTAATGACCGTGTTTATTTACTGGCGTCATCGCAGCAATATCGCCGAGATTATCGCTGGTACTGAAGATAAAATTGTTGAAAGAAATAGCAAGACAACAAAAGATTGATCCTTCACGCATCTAGCATATTCATCTCACCGTACGTAGAGTCCAACTAACTCTATCAAGGATGATATGAAACTAACTACAAAACTTTTACCCCTATCGCTTGCATTATTTCCACTGTCCACATTATTTGCTGAGCTACCATTTAACTTATCTATTACTGGAAAGCATTTTGACCTAAGTAAAAATCTTACAATCAGCGAAGCCGATAAAGATAAAACAAAGATAAATTTTGACTTTACGAGTAAAATGGGCAAAAAATTTAATTTTGACCTTAAATATAAGGTGCTACCTGCTAATCGTTCTTATCCAACAAATCTCGATGTTACAATCAAAGATGCTAAGGGCAACAAACTTGGGTATATCTTCTGGGCAAATAATGGCACTGTTGCATTAAAACGCCTTGGTACTATAGGCATGATTGTTGATGTAGATGGAGAGCCTATGGATGTAAAATTCACTTTTGATAAAGATGATAAAGGTGCACTACGCGTTAAAGACCTAAAGGGTGAAAGATACGTTTCAGATACTTTAATCCCTAAAAAAGGCTTTCAAATGATACACCCAATGCTTGTACCTTTAGTGTCAGATGGCATAAGAAAGCAAGCCTACGACTTAGATGCGCACCCATTCTCAATCGACTACACACTTAAAGATATTGACAATGGTTTAGTGCAATTCCAATATAATCTGTATAAAAAAGAAGGGGATAAAACACATCTTTTAGAGCGTATTTACTTTAATGCGGACAGTATAGAAACATTGCGTGATGGTATGTTTGCTGGGAAATATTTTGATAAGGACTACGGTACATTTAAGCTTGTTTTTTACCCAACAATGGGTCAAACAGCCCCACCCAAATAAAGATAAATCAAAGACTTAGTAAAATGGAGCCTTTGTGCTCCATTTTTTATTTATAAACACTAATTAATGGTATTGTTAGAAAACTTTAAAGAATATAAATAGCGACCATAAAATCTTGTCTAAGCTCCTACAAAAACCAGTAACATGCCTCAAAGGTGTCGGCCCTAAAATGGCTGAAAACCTGAGTAAGATTGGTATCGAAAAAGTTCAAGATATGCTGTTTCATCTACCTTTGCGGTATCAAGACCGTACTCAGGTCTACCCCATAGGAAGCACCCAACACGCACAAGAAGTGGTTATTGAGGGGGAGGTCGAACACGCCGAAATAGTTTATCGTCGAAGACGGATGATGGTAGTCACCGTGTCTGACAGCACAGCTATGATTACCCTACGCTTTTTTCACTTTGCTAATGTGCAAAAAGAGGCCTTAAGTCAGGGAACAAAAGTACGCTGTTTTGGGGAGGTTCGTGTAGGCCCAAGCACACGGGAAATGGTACACCCAGAATATAAAATCCTCACTGAAGGTCAAACGCTTCAACTTAGTGATACACTCACACCTATCTACCCCACCACCAAAGGTTTACAACAGCGAAGCTTATTACGTTTGGTCGGTGAGGCGTTAAAAGAACTTGCCACACTTGAAGATTTAATTCCTCAAAGCATTAACCACAAGCAAAACCTATTCAGCCTTCCAGAGGCATTACACACGTTGCATAAACCCACTTCAGACTTATCGGTTAGTCAATTATTACAACGCGATCATCCCGCCCAACAACGTTTAATTTTTGAAGAATTATTAGCGCATCAACTCAGCCTACGAAAACTACGCGAACAGCAAAAACAAGTAAAAGGCATACCTTTGCCCCCAAAAAATAGCTTTTTTGATTCTCTTAAACAGTTACTAAGCTTTGATTTAACCAATGCACAGAACAAAGTTATTGCAGAGATTAAAGCCGATTTAATGCAAGCATGGCCAATGAGTCGCTTAGTACAAGGCGATGTCGGCTCAGGCAAAACGCTGGTTGCCGCCGCCGCCGCGTTAAGTGCTATTGAGGCAGGTTACCAAGTGGCATTGATGGCACCTACTGAGATTTTAGCCGAGCAACATTTTAAGAGCTTTACGGAATGGCTTAAACCCCAAAAGTTGCAAGTCACCCTTATTTCCGGGAAACAAAAAGTTGCTGAAAAACGTGTCTCGCGTGAGGCATTAATCGAAGGGCATGCACACCTTGCTGTGGGTACACACGCCCTATTTCAAAACGACGTTCATTTTCAGCGTTTAGGCTTAATCATCATTGATGAGCAGCACCGTTTTGGTGTTCATCAACGCTTATCGCTGCGTGAGAAAGGCAAACAAGCTGACTTCTATCCACACCAATTAGTCATGACGGCAACTCCGATTCCGCGCACATTAGCCATGACTACCTGCGCCGACATGGACTATTCAGTGATTGATGAACTTCCACCTGGTCGTACCCCAATTAAAACGGTAGTCATTAATAATACCCGCCGTGATCAAGTCATCGAGCGTATAGAAAAAATATGTGTCGAAGAAAATGCACAGGTTTATTGGGTCTGTACCTTAATTGAAGAATCTGAAGCACTGCAATGCCAAAATGCCGAAGAAACATGGGAGCTGTTAAAAGAAGCCCTACCAGATCTTAATATTGGTTTAATTCACGGGCGCATGAAACCTGATGAAAAAGAAGCAATTATGGCTGACTTTAAATCAGGTAAAACCCATCTCTTAGTTGCAACGACTGTGATTGAAGTCGGTGTCGATGTACCCAATGCCACCTTAATGATTATCGAAAATTCTGAACGCCTTGGCTTGGCGCAACTGCATCAACTGCGTGGGCGCGTGGGCCGTGGCACTAAAGCCAGTAGCTGTGTGCTGATGTACCAAAGCCCACTTTCACAAAATGGTAAGCGGCGTTTAGAGGCGCTTCGCAACAGTAACGATGGCTTTGAAATCGCCAAAATAGATCTAGAAATTCGCGGTCCAGGTGAAGTTTTTGGTACCCGACAAACGGGTGAGCTACAATTTAGAATCGCCAACCTGATGGAAGATCAACATCTACTGCCCGATATACAAGAGGTTGCAGAAGAAGTGTTAAAAAATTATCCCGAAAAAGTAGAACCACTGATTAATCGTTGGATAAAACATGCCGAGGAATATGCTAGTGTTTAGTTGAACACTAAATAACCGTCTATTCAGGGCGACTACCCACCATTAAAACATCAAGGTCTTTTTGTGCCTGTTGAGGATTTTTAAAATCTTTAGCTTCCAGCATTTCGCAACCATCTTTAATCATTTCAGCAATGCTTACGGGGTAGATAATACAGTCGTCGGGCCGATCAAGGTAAATATCGCATGAGACACGATGATGACCTAATTCATCATCAGAGACTACCGTAAGCCACGGACAAAGTTCAGGATTCTTCCCCGTTTTAGGGTCTACCCATATTTTTCCATTATTGACATATTTGGCTATATCGGGTCGAAACACCTCCCAATATTCGATCTCATGTTGAGAGGCAGAAAGATCATTCCCGCCATATTTTACGCAGCACTTCCCGCAGGAATTACAATATTTCATGTTAAGTCATCAACTGATTTATTGCAATTCATGGAAAAACTTAGCACCAATGATTATTTTTATTTTTGATCTTTTCTCAAACTAGAACCAACCTTATCAAGCACGCCATTAACAAATTTATGCGCTTGATCGGCGCCAAACTTTTTTGTGAGGTTTACAGACTCATTGATAATTACTTTATACGGAACTTCAGGGTGATTCTGTAATTCACAGGTAGACATGCGTAGCACCGCACGTTCTATTTGATCTAAATGGGCAGCTTCCCTGTCTAAGAAAGGATTTAGTAAAGCATCAATGTCAGAAGTTTTCTGCATGACACATTTAACCAACGCTTGAAAAAAAGCCATATCTGCTTTCGCCATATCTTTTGATAAAGCACTATCCTCTTGTAACCCCTGATAAATTTCTTGGTAGGAATTATCGGTCATCTGCCATTGGTAAATGGCAACTAAAGCTAGTTTACGCGCCACACGGTGCTCGGATATATACTGTTTTTTAGGATCTACTGCCATTTTTTACAACCGGTTTTTACAAAAAATACTTTTAATCTAGACTCTGACAATATTTAGAGAGCCCGCATAAAGGCTTTACTTATTGAACTTCGCTAATAAAGAAACCATTTCTATGGCAGTTACTGCCGCTTCCGCACCTTTATTACCCGCTTTTGTGCCTGCACGCTCAATCGCTTGTTCAATTGAATCTGTTGTTAGAATCCCATTAATAATCGGCATTCCCGTATCTAAGGCAATGCTAGCTAAACCTTTTGCCGATGCATCTGCGACTATATCAAAATGTGGCGTACTGCCACGAATTACCGCACCCAGTGCAATCACCGATTCATATTTACCACTGTTTGCCATGGCTTGCACCATCACAGGCAACTCAAATGCTCCTGGTACACGAATAATTTCTATTGATTTATCATCCACGCCGTGGCGTTGTAGCGCATCTACCGCTCCATCTAATAAACTTTCTACAATAAAGGAGTTAAAACGTGCTACGGCAATACCGAACTTTGCTTTACCCGCATTAAAATCACCTGATAATTCTGTAATATTACTCATAATGTTCATTCCTATTTCTCTATGCTTACTTACTTTCTTACGTATTCTGTAATTTCAAGATCAAATCCCGCTAAACCATGTAGATTTACAGGCGCACTCATTACCTTCATCTTACTAACACCAACATCACTTAAAATCTGTGCACCGATACCAAATGTCTTAAGGTTGGCTGGCATATCATTATCCGAAGGTTGCTGCTCATGGTTTGTATCCAGTTCTTTTAAACGATCTAAGGTATTTGCTTGTGCGTTGCCACGTAATATAACTATCACACCCTCATTCGCATCATCCATTGTTTTCATCACATCCCGCAATGGCCAGCCACATCCCTCTTCATTTAGTGACAATATGTCGCATAAGGCATCTTCAAGGTGCACCCGCACCAAGGTTGGCGTATTTGGCTTTACCACAGCTTTGACTAATGCAAGGTGTGTGGGGTTACTGGGGTTGTTAGATGTATCAGAATACGCGATGACGTTAAACTCGCCAAACTCTGTATTCATGATAACTTCATGTTCGCGCTGGATGGTTTTTTCATTTTTAACGCGGTAACGAATTAAGTCTTCGATGGTGCCAATTTTTAAATCATGTTGCTCTGCGATTTTAAACAAATCATCACGGCGCGCCATTGACCCGTCTTCATTTAAAATTTCAACAATCGCTGCTGCGGGTTCAAACCCTGCCAAACGTGCTAAATCACAACCTGCTTCGGTATGCCCTGCTCGTGTTAATACACCACCCGGCTGCGCCATTAAAGGAAATATATGCCCAGGTTGCACAATACTGTGTTTGTCTGCATCAGGTGCAACCGCTGCCCGAATCGTTAATGAACGATCATAAGCAGAAATACCCGTAGTTACCCCCGATGAGGCTTCGATAGAAATGGTAAAGTTAGTCGCCAATTCTTCTTGATTGTCTTTTTCTGATACCATCAGCGGTAACGCAAGCTGCTTACAGCGCTCTACAGTAATTGGCATACAGACCAGTCCGCGTCCATGGGTTGCCATGAAGTTAATATCTTCAGGGCGCACTTTAGAAGCCGCCATTAAAAAGTCGCCTTCATTTTCACGATCTTCATCGTCAACGATAATGACCATTTTTCCTAAGGAAATGTCATCGATGATTTCTTCTATACTATTAAATTTCATTATTTTCCTAAATTTTCGTTATACATAAGGAGAGACTGATTAAGTCCAATTATTTTATACTGGCTAGAATCACCCTGATTTTCTCTCGTTCACTTCCTGAAAAATAAGAACAATTCTATCTCAGCCTAAAAGCAACTGGACTTAATCAGGACTTCCTTTCGTAAACACTATTTTGTGAACCCATTATTTGCTAAAAATGATGCTGTAATATTATTCGCTAAATCCTTTGATTCACCTAATGCCCCACCCTGGATAAGTCTTTCTAAGTAACGCGCAACTAAATCAACTTCTAAATTAACCTTAACACCCACTTGATAGCCACTCATAATCGTTTCTTGCAAGGTGTGTGGCACAATATTTATTTCAAACGACGCATTATTTAGATCAATTTTATTAACCGTTAAACTGACACCATCAATCGTAATTGAACCTTTTTCTGCAATATACTTAGCGATATTATTTGGTGCATTAATTACAAAATGTTCTGATCTTCCATCATTATGACGGGATTCTACGAAACCTAAACCATCCACATGACCACTCACCATATGACCGCCTAATCGTGTTTGCAGTGTTAATGCTTTTTCAAGGTTTACTTTAGTGCCTTTATTTAAAGCACCTAGCGAGGTTAATGAAAGTGTTTCTCTTGATACATCGGCGATAAAACTTTGATCCGTTAATGCGATAGCCGTTAAACACACACCATTAACTGCGATACTGTCACCTAGCTCAACATCACTCATATCCAACTTGCCCGTATTTATGACAAGCGCGATATCACCACCTTTAGGCTGTAGCTCCGTAATACTACCAATAGATTGAATGATACCTGTAAACATTATTCGTAAGCTTTATTAATCAATTTTGGGATCGCTATTATCCCCTAGCTTAGCCTTTTGTGAAAGTGCTTTAACAATCTTTCATTCATGAGAGCTAGTCATAGGTACACAGCTTAAGTTTACATTCTATCTTGTTAAAAAATCGGTATACTTGCGGCTTTTCAGACCATCCAAAATTAAAGGCTAGCGACAATCATGTTTAGCATTATTTCTCAAAGACAAGAATCTATAAAAAACGATTTACTTTCAGGCTTAACAGTCGCATTGGCGCTAGTTCCTGAGGCTGTTGCTTTTTCCCTGCTCGCACACTTACACCCTTTGACTGGTTTATATGCTGCTTTCACTATCGGTTTAATCGCAGCTATTGTAGGCGGCAGACCAGGGATGATTTCTGGTGCTACGGGTGCAATTGCGGTAGTCATTGGTACATTGGTTTTACAACACGGACAAGAATATTTATTTGCGGCTGTGATTATGATGGGAATAATTCAAATCACCTTCGGCGTATTCAAACTGGGTAAATTTATTCGCCTTGTACCGCACCCTGTTTTTCTTGGCTTCGTTAATGGCTTGGCGTTAGTTATCTTAATCGCGCAATTTGAGCATTTTAAAATCCCAGGGGCAGAAGGTGCTCATAGCTGGATTACGGGCAATGCCCTTTATATTATGATCGGCCTAATCCTGCTTACTATGGCCATTATCCAATACCTACCACGCTTTACCAAGGCAATTCCCTCTACGCTTGCTGCCATTGTGGTCGGCACATTAATTGTACTGGGTTTAGGTTTAGATACTCGTACTGTCTCAGATATGGCATCGATCAAAGGTGTATTCCCTCCGTTTCATTTACCTGAAATAGAACTGAGTTGGGAGGCCTTCAAAATTGTATTTCCCTATGCCATAGTGATGGCAGCGGTTGGATTAATCGAAAGCTTATTAACCCTAAACTTAGTTGACGAACTCACCGAAACCACAGGACACCCGAATCGCGAATGTATCGGTCAAGGTGTTGCTAATACCGTTACGGGTATGTTCAGCGGCATGGGTGGTTGTGCAATGGTTGGGCAAAGCATTATTAATATAAAGTCAGGTGGTCGAGGCAGACTATCGGGTATTTCAGCCGCTATATTCTTGCTAATATTTATTCTCTACGCCTCACCCTTAATTGAAGTAATCCCAATCGCTGTTTTAGTGGGTGTTATGTTTATGGTTGTAATCGGCACCTTCGAATGGGGAAGCTTACGCATGTTCGGTAAAATCCCCTTAGCAGACTGGTTTATTATCGTTGCTGTGACCGCTATAACTGTAATTTCAGATAACTTAGCGTTGGCAGTTATTGTGGGCGTGATTTTATCTGCGCTAGTTTTTGCTTGGGAGCATGCCAGTCACATAAGCGCGAGCACTCGCACCGACCGCATGGGCAATAAAGTCTATGAAATAAATGGCCCTTTATTCTTTGCTTCAACACAAAATTTTCAAGAGTTATTCACCCCTAAAAATGATACAGATGATGTTGTGGTAGATTTTAAAAATTCACGTGTCGCTGATCATTCAGCGATTGAGGCGATTGATAAATTAGCAATCCGCTATGACCGTGCAGGAAAACGTTTACACCTAAAACATGTGAGCGAAGAGTGTCGCTTGCTGTTAAAGAAAGCAGGCCCGTTAGTTGAAGTTAATGTGGTTGAAGACCCAACTTATCATGTAGCTGATGACAAGCTTGGCTAATAAAAAGGCAGCAGCTGGACTAATTGGGTGGCATAAGAAGCTGACGGTACTTGGTGGTGCTATGAGTTTGAACCCTTGCAATACCATAAAGGCTGGTACAAAATGAAGTGGGACTTTCCTTAAAGATGGCTAAAAGTAACCCCACAGAAAATTGGCGGTAGAGCTTAATTCGGCTCACTTAATGTGCTTGAAATACATGACTTTATGATATTCACGCAGCTCATATAAGGCATGCAATGCATGGTTTTTTTATTGCCGAGCATTGGTAATCGAGTGAAAAGCAATAACACATTCTATAAGTGAAAGTTGAACTGAACTAAGCCTTTCGTTTTGGCTCTACTTAGCAGGAAAGTCTAATACAAAAAGGGTACAGGAGTCGTGTAAAGGTCTCAACCTATAAGTACAAAATATTGTGTTTCAAAGGTCAAGTTATTACCGCACACATGAAATACTTGGGAGATAATATTAACCCGTATTACGCATACCTGCTGCTATTGCATTAATCGTTAATAATAACTCATCCAACCAGGGTGACTCTTCCTCAGGGTTTTGTGCTAAAAATTCACGATGTCTACCCAATACCGTAATTTGAATATGATTTAATGGGTCTAAGTATGGCTCGCGTCTTTCAAGCGAATATTGCAACAGCGGTGTCTCCCCCATTAAGGTGTCGATTTGCGCAATATTTAACACTTCTTGAACGGTACGGTAATACTCATCAGCAATTTTTTGGTAAATTGTCATTGAACGTTCTTTATTAGCCCAAAGTCCTGCATACTCTTTTGCTGTATCCATTTGTGCTTTAAATAATGCCATTTGGACATTACTCAGTAATGCACGGAAAAATGGCCAGTTTTGATACATTTCACGCAGTAACTCATCGCCATTTTCAGTTCGAATTTGTTCCAACGCAGAACCAATGCCAAACCAAGCTGGTAAAGTATGCCTCGCTTGTGCCCAGCCAAACACCCACGGAATAGCACGGATAGAAGCTTTAGAACGATCAACCTTTCGGTGCGAAGGTCGCGAACCGATATTTAGCTGACCTATTTCTGTTACTGGCGTATTTTCATAAAAATAATCTTGGAAACCTTCTGTATGATCAGTAAGGTCTCGATAACTTTTTTCACCGTAGGTTGCTATTGAGCGCATAGCTTTGTGATAATTATCCCCATATTGACCTTGCTTTTTAACCACAGACTGGCTGGCTTTAAGTAAACCTGTTATTCCAACACCCAGCTCATACACAGCAGTTTCAATATTACTGTATTTATTGGATAACACTTCTCCTTGCTCAGTGAATTTAATTTGACCATGTACGGTATCAGGTGGCTGCGAAATAATCGCTTCATGTGTAGGCCCGCCGCCACGCCCAACAGTTCCTCCACGACCGTGGAACATACGACACTTAACGCCGTATTTATCGGTTAACGCAATGACTTCTCTCTGTGCATTATAAAGATTCCACTGAGACGCTAAGATTCCACCATCTTTACATGAATCAGAGTAACCCAACATGACTTCTTGTAAATTACCCGAAGCCTTAAGCAAGCTCATATAGTCTGGATTTTCAAACAAGTGGGTAAGCACACTACTGATATGTTGTAAATCTTCAATTGTTTCAAACAAGGGTGATATTTTAATATTACAGAAAATACCGCCATCTTTGTCTTTGCCTACTAAGCCTGCAAGCCTTGCTAAAAACATGACTTCCATCACATGGCTGGCTGTATGCGTCATAGAAATAACATAAGTACCAAAGATCGTATCGCCGGTCTCTTTACGCATCGTTACCATCGTATCAAACAATTCAAGTGTTTCAATTGATTGCTCAGAGAGTGATTCAGGGTTGGCTTTTGGTAAACTATCACGACGAATTAATTCCGAAAGTAATGAAATTCGTTTCTCTTCACTTAAGTTGTTGTAACCCACATCAGGAATAAACTGTTGTAAAACTTCATTAACCGCCTTGGTATGCACAGTTGACTCTTGCCTTACATCCAATTCATATAAAGAAAAACCACAGGTCTCTGCTAGACGAATTAAATCTTTAAGTTCACGCTTTGAAATATCCTCATCGTTGTGACTAATTAAAGAATCACGTATTGAATATAAATCATTCAAAAAATTATCAATATTATTGTAGGCAACGGGAGAATCAGCTACTAGCTTCCCACTGATACGTCCTTGCACAGACTTTAAGTTAGTCTTTAGACGGTAGGCCATAAACTGTAATTTACGACGATAAGGCTCAGTCGCAAACAGTTCAGGTTGCTTCTTAAAGGCCAACTCTTTTAACTCTGCTTCATCACTGGAAAGTGATTCTAAAAAAGAAGGACTCGGTGCTACAAACTCAAGGTCATGCGTTAAAATACTGCGTAAATTGATAATACGACGTTTGTATTCTACAAGTGCTTCTTGCATATGCAAGCGTATCGCATTTCGAGTAACTGCAGGGGTTACGAAAGGGTTACCGTCTCGGTCACCACCAATCCACGAACCAAACTTTAAAACGGTCGGAATTGTAATTTGATTGCGTCCGTAAACTTTTCGAGTAGCACGCTCGAAATAGCGATAAATCATCGGGATTGCTTCAAATAAACTCGCATGAAAATAAAATAAACCATAACGCACTTCATCTTCAACACTAGGCTTGTTATGCCTAACTTCGCTGGTGCGCCACAGTAATTGAATTTGCGCCTTAAGCCTTCTTAGTACTGCTTCGTGTTCTTCACTTGTTGTATCGGCGTTATTAAGCTCATCAATCACCAAAAATATACGGCGCTGCAAAGTCATCATTGAACGTCGTCTAGCTTCTGTGGGGTGTGCAGTGAATACTGGCGTATAACAAAGCTCGTTGATAACCTTTTGTGCTTCCTCGGATGACATTCCCGCATCGGCGAGCTCTTGAACGGTTCTTAAAAATGAGCCTTTCCAAAGTTTACTGTCACCAGAGCGGTACATTTTACGACGTTCACGGTGTAAAAAGTCTTCTTCTACAATATTGGATAAAACATAAAAAACATTAAAGGCACGGGTGACTTGTTTTAATTTATGGCTTGATAAATCCTCAATAAAGGCCATCAGCTCTTGACGTGTTGTATCATCATCTTTGTGACGCAGACTAATATAACCTTGACGTAGATGCTCAACCGCATTAAGGACATCCTCGCCTTCTTGCTCTTTAAGTACCTCTCCTAATAAGTGACCAACAATACGCACTTGATTTTGTAAGGTATCAATATTTTTAGGTGATGGGCTAGAAGATACTTTTGATTGCTTAGGCATAGGTGCTGACTTTGATTGATGTGGGGAGGCTGGGATAATAGATACTTGTGGCAATAAAGCAAGCTTTGGGCTGTGTGAATTTAAGCCACCACAAGCATAGCTTATAGCACATCAAAGCTATTTTATTGTATCAGCAAGAAGAATGAGCCAGGGATTGTAATTTTTCGAGGTCCATAATAGTTACCACACGACGATCAATTTTAATCAACCCAGCTTCTGTCATACGAGAGATTATTCGACTGAGCGTTTCAACAGCCATCCCAAGGTAGTTGGATAAATCTTGACGGGGCATTGGGATTACAAACTCATTACTTGAGAAGCCTCTCAACTTATAATGATCTGACATTTTCAATAAAAATGTCGCTAGACGCTCATCTGTCTGCTGCTGACCCAATGATAAAAGTAAGCTTTGGTTATGAGCAATTTCTTTACCGACTTGGTGCCTTAGCTCTCGGCGTAACCCAGGCAGTTGTCCGCAAAGGTTATCAAAGGTATCCATAGGAATCTTGCATAACAAGGTATCTTCCAGTGCGGTTGCATTACAGGTGTGGATGCCTTGATTAAACGCATCAAAGCCTAGCATATCACCAGGCAAATGAAATTCTAGTATTTGTTCTTGCCCATCACGATTACTTATGGAAGTTTTTAGCGCACCTGATTTAACGGCATATATTCCATTAATTACTTGATTGGCTTTAAAGAGTGTTTCTTTTTTATTAATTTTAGTCGTTTTATCAATAGACCCTTCTAATAACGACATTTCATGAGATGATAAACCAGAAGGTAAGCAGACATTGACCAAGCTACATGAGTCACATTTAACCTTATTATTATCAAAGCTAGAGGGATTTTTCATAGCTTAAGAGTATGAGCTATAAATTTATTATAGCAAGTATTTTAGTCACCCCTTAACCCCAGATAGAAACGCGTCAATATATATCGCTGGTTCAGCTTGCAGTAAGCTCCTTACCTGTAATATAGACTACGCTAACAACAATAAGAATCGCCTAAGCGATCAGCAATTCAACGGGCCTTGTGCCCGTTTTTTTTGTTTAAAAAATATAGGCATCTCTATTGTCAGCCTTAATAATTCTAGGTAAGGTCTCACTATGGATAAAAATACAGAAAAACTTAAATCCAAAGGGATTTACTTATTACCGAATTTAGTTACTACAGCAGCCTTATTCAGTGGGTTTTACGGTATTTTGGCCGGTATTAATGGGCAGTTTGAAAAAGCCGCAATTGCTGTGTTTATTGCAATGATTTTAGATGGTTTGGATGGTCGTGTAGCACGCTGGACTAATACTCAGTCATCATTTGGCGAACAATATGATAGCCTTTCAGATTTAGTTTCATTCGGTTTAGCACCTGCTTTGATTATGTACCAATGGGCACTAATTTCAATGCGAGATGTAAGCCCAACATGGGGAAAAATTGGCTGGATGGCAGCTTTTATTTATGTTGCATGTGCGGCATTACGATTAGCCCGTTTTAATGCCCAGATTGATGAGGTAGATAAACGCTATTTTATTGGCCTTCCTAGCCCTGCCTCCGCGGGGATTGTCGTTGGTATGATTTGGATGTTACATGATTTAGAAGTATCCAGAACAGCTATTCAAATACCCGCTCTTATCATGATAATCGGTGCAGGCTTACTTATGGTCAGCCCTATTAAATATAACAGTTTTAAAGACTTTGATTTAAAAAGTAAAGTACCGCAAATAGCTATTCTTGGTATTGTATTAGCTTTTGCACTGGTACAAGTCGACCCACCAAAAGTTTTATTTGCAGTGTTTTTTGTTTACGCATTATCGGGTCCATTTTATTGGCTTCGAGATAGAAAAAATGCAAAAACTTAAGCCATTTATAAAATCAGTAACAGGCAAAAGCCTTTGGCGCATCGTAGTACCCGAAGAATAAAAAATAATATTCAAATACAGATATACTAGCCTTAACTGATAAGTATTAGCAGCCGTAGCATGATGGATATAAATAGTCGCGATGACAAACCCAAAACAATTAGAATATCTTAAAGCCATCGGAATACCCGTTTGGGTTTCTCGTGATCGTGTTATGCAAGTTACAGCATTGCAGCCGCGCGATGAAAAACAAACCTCAGATTCAGACTGTTTTGGCTCTGTCGATGATATTCTGCATGATTTAGATGATACTAATAAGGAAAATATAGCAGTATCTCCTCACAGTGAGAATAAATTTACTCCTACCAGTGAAAACCCCGCAGGGAAAGCCTCTCTCAGAACAACGACCAATAACCTTAAACCTTCAGCAACACACACCAATGAAATTGGGCGCACAGAACAACATATACTCTATGCCTGCGGAAACTTGAACGCAGAATGGCTAATCGTAGGTGAGTCACCAGCAACTAGCGAAGCGTTACAAAATCAACCTTTTACAACTGATTCAGGTGCTCTGTTAAATAATATGCTTAGAAGTATTGAGGTACACAACCCTCGAGAGGATGCCTATTTGATCAATGTTATCAAGGATGCTTCTTCACCTGCCAATTTAGCTCAAAGCAACCTTAGCTTAAATAAGCTACTGCATGAAAAAATAGTCGCTATTAAGCCGAAAGTTATCTTAATTGTAGGTCAGGTTTCAGCTCAGAACTTATTACAGAGTACTGAACCACTGGTTCGGCTTCGCTCAAAAACACACACCTTACCTCAAACAAATATTCCCGTTATCGTAACCTATTACCCATCCTACTTATTAAGCAAACCCGCTGATAAGAGAAAAGCTTGGAATGATTTAAAGTTAGCATTGTCTCATTACAAAACAACTTACCCTGTAGCCCATGAAAGATAAACACCGGCTAAAACATCTTCGAAAAATGACAGAAGGTGACCTACCAACAATAATGCAAGGCGAGTTAGCCTCTTACCCACATCCTTGGACGCAAAAAAATTTCGAAGACTGTTTGCAAAACATTAACTATAGCTGCTGGGTATTTGAGAAATCAGAACAATTTGCAGGGCATTTAGTCTTATCAACCTCTGTCGGTGAAGCACATATTCTCAACCTCTGTATTTACCCTAAAGAGCAAGGTAAAGGTTGGGGTAGAAAACTGCTAGCAGAAGCGGAACAGATAGCAAAAAAACATCAAGCAGAAACATGTTTCTTGGAAGTAAGACCCTCAAACATTGCAGGTATTCAGCTTTACCAAACAGCAGGTTACAATGAAATTGGCCTACGTAAAAACTATTACCCAGCAATAAAAGGCCGGGAAGATGCCGTTGTGATGGCTAAAACTTTATTTTAATGCACTAGGGCTTGAGTGTGTGAGCTAAAAACCTACCGCAATTCCGCAAACACATTGAGCCTGTAAATAATTCTGTGTAACTACCAATTAAAGATACAGTGTTAATTGCTCTTCAAATTCAATCATAAAGCGATTCATTGCCAGTTTCCAGTTTTGGATCGGCATCGTCCATTTTTTGGACGCTGCTTGCACGGCAAGAAAGACTACTTTCATGGCGGCTTCATCACTTGGTTAGTTACACAATTTAACTACAGGCTCAAAACTACGTCGTACCACTCTCATCCTTATTCACCGCATCTGAGTTAGCCTTAATCGTTGTATCCTTAGTGGGGCTATCAGGACTCTTCTTAACTTTCGTTGCGGTGCTAGTAGTACTCTTCGCTGTTTTAACCACTGGCTTTTTCTCAGTTACCGGCTTATCGGTAGCTTTAGTCACTTTTTTAACCGGAGATTTACGTCGTGTTGTACTCGTGGCAGCTTTCTTTGCAGCAGTAGTTTTTTTAGCGGGTTTACTCTCTGCTGTAGTTACCACTTTCTTAGCAGTCGTCTTACGCGTTAATGCTTTCTTTTTTGGTGTTTCCACTTTCTTTTCAGCTTTCACTGTATCAATTTCTGATGTGGTTTTTTTACGACGCGTTGTTGTCGATTTAGCTGGTTTCTTTTTTGCCGCTGGTTTTTTTGCCGTTGAGCCTGCTTTTGTTTTTGTGACAGATTTCTTACTCGCTGAGGACTCTGTACTTGTTGATGGCTCCTTACTTGCTGATGGCTCCTTACTTGCTGATGGCTCCTTACTTGTTGATGGCTCTTTCTTAGCAGCAGTATCTTTATTTGCAGTAGTTTTTTTACTAACCGCAGACTTTGCTTTTGGAGTCTCGCTTGTTTTACTTTCTGGCTTAGTTGTTTTTTCAGCGGCAGCTGATACTGGCTTTGGTGCAGCAATTGGCTCAACAGTAAAAGACACCACCTCAGACTTTTTCTCACCACTTTTAGGTGTCATCTTATCTGATTTTGCTCTATTTGGCGTTGGTATAGCAGGTATTTTAACCTCAAATGGGGTTTGATCCAGCGCAGCCTGTTTTACCGCAGCCGGCTTAGTTTCATGATTCTGACGCTTTTGTTGTGGCATATTCTTCTTTTGCGCATCAACATTATTATCTACAGGCTTGTTTGAGCCTGATGACTGATTCTGTGGGTTTTTATTACCATTAGCCTGTTGTCTTTTCTGTTGAGACTGTTGAGTTTTATGGTTACCTTTTTCTTCTTGGTTTAGATTTTTTTGTTGTCTATTCTGATTCTGTTGTCCTTTGTTATTTTGATTCCGCTGGTTTTTATTTCGTGGATTTTGACTACGGTTCTGGTTCTTATTCGAGTTGTTATTATTTTTGCTGGTATTTTTATTATTACTGTTATTACGTCGAGTGGTACTTTGATTATTGTTTCTATTACTAGAATTTGTTGAGTTTTGGTTATTTCTATTTCTGTTATTACTGCCCTGTTTACTACGGTTTTGTGGACGAGCTCGCGTCTTCTGCGTTTCTTTAGGATCTTCTTTAGTAGCGCCAAATAAAGCACCAAAAACCCGACTAATAATGCCTGGTTTTTTTGTGTCTTGTAAAGACTGTGGCGAAGGTGCTGGAGTTGCAGGTGTTACATTGCCCACAACCGCTTGTTGAACGACTTGATCCGTGGTTTCTTTGGTACTTTCAGCAATCACCTCGGGTTTAGTGACACGTTTATAACTATTCTGAGGCGAATCAAGCTCGCCATCTTTATATCGAATGATTTCATAATGTGGTGTATCTAAATCGATATTCGGCAATACTGTCATTTGTAAATTATGACGCGCCTGAATTTCCGCAAGCGTCTTGCGCTTTTCATTTAAAATAAAGGTCGCGACTTTAACTGGAGTTTGTGCGACAACTTCATTGGTACCATCCTTCATTGCCTCTTCTTCCATTAAACGAAGAATAGAAAGTGCCATCGACTCAACACCACGAATCGTACCTTGACCACTACAACGTGGGCAAACAATTTGACTGGACTCACCCAATGAAGGGCGTAAACGTTGGCGTGACATTTCTAATAAGCCAAAACGTGAAATTCGACCGATCTGAACACGAGCACGATCCACCTTCAAGGCATCACGCAAACGACGCTCTACGGCACGCTGATTTTTATTGGGCTGCATGTCAATAAAGTCAATCACAACTAATCCACCCAAATCACGTAAACGGAGTTGACGAGCAACCTCATCGGCCGCCTCAAGATTATTGTTTAGTGCGGTTTCTTCAATGCTACGGCCTTTGGTAGCACGCGCAGAGTTCACATCGATGGCTGTCATCGCCTCGGTGTGATCAATAACAATAGAACCACCCGATGGTAGGGTTACTTCACGATGAAAAGCAGATTCAATTTGATGCTCAACTTGATAACGGCTAAATAATGGAACTGTATCTGTATAATGTTTAAGCTTTTTAAGGTTATGAGGCATAACTGCATTGATGAAATCGTGTGCCTGTTGGTAAACCCGGTCACTATCAATAATAATTTCACCAATATCCTGGCGAAAGTAATCACGCAAAGTACGAATAATGACATTGCTTTCTTGGTAAAGTAGCGTGCCTGGCCTGCTTTTATCACCTGCTTCGCTAATGGCGGCCCACAAGGTTTTAAGATAATCCATATCCCAAGTTAGCTCTTCTAACTCACGCCCCACACCCGCAGTGCGCACAATAGCGCCCATACCTGTATCCAGCTCAAGTTGATCTAGAATCTCTTTGATTTTATGACGATCTTCGCCTTCAATGCGACGAGACACGCCACCAGCACGGGGGTTATTCGGCATTAATACCAGGTAACGTCCCGCAAGACTAATTTGCGTGGTTAGCGCAGCACCTTTATTGCCGCGCTCTTCTTTATCGACTTGAACAAGTACTTCTTGACCTTCTTTGATTACATCGGAGATTGAAGGACGACCTTTGTCTGATTTTTTCTTATTCGACTTTTGGTAATATTCTTTAGCTATTTCTTTAAAAGGTAAAAAGCCATGACGCTCTGCGCCATAGTCGACAAAAGCTGCTTCTAAGCTTTGCTCAACACGGGTGATTTTTCCTTTATAAATATTAGCTTTCTTTTGAGCCCTGAACGGGTGTTCGATATCGAGGTCATAGAGGTTTTGGCCATCGACCATTGCAACGCGGATTTCTTCTGGTTGAGTTGCATTTATTAGAATTCTTTTCATCGGTTAACGTTTCCTGTTGTTTCAGCTACGTTACCAAACCTGAGTACACTCTATTCAAGCATACAGAATCTAATCGCTGCCAGAACCTATTAAATAAGGCGGCTGCAGCTCAACACAGATTAACTATTTTTAAAAATCAGATACTTTTCAAGCAATAACTTGAAAAACAATAATTTCTTTCACAAGCCCGACTGCACTCTATTTCAAGAAGCAGTTAATAATTGAAAGTATGCTTGATTTTATTTTAGTTCTTAGTCTGTATTCATTTTTGATTTCATTAGCTTTGTCTTTCTAATTAAGATCAATTAAATTAGTTCTGAGATGTTTTTGTACACGTTTGTCAAACGTAGTTTCTTCAGATTTAGTAAAGGAGCTATCCTTTTTATAGCTTACTTTCTCTGTTTGTCATTTCGACCAGGTCAGTAAGCAGTTTAATATAATTATGGTTCCAAGTTTTTTTAAAAAAGCCAAATAACTTGGAAAGTGTAAATTAGGTGTTTTTAAGAAAAAAACCTCAAAAACAGTCTCTTATGATAACAATTTCAAGATTTTTTTTCAAGGCGTCCTAACAAAAATATAACGCATTAACATAAAATAAAGTAAACTTTGCCGATGCAGAAGAAGTCCTACTCATCAGATAACTCATCCACAAAACAGATTGCTAGATTTGTTACCGTGACGGATGCCCATGCGGGGCAGCGTATTGATAATTTTTTAATGCGCGAGCTAAAAGACGTACCACGCTCTTATATTTATCGAATTTTACGCAAAGGTGAAGTACGGGTTAATAAAAAACGCATCAAACAAACGTACAAGCTAATCAGCAATGACACGGTAAGAATTCCTCCTGTCTTTCTCCCTGAAAAACCTGATGCAAATAAAGCACCTGAATCATTATTAAACAAGATTAAAGCAGCCATTATTCTTGAAGATAATAATCTGATTTTTATCAACAAACCTTCAGGTATGGCTGTTCACGGTGGCTCTGGTATTCGTTACGGATTGATCGAAAGCTTTAGACAATTACGCCCTGACTTAAAATTCATCGAATTAGTGCATCGCCTCGATAAGGAGACCAGTGGCATCATCATGCTCGCTAAAAACCGTCAAACCTTATTAGGTTTGCACGACTTACTCAAAATTAAAACAGGTCAACACGCACTACAAAAAAACTACCAAACACTGGTAAAAGGGCATTGGCGAGGCGGCAGGCGTGAAATTAAAAGCACACTGCAACGCCGCCAGGGTAAACAGCAAAAAGTACGCGTGCTAGACCAACAACAACAAAATAATGGTGAGCAAGGTAAACAGGCCATTAGTATTTTCACGCCAATTGCCACTTACGCCGATACAACTTTGCTAAAAGTAGAGCTACTAACAGGCCGCATGCATCAAATTAGAACACAATTAGCCGACCTTGGGCATCCTATTTTAGGTGACTCGCAGTACGGTGATTTTTCTTTAAATAGAGAAGCAAAGAAATCACTGGGACTAAAACGCTTATTTTTACATTCTTATCATTTAAAGTTTCGCCTCTCTGATACGAATCAAAAAGAAGTACAATACGACTGTGAGATCCCTTTAGCAAATGACTTACGCGATATAATAAGTAAACTTCAAAAAGAGAATTGAATGACTAAAAAGTACACACTGCTAATTTTCGACTGGGATGGCACTCTGATGGATTCGCAGGGCCAAATTATTAACTGTATGCAATCTACAATTCACGACTTAGAACTGGAAGCTCGCACCGACCAGCAAATTAGCAACATTATTGGACTCGGTCTAGAGGAAGCCATTATACAGTTATATCCATCGCTCAACCATAAAATGGTGAAATTGACCGCACAAACCTATAGAGACTTTTATTTGTATAAAGACAAAACACCCAGCCCGTTATTTAACGGGGCTGAAGCGGTAATTTCAAATCTACGCGACAGAGACTATGATCTTGCTGTTGCAACAGGAAAGTCGCGACGAGGTTTAGAAAAAGGTTTGCAAGAAACAAATATGCACGACTATTTTCCGATTACACGTTGCGCTGATGAGACACGCTCAAAACCTCATCCACAAATGCTGGAAGAGATTTTGGTAGATTTTGACACGCTTGCTTCGAAAGCCTTAATGATCGGTGATAGTGAGTATGATCTGCAATTGGCTAACAATGCTAAAGTAGATGGGCTTGCCGTCAGTTATGGTGTACATGATTTAATTCGTTTACTGAAACAAGAACCCGTCGGTTTTATTGACAAGATTCAACAATTACCCGAATGGCTTAAAAAGCACGGATAAACTTTCATTAATCTAATGGTGTTAATAAAAACGCACCAGCGGTGGGACCGTCGCTCGATTTCCTAACATTGTCTCAATAATCAATTTCACTTTGGCCTTGGTTGCACCAGAAAATTGCACACCTATTCCTTCCGTCCCTCTCTCACAAGACTCCGGTGCAATCCACACAACAGAACCTGGTATCGCTAATTTTTTATTGGTTGATTGTAAGTGCATTGATATAACAACCTCATCACCAAATTTATAAACAGCTGACTGCTTTGTAGGAACGAATATTCCACCACCACGAATAAAAGGCATAAAACTTGAGTGCAATGCAGCATCATCTTTAAGCGGTAACGGTAAAAACTCTGGCTTCTGGGTATTTTCAGTAGGTGTTATCATTGAATTCATAAAGTAATCATTCTTTGCTAGTTATTATTATTTTAAGACCTTGCTCGAATCAGTAGCTGAGATCTCTATTTAAATCAGCTCATTAATTTAACGACACTGATGACTTGCTTTAAACCATAAGATTAACATGTTTTCTAAAAACATTAATGGATTAACAGACGTATGGATGTATTTTTGCTGCTCTAATATTTGTTGATAGAGATCCCAGCAAGGCTTAACCTTAATCAGCATCTTAATTTTACTTAAATGCTGCTCTACTAGAGAGTTCACGTCGATATTTTTTTTAACACCTGTTAACTCCTCTTTAATAAAGGCTTGCAACCAACTAACCTGCCAGTCTATCAAGTCCTTATGCGATATTTTTTCCCATGTTTTAGCCACCTCTGCGATTGATTTTGTCTCTTCTAATATCTGTAAAATATCTTTTGCAAAATCAGCGACTTGGTTAACATCAGAACCCGGAGCCTTAAGCACAACTAACGGGCGTCCGAAACTCAAATCTAACCTTACCTGTACATCTTCCAAGTCTGGAGCATTGACTTGCAACCAATCTAAGGCCTGCTGTCTCGAGGGCTTAGGGAGTGACAATAACTGACAGCGACTCTTTATCGTTGGTATTATTTGATTTAAAGTTGTCACCAATAGAATAATAATCGTATTTTCGGCAGGCTCTTCTAATGACTTTAATAAGCTATTGGCTGCATTTGCGTTCATTGCTTCTACTGGATGCAATAAAATAACCCGATAAGATTCAAAGCTTCGACTTAACGTAATAAATCTTGTAAGCGCACGAATTTGATCAACACTAATTTGCTTTTTGTCCTCATTTACTTGAATTTTCATAAAGTCTGGATTGGAACCAGCAGAGTACGTTTTGCAGCCGTTACACTGCTCGCAGGGTTGGTTATCTATAGGCTGATGGCACAACAATGATTGGACAAGCTTTTCAGCAAACGCTCTTTTTCCAATACCTTCTGCGCCTGTCACTAAGAGAGCATGTGGAAGATGCTTTCGCGTACGCGCTTCAGAGAATTTATCCCACGCCTTTTGATGCCAAGGAAAATCAGAAAACGCCATCAACAGAAACACCTTACTTTGAGACCCTTGCATGTGAGTATGACGGAAGTAAAAACAGCGTGAATTCCTCCGGTTTTGTTAAGAACGAATAACTTAATTATTAGAGTTTCCGTCTTTAATCTATCATATCTACCATGCAAATATCTCATTTTATGAACTCTATTAGAAGCTCATCGATTTGTTGCTGTACAACGCTCAAGTCATATTGCGCGTTTATTATAAAGTACCTTTCTGGCTCAACGTTAGCCATTGATAAATATTTTTCTCTAACACGATTGAAAAAATCAATATGTTGTTGTTCAAAACGGTCAGTTTCCCCTCTACTTTGCGCACGCGCTAGGCCAATATCCGCATCAAGGTCAAATAGAAATGTAATATCTGGACGCAATACACCCTGCACCAGGTTTTCCAATAGTGCTATTTTTTTTGTATCAATACCCCTACCAGCCCCTTGATAGGCATAACTTGCATCTGTAAAACGATCACATAGCACCCACTTGCCTTCATTCAAAGCGGGTAAAATCACTTTTTGCAGGTGCTCAGCACGTGCTGCAAACATTAATAATAATTCTGTATCTGAGTGCATTTCGGGTAATTCTTTTGAAATTAACAGTGCTCTAATCTCTTCCCCTAACGTTGTACCTCCAGGCTCACGGGTTAGCACGAACGACTGCCCTGACTTTTTTATCTTATCAGCGATATAATCAATATTAGTGGTTTTTCCAGCACCCTCAACCCCTTCAAAGGTTATAAACAAACCTTTCTGGTCAGACAAGATATTTTTAGTAAGAGCGATTATTTTTCACCTTGGTAACGATTAGCCTTACCATTTAATAAATATTTGATGACTGCTTTTTTATGCTCAGAATACGTTTTAGAAAAGTACGATCTGCCATTACTACCTTTCGCTACAAAAAACAATATATCGCCCTCTGCTGGGCTAAACACAGATTTAATTGAAGCCCCACTAGGTATTGAAATGGGGGTAGGTGTTAAACCTTTTCGAGTGTAGGTATTGTAAGGTGTGTCTTTTTTTAGATCTTTCTTTCGTATATTACCTTTATAATTCTCTCCCATGCCATAAATTACCGTAGGATCTGTCTGCAATAACATATTTTTTTCTAAGCGGTTAAGAAAAACACGGGCGACTTTTTCACGATCATCAGGGTGACCGGTTTCTTTTTCGACAATGGAAGCTAGTATTAAAGCATCGTAGGGAGTATTGATACCTTTAAAAGGGGTGCGTTTCTCCCACTGTTCATCCATTAATTTCATCAACGCATTATGGCTACGCTGTAACAATTCTATATCGGTAGTTCCACGAGGGTAGTTATAAGTATCAGGGTAAAACAAACCCTCCGGCTGCTTATTAGCATACTTAGTTTTCAGCTTAGACATGATGTTTTGGTAACCATCATCCGATAAGGTTTGTTTTAAATTTTTATCAGTTTTTATTAGTTTGATCCAATCTTTAAACCTCAAACCTTCTGGTAAACGCGTTTGATACTGTAGTGTTTTTCCTTGCGTGAAAAGATCGAGGATTGATTCTGGCGTCATACCTTTTTTTAGTGAATATTCCCCCGCTTTTATTGCTGTATCTTGCTGCTTAACTTTTGCTAATAATTTAAAAAGAAATGATGAACTGATTAAACCTTGTTGTTTTAAGTGCTTTGAAACCTTGGATATATTACTCCCTTTTACGATTTCAAAGCTGGCTATATCTCTTTCTAACGGCATTTGTTTAAAGGCCGTAAATTGTTGAAAAGCATAATACCCAGCAACACTAATAGTGAGCATCAATACAGGAAGAAAAACTTTAAAAAAAAATCTCATACGATTAATTATTAGGAAATAATCTAATGAGACCTTTGCACGAGTAAGTGGTGACAGAAAAATGAGCTAAAATATCACTAACTGAGGCGAAAAATGAAGCTAATAAGGGGTTATTAGCAAGCTTTTCAACGAAAATCAGTAGAATTTTAGTCATTTTTACTCGTCACCTAAATCGTGTAATGGCCTCTAATTAAATCTTCTTAAATATCAAGGTACCATTGGTTCCACCAAAGCCGAAAGAATTACTCATAGCAACTTCAATTTTTGCATCTCTAGCCGTATTGGCAACATAATCAAGGTCACAGTCTGGATCTTGATTATCAATATTGATGGTTGGCGGTAAAATTTGATCGCGAATAGCCAACACGCTAAAGACTGCTTCAATTCCACCTGCGGCACCTAATAAGTGACCTGTCATTGATTTTGTAGAGCTTACTGCAACGTTATAAGCGTGATCGCCCAATGCACGTTTGATAGCAACCGTTTCCGCCACGTCGCCTGCTGGGGTAGATGTACCATGAGCATTAACATAGTCAATATCTTCTGGATTCAAGCCTGCATCCGCTAATGCATGATTAATACAACGCGCCGCACCTTCACCGTCGGTAGAAGGTGAAGTCATATGGTAAGCATCACTGCTCATACCAAAGCCAACTAACTCGCAGTAGATTTCTGCACCACGGGCTTTTGCTGCTTCATACTCTTCAAGCACAAGAACACCAGCACCATCACCCAGTACGAAACCATCACGGTCTTTATCCCACGGACGACTCGCCGCTTCTGGATCATCATTACGTGTTGATAAAGCACGCATAGCCGCAAAACCGCCAATACCTAAAGGCGTCGAACACATTTCTGCACCACCACCTAACATAATATCAGCGTCACCGTAGCTAATCATACGAGCCGCATCTCCAATACTGTGTGTTGCCGTCGCACAGGCAGAAACAGGCGACATATTATGACCTTTCAATCCCAGCATGATTGAAACATTACCCGCAACCATATTGACGATTGCACTTGGCACAAAGAAAGGCGATATCTTACGTGGGCCTTTCTCTAAGTAAAGCTGGGTATTTTTTTCAATAGTTCCAATGCCACCAATACCTGAGCCAATAATAGCCCCGAAGCGAGGCGCATTCTTATCAGTAACAATAATACCGGAGTCATTAAGCGCATCAGTCGCAGCACCTATACCATAATGAATAAATGGATCCATCTTGCGTTGGTCTTTCTTTGAAATGTATTTTTCAACTTCAAAGTCTTTTACATTTCCCGCAATCTGCACAGAAAAATCTGAGCTATCAAATAGTTCAGCAGGAATTTTAGCAATACCGCTAACCCCTTCGGTTATACTCTTCCATGCTTTCTCGATCGTAGACCCTACGGGAGAGACGATACCAAGACCTGTAACTACAACGCGACGTTTAGACACCTAGACTTCCTTTTAATACAGAGGTTCGATAAACAATACAAACACTCATTTAAATAAAAAAACCGCAGTACCATTATGAATAACCCTACTCAAAATAACAGCCTGCGGTTTTACAAATTTTAAGGGAGAATCTGATCAAGTCTAATTATTTTTAGCGTACTAAAACTACCGATATTTCCCACGAAAATTAGCGTAAGGGAATGACCATCTCGCCTCATTTCGTAAAAAAAATGAGCGTTTTTTCTAAGCCAAATCATAATCGACTAATCAGGGGCTCCTTAAGGTGTTTTAACCTTTATTGCTGTTAATGTAGTCTACTGCCAATTGAACGGTTGTTATCTTTTCAGCTTCTTCATCAGGAATCTCAGTTCCAAACTCTTCTTCCAATGCCATAACTAATTCAACAGTATCAAGTGAGTCCGCGCCAAGGTCATCAATAAATGAAGAGGTATTGCTTACTTCTGACTCTTCAACACCTAACTGCTCAACAACAACACTTTTAACGCGTGCTTCAATATCACTCATGATAATTTATTCCTTTTAAATATAAAATGGTTTAAAAGACCGACAAACGGTCAAAATAAAGATGGGGCTATTGTAGAGAAAATAAAGGCACTACACAATAAAATAAGACTGTTTATTTAATCTAAAGTCCTTATGACATATACATGCCACCATTTACGTGTAATGTCTCCCCTGAAATATAAGCACCCATATCAGAGGCTAAAAATAATACCGCATTTGCAATATCTTCTGGCTGACCGAGAGCTTTAAGCGGTATATTTTGCAACAATTTAGACCGTTGATCATCCGATAACTCTTTGGTCATATCGGTATCAATAAAGCCTGGCGCTACTACATTGACTGTAATTCCGCGAGAGCCAATCTCTTGCGCCAATGATTTTGAAAAGCCCACAACCCCCGCCTTGGCCGCCGCATAGTTCGCTTGCCCCGCATTACCCGTTGCACCAACCACAGATGAAATTGATATAATTCGCCCTTTCCGTGCTTTCATCATACCTTTCAAACAAGCCTTACTTAACCTAAATACAGATGTCAAGTTGGTCGATAGTATATCGCCCCACTCTTCTTCTTTCATGCGTAGCATTAAGTTATCACGGGTAATACCCGCATTATTGACCAGCGTAGTAATGGCTCCGTACTCTTTGCTTACCTCTGAAATCAATGCTGCTATTGAGTCTTGATCAGTAACATTGAGTACCATGCCTTTACCACTAATGCCTTTGCTTGAAAAGTAATCTGAAATAGCCCGCGCACCCTTTTCAGAGGTGGCTGTTCCAATAACTGTCGCGCCGGCACTACCTAAAGACACTGCTATTGCTTGTCCGATACCTCTGCTTGCCCCTGTTACTAAGGTCACTTGCCCATCCAAATTAATCATACCTGCTTCCTTATTTTATTCCTTACAATTTATAGATTACACATTTTCAGTGCTTTTTCGAGTGATGCATTATCACTAATACAAATATTACCCAACTTTCTGTTTATACGCCGATTTAAGCCAAAGAGGATTTTTCCTGGACCAAATTCTATGATTGTATCGACCTCATATTTTTCTTCTAAAGCGTTAATCGTATCTACCCACAGTACTGGCTTATAGAGTTGTTGCGCTAAAGCCTCACGTATACCTTTTTCGTCTTTAAATGTCTTTGCTGCTACATTTTGGACGACGGGTGTTCGGGCTGAAACTATTTTTACATTATTCAGAGCTACTTCTAATTGCACTGCAGCAGGCTTCATGAGACTACAATGAGAAGGCACGCTCACAGGGAGTTTTATCACCCTTTTAGCACCAGCCTCTGTCATTAATGCCATAGCTTGATCAACTGCATTAGCACCCCCTGCGATCACTACCTGCCCTGGGGAGTTAAAGTTTACCGCCTCTACCACACCCTTTTCTGTACTAAGCTCTGCACAGATTTTAACAATAACGTCATCATCCAAACCTAAGATTGCAGCCATTCCCCCTACTCCCTCAGGTACGGCTTGTTGCATAAAGCTAGCACGCTGATCAACTAACGTTACTGCATCCTTAAAACCCAACATACCACTTGCCACTAGCGCAGAATACTCGCCTAAACTATGCCCAGCCAGTGCAGCAGGTTTACCCCCCCCTTTTGCAAGCCAAATTCGCCAAACAGCAATACCAGCCGCCAGCATAACGGGCTGGGTATTAAGGGTTTGATTCAAGTCGCTTGCATCCTCGGCATTGACCATCGCCCAGAAGTCCTTGCCAAGCAAGTCGGAAGCTTCCTCAAAGGTATCTTTAATTTCATTGTTATCACTCGACAACTCCGCCAACATACCAAGAGTTTGAGACCCTTGACCTGGAAATACTCCTGCAAACTGCATATTACATCCTTGTTTTAATCCATATCGTCCATATCATATTAGCAATTCAGTAAATATGTATAGTAAAATCCGCAATATTATTAATAACACTTGTACTATCGCAGGAGTAATGGATAATACGGCGCACTTAAAGGAAGTAGTAAAATAGTATGGCTAAAGAAGAAAGTATAGAAATGGAAGGAACAGTGATTGAAACACTTCCTAATACCACATTTAAAGTAGAGCTTGAAAATGGGCACGTTGTGAATGCACACATATCAGGCCGTATGCGTAAAAATTATATCCGCATCTTAACAGGGGATCAGGTGACTGTTCAATTAACACCTTATGATCTAAGCAAAGGACGCATTACCTACCGCAGCAAGTAGTGCTTTCAAAACTCACAAAAAAGGCGATGCATTTAGCATCGCCTTTTTTGTGAATACATATATTGGTTAATTCACCAACGAAGATGGCACGAGTAAAAACAGTAGTATATCATCCATATTTCTTTTACCGCTTTAGTGAAATATTCCATAGAGTCATTTCACCTCGTTCAATCCAACACTAAACTAACTCTTCAAACTGTCTTGCAGCTTTTTCAATCCTACAAAGTCACCCTTATCAGCCATTGTTGCTTGCTCATTCCAAGAATCCATAGCATCTTTATTATTATTTAGGCGTGCGCCAGAAGCCTCAAGCATATCTCTTAAAATATCATCATCCATCGCTGCAAGTTTCTTATAACTAGTTATACCCAGTTCACCCAAAGTTTCCGCCATACTTGGCCCTATACCTGATAGCTTAGTTAGATCATCACCTGTAGGGTTATTTAACTTAATATCTTTTTTGAGTGTGATTTTATTAGCTGCTGGTTTCTTTTTTATTGCAGTTGGTTTGACAGTTTTAGTCTCTTTCGTTACTGGTTTAGCTGCGACTGATTTTTTTTCCGTGGTCTTTCCTGCATTAGCTGCCGTGGCCGTATTTTTCTTAGTTGACGCTTTGGGTTTGACCGTTTTAGTCTTACTTTTTGCTGTTGTCGTCTTTTTTACAGCAGAGCTCTTCTTCATTGAAGGATTCTTTTTAGCGGATACTACTTTCTTCTTCGTTGTAGCGGCCTTAGCTGTTCCAGCTGATTGCTTACTGTCAGTCTTTTTAGCAGGCAATTCTTTCGTTGGCGTTTTATTTTCTGCACTGCTTTTAGTCGCGGGCCTGGCTATCTTTTTATTCGTTTGAGACTGACTAGACGCTGATGAAACCGTAGCTTTCGACTTATTTGAAGCCGACAACAACGAAGCCGCCCCTTTATCAGCACCGACTAACTGCGATTTTAAGGATTTTATTTCTTCATTTCTTGTTTTTAACTCTCGTTCAAAAGCAGTGCAATCACCTGTAGGTGTCCCTTTACTACTAAAAAAAGTAACGTACAACCACTCAGCTAACCAGCCAAATAGAATGCCTAATATAAAAGCTCCGATATCCATCTTAAATACTCCTTTTTATTTTCAACATAGTTCTACATATTTTCACATACTTATTGGCTTTACTACAACAAACAATATGATTTTAAAAACTAAGTTTGCTTAATTTTTAAACAGTTCAAAAAATAACTGGTAGAAAAAACACGAAGAGAATCACCATATGATTATTTTATGCGCTTTACGGTAGCAGTAATTAAACTTCTTCAATCGTATCATTTCCGACATCAAATAAATAATAAAAATTATTGTAAATACTTTATTTAAAGGCACACATAATGGAACATCTACACACACTTTTTGTAAGTATTTTACTCGCAGGTATTATTAGCTACTTTTTACCGGCAAATGTACAGCAAGAAAAAAAAGATCAAATAGTCACTTTTCAAAGCCGTCCATCCATATCTCCTGAAATGATTTTATCTTGGCTAGATGAAACCGAATCAAAGTTCACCCATAATAACAATGAGTTTTTCATTAAAAACCTCAAGCAGTTTCTTATTTTAGACCTTCCAGATAAGAAGAAATATTCAACAGCAGAAAGTGAAGATAAAATTGTTTTGGTATCACCTAAATACTGGGAAGTGGTTCATTCAATTGAATCTAAGCAAGGCCAAATACTCTATCGCCCACGCAATAAAGAAAAGTCTTGCGTGAACACTTCAGCACCATGTGGGCATTACCAAATTTCCGTACAAGCTCTTAAAGATATTGGATGTAAAACTGATAAATGTAAAATAGACCGTGAAGACTCTCATAAGTCATTGCTAATGAGTAAGAAACTAGAAAATATTAACCTAGAACGTCTTGCAAGAAAGGGTTATAATCATCTTCCAGATTATCAAAAATATTTAATTCACCAGCAAGGCGCTACAGGTATTTCCCAGATTTTTAAAGCTCAAGAAGATCGTTACGAACTGAGTAAAACTTTGATTAAAAATATGGCAAATAACTCATCATATTCTTATGAAAACTTAAAAAGTATGGGTAGTAAGCTCGCTGCGAAAAAGTTTCTTGGTTACTGGGAAAAGAAATGGGATACTGAAGTAGAACTTATTTTTAATAAGCAACTTAAGCAACAAATGGCGATTAGAGAATATTTACAAGTTGCTAGCAATATACATTTCCCTAATTAATAGCCACTGATTAATTGATCAGTGCACCCTGTAAAATCAAGGTTTTATATAGGTGACTACGAACAACTCAAAATAGACTATGCCATATAACCCTTTCAATGCACCACTTTCTCTAGAAATAAAACCTTCACTACAAAAATACTTTATTATTTCTACCCCTCATATTTTTGCGCTAATTCTATTAATTTCCATCACTAAACTCTCCCTTTTATTCTTATTTATTTTAGTAATTACTGTTTTACTCTCTCTTGTTCATTTCTTACGCTTACACTATTTTTGCTCTTCAGATCACTCTGTTATTTCCATACAACAAGATTCTGCGGATAATTGGACGCTTATACTGGCCCATAAAAATGAGATGAAAACAGTTTCCTTTATGCCCTCAAGTTATGTCAGTAATCGTCTTATTATATTAATCTATAAGGATGACAATGCACATCGTTTTTACAAAAACCATAGCATTCTAATCACGAAAGACAGCATACCCAAGCAAAAATTTAGAATTCTAAAAACAAAATTAAAATTGCATCGCCTGAATTAAATCCACTCTGGAGAACCCCCATTTTAACAGAGAATTAATTTCACTAATTAAACTAGCCTAGGACTGATGTGCCTTAGGTTTAACGGACAATAAATTAAGCATTTTTCAATGCCTTTTTCTCAAATCGTTCGGCTCATGTAGTCTATGCCTGAATGTCGTCTGATACGATTATAATAACTCCTAGATTCACATTCGAAGATACGGCCATTTAAGTTGTTTCTAGAACAATTAAAGAAAAAATACGGCTATAATTAGGTTACCCCTTGGTAGTTCTTCAAATACAGTATGTATTTAATACTTGGTATTATTCTTTGCAGATAGTTGTTTATAATAGCTTAAGGTAGTTTCAAATTCTTTATGAATTTTGTCTTTCTCAACATGGTTTTCGGTAATAGCCTGTTGATAAATCTTTAAGTTATCGAGCACATCTTCAATTTCTTTTGCAACAGCATCTTTATATTTAAGGTCTTTCATACGCTCGTGACTATTTTCAAGCTTTTCAAGCTTTTGAGATTGTTTTTTATGACGTGCTTTTAATAAGTCAATCGTCAACTGAGCAAGACGAAATTTAGCTTCGTAGGCTCTTACTAATTCTTTTTCTGTATTATAAACCGTTAATAGGCGACTATCTTCTAAGTCACGAAGCTCTTGGCTTTTAGAATCTTTGGCATGCGCTCTTTTACGTTCATCTTCAATAAGCTTAAGTTGATATAGCTTTTTTTGTTCTTTACTTGATATTACGACTTTCTTTTTAATACCATTTCTATCTAATTCGGTATGACCTAACTGTGCATCGGAAGCAGGAATGAGGCCCGAATAATTAACTTTGCCATTATCATCCGTCCAGCGATATAACGCAGCATTAGCTGACAAGCTCCAACAAGCAAGTAATCCAATAAATATATTTTTATTATTTTTAAGTATCATTTTAATTACTGGGTAAGTTCAATATAACGGAGTAAATTAGTTTCAAAATCAGATTTTAAACTTAGCAACTCTTTATTATTATCACTTAAAGCTTTTTCATACTGATCTATCGATTGTCTTATATTTACAACTTTGAGTTCATTTTCTTTTTTTACAGAATTTTGAACCTGTAACCTTTCAATCCTTTTTTGTAAGCGTTTTTTATGTGCCGATAATATTTCTGAATTACCCTTCAACATCTTAATTTTGTTTTCAAAATAATGCATTATTTCTTGTTTATTTTCATAAGTTGTCAATAAATGCTGATCTTGCTTATATTTTTCAGCTCGCTTTTCGCGAAGTGCTTTATCAATTTTATCTTGAGCTTCTTCCTCTTGAGCTAAAAGTTCAAGTTCATTTTGAAGAGCTATTTTCGCTGCAGGATCAAGTTCTTTTTGCGTGATACCACTTTTATCTATTTTTGTATGCGCCTTCTTTGATGCAGCAACAGGTACTTTATCAGAGAAATGAACTTCGCCATTATCATCCACCCAGCGATATAAGCCTGCAGAAGCTATACTTGAAGCTAAAATTAGAGCTGTTGTTATTAGGGTTTGTGTTTTAATCTTCATTACCACAGTTTTCCAATTTATTTTGATTATGATCTGATATTATCACATTTCAAATTAGAGGTAACAAATTCCCGACGAACGAACCTTTTTAAAATTAACTTATTTCACGTATTATTGACTTAAATGACTCATTGAGTAACTGATTTACTATGAAACCCTATCAACAAGAATTTCTAGATTTTGCTTTGCACAATAATGTACTCAGTTTTGGAGAATTCATACTCAAGTCGGGCAGAATCAGTCCTTACTTTTTTAACTTTGGCTTATTTCAGACAGGATCATCACTAGCAAGGCTGGGAGATTATTACGCACAAGCCATTGTTGATTCAGGTGTAAAGTTTGATATGTTATTTGGACCAGCCTATAAAGGTATACCCTTAGTCGCTGTCATTGCTGCCACCTTATTTGAAAAGCATGGCTTAGATTACCCTTATGCCTATAACCGTAAAGAAGTGAAGAATCATGGAGAAGGTGGCAATATTGTTGGCGCACCGTTAGCTGGAAAAGTTCTAGTCGTCGACGATGTCATTAGTGCTGGCACAGCAATTCGTGAAGCTGCAGAGATTGTTCAAAGTAATAACGCTACCATGGCAGGTATAGCGATTTCATTAGACCGACAAGAAAAAGGAACTGGAGAAAAATCTGCGGTTCAAGAAGTCGAAGATACTTTTGAACTTTCAGTGATTAATATCATTGGTCTAAATCATGTCATTCAACATATAGAAACTACAGCCAATGACCCTGAACTATTAGAAAGGATTAGCGCATACCGCGATCAATATGGCGTGAGCTAACTTAATGCAAAGTTGTTATAGCACGGCTTTAGTTATAATGACGCAATACGTTCAATAGACTTTTCAAGGTTTTCCATACTGGTTGCAAACGATAAACGTATATGACCTGACAACCCAAAAGCACTACCAGGCACTAAGGCTACACCTGTTTTATCCAATAAATGCTCAGCAAGCTCAGTATCAGTTGAAACACCATCAACTCGTGCAATCAAACCCTCAACATTAGGGAAGCTATAAAAAGTCCCATCTGATGGTAAACAATCCACCCCGTCAATCGCATTTAATGCTTTTACCACAAAATCATGGCGTTCTTTAAAAGCTTTTAACATGGGGCGCAAGCAAGTTTGATCACCATTTAAGGCATCAACTGCGGCATATTGTGATATAGATGTTGGATTAGAGGTACTCTGCCCCTGTATTTTTTTCATGCCTTTTATGAGCTCAACCGGGCCACCCGCATAGCCAATTCGCCAGCCTGTCATTGCATAAGCCTTTGAAACACCATTCAGCACAACACAACGATCAACTAACCCAGGTGTTTCATTAAGTATATTTGAGAAAACCTTCTGCTCGCCCTCTGTAATATCAAGGTTGCCAAATAAAATCAGCTCGTACATATCATCCGTTGCGACGATAATATCGGGATATTTCATTAATACCTCGCCCAAAGCCGCTAATTCTGATTTTGAATAAGAAACACCCGTCGGGTTTGAAGGACTATTAATCACAAACAAACGAGATTTATCAGTGATGGCATTTTCCAGCATATCCGCTGTTAATTTAAAATTACTTGACTGCCCTGCTTCTACAATTACTGGCACACCACCCGCTAATAACACCATATCAGGGTAAGACACCCAATATGGCGCAGGAATAATTACCTCATCTCCGTCATTAAGCAATGCCTGACATAGATTAGAGAAACTTTGTTTGCCGCCACATGAAACTAAAATTTGATCAGGCTCATAGTTTAATTGATTATCTCGTTTAAACTTTTTAATAATTGCATCTTTAAGCTCTGGGATTCCATCCACCGCCGTATAGCCCGTATTATTATTCGTAATCGCAGCAATACCTGCGTCTTTGATATGTGCCGGGGTAGGAAAATCAGGCTGACCCACACCTAAATTAATAATATCTCTACCTTCTGCCGCAAGTTGTTGTGCCAAAGCACTAATCGCTAATGTAGGTGAAGGTTTTACACGTTGAACACGATCTGAAAGCTGAATAGCCATGAAAAATCCTAATATAATTATCTCTTCAAGAAAGCATGGAATATACTCCATCCACACCCTGAGTAAAGCTTAAAATATGAAACACGTTTTTGACCTACATACGGAGTTTGAACCCGCTGGCGATCAACCAACCGCCATAAAATCCTTAGTTGATGGCTTAAACGATGGCTTGATGCATCAAACCTTATTAGGGGTTACCGGTTCGGGTAAAACCTTCACGATGGCAAACATCATTGCCCAAACACAGCGCCCGACGATTATCATGGCGCATAATAAAACCTTAGCTGCTCAGCTTTATGGTGAAATGAAAGAATTTTTCCCCAATAACTCGGTGGAATATTTTGTCTCTTATTATGACTACTACCAACCTGAAGCATTTGTACCTGCCTCGGGTGTTTATATTGAAAAAGATGCCTCGATCAATGAGCATATCGAACAAATGCGCTTATCAGCGACCAAAGCCTTAATGGAAAGTGCCGATACCATTATTGTAGCCACCGTATCAGCTATCTACGGTTTAGGTGATCCCAAATCGTATTTGAAAATGATGCTGCATTTAGACCGCGGTGAAAAAATAGATCAGCGAGCCATTATTCATCGGCTCGTAGAATTACAATACACCCGCAATGACATTGAGCTTTCTCGTGGTACTTATCGAGTGAGGGGTGATGTGATTGATGTTCACCCTGCTGATTCAGATATCGAGGCCGTGCGTATTGAATTATTTGACGATGAGGTTGAGCAATTAAGCTATTTTGATCCACTCACAGGAGAAATCTTACGCAAAGTTCCACGCCTAACGATTTACCCTAAAACTCATTACGTTACGCCACGACAAGTGATGCTAGATGCGGTCGATAAAATCAAAATTGAATTAAAAGATCGTTTAGAAGAGCTGCATGAAAATAATCGGCTGGTTGAAGCACAACGCTTAAAGGAGCGCACTCAATACGATATTGAGATGATTGTTGAAGTCGGCTATTGCTCAGGAATAGAAAACTACTCGCGATATTTATCCGGTCGCCCGATAGGTGCTCCTCCACCTTGTTTATTTGATTATTTACCTGAACGCGCCTTAGTTATTATTGATGAATCACATGCCACCGTGCCACAGATCGGCGCTATGTATAAAGGTGATTTTTCGCGTAAAACTAACTTGGTTGATTATGGTTTTAGGCTACCCTCAGCATTAGATAACCGCCCTTTGCGCTTTGAAGAGTTTGAAAAACTCATTCCACAAGTTATTCATGTTTCAGCTACCCCAGGAAATTATGAGACAGAACATTGCGATAATATCGCCGAGCAAGTCGTGCGCCCTACAGGATTACTTGACCCAACTATAGAGATTAGACCCGTAGCTAGCCAAGTAGATGATGTGATGTCAGAAATTACCGACCGAGCCAGCCGTAATGAACGCGTACTTATAACCACACTAACCAAACGCATGGCTGAAGATCTCACCGATTATTTATTAGAACATGGCAAGCGCGTACGCTATTTACATTCGGACATTGATACTGTTGAACGAGTTGAGATTATTCGTGATTTACGCCTTGGTGAATTTGATGCATTGGTAGGAATTAACTTATTGCGCGAAGGCTTAGATATGCCAGAAGTTTCCCTCGTGGCGATTTTAGATGCAGACAAAGAAGGCTTTTTACGCTCCGAACGCTCGCTCATCCAAACCATCGGACGAGCTGCTAGAAACGTAGAAGGTAGAGCGATTCTTTATGCAGACAAAATTACAAAATCCATGCAAGCCGCGATTGATGAAACCAAACGTCGACGCGCAAAACAAATCGCACACAACGAAAAAAATAATATTACCCCTACCAGCATCAATAAAAAAATTACTGATATTATGGAAGGGGCCTACGGTAGCTCCATGCGAGGACGTGGTAATAAAAAGTTGGATAAGGTTGCCGAAAATGCTGCAGACTATTCATCCATGACACCGGATAAAGCCTTAAAAGAAATCAGCAAACTTGAGAAAAAGATGTTCCAACATGCCAAGGACTTAGAATTTGAAGAGGCTGCGCAGACCCGCGATGAGATTAGTCAATTACGTGAGCAGGTTATTAAAGGAGCTTAATTCCCTTTGAGACCTTTTATTAAAGTCATCCTAAAAAGATGGAACAAAGGTGAAACTTGAATAATCAAGAAATTGCAAAGGGTTATTTACGAGGTCTTTCTTTCCGTAGTAACGACTGAGGTCAATAGTAGTTCCAAGCGGGGGTATTATATCTCGCTTACCTGCTGAACTTATCCCCTGCTTGATTTCACTCAAAGTCTTTTGGAAATTCGGCTTATAGTCATAAATATTATTTACAACTTTACAATTAGACAGACCTCGAAGATCAAATACTTTTGCAACGTTACCCAAAATTCGACAATTACTATTTTGGAATACTTTTATTGCACCTGTTGCTTCTCTTTTCGTTTTGCCCTTGTCTAGCAACAAGATTAAATTACCCGCAACCACACTATTGTGACCTCTTGCCATAGTAACGCCATGATGCTGATTTAACGCGCATATATTATTGATAATATTAATATTTGTGTAAGGTAAAGAACGATATCTAGGACTATCACCTCTTTCATCACGGGTGAAAAAACACTGCCAACCAGCTAATTGTGGATGCGTTAATGGTACATTTCCAGGCAGCGAAATATTATTACGAATGGTAATATTCGAATTACTAATTCCAGTTTTAGTTGTATACAATTGAATCATATCGCTGTGGACATAATTCATTTTATTCCAACGCTTATAATACACAGGGATTCTTTCAAGACTTAGGTTTGAATCAAACAATGAATTTGTAAGGCCTCCGCCAGAGAACATATCGCTAGAAATCCTCACTGATTTATTGGCAACCGCATAAAAAGAATCAATTCCAGTAAACTCAACGCAATGAAATAAGTCGGTAAAAAGTGTTCTATCAATTAAAATATCAGTACTATTTTTGATAAGCAGCCCTGATGGGTTATGTAGAATCGCACCAATATTATTGGACTTTAAAGCCGTTAAATTATTGTAATTACCCATAAAGTGCAGGTTAGTTAAACGAATATTACCTGAATTTCTTAGCTGCCACGAATAAGTGTAACGAGACTCAGCTTTACGATTATTTATCTTAAAATGGCTTAACGTTACATTGTGTAGATTTTCCCAAGTAATATTATCTAGGTAAGGTGCTTTATTGTTCTCTAGCATACCAAGCACTAGCACGGTTTTCTTAAAAGGGTGTTTTTGCCTGTAATGAAAACGTTTACCGCGAAGATTCCTTCTTACAACTATTATTTCTCCTCCCTTTGCTTTATCTAATGCAGCAGATAACTCCTCAAAACTCGAAACATTCTGTATGGTGTTATTGTTTAGAACCTCATTATTATTAATTTTATTAAGATTTTCAGGAAACATATCTGGCATAGAAATTTTAAATTGAGAGTTATTTTGTGAATAACTAACAAACTCCTCAGCATGTCCATAATCAGTTATAAGAAACAAGAACAGCAAGACAAACGATATGCTAATTTTATATTTTGAACGTGTTAACCTAGTTTTCATTGTTTCCCCTTACTGTTGTTATTAACCTATTGTTATTGCTTGATAGTTTTTCTAGTGACCTGTCGAATAACTTTCTGCTAATAAGCCATTATCAAAGACAAGTAAGGCACAAAGAAAGTTCAGTAGACGAGAACACAAATCTCTCAATCGCATTATAGGATTTATTATAACTGAATGATTTTTAAATCCATTGTTTTTTACTGCGTGGAGGGGGATTGTTGTCATAACCAGTGACCCCAGAACAAAAAAATGCGTATAATCTGCAGCTCACTGTGAAATATTTTCACACATTAAACCATGGGTTCCCTCAACCCCATAGACAAAAAGGATATATAATGAATACCTCTGCCCCTGTTTTAACCACCAAGAAATTACTTTTTCCGCTTGTGCTGTTTCACTTGTTAGTGATTGCTGCAAGTAACTATCTCGTACAAATCCCGGTGACGGTGTTTGGCTTTCAAACGACTTGGGGGGCTTTTACTTTTCCTTTAATATTTTTAGCGACTGATTTAACCATCAGGCTTTATGGGGCATCACATGCTAGGCGAATTATTTTTCTGGCAATGGTTCCAGCGATTATTATCTCCTATGTTTTTTCAGTATTATTTTTTGAAGGTAACTTTCAGGGCACAGCACCATTAGCAGAGTTAAATACCTTTATTGCACGTATTGCAATTGCCAGCTTTCTTGCCTATGTGGTCGGGCAAATTTTAGATATTTATGTATTTAGTCGCTTGCGTCAATCTCAAAATACTGAAAACTGGTGGATGCCACCGGCTTTCTCATCCATTATTGGTACTTTCATTGATACACTTATTTTCTTTGTCGTGGCATTTTATCAAAGCTCCGATGCGTTTATGGCAGCCAATTGGCCTGAAATAGCAACGGTGGATTATGTCTTTAAACTCTTAATCAGCTTAGCAATTTTTGTACCGGTTTATGGTGTTCTAATGACAACATTTACTAAAAAGCTAAGTACCCAAGTTGGTTAGTTATTCCCATGCATAAACAAAAAGTCATCGTCGGTATGTCAGGAGGTGTTGATTCCTCCGTCGCGGCTTTACGCCTGATCGAACAAGGCTATCAGGTCGAAGGCTTATTTATGAAGAACTGGGAAGAAGATGATTCAGCAGAATATTGTACAGCTACCGAAGATTTAGCAGATGCGCAGTCAGTTAGTGATTTACTGGGCATTAAACTTCATACGGTTAATTTTTCTAGCGAATACTGGGATCAAGTATTTGAATATTTTTTAGCCGAATACCGCTCTGGGCGCACCCCAAATCCCGATATTATGTGCAATAAAGAGATTAAGTTTAAAGCCTTTTTAGATTACGCTATTAATCTAGGGGCTGATTTTATTGCCACGGGACATTATGTTCAACTTGGGCGTACAGCTGACAAACTCTCTTTGTTAAAAGGCTTAGATCAAAACAAAGACCAAAGCTATTTTTTATATACCTTACAACAACATCAACTAGAAAAAAGTCTTTTCCCTATCGGCGATTTAGAAAAACCAGACGTACGAGAACTGGCTGAAAAAGCAGGTTTTGATACGGCGAACAAAAAGGACAGCACCGGTATCTGCTTTATCGGAGAACGTAAATTTACTGAATTTTTACAACGATTTTTACCTGCCCAACCGGGTGATATTATTACAATAGATGGTAACAACGAAGTTATCGGGCAGCATCAAGGCTTGATGTATTATACCTTAGGACAACGTCAAGGCTTAGGCATTGGTGGGCTTAAAACCGCCTCTGAAGAACCTTGGTTTGTGGTTGATAAAAACCTCAAAACGAATCAATTGGTTGTTGCACAAGGGCATAACCACCCTCGCCTGCTAAAACAGCAGTTGAGTGCTTCTCAACTACATTGGGTATCAGGGCAAGCGCCTGCAGAAAACTTTAGCTGCAACGCTAAAATTCGTTATCGCCAAGCTGATCAAATCTGTAGAGTAACTGTCAATGGGGGTCAGTGCACGGTTTGTTTTGATGAACCTCAACGAGCAATCACACCCGGTCAATCAATTGTTTTTTATCAAAAAAATGTGTGTCTCGGCGGCGGCGTTATAGACACTATGAGCACCTTATGTGATGATTAGCGTATTAACGAAGTATTTATAAGGTAATTAGGTTAAGAAGTGGAATCCAATACTCAAAATAGAACAATAGCACTCGCTGCACTATTTCAATGTGTGACAGGGGTTAATCAAATTGCTAATACCGGTAATGTTGATGCGGATCTTTATAAAACCTGCTTAGCGAGTATTTTAAAAGATGACCCTAAAAGTGCCGAAGATTTATATGGCTCGCTGAATAATCTAAAAGTGGGTTTGAAAACTATGATGTACCAACTGGGTTCTGGTCAAATGACACCCGACGGAAAACCCAAAGAGTTAGAATTCACACGTTATGCGTTAGGTTTAATTCACCTTGAGAACAAACTAAAAAGCAACAATGCCATCTTCGAACAATTGATTAACGGCATCAAAGCCACTCAAGAAAAACTAGAGCATTTCGATATTGGTCATGAAAACATAACCGCGTCACTGGCTGAACTTTATGCCAATACAATTAGTAATATTGGCCCTAAAATTATGATTCAAGGTGATCAAACACATTTAGCTAATCCAAAAAATGCAGCCAAAATCAGGGCCTTATTACTCGCAGGTATCCGTGCTGCCCTATTGTGGCGACAAGCGGGTGGAAATCGTTGGAAGCTGTTATTAGAGCGTGGCAAGTTACAACGCCAAGCCGATGCTTTCTTATTACAGTTATGAGTACTTTTAGGTAATGGAGAAAGTACCGACTGACTTCATACCACCAGACCCAGAAGAACTCATTAAACTAGCCAATTACCGAATGCCTTTTGGTAAACATAAGGGCTCTTTGCTGATCGATTTACCTGAGCGCTATGTGGTCTGGTTTCATGGCGAAGGTCTACCCAAGGGAGAGTTGGGTAAACTGCTAGGAATTGTTTATACCATCAAAGTTAACGGTCTAGAGTTTTTGTTTAAGCCGCTACGTAACCTTTCGTGACTTATAAATGACTAATTCAACCAATGAATAAGTTGCTCATCATTCACCCACAGATAACTCTCACTCGCACTTCCGCAACCCTCACAACTGCTACCGCAAGCGACTCCACGTTCTTGTATCTTGCCTTTTTTTATCCAATACTCGACGGCGAGTTTAGCGGCTTCTTTACTAATATCAAAATGATTGGCAATATCATCCAACGATGAATCACCCCGTTTTTTAATATAGTTACGTATCTCTCCGAGCTTCATGGTGAATTGCCAAAACTGAATGTGGCTTTATCATCAAAGGATTGTTTATTTCCAACAACTGTCAACGACCACCGGCTCAAGCCGGTGGCTTCGTATTTTCGGCTAAAGCCAAGTGATCGTCTATCCAGACGATTAAGTCACGTCAAAATTATCATCAGGCTCTGGTGGTGTCTGATTCTTTATAT
>Ga0256839_1000162_pt1 | contig 87744 bp, 94 predicted proteins | sample 354166metaG_FD_185968 | JGI IMG/M metagenome (GOLD analysis project Ga0256839, IMG submission 185968) | Hydrothermal vent microbial communities from Mid Atlantic Ridge, Atlantic Ocean - 354-166 | ecosystem: Environmental > Aquatic > Marine > Hydrothermal vents | place: Atlantic Ocean: Mid... | reverse complement strand
TATATAAGGTTTTTCCCCTCTCTATCCCTTTATAACTCTATCCTATAAACGATTTTAATTTTCGACTGAGATATTTTCATCAACTGTTATTATCATCCTAGGCCTATGTACTTCTTAGAAACTCTACTAGATTATCCTCATTATTAGGGGTGGAGATAACAACGGGGATACCCGGGTATTTAGTGGCTACATGGCTTATCATTATCCATTGGCCGCGCTCAAACCTTGTAACCTGATCTATAATTGACCTGCTTACGGAGAATGAGTCTGCTATCACATTCCTATCATACGTTCGTGGAAGATTTGAGATAAAGTAGCTGTGGAGCTGTTGCAATATGTTTGTATTTAGATGGGCAACTCTCTGAGTGGCTATCCACCCCCCAGCCTTATATTTCCTACCCTGTCTAAACAGCATCTCGAGAGCCTTGTTAGAGTCGGAGACACCTCCTCTAGCCTCCCTAGGTATGTATTCATGAGCCTCGTCAACTACGAATAGGACCTCTCTACCTAGCCCCTCAGTCTTCTTATAGCGGAATATCCTCTCTATGAGGAGAGCTATTAACTTAGCTGTAAAGTCAGGTTCAGGACTATATAGAAGACATACTCTTGGGAACCCATCGTCATACAATATTTTCCAGGCCAATGTCTTAGGCGTCTCCACCTCCCTATCCTCCATATCCATCGCTTTATCGATAATTATCTCCATGTGCTCTAGATTTTTGTATAGGTTTGTCCTTTCACTAATACTGTCTTTAACCGTCTCTATAAGTCTCTTAACAGCCTCTATAACTTCAGGGTTCTCTCTATAGAGTTTGGATATCGGCTCATCAAGATATTCTTCCATTTGGGCTATCAAGGTTTGTATCTCAAACTTCATCAATGGGTTAATTTTTTCATTAGCGTCCTTACTGGAGAATATGTTTACAACATCCTCTAATGTGGGGACTAACTGGCTTAGAAATATCTTCTGTATCCTACCATCCTCCCATATATCCCTCAACCTATCCCTTATAATCTCCTCCCCCTTACCTCCGAGCTTCTTATTTAGGGTCTCAGGCATCACAACCGTCTCTATGAATCTATCAATCACCGTCTCCGGGTCTACATATATTATTCCATAGTTGTATATCATGTCCAGTATATTTACTGGATACTCACCTGTAGAGTCTATAACCACAGCCACCAAATCCTCATTCTCCTCCAAAGTCTTTCGGAGCAATGTACTTACCAAGTTGGACTTTCCAGTACCCGTGTATCCAAAGAATCCAGTATGGTACCTATAGAGTGGGTATGTGGAGATCTTTACGTTGACATCATATCCGAGCATAACACCTATATCCACATCACCCTTGTTTATCAATGCGCTATAGACGTCTTTATTCAGGATATGTGCCTCCTCCCCAATCAATGGGCTGATCCCTTTCCTCACAACCTCAATATCATCACCAGAATCCCTAAGCATATAGCCTGTGTGGATGGCTTCAATACTCATCCAGTTTTCCCCACCGGATTCCCAGCTCTCATGGATCCTTACTAATGCCTCCTCCTTCAAGAGAGGTGGTACTGAAGGGTCTAGACTACCCATCTCCAGGTGGTATGGATATATTGATGTTACCTCAAGTACTATATACCAATCAGCACCTCTATACCTTCGTCTAACGCCTATCAAAGCTGGATCATGTAACCTATCAAATATCTCAAGGTCAAAATCAGCGTCTATATACGCCTTACCCTCTGAATATCCTAATACCTCGGACCCCCTACCCGTCTCTCCACTTATCCATCTAAACTCCCTCACCCTCCCCCTAAACCTCTTGTCTATATCATCGAATAAATCCATAATTATCTCCTCCGCATCCTCTCTATCTCAGCCCTATACTCTCTAAATCTTCTGGTTAATATGTAGACCCCCATCCTCCTTAGAACCGTATATATCCTATTATTTATCACGTTTGATATGGACGACCTAACAATCTTCACCATACGCTTAACCTCCTTGTCAGCCATGAAAAGAAGGTAGTTGTGGCCAGAGGATTCTAATAGCTCTGGATTGTCAAAAGCCCTAAGTAAATATAGAATCAAATTATCTATCGGGTTTACAGTATCCAGCTCCATGTAGAAATCTACGTCCACCTTTCTACTTCTCCCACCCTTTGTGAAGTTGGTCTCTAGGGTGATGAGGTTGTTATCATCTATACTTGGTATATATGGGCGGTCGTAGAAGAATACTGGACTCCTGATGACAACCTCCCCACCGTCGCCTCCTCTCACCACATGCTTTCTAAGCTGGAAATAGTTCCTAATCAGTAGCCTAGGATGGCTTATAGTCTTTCTCGCTGCATAGAGAGATGAGCCTCTATATACCAATGTTCCGAATGCATTATCATACCCTATAGACCTCCATACATCGGGCATCTCACCAGACCTCCTCGTTGAGATTAATGAGAAGATCATCCTATCAGTCCTAGGTAAGGTATTAGGGGGTGGGACGTTATACCCTCTATCCCTCAGTAGGGGGAGAACTACTCTTGGGAAGTCTGTCACAGAGGTGTCCTTCCCTATACCTATGGTTAAAACACCCTTCTCCCGGGCTCCATGTATTATACGGTAGACTTGATGGATGATTATATGGCTTAGTTCGCCGAGACTAACCGGCTTATCCCCTATAAAGAGTGGGTGGGAAGGGTCTACAACATCCTGCCGCTTAAACAGGTCATCTAGAAATCGGTCGTATATCCTAGATGCTTTTCTCCACACCCTGAAAACACCGTTGTCTTCAGCAACTATATCATCCAGGTATAGAGAGCCATCTACATCCATCTCTATAAGCCAGCTATCCAACCTTTCCTCTAAGAACCTATTCAAAATTCTGCCTATCTTCTCCATAGATAGTTGGGGAAGATTTTTAGAGACCTCCTTAAGAGACACCCTCGACTCTCCATTCTCCCACGCCAGCCTCATAGACTTGTAGATTATGTAATGAGGGAGATACGATGGGACGGGCTGATATTCTATGAAACCGGGGTATGGACCATGGTATAGGATAACGTATAACTCTGTAATGGAGAGAGGCTCACCATATAGACCGGGGTCGTGTAGTACGCCACCGCCGCTCCATAAAACGTTTCTAGCAGTTCTAAACTGTGGAGAATATGTGCTGGCGAACGGCCTATCCATGAATATGACTCTAACATCCCCCTGATCCTCAATGATCCTACGAGCCACATAGTATTCGCCAAGAGTCATTAGTGATGTAGGTATACTCTCTATACTCCTACTCATCGACCGCTCATCCAGGAGTGATGAAGCCTGTGTTATATCAGGCAGCTGATCTGACCAGAAAGGTATTACTTTAAACATTGAGAGTCTATCATCTAGAGAGGTGTCTTCAAATCTAAGGGTTATACCCTCACTACCAACAGTGAAAGGTAGTTTGACAGTCGATACAGCCACATATACAGTGATCAGATCTAGATTTATGTTATAATCTATAGACCCATCTATACCTGCTGCCTTATACTCCCCCTCCCCAACTAAGGAGATAACATCCTCCCTCGCTCTATTAACATCGAGAGGCTTGATAATAGGCTTGACATCATACTCCACACCAATTCTCTCCAACGACTTTCCAAAACTATTCTCCACATATTTTAAGGCTCTACTAAATAGGTTTAGATCCCAAGTCATCCTAGATATTCTTCTACTTATGGAAAACTTATTAATTAAAAGAGGTATTCTATGGAATCCACCTATCTACATATCTAACCATATTCTGTAAAACGGCGATTCTAGATGGTGGATACTCATCCATATATCTGAATCCATCCAGCCTCCTCAACATCTTCCTACTGAACCTTCTTATGTCATCCATCGACATCATATTGGCCTTGGTCAGCCTCTTCGTAGAGTATCCAAGGTGCATATAGCTCTTAACCTCTATAAAGTGTGGATTAGCCAGCTGGAGCAGCTCTACATACTCAGGTATATACTCATCCAAGGCGTTTACATCCTTTATCATCGTCATCCTAATCACCGTTCTAGTATCAACTTGAGAAAGAAGCTCCAGCGTCTTCATATATCTGTCCCAAGCATCTGGGTATAGAGGTTTATCAACCTTCCTCATAACCTCCTCATTAGGTGCAGACATTGATATATATAATTGTGTAGGAAGCGCATCCTCATCCATCATCCTCTTAATCATATCCGGCTGGAGACCGTTTGATACTATATAGATAGACCTAGTCGCAGGGAGACTCTTAAGATACTTTATCAGCTCAGGCAGACGGGGATATAGAGTAGGCTCACCCGACAAGGAAATAGCGTAGTGTGTAGGCTCCCACGCCTCATCAAGCTTCTGGAAATCTACATTTGGCATTCCGGGGTATCCACTCATGAGCCTCCTTCTCTCCTTCATCAAACCCTCCATCAACGTGATAGGGTCATCAACCTCATCAAACCCCATATCAACTTTCTTCATAAACTCCATGGGTCTCCAGCAGAATATACACTTCATTGTACACATCATACCTGCAGGGCTAAACTCTATACATCTATGGCTATCTATACCATAGAATACCCTCTTATAGCATACCCCCTGATTCTTCATACTCTTCTTGGTCCAGTGGCATATCTCCACCGTTGAATGGTTATATACTCCATAGTGGGCTTTCAAGAGTTGGTTCACGATCCTCTCCGGAATCTTAATAACTCCTGTCTGGGACATTTCCATATATATTATATTTTCAAAGCTTAAAAGCTTTGGAAAGGGTTAGAGTAGAGCAGCTATGATGAAGCCCAGTAATAGAGTCAGGACAAGATCTGAGAGACTGGTTGATAAAGGTATTACTAGATTATCGGGGTCCCATCCTCTTATCAGCGAGGTCTTGGCTATTATATAGGCTACAGGGCTAAGTAGTAGAGCTGCAGAGGTATATCCTATGAGTGAGATGATTAACATCATTGGATCCATAGATGCAATATATGAGGGGGCAGATACCATAGCCGATACTATAGCTGAGCTAACCATCAACTTCGAAGCAAGATCCTTGAACGTAGACAGCCCCATATCCCCATACTTCCTAAGCATGGTAGTGTATATTGAGCCTAGGGTACTGACGTAACTCCCAAGCAGGCTTAGAAGAGGAGGTATAATGATGTAGATAGATGGGTGCAGAGCAAGATATTCATGTATAGTGGAGAGGTATATACCCCCTATGAACGTTAGGAGGGCTGCGCCTAATATAGCTACTAGAGACTCACGCATACTCTTAAACAGTTCATCCCTACTGGACCTGAGAAGCAATGCCATGACTATTAATGTGTAGAGGCCTAGGAGGCCCACCACATGTATAACCCCAAATCCAGTGGATAATATTGAGGCTGTCACTATCAACACGGATATGATAATGTCAGAAACGTTGCTACTCCACGGATAGAGATAAATATCTGGATCCAACCCCCTTCTAATCACATATATACCCATCGCTATCTGGAGGGGGAGGGGGGCTCCGAAACCAAGTATGGTTATAACCGTAGGTATCGATAACACCTCTACACCTGGGTATACCCCCGCGAATAGGCTTGAGATATACATTGAGATCGAAGGGATGGCAATGGCCAGATACCCCATAACCAGGGTGTTCGCCAATATCGTGTATAGCTCTTTAGAGCTCCATATTGAGGACGGATTTATTTATAAGACCTAAGTGTAGGGATGTGGTGTATCTACCTACAAATATACCTGTAACCGCCCCCCTAAGCCCAAGCATAATAGGTATGATAGATAGTATCGATGGTGTTATCAGGCTATTCCCAATATATAGAGTCCCTCCAGCAAACACTCCAATAAGTGAGGAGGCATAGCTGGCTAGACCCATATAGAAATATCTTCTATCAATTACAATACCCGAAGCCTTCATAGCCATCAACATGAAGAGTTGAAAGCAGATATAGATATGCTTATTAACAATGATATTCAATGGAAACATAATTATTTGGTGGGTGGGGATTGGAAATTGTCTAGAGATAGGCTGAGTTATACACCTATACCCGTATCAGAACTTCTCAGGGAGCTGAAGGACCTCTCCCAGATTATGATGAGTCTAGCATTCTGCAGCGTATTCTTCATGGATGACACGATATATAGGGAGATAACCAGGTTAGACGACAGGGTAGACCTTCTAAAAGGTTATCTAATCATGCAGGCGTCACTAGCTACTAGGGATAAGGAGGATGCGGAGAAGATGCTCTCTGTATATGACATGGCCATCTCCGTAGACAAAATAAGTGAGGTATCGAAGGACCTGGCTGAACTAGCTTATAACAAGCTAAATATAAATCTAGGTAGCCATGTATACAGCAATAGCTCAACCAACTTCATATATAGCCTGAAGATTAATGGTAACAGCCCGTTTAGAAATAGAAGGATAGCAGAGCTCTATAGCATCACGGGAGAATATTTCGATGTGCTGGCGATCAGGAGGAGAGATAAATACATTCTCTCACCAGAGGAGGAGACTCTGCTTCTGGAGGATGACGTAGTGTATCTAAAGGGCTTCACAGACACCATCAAGAAGATCATCAAGATGAATGGGGTGGAAGGCGTAGCCAAGGGCATAGCTATAGAGCCTGAAAAGATAGACGACCTGATATACATTAAGAATCTAAGCGAGTTCATGCTTGACCTCGCCTATGGAGCCCTATTCACCAAATCCATTCAGCTAGCTGATGAGATAGGGTCTATGGAGGAAGCTTTGGATCAAGTAACGAAGTCACTGAAGGAGGAGGAGATAGGCTGGGATATAAATCCTAAGGAGAAGCTGGGGATAATCAAATATATAGATTCATGCGAAAATATAGGTGATGCCGCCCTAGACATGACCTACAGTCTAAGAATGGGTATAGAGCCACACCCAGTTATCGAGGCATTTCTAGAGGAGGCTGACGAGAGGTACATGACCATATCCATACCTGAATCAGCCTCGGGGTGGGAGCTTGCAGACCTGGGACTTACGAGGATGGGAGTAGATATACTTGCTATCAAGCGTGAAGGGTATTGGTATATAAATCCGCTTATAAAAGGCTTCCCCCTCAAAGGAGGGGAAGAGCTTATAATACAGTATTTTGAGGAGGCTGAGAAGGAGGTTATCGATAGACTTAGAAGTATAGGGATCAATCCTCATCAATAGGCTCTACCCTAGCCGTCAACCCATCTATATCCACCACCCTAACCCTACTCCCCACAGGTATATATGTATCGGATGACGCTGTCCAATACTCACCATCTACAAATATTATGCCAGGCTCCCCAGGCTTTATGTCCTTCTTGACAACACCCTCCCTCCCGATAATCACATGCTTACCTACCGGGCTCTCCCTCATCATCAGCGTCTCCCTAATCTTATGTATATAGTATCCAAAGAAGGATACTCCGATGCCGAGAATTATCAGCCCACCTATTACTAGAAGTCTCTGGTTGAATGTCCATATAAACATCTCTCCCCTGTATAGAAGGAATATACCTAGAATAGACATTATGGCACCCGCTACAGCCAACTCACCTTCTCCAACCCACGTCTCCATCACAATGGCGAAGGCACCTATCAATAGAAGAGCCAAGGCAGTCGTATCAGCCCCTATAACGCCCAGGCCTAGAAATGATAGGATTAGGAGGGCTGCGGCGACGACCATACCTATATACGTGGGGTTGAATAGCTCTAGGAGTATGAGGAGAGCGGCTATATTTATAAAGATCCCAAGGAGGAGTGGGTCTGTAAGCATTGAGAGAAGTTGACTCCTAATATCCTTGTCAACCATAACAAGATTATACTCGTCTATACCCAGAACCTCCAATAATTGGTCTAGATCTTGAACCAATAGATCTGCAATATTATATTGGATGGCTTTCTCAGCTGGTAGGTTAAGGTTCTCAGTAACCATCTTCTCAGCCAACGTGGAGTTCCTCCCCCTCGCCTCAGCAATACTAACTATCCATGACGACATAGCATTCTTAACCTTCGGATCAACCTGTCCCGAGAGGTCCCTAGGCTCTGCAGAGCCAATTGAAGATCCAGGTGCCATGGCGAGTGTATCTGAGGATAGGGCTATATAGGCTCCGGCAGAGAAGGCGAAGCCTCCGCGAGGTATAAATATGGTTACATTTGCATCAGTGTTTAGGATTGATGTTACTATATCCTGGGTAGGCTTCAGATAACCTCCGTTAGTCCTGAGGTATATTATCACCGGCTCCCCCTCCTCCACAAGGGAGAGTTGTCTAACTATCAGGTCTGCATATCCACCGTCTATCACTCCATCAACCCTGATCATCTTAACCTCTTTATCGCCTATTGACTCTATAGGCTGTACATATATTGTTACGAGGATCATTATGATGATGAGGGTTTTGAAAACCCTCATTCCCCGCCACTCCTCTCCTCCAGATACTTCTTTATAGACTCTACCATCTTAGTCACCTCTATAGGTAGAACTATCTTCGTAGCCTCACCCCTAGCCACTTCCTTCAGGGTATCCAGATATTGCAGCGTCATCGTATTCTCATCAAGCTGTCTAGCTACCTCTAGAAGCTTAGATAGGGCTAGTGCATATCCCTCAGCCCTTAAAATCATAGCTTGACGCTCACCCTCAGCCCTTAGGATAGCACTCTGCCTCTCACCCTCCGCAACCTTTATCGCGGACTCCTTTTTACCCTCCGCCTCCGTAACCATCGCCCTCCTATTCCTCTCAGCACTCATCTGACGTATCATAGCGTCCTGAACCTCTCTCGGCGGAGAAATCTCTCTAATCTCCACTAGAGTCACCTTTACACCCCATTTCTGAGTAACCTCATCCAGCTTTACCCTAAGGACGTTATTGATCTCTTCTCTCTTAGCCAGTACTGAGTCCAGCTCAATATCCCCTATCACAGCCCTCAGTGTTGTCGTAGCCACTCCAGTTGCAGCTCCTTTGAAATCACGTACGTTCAACACACTCTCCAGGGGATCCACTACCTTAAAATATATTAAGAAGTCGATATCTACTGGTGCATTATCCTTGGTGATACAGGTTTGTTTAGTCACCTCTATAAACTGCTCCCTCAGATCCACCTTTACAGGAATATCTATGAATGGGATTAGAAATATGAGGCCAGGGCCTTTCACACCAATCGCTCTACCTAATCTGAATATAACCACCCTTTCATACTCCCTAACTACTCTAATAGATGCTCTAATAAGTATGGCTAGGAACAGTATTATTACTACAGCGAGTATTATACTGCCAAGATCCAGGATTATCTGAAGAATGTATTTATCCATCCATCTACACCAAATAATTATTATCCATATGTGTATATAGATGCTTACGTCTTGAACATCATAGGTTCTGCATCAACCATCTCCAACCCTCTCCTCTTAGCCACCTCATACAACTCCCTAGATTTCTTTGAATACCAGTTGTATAAGTCCTTCCTACCTAGGGTTTCATACTTATCCACGAGTTCCGGTCTATATATCTTGAGATACTTTAGAAAGTGTGGTTTGACGCCAACCCTAAACCTGACTATGTCAATATATATTGTTTTGACACCGTTGTCCAACGCCATGTCAACAACCTCCTCAAAAAGCGCGGGATCATCATTTATCCACGGCATTAGAGGAGCGTAATATATCCATGTCTCTATACCTTCCTCACTGAACCTTCCCAGCATCCTAGCCCTCGCCTTCGGAGAGGGTACTCTAGGCTCAAATATCCTGGTGAACTCTCTATCTGGAGAGGGTATAGATGTGCCTATATCTGCGGGACCATCAGAGATCAGATCCAGATCCCTGAGGATAAGGGGGTATCTTGTCTGTATAGATATGTGGAGATCCTTCCTCCACCTTAAAACCCTTAGTATCCTCCTAGTAAGCTTCAACCTAGCCTCCCACGGCTGATATGGATCTATATAGGTTCCAATAGCTATCACCGCCCCCTTCTCAAACCTATGTAGCTTCCTAGAGATCTCCCTTGGGAGGTACGTCTTAGCCTCGATATAAGACCCCCACTCGTATCCAACGCTTCTAACCTTGAAATAGTAGATTGAGTAACAGTATCTACATCCAGCTTCACATCCAAAATACGGGTTTATACTATAGTCCGTCTCTGGAAGCGGAGTCTTATGTGGATAGTACCTCCCCACCAACACCTGCCTATATATAGGCTTCATAGATAATCACTGATCCTCCTCTGTCTAGAGAGGAACTCCAGTACCCTACTCCTCCACATATGGCTAGGTGTCCTCAGCCTACTATATATGTATTCAAGGGCCTCCTCCAAACAACCAAACTCTATGGGGCTTCTCCGATACATCCTCCTCACACTCTCTCTAACACTCCATACTCCTACGGGAAATATGTATCCTGGATACGCCTCCCTAAAAATCACCACTCCAGCTGTTCTACCTATCTTATGCAGATATTCCAATGTAGCCAGTCTAGCTGCATAGTAGCAACCCCCTATCTCCGCATACTCCTTCCTTGGACGCCCTATCTCGTAGTCACCCTCTACAATGACCCCCTCACCAACCCTATTCCAAAACGTCCCTGGATACCAGGCCTCCATAAACTCATACATCCATGTTTCCGGAATCATTAGAGCCACATACCTATTCTCTAGATAGCTATACTCAAAGACTAGATACTTATCTATCGGGGGGAACCCTCTAACTTTAGTATATAGCCATCTCCCTATGATGTCATCTACAGCTGTTATAGACCATCTGGTGGGGACCAACACCCTATTTCTCTTTACACCTAGCCCTCCAATACTGAATACTCTGATTATCCTACTCACATCAACCCCCTCCCTATACAGCTCTATAACAGCTTCACCCGCCCTCAAATCCCAGTCCTCAACCCTCTTCAGAATCTTATAGTCTATCTTGAGGGTACCTATGCTGATCTTTTTCACCGGAGCCCTAGGCCCGAAAGGAGTTATGTCCTCGTCAATATCAATCACTTTAACGGGCCTCGCCTTAAGACCCATCTCAACCTCCGGACTAGTTCTCGATAGACTTATATCGAGGAGATCCATATATTCCCTTTGCATCCTCGACGGTATATTCCTATCCACCCTATACCATCCCATAACAAGCCTACTCCTAAATCTAAGTATATCTATAAGTCCAAGGTTATCCCACCTCTCTGGATAGTCATATAATGACGTGTCCCCACTCTCTGGAGGAACCATCGCCCCCAGAACAACCTTAGGATACCCAATTCTACCTACGAATATACTGGGGGGGCTTGAACCATGGATATCCTCCCTATCGATATCCCTCAGAGAATCGAGGAAAACCTTATACTCTGTTATTACAGGGCATATAGGCTTCCCACAGAGTAGGTCTCGCCCCCTACACTTTATACATAGACTATCCTGGTATATCCGTGGCTTAATTACCCGGCTCACTCGGGAGAGCTTAAGTATATCGTCTATATCCATTTCTAGTCTTCCATGTATAGATACTCTCTATCCAGGTTATATAGCTCTGGTCTCCTATCCCCAAAAACGTGATTCTTATCCGTTATCCACTTGTCCCTAGCCCTAGAGATATCGACATATGCTTCATAAGCCTCCTCAGTATATGGCTTCGCCCTATAAATTATTTTCATGTCTGGGGAGGTTATCTGGCTCATACCCTTGAAAACAAGTCTCTTGAAGCCACGGTCATCAACACCAACTCTATTAGCGGTAACTGTATATACAGAGTTCTCCCTACCCCTGACCAGCATCGCTGTATATGCGTAGTCGAAGACGAGGTTACTAGGATGAGCAATCACGTCTGCCCCTTTCAAACCCAACGTCCTAGCCACCTCTGGAAATATCCAGTCGAAACAGATCATTATGCCAACCCTAAACCCTATGTCATAGACCTCGGGTGGTTTATCTCCAGGATCGAACCAATCCTTCTCATCTTTGAATAGGTGTATCTTCCTATATACTCCTAGAAGCTCACCTCTATACGCAATAAACGCTGAATTATATATTTTTCCCCCATCCAACTCAGTAAATCCAGCCACTACCGCTGTAGAATATTTGTCGCTAAGTTCTAAACCTTCCTTTAGAGACTCTTCCCCATACTTCTCTCCAAGTCTATACACCTCCTCCCTATCCCTAAATAGGTAGCCGGTGAAGCTGAGTTCTGGTAGAACCACTAGGTCAGGAGATGATAGTCGTTCGAAAAGGTTGTATATCCTCTCCACATTATATTCGAAATCTCCAAACCTAAGCCTTGGTTGTATGAATGCAATTGCCGCCTCCATCTCCCGAATATCTAAGTCTCAGAACATTTATAAAAAACTCTATTATCTTCATAATATCCAGTTTCGACGACCCCCTCTCCCTAGCCTTGAATATAAACGGTATCTCAGAGAGTCTATATCCACATCTATGTGTTAGATAGGCAGTCTCAACCTGGATGAAGAATCCTTTAGATAGGCTTATATTATCTACTATGCTTGAGAGAGTCTCTCCACTGAAAACCCTATACCCACTAGTCAGGTCCTTAGCAGGTATTCCTAGCACAGTCCTGGCATATACGTTTGCTACTATACTTATAACTCTCCTGTGTAATGGCCACCCCTGTACACCGCCCGCATCTACATATCTGGATGCTATTACAAGGCCATACCCCCTCCTCACTTCTTCCAGAAGAGGATTTAAATATCTTGGGTCATGCTGTAGATCCGCGTCCATCTGGAAGATGTATTTATATCCAGTCTCCAATGCATATCTATAGCCCTCTTTCAATGCAGACGTGTACCCCCTCTTACCCCTCCTGACTATGAAGTTTAGCCTCTCCCCATACACCCTCTTCATATTCTTAAGGAGCTCAGGCGTTCCGTCCCCTGTGTAGTCATCTATAACCAGAATATCGAATTCTTGATACTGGAATATAGATGGAAGAAGCCTAGATAAATTATCCCTCTCATTATAGGCTGGGATTATGACTATACTCGTCAACCTATTCACTCCTCCATATGCACCGGTCCATTCCACTCTGGAAGTACCAACTCCTCATCTATAAATCCGTCTATAGCGTCGATAACCCTGAGGTGGCTCTCCCCTCCACCGAACACCTTGATGGGGTCTACCCCACCCCTTCTTCTTAGTGAGTCGAGTGGTAATTTACCTAGGGACTCAAGAGAGGCTTGTGATGCCATCCCCCTGTCAATAAGCCGGTAGAGGTCGTCCGAGCCATCTACTATAGAGACACCCCTCCTCAGAACGACAGTCTCGAGAGCAAGCTCGGAGGAGTCCGTGATTACATGCCTCGAGTTATTTATTAGGGATAGATGGTCTAGATAGTCTTGAATCTCTATCAAGACTAGATAGTATTTAGTCATTAGGTCGTAATATACATTTCCTTCTATCAAACTCCTCTTCTGAGCCTTTGTAAGAGGTACCACAATATCGATATCCCACTTTATAGATGCCCTTCCAAGATGCTCTAGGAAGTTCCTTGGGTTTATTCTCTCAGTGTAGGCATATATATATCTATTTTTAGTTAGTTCCAGCTCCTCAATGATGCTGCTCAGTTTATCTGCTCTGGAGATATTGGATAATGCGGTGTCCACTAAGAGCGACCCTACATTATATAGCTGTGTCTTTGGAAACCCCTCTCTAACCAGATTCTTATACCCATATATGTCTGGAGTCAGGTTTACATGTGAAGACCAGTCTATCATCTGCCTCATCAACTCCTCTCCGGTCTTCCTATAAGTCCTTAGACCCCCCTCTAGATGGATCGTTTTCACCCCCATACCGGTTAAAACAGCTAGTATCTCTTTGGTAGCCTCTGAATAACCCGCTAACAACGCGAGGTCAGGCTCATCCTTCTCAACAGCCTCAATAACCAGCGAAGCCAGATCACTATCACCATCATACTTAAGGACTCTAGCTGGCTTGTCATAATCTAATGATACGTACTGCACCCCCTTTTCAAACCACCCAGACTCCTCGACAACATCGTAGTGTAGGATGGTGAACCCCCCATCCTCATATAACTCTCTATATACCCTATAGAAAAGCTTTATCGATGATCGGGTGGGGGTGAAAATAGCTATTGAAGGCATGCATTATACACCTCATAAAGCAAAATCCTTTTAAACACCCCCGCCTATATAAATTCTTCTAGCGATGAGGAATATTAAGGTGGAGTCCAAGACTATCAGATATAGATGCCTAAGATGTGGCGGTGTATTCACAGCATACAGGGTTTTCAGCGAGAATAGGCGGAATATTTATCAATGTCCAGAGTGTGGCTTCACAGTTTTAGAGAAGGTTAGGAGGGATATGGGTAATAGGCTTTTGGCTAGGTGATGGGCTTTATAAGCCCCTTGTCAATAACGTACTTTAGGTTGAGTAGAAAGTCATTTAATAGGGTTATTGGTATAACTCCCACCCCCTTTATAAAATAGTGTCTTGTAGATAGTAGAGAGGTTATAAGTGGGTATATATCTCCATCAAACCTCTCCTTTAGGTATGGGCATCTCCTATATAGCCCCTCAGCAATTCTCCTAATGGTAGATGGGTATAGAACTCTATTCCACTGTTTACAGTCTATACAAAAGGTTACCCCCTCCTTCGAAGCAACCACGTCATACTCATACCTTTTTATCCTAAGACCTTGGTAGACCTGGAAACCATACTCCACGAATATCATGGCAGTAAGCCTCTCAAAATCCCTCCACGTTATGATCTCTGAGATTTCATGGAGATAACCCTTACCTGCTAGGCGGAGGATTATCTCTCTCCATTCATTAGCTCCAACCCCAATAGAGGCTTCCTTGAGTATTGGGTATTCACTATATGGAATTTCGTACTTGGCGAATAGTTCTGTAGGGTCTCTACCGCTATATAGGGATAGTATGATTAGAAGCCTGTGGGGATCAAGCTTATCTAGCTCCATCACTCCTCCATAGTCAATATAAGTATTGGTGTATCTATCTTACCAAGTAGGGTTCTACTCACACTTCTGCCGATGAATCTAGGTAGTCTCTTGCGTTTTACTAGGACGACTAGGTCATACCTATGCTCACGTATCTCTAGCTGGATAGCCTCCGCCACATCCCTAGCATAGACGATTTTATCCGATACCCTAAACCCAAACTCCCTTAGCAACTGGCCTATCACATCCTGCTTCTCCCTATACTTCTTCACTATCTCTATGTCGGAATCCTCTATATGGTCAAGTGAGGTTGGTTGTGGTATTGGTATCGCAGTGAATACTATGGCCTCCACATTACTCCTACCAAGTATCTTAGGTAGTCTCCTATATGGGTAGGGTGAAGTATAGAGACCTACAGGGACTAATATCCTCATCTCACTTCCACTCGCCTATCACTAGACTGCTCTGGGTCATTCTAACACCGTTTATCTTCATTATCTTATCCTTCAATATATGTCTGAATGTCTCCACATCATCCACCTCAATTTCTGTGAATATATCGAACTCACCTGTGATTTCATACACCTTAGTAGTCTCCTCCAGCCTAGATAGAGCCTTACAAACATTATCCAGCTTGTTAGGCTCTACAACCACTAGTACGATAGCCTTCATAAAATAACCCTTCACACACGACCCTATATATATAAATATATCGTCTCAACACCTCTTATACCCCTTTTAAGGCGTCTCTCGAAGGCCTTCCTCCGTGCACGTTTAGGTGTTATATAGGCTATTTGGTCTACCTGCAGCTCCTCTGCAAGTCTCAACAATTGTTCTTCACCGCCGACAACGATTCTATGCTCTGCTACATACCCCATCTCCTCCAATATCTCTACAAGCCTCTCAAGATCATTCTCGAAGTCCAATGCAAGTTTAACACCTACGGTGGAGGATGTCTTTGGAGATAGCATCAAATTACCCACGACATATATCTTATGAATCCTGGGTAGTTGAATCCGTATCGCCTCCGCAACCTTCTCCGGATCTATATCTGGGGTTAGAACGACAGCGGTGTGTAGATGAGGAGTGGCAGGGGGTATAGCCTCCGCCGACCTATATTCCACTAGACCCCATCCCTTCCATCTCCTGTAGAGTATATATAGGAGGAGACCTGCAACCATCCAGGCGATGCCGAGTGTCCTACCGTCTGGATGATATAGTAGGACTAGGCTGAATAGGGTTCCAGTAGATATGACTCCGAGAAGGGCTATTAGACTATATTCAGTACCTCTAAACTCTATGTTTAAAGGTGTCTTCCAATTTCTATAGGCATTCCTATCAATACTTCTAAGCCTTATATGACTATAGTTTACTAGGAAGTAGCTGAGTAACGCCCCGAAATTATATAGGCTTGCTACAAAGTGTATCTCACCAGTTATCGCTAGGGACCCTCCAATTAGGCTGAATACTATTATGCTGACGTATGGGGTGGCTCTTGTAGGGTGTAGTTTACTAAATACTTTAGGGAGCATATCGAACCGTGACATGCTATATACAACTCTCGAAACACCAATCACACCGGTATTTGTCGATACTGTGTTTATAGCGAATGCAACTATAGCAACACCCAGTGAGAATATACCCCCGATAACTGGGATTCTACTGGCTATAGTGGCTATTGGATTATACGCCTCATTAGCCAAAACCTTCCACCCAAGAACTCCTAGACCCAGTACACTGAAGGATATTGTGAAGAATACCACAGCAACTATGCCAATCTTAAACGCACTGTGTAAATGTTTCCAGGGATTCCTAGTCTCCTCAGCAGCCTGTGCAATAGACTCTATACCTATGTAGCTGCTCATCGCGAGAGTTACTCCATAGAGAAAGTTCTCTGTCTCGATATTAAGTAATCCAGTGTAGTCAACATATTTTATTGGATCAGGATTTCCAAATATACTTAGTTCGTTGAGAAACTTGCCTAGGTCGAATGCGAATATGAAACCCAATATTAGTACCGCGATTTCAGTCACTATAGTTAGTAATACCATTGCCACGTTGAAGTTGCTAGATTCCTTAATCCCTATAATATTGATGCCTATTAGGAAGAGTATGATTATGAATGCAGTGGTTCCCACACCACTTATCTCAAGGCCAAATAGCTGTATAGGCGTCTCTATAGTTGGGAATATGAATGAAAGGTATCCAGCAGCCGCTATAGAGAACAAAGCAATCCCCAACGTATAGTCCAATAGTATAGCCCATCCCATCAAGAATCCCAGGAGGTCCCCACCGGCTTTGGTTCCATATACCTGAGCACCCCCTGCGTAGGGATACAACTCCGATAGTTCAGCATAAACCAGCCCAGTAGTTATATAGCATATAGAGGCTATCAAGAAGGCTAAGGGGCTGTATCCAGCTGCGTAGAGAGCTACTAATCCTATAGCTAGGAAAACGTCAGCGCCCACATCGGCAAAGCCCATTGAGAACGAGCCTAGTAGACCGATCTCTCTCTTCAAAGTAACCTTTTTTGTCATAGCCATCGTTACCCTTTCCACCCAGTATATGAGTCTCTATTATTATCTAGGCCTGGATTTAAGGATTATGTAGCTTGCTCCAACAAAGGGTATCAAAAGATGGAGGAATAGTACAGTCGGGGATATATAATATTGTAGCGAGTATAGTAGGGTGAATCCAATCATCAACATGGGATAGGTGAGAAATATATATATCCAATGCCTACCCCTCTTAACCACCCTGAAAAAATGGATTGATATTGGTATTGCGATGGAGACCGCTGTATTTATGATGAAAAATGGGGAGTAAATTCTGAAGAGGACCTCATTCATCCTCTCCTCGAACGTGGTAAACCCTATAATATCGATATCTACCTGTTCAATACCGGATTCATACGCTCCACTCTCCAACACATCCAGTATCGTAGATAGGGTTAAAAGGAGGCTACTGTAGCTTTCAAACCCAGATAATAATACCTCAATCCTCAAAACCTCTCCAAAAACCTTTGGATACGTTAGGTCCAAGATATCGATATATGTCTTTCTATTCACCAGTAGATATATTGGAGGATTTCTCGTGAAGTCGTAGCTTCTACCATCATACACTATCTCTCCCGGTAGACCTAGATCCCTTCTTAATGGCTCACTATCCATATAAACAACTTGGAAGGACATGTTTATCGTTATCACACCTGGATAGTGGAGGGCTAGCCACTTGGTATCTCTTATCACATCAAATATCGGGTCTTGGCTGAATCGGTATATCTCATCTATAACTAAAGTCACTTCTCCGTCACCCGGTTCATCTATACCCAGGTCCTTATAACTGGGGAGACCCAGTATAAACTGTATTCTAGGGACAGAGAAGCCGGCGAAATATCTGGAGTCATAGCCCTCAAAGAAGAGAAACATGTTGAGATATGATGATGTAATCACCCACTCGGTGGCAGGCTGGGCTAGGTATAGAAACCCCCTCACACTATACTCCCATTCTAGGCTTGCCAATTCATCCAAGTACTCATTGAATTTGGGTGTAGTAACGTTGACTTTTTCATACGCCAAATTGTATATTTTAGCAGATACTGTAAACTTCTCTCTACTCACGGAGGTGTTAAACACGCCCATAACGATGTAAGAGAATATAATATAGATTAAAATTGATACCAGGAATAAAATAATCAAGAAATTTTCTATGGTTGGTTTTCTCCGTTGCATAATCATCTATCACACGAATAATTATCCAGAGGGATTGATAAAAGGTTTCATAAAAAGCTTATCAAATAGGATGTAATTGAATGTAAAAAGTGTTTAAAAAAGGGTGTGGGGAAAACTACTTCTTCTTCAGGAAGGATAGAGCAATCGTCGCTAGCTGCAGAACGATGACTACTATGAGCAGCGTCGTAACGTTTGCAAGTGCGTCTAGCTTCTGACTTAGCTCGTCGATGCTGGTTCTCAGATTACTGAACTGCTGACCCTGGTTTGCAACCTGGTCTCCAACATCGGATACAGCATTCTGAGTGTCTGCTAATGCCTCGTCAAGCTGTGTTAGTGCATCGGAGATGCTCACCAACGCCTCAGCTATATCGTCTGAGAACTGTGAGAGTGAGTCTGCAACGTTTGATATGGCGTTCGTAATCTCATCCAACCTAGTCTCTGTCGGGTTAGGTAGCAGTTCTATGGTCACTTCCTCCCTCCATCCATATAGACCACCGAACGTTGCGAATATCCTTAGTACGTATACACCTGGATCTAAGCCTCTGGTCTCACCACCGAATATAATGACTTTGAATACACCTGGGCTTACAAGCTCACCTTGTGCGACTGTAATCACCTCTCCATCTACAGTCATCAACACAGCCTGAACCTCGCCACTAGTGGTTGGTATCGTTACTTGCGTTGGGAATGTCTCTATGTATGTGACCTGCACCTCGACTACGATGTCCTCTCCGACGAACATCTCATCTGGAAGGTCTATAGCATCTATCCTCAGCCTAGCGTCGGAGAACTTATCCATAAACTCTAGCTCTGTAAATGGATATGTCTCGTCCCTGAAGGCTGTTAACTCTATAAACCTCTCCTCAGGCCTATACTGCTCTATGAAGAAGGGTCCATTGCTTATATATGCGTGTCCGAACTGGTTTATGAAGGCTATCGAGTTCTGGAATCTCTCAGCAGCCTCTTCAGGCGTTAGCCATGGCGCTGCATATGGCGATACATAGGGGGCACCTATAGACCTGAAGGTCCTCTCAACTGTCTGGCCCTCCTCATCTGTTACATTAACTGTGACTGTCCATCCCTCGTTCAAGAGGTTCTCCATAGCAGCAGCTATATCCTCAGCGTGTGGAGCACTTATGAGGTCTAGACCGACCTCTGGCTCACGATCCTCCCAGTAGTAGTCTGTCCCTGTTGATGGGCCACCCTCAATGACAATATACTCCATGGCGTCCCATAGCTGTACTGGGATATCTGTGAAGAAGTCGTAGTTCAATGCAATTGTACCGTCTGAATATGGGTGGTAGAAGTCGGCATAGACCTCTATAGCAGTGTCATTCAACACCTTAATTCCTTTTATGGTTTCTAGGAATGGACTAACATCGCTATCTACAGCGCTGTCGTAGAATGGATCGCCCTCTCCATCCATACTGGCCCATTCATATGAAAATGCGATGGAGGCCATAATATCTGCAATAGTCATCATGGATCCGTCGTGGAAGTTTCCGAATAGGAAGTTATACGTTATCTTGGATATAGCCGTTAAGCCTGATCCAACCTCTACCCACTCCTCATTAACCGGATCAAATACCACAGCGTCAGGCGGTACTGGTAGATTGCCTACCAGCTGGCCTTCCTGAATATCAAATCCTTTTTCAACGACAAACGTGGACCTTACACCAGTTGGCTCACCGCTTCTCGGGTGTGGGAATATACCAAAGTCTCTGACACCCATCCTAACTATCTCTGCATAGAAGCCGGTGAACCCGAGGACCGGGTTCCATACTGTTAGGAACAGCTGTCCAGCTGCAGAGAACTCCAACATTCTGATTACTCCGTCTGGCGTTGTAGCTGTTCTGTAGAACCACATGTTAGCAGGGCCTGTTACGAACCCTGGTATCACGTTAGTCATATCTAGGCTCGTGGCCCAGTACTCTATCGTGTTTACAGCAAATATTCTAACCGACTCTTGTAGACCTAGCCTCATAATTTGTGTTATTATCTCCCTATACGTATCCTTATCAGGCATAGCACCAGCTATTATGATGTCTGCTAGCTCTTCTATCGAAGCGTTTCTGTAAACTAGCCATTCTTCAAATGGTAGGGCAGGTACAAAACCATCTGGTGGTGAGTAGAAGAATACGAAGTCACCCTCTACATATGGGAAGTCTGAGAGCGATATCCAACCCTCTGTATAGATGCTCCACTGATAATCTGCCGGGTTTGTAATGTATACAGTCCTGATAGCCAACCTCCTCTCCGTCTCAGCCAACTCCACCTTTATACCAGTCTGCTCTATCCATGAGGCGAATGCCCTTCCACCCTCTCTCCTCTCATCCTCAACCCTTACTATAAACTTGACAGTTACAATCTCCTCCCCACCGGGTACTCCTGGACCACTGAATTTCCACCAATACCCGACTGGTGAGTCTGCAGCAGGTACTTTCTCCAGCGTATACTCAGTTCCTTCCAATTCCTGAGCCACCCTAGTAAGTGCGGCGTCAACCATCTGCCTAGCAAGCTCCAGGTTACCCTCTTCAGTCAAGCCAAACTCCCTTATGATTGGCTCAGCCCACTCGTGGAATGGGTTGCTGACCATGATAGGGGTGAACATGGGTTCACCGCCGCCTAGCAGAACCTCGTCAACCAGGAATTTCCTGTTTAGGGCGAAGTTCATGGCGAACCTGACTTCCCTTATGGCGAACGGGTTAAAGCGCACCTCACCACTGGTAGTGTTTAATATACCTGGACCTAGCTCGGGTGTGTACGCTGGGTTGAATACGTATGACCAGAATGAAGACCTACCCTCCAGCAGTTTCAGATTGTCTCTAAGGGCTTCGGACAACTGTTGTAGTGTCACGGGGGAGACTCCCCACATAAATATATCTGCCTGTCCAGCAGCTACATCAGCCAGACCCACGTCTTGAGTCAACCTCACCTCTACAAATACTTTGTCAGCTGGTGGACCTGGCCTCTCTTGAGCCAATACCGTTGATGGAAGCATCAGTATTGGGATAGCTAGGAGAGCTATGAGCATCCAAGATAGTGCTGATAATCTACTCATAGTAATAACACCTCACTAATTATACAACTATACACCCTTTATATATCTTTTAAGGATTAGTTAGGAGATTTGAACACGTAGAATATATAAATAAAAAATTTTATTCCATAGGTCTAGTATAGGTGACACGCTACATAGTGGCCTTTCTCAACCTCTATCAGCTCCGGAACCTCCGTCCTACACCTCTCCTGAACCTGTGGATTTTCGTCATATGCTACACATCTCGGGTGGAATCTACATCCAGGAGGTATGTTTACAGCACTAGTTATCTCACCCTTGATCCTAATATCCTTTATTATGTGTCTTCTCTTAGGATCCGGTATGGGTATAGCGGCCACCAGAGCTTGTGTATATGGGTGTAGTGGGTTCTTGATGATCTGCTCGGCAGTTCCTAGCTCAACCAATTTACCGAGATACATCACCCCTATATAGTCGCTTATATTATATGCTATGGTTAGGTCGTGGGTGATGAATAATACGCTTACACCATACTTCTCCTTAAGGTCCATTAGGGAGAGAAGCACCTCCGCCCTTAGAGAAACGTCTATCATGGCTATAGGCTCATCCGCCACCACGAAGGAGGGGTTTAGCAATAGCGCCTTAGCGATATTCACACGCTGTCTCTGCCCACCTGATAGCATGTGTGGAAACCTATTCGCAATATCCTCTGCGGGGACTAGCTTCACAGCCTCCAGAGCCTTCAGTATCTTATCATATCTCTCTTCAGGCGACTCACCGATATCATGTATGATGAGGGGTTCCATGAGTATATCTCTTATACGGTAGGCCGGGTTTAACGAGGAATAGGGATCCTGAAATATAATCTGTAGCTTGGTTCTCAGAGGCTTCATCCACTTACTAGGTATCTCAGATAGGTTGACATAGTCACCATAAAACCTTATTTTTCCATTGGAGAGCTCCTTAAGCCTCCTTCTGACATCCTCATCATCCACTTTAAACAGTATATGTCCCGACGTCGGATCATACAGCCTTACAAGCGTCATACCTGTAGTCGTCTTTCCACATCCAGACTCACCTACCAGTGAAAATATAGTCCCCCTCTTAATGTCGAAGGATATGTGGTCGACCGCCCTAACAAACTTCTGACGCCGCCTAGCTATTACGTCCAATACAGATCTACGGATAGGAAAGTATTTGACTAGATCCCTAGCCGCCAATATAGTATCTCCATCTAATTCCTCCACGTAATCCATTGGGGTTAACTCCTTGGTCATCTCAAAACACCTCTACTCATACAACCAGCAAGCTGCGTATTGGGTGTCGCCCACCTTAAGCATGGGGGGCTCCTCCCTCCTACATTTATCAAATACAAATGGGCATCTGTCAGCGAATCTACATCCTGATGGGGGATTCCTAAGGTCGGGTGGCTGTCCAGGTATATAGTGCAGACCCTTCTCCGTAAGTTTAGGAATACTCTTCAGAAGCCCCTGTGTATACGGATGTTTAGGATCTGCGAACATCTCGTCGCTAGACCCTATCTCCACCATCTTCCCAGCATACATTATGGCTAGTTTCTCGACAACCTCGGCCATGATACTTAAGTCATGTGAGATGAGTATGAGGCTTATGTTAAACTCGTTCTTCAAACTCTTAAGCAGATTTAGGATCTGAGCCTGTACAATCACATCTAAGGCTGTTGTAGGTTCATCAGCTATAACTATGTCTGGCCTTAGAATTAACGCCATCGCTATCATCACCCTCTGCTTCATACCACCGCTAAGCTCATGGGGATACCTATTTACTATAGCAGGGTCCAGACCAACTTTCGGCAGGATATTCTTGGCTTCCTCCATAGCCTCCTCCTTCGATAAACCCTTATGTATCATAAGGGGCTCTGCAAGCTGCTCTCCTATCTTATACACCGGGGTAAGTGCATTCATAGCGCCTTGAAAGACCATGCTTATCTTCTTCCACCTAACATTCTTCCTAAGCTCTGATTCAGGCATTGTAGCAATATCCATACCGTCTATATAGATGTGTCCCCCGGCTATCTTGCCTGGAGGAGGCACTAGATTCATTAGTGAAAATCCAAGGGTACTCTTTCCACATCCAGACTCTCCCGCAAGCCCTAGAGTCTCACCCTTACCCAGCTTGAACGATACACCCTCTACCGCCTTCACAACCCCGGTATATGTGTAGTAGTATACCTTGAGTTCTTGTACATCCAGCGCTACATCATTACCCATGTATAATCACCTAAGTAGCCTCGGATTTAAAACCCTATCTAGAGCCGTCCCTATAAGGACGAATGCTAATCCTGATATGGCTATCATGAAGCCTGGTGGTAGGACCCACCACCACATACCAGTTAATACCGCTGACGCATCCTGAGCGTCACTCAATATTCTACCCCAGGTAATCTCTAGGACTCCTTGTGCACCAAGTAGGAAGCTGACTCCAGCCTCAGTTAGGATGGCCCCGGGAACTGCGAACGCTACCAGGGCAAACGTATATGGAAGTATCTGTGGAAATATGTATCTCAGCACTATCCTACCCGTTGAGGCCCCGACAGCCTTGGCAGCAGTTATATAAAGCTGCTCCCTAATCTGTAGAGCCATACTCCTAATAGTCTTAACCGGACCAGGCCATGAGAAAACTATAAGTAGCAGTATAAGATTCCATATAGTCGGTTTGAAGTAGAATGCTAATATTAATAGGAGTGGAAGGAGCGGTATTGATATGGCGAACTCTTGTATACGCTGTAGAATCTCGTCAACCCAGCCACCGAGATATGCGCTTACAGTCCCATATAGAACCCCTATCAATACACTGACTATAGCTACTATAAGCCCCAGGATTAATGCAACTCTAGCTCCCCAAACTATACCGACGAATATATCCCTCCCATTTGTATCAGTCCCAAACACTCCATGTGCAGCCCCCATCGCAAGGAGTTCTAAAGAATCTAACTCTAAGTTGATGTCCGTCCTAATAATCTCTAACTCAAATGTGTATATACCCTTCAAGGGCTCAGTCCTCTCTAATAGGGCCCCCTCTCCAGTCTGAGAGAATAAAATGTAAATGACATCTATGACCTCTGTTAAACCCTGGTTAATAATCCTCTCATAACCCTCTTCATCGAAATCCTTCATGAAAGATATTATGGCATTCCTACTCCTATCCTCAGATTTAAGAGATATCTTTAAATCCCTATTTACCGTTTCAAGATCGAGGACCCTCTCAATCACAGTTCCGTCTGGACGGTAGACGTTGAGCCTAACAAAGTATGTCGTGGTTGCACTTATATTCGCCTCCTCAGCGATCCGAACCCTAATAACCACATCAGAGGGAGGGACATCATATTTCATATTATACGTTATATTGGTCCTCAAAATGAAACGGTTCGTCTCAGGGATTTGACCTGGGAACCTCTCAGTCACCGAGTACGACCTCCCCTCAAAAACCCCTACCCAGGCTGGGGGAACACCCTTAGGGAGATCCTTCTCTACCCAGTACTCTAGGTCATACCACCTGTTGCCAGCCTCTTCATCACTTATCAACGGAGCCCCCAAAGCCATTCCAACGATGATAAGGAGTAGGAATATACCTACAATTCCCCCCCTAAACCTCAAAAATTCTCTTACAACATCCTTTATACCCATCCCATACATCGCTATCTACCGCCTCCAAACCCCACCTTTATCCTAGGATCCAACAAGGCATATATGAAGTCTAGGGCCAAGATAGCGAACACATATAGGAATGTGGATATATATGTCAAGCCGATCACCACAGGCATATCACCGTTGAGGATAGCCTGATAGAAGAGCCTACCCAAACCAGGCCAGTTAAACACTGCCTCCGTGATAATGGCTCCACCAATAGACCCAAGTATGGCAAGAGTCGTAGATGTGACTATTGGCGGACTTGCAGTCCTCAAGACATGTCCATATAATATTCTCCTCTCCGGAACCCCCTTAGCCCTAGCAGTATTTACGAAATCCTCAGTCAACACGTTCAGCACTATACTCCTCGTCGCGTAGCTCCACCCGCCAAAGTTTACAAATACGAATACGATCAAAGGCAGAGTGAGGTGGTATAAAACATCCATTGCATACGCTACCGGATCCTCAGGAGGAGGTATGCTAACCATACCACCCGACGGGAATATCTTAAGTAGAATAGCGAAGTAGAAGATGAATATCATCCCTACCCACCACATAGGTAGGCTATATGTAAACATGGCAAACGTCGATATAGCCCTGTCTAGAAATGAACCTACCCTAGTAGCAGCCTTAATACCCAACAGTATCCCTACAACTATCGTGATGATTGTGCCTGTAGTGAAGAGTAACACAGTCCTTGGTATTGCCTCTATAATTATGTCAGAGACTACGGGCGAGCCCGTTGAGCTCTTCAGCACAAGAGCATTCCCAAAGTCAAACATCATAGCATCCACAGTTCGATACAATACTCTCACAACGTACGGTTGATCAAGTCCATATATCTGCTCATATCTTAAAGTCAGGTTTGCTGCTAAACGATCCTTCTCCTCAGGGGTATATGTGGCATACCTAGGATTACGATAAACTTCTTGGGCTATCCTCTCTCTAATCTCCGCTCTGATCTGATCCTCTAGATACTGGTTCATCATAACAGCCGTTATCAACAGTACGAAGAAAAGAATCACCAAGGCGTTTACAACCCTAAATGCTAGATATCTAACTAATGCCATCAGACCACCCTATGTTCCCCTCTAAAAATACTTGAATTAGACATCTTATATTTCAAATTGAATTAAACTACTGATATAAATGTCCTATCAATGATTTTTCTCTAGACATCTGGGGGTAGGTGTATGATATGAAAAACTCTAGGAGAAAATTGTCTAAAATCGATAAAATAGTCATCTTATCCTCCTTAATATCTCTAATATTACTCGTCTTCACAGACCCGATTATAAATTTAGTATTCACCAAATCCGTTGTATTGAGATTCGATTTAAACGGGCCCATCATACCAGGAGTAGCCACAATATCTTTGGAAGAGGGTGATAGAGTCAGGCTGACGGTAGAGACAAACGCCCCAGTAAGATACTCCTTGAGAGGGTACTACGTGAGACAGAATCTAGGTAGTGAGTTCGACCCCATAAGGACTAGGTTTATCGTAGTGGATGGGACAAGAGTTATTCAGGACACATACAGTAGGGTGTTTAGAGCTAGGATAGTAGGAACATATGTTGCTGAGATCATCCCCATTGAAGAAGAGGCCGGCGATAAGATCGTAGAGGTTAAGGTTGCATTTGAGCCTTTAGAACGCCCAAATTGGACATTCAGACTAAGAGTTACCTCACTGGTTGTGCTTGCTATAGCTGGCATATACCTATTTGGAAGATTTTATGAGGAGCCGATGACAGATATAAATTGAATTCGGTATATAGTTATACATTATGTAGGGATGAGATATGTCTGAAGCACCTATATTCCCGATAACGACCGAGGCACTGATAAACTTCCTATACGCCATTTACTACTTCATAAGAGATGTTATAAGGTTCATACTCGAGAATACCTTGTTTAAAGAAGTTCCAGAAGCTGCCGCTATGTATGGAGACATCATCACATTCTTAATCAGCATCACCGCTGTCTATGTTGTTTTGGTAATGGTTGAAAGTGTAAAGAAATACTTTAAGATAATTTTAATCTTGGGTTGGGGGCTTTTAATACTATCTATAGCTCTAACAATGATGAAAGGTGGATAGATAGAATGTCTATGGGGGACTACCTACCCTTCATCAAGAGACTTGCTACTATAGCCCTACTAATAATCGTGTTCTACTTTGTATGGACATATGTGATAACGGCTGCACTAGGAGTAGATACACCGTTCATGGTTGTTGTTTCGAGAAGTATGGAACCAACCATAAATGTAAATGATATTATCGTAGTCAAATCTATAGACCCTAAGCAGATTGAGGTTGGAGACATAATAGTGTTTGAGAACCCAATGGGTAGGGATATCCCGATAGTACATAGGGTAGTCGATAAAGTCTCTCTACCCAATGGATTAATAGGCTTCGTCACAAAGGGGGATAACAATCCTGTGAACGATCCATGGGTAGTAAGTGAAGAACTAGTTATTGGAGAGGTAATATTTGTGATCCCACAGATAGGCATTCTATCAAGGGTTATGAACGAGTCCCCTTTAATTAGATTCGGATTAATCCTGCTCGTACTGGCTGTACTAGTATACCTCGAATACAGGGACTATGTAAGAGATAGGGAGGCGGAGGAGAGCGAGATACCCGAGTATATAACCATGCCGGGGAACGAGGAACAGCGGGAATAAACCACTTTGTTATATTAAGTATATAAGACTTTAATATTCCTTTATAAAGGTGTTTTTAAATGTCAGGAAACCTAATAGAGCCGGAGGTTCAGATTGTAAACGTTGTTGCAACTGTAAAACTGGGGCAAGACATTAATCTCAGGAAGATACTTGAGAAGATACCACAAGCCGAGTATGATCCAAGAAGGTTTCCAGGCCTAGTATACAGACTAGAAAAACCGAGAACAGCCATATTAATATTCGGATCGGGTAACATGGTAATTACAGGAGCCAAAACAGAGACTTCGGTCAAGAAGGCTGTAGAGAAACTGATAAAGCAGTTTGAAGAGAAAGGCATCCTATCAGGAGTAAAGCCAGAGGTGAAGATCGAGAACGTGGTGGCTTCTGGAAACTTAAGGGGCTATATAGACCTTGAGGGAGCAGCCTACGAACTAGAATTTACAATATATGAGCCGGAGGAATTTCCAGGACTAATATATAGGATGGACGACCCAGACGTAGTCATCCTCCTCTTTTCCAGCGGTAAGATAGTATGTACAGGGGCGAGGAGCGAGAAGCAGGTCTATGAAGCGGTAAAGAAGCTTCAGATGAAACTAGTAGAGTCTGGATTAATCGAATATGCATAACCATCTACCAACTTTTTAAATAATCTAGTATAGCAACTCTCTAACTCTATTCCTCAATAGAGCTATGCCTATCGTGAAAAGAAGGTTAGTAAATAGGATGACCCCTGATGTCAACTGAAGGATAAACTCTATCGCGCTGCTTAGCGCCTCATCCAAGACACCACCGAAGATAGTCTCAAACTCATTCTGAACCCTTACAGCCATAACCGCTGCAGCCAACCCCCTGGCGTAGGAGAACGATATTATCTCTGCCGGGATCAATCCCGACTCCCCCAAGTTTAGATTTTTCGAGACCAGCATAGCCACTGGGAACCTTACAATAAATAGTATTATTGATAGGAGGAACGATATAATCACCAGCCACAAATCCCTTATATTCATGATAAAACCTACTTCGACGAAGAAGAATATCTTAAGCAATAGAGTTAACTCAGAGTGCATAGACTCTAAAGAATACAGTTGGTATGTAAGGCTCTCCGGACTCTTCTTCTCAAAGATAAACGGAATATGTCTAAAATTGGTCAAGACGATTCCACAGGTCAAGACTGCTATCGCGCCACTCCCATTGAGGCTCTGTGTAGCGACATAAATAAGTATCAAATACGCTATCGTCATGGTATACACGTGCTTCTCCTTCTTAAACCTATCCAATAAATTTGCTAAAAGCCAGCCAGAAAACACTCCCAAGACAATACTTATTGAGAAGCTCGATGCTATGCTACCCCCTATATTCCTAAGGTCTAGAGCGAAGCTACCCTGGCTAATCTGGAGAATAATTATAAACAGAACCGTCTCCGTAAAGATAATTACGAGCACATCTGTCAATACAGACTCTATACTCAGAGTCACCTGTATACTTGTCGGCACGGTTATTCTCTGTATTACGCTAACTATGATAGCCCCACTACCGCCCCCAACAATTGTGCCAACCAGTAGACTCATCAAAATATTATCTGGGTAGAAACCGATAACGTAGTAGAGGACTAGGGTTGTAGCCAATGTAGAGAGGGCGAAACCCCCCAGGGCAAGTATTAACGAAGGCTTAGCTGATGCCATCAACTCCCTTATATTGATGCCAAAACTACTCTCAAACATTATAGATATCAAAGCAACGGCCCCTATGTACGGGGCAGCACCCTTCAGTATCTCTATATCGACCAGCCCCATCCCTGGACCAAGAAGGTAACCTAGAAGTATTAGGAATATAGCGTCAGGTATATTATGTCTATTTAACAATACAGAGCCTATGAAACCGATGAAGATTATTATTGATGCTATCATCAACCCCCATTCTACACTCATCACTGCCTAAACATACCCCCTCCAAAGGCTTAAATCAATTAACCCGAATCGTATAGATAAAAATGATACACACACCAGTATTTTAGCCCAATACCCGCCATAATATTAGTGACATGAGGTTTGAGGATTTAGTTAAGTACCTCTATAGAGTTGAATCCACATCCGGAAGAATAGAGATGGTTAACCTATTGACCGAGCTTTATAGAAATATAGGCGAGCCGGAGCTAGCCGCCCAAGTCTCATACATTTTACTCGGGGAAATTCAACCCCCATATTTAGGGGGTGAACTAGGAATAAGTGAGAAGCTAATAGCGAGAGCAATAGCCAGGGCCAGTGGATATGACACTAGTAAAGTAGAGAAGAGATTAACTGAGCTAGGTGATGTGGGGAAAGTAGCTGAAGAATTCATGTCTAGAAGGAGACAGAAGGTATTTCTAAAGTCAGAGTTAACTGTAAAGAGGGTATATGAGACACTTCTCAAAATATCCAAGATACAGGGAGAGAGGTCAATAGACACGAAAATAAGACTATTAACAGGTTTATTAGTAGACTCTAGCCCTTTGGAGGCCAGGTATATCGCCAGATTGGCAGAGGGAAATATGAGGCTTGGAGTAGCAGACATGACTATACTTGAGGCCCTAGCCAACCTAATGGGGGGGAGAGAGTTAAAGGCAAGACTTGAGAGGGCATACAACAGGCTTCCAGACATAGGTGAAATAACGAAAATCTTGTTTAAAGAGGGGTGGAAAGGGATAGATAATGTGGATGTAGTGCCAGGCATACCAGTGAGGCCGATGCTGGCTGAGAGAGTAAAGAGCCCTGAAGAGGCGTGGGAAAAGACAGGGGGAAGGCTAGCAGCCGAATACAAATACGATGGCGAGAGGATGCAGATACATATTGTTAGAGACAGAGGAATAGAGATCTTCAGTAGAAGGCTGGAGAGGATAACCCACCAATTCCCTGACGTTATACAGATAGTTAGAGAACACGTGAAGCTAGATGAAGGAATAATAGAGGCGGAGGCAGTGGCCTACGATCCCGATACAAAAGAGTTCAAGCCGTTTCAGGAGTTGATGCGGAGGAAGAGGAAACACGACATTCATACGACTGCAAGAGAGATACCAGTCTCCCTAAGAGTATTCGACATAATACACAATGGGGAAAGCCTAATGAACAAAACATTCCTAGAAAGGAGGAAAATACTGGAGGAAGTAGTCCCCCGTATAGAGACTGGGGAGATAACACCCTCTGACATAGAATACCCAAAGAGTATAGATGAGTTGTGGAGAGTTTTCCTTAGGGCGGTAGAAGAAGGTCTAGAAGGCCTGATGATAAAAAATACCGGACCAGAATCCATATATCAGGCGGGTGCCAGAGGATGGCTATGGATCAAACTCAAGAGAGACTATAGGTCAGAGTTGACCGACACCCTTGACCTAGTCGTAGTTGGGGCCTTCTATGGAAGAGGCAGGAAGGCAGGCCTATTAAGCAGTTACCTAATGGCGGTTTATAATCATGAGGAGGATGTATTCAAAACCATATGTAAAGTGGGAACGGGATTCAAAGACGAAGATATAGCAGAGATGAACAAGATGTTGAGGCCCCACATCCTAGACAAGAAACCAGCGAGAGTAGAGTCAAAAATTGAGCCTGACGTATGGATAGAGCCCAAGATAGTATTGGAGATTACCGCCGCAGAGATAACCCTAAGCCCCCTACACACCTGCGCATACGACACTATAGAGGCAGGAGTTGGCCTAGCATTAAGATTCCCAAGATTCACAGGGAGATACAGATTCGATAAAAACCCTGAAGATGCCACAACAGAGGATGAAGTAATAGAAATGTATAGGAAGCAGAAGAAGGTAAAGGTTTCTTAATATCATAATGCAATAAAAACATGTAAAAATTTAATAGAGACGAGTGTGGTCGAGTCATGAGGAGGTGAGGAGAGTATGAAGACCGAGGTAGAGAAGCTAGACGCCAATATGGCAGCTATATATGCTACTTGGTACTTCAGATTCAGACCTGAGTTCAAGTAGATATATACATTCACCCATAAAAACATCCTTTATTTTTTACACCGATATTCAATAATGTAGAGGTGATGTTTTCATGGGGGGACAGAAGAAGCCTACGATAAGTAAACTAAAAAAGATGCTAGAAGGGAAGCGAAAAAAGTCTGATAAAGAAGAAACTAGAAAAGTTGAGTATGGAGTCTTAATAGATCCTCAGAAGAGGGAGGAGTTGCTAAATTACATAAATGGCTTAAGATACGTAACTCCAAACATGGTATCTAGAAAAGGCGAGATAAAGATAAGCGTAGCTAAAAAGTTCCTGAGAGAACTTGAGAGAGAAGGCGTTGTAAAACTAGATATTAAGAATAGAGAGCTTGAGATATACATCCCACTTAGATCTTGATAATCTTTGCTTTAGAGACACCATTCACCCTATTCAAAACATCTATACCATCCATCACCCTTCCAACCCTGCTATAGTTCATCTCCATAGACTTTATATCCCTTAAAACTATCACCAGAGAATCCTCGATAGGACTATACAACACATCACCCTCTCTATAAACATTAGGTAGCCCCCTAAGCCCCTTCTCAACGTTGATCTTAACTATTAGTAAATCCTCTCTCCTAAAGACGTAAGTCCTATACTCCGCCCAATTCTCCATCTCACGAAGTATGAAGAATCCCATATCCTGGTCAATGAATAATGTGGACTCACCCACTCCATCAATCACTAATTTAAATCGCTTTCCACCAATATCCATGTTTACACCGGTTTACTCAAAAACATTTTTAAAAAAGCTGGATATAAATTATTCCGATGCGCGTAATGACAGGAAAGAAGAAAACTAGATATAAAGATCTGATTAAGATAGGGCCTCCAAAACTGACAGCGTATGAAAGAGCAAGGATAATAGGTATAAGAGCTGTACAGATAGATTATGGCGCCGAACCATTTATACCAGCAGAGGAGGGGTTGAGCAGCATCGAGATAGCTGAGAGGGAGTTGGATACTGGTGTACTCCCATTATCCATTAGAAGAAAGCTGATATACAAGAATGAGGATGAGTTTGAACCCATACCTATAAAGTGGCTGATAATAGCTGAACAAGAGAATAAGGAGGTAGAACTATAAGATATGCCTGAAACATTTATATATCAACCTCTCCTAATCTAAATACTTAATCAACCGGTGATTGCTATGAGCGCCGAAGGAGAGAACGTAATCTTTATCGGTAAGAAGTCTGTGATGAACTACGTCCTAGCAGTGCTTCTCCAGTTCGACGTAGGTAACAAGGTTGTTGTACTGAAGGCCAGGGGGAAGGCTATATCGAAGGCTGTCGACGTTGCCCAGATAGTGAAGAGGAGGCTTCTCGGCGGAAAGGTAGAGGTTACAAGCTGCAAGATAGACACAGAGGAGGTTGGAGAGCCACCAAGGAAAGTCTCCACGATAGAGATAGTGCTGGAGCAGACCGCTTAGAGAACACCCCTCCAATTTTATAACTCCCTTATCCTTTATCCACCTCAAAACAATTTTTATAAGTCATCTTCTAAAACCATCATCAAATACAAAAACCGAATTTAAGCATCCTCTAGGTATTTAAACTCTCATGAGGAAGAGGGTTTTAATCCTAGGAGCTGGTGGAAGAGACTTCCACAACTTCAATGTGGTATTTAGAGATAACCCAGAGTATGAGGTGGTCGGATTCACAGCGACACAAATACCATATATTGAGGACAGGGTATATCCTCCTGAGCTGGCTGGGAAAATGTACCCCAATGGAATACCGATATATCCAGAGGAGGAGATGGAGAAGATAATAAAGAGTCATAAAGTAGATATAGTGGTATTCTCATACAGCGACGTATCACACAAATACGTCATGAATAGAGCTGCGATAGCCAACGCAGCCGGAGCCGACTTTATACTGCTAGGACCCAATCAAACCATGCTCAACTCCAAGAAACCTGTGATATCTGTAACTGCAATAAGGACAGGAGCTGGTAAGAGCCCTATATCCAGGTACATCTCTAAGATTCTGAAGGATGAGGGTTATGAAGTGGGGATAATCCGACATCCTATGGCATACGGCGATTTATCTATAAGAAGAGTTATGAGATTTGAGTCGATAAGTGACCTTGATAAATATGACTTGACAATAGAGGAGAAGGAGGATATAGAGCCCCACCTAACACGGGGATTTAAAGTATATATAGGAGTCGATTACCAAGAGGTGCTTAAGTATGCTGAGGAAGAGAGTGACATCATCCTATGGGACGGAGGGAATAACGACTATCCATTCATAAAGCCCCATATCTCCATAGTAGCGGTAGACCCGTTCAGATGGAGACATATAGACTCATACTACCCAGGCGAGGTAAACGTGAGGATGGCGGATATAGCTGTGATCACAAAGGTTAATACAGCGGATAAAGAAATGGTTGAGGCTGCTATAAACAAGGTTAGAGACCTTAACCCAAGTGTATCCATAGTGGAGGCAGAGATCAAGTATAAGATGGAGGAGGAGATAGATATACGTGGGAAGAAGGTAGTGGTAGTTGAGGATGGACCTACAACCACACACGGTGACATGGGATTCGGGGCGGCATACCTGGTAGCCATGGATAAAGGCGCTGAGATAATAGACCCCAGGCCATATGCGATAGGCAGCTATAGAGATGTTTACAGAAAGTATAGGCACCTAGAGAAGGTTATACCGGCACTAGGTTACAGTCCAAAGCAGATGAGAGAACTACAAGAATTCTTAAATAAAATTGATGGCGCCGAACTAATACTATCCGCTACACCCACAAGGATATCAAGATACCTAAACATAAACAAGAGGATAATTCAGATAAACTATGACCTTGATGACGTTGGAGGAAGACTTAAGAACGAGATTCTAACTAGATTGGACAGTATCAATACCCTGATAAGCCGATGACTCCCACAATAACTATTTATTATGTATCTTACCTCAGATAAATATGGGTGTTCGGCTTGGATGAATTCAAAGAATTGGAGGAACTTAGAAAATATCTGGAAAGAAAGGTTAATGAGTTGGAGGATGAGCTAAGTAGATTACGGAGGTATTTAGATACCCTTGAGAATCTGATATCAGAGAAGACATTCTCCACAGCTAAAGAGATCAGTAGACAAGGTGGGGAAACCAGGGAGAAGGTTGTTAAAGAACAGTCTACACCCATCCAGACTAAGAAGCCATATAGAAAAGAGGTAATATACACCTATAGAGGACGCCCGATAGCGTGGGCAGAGCATTATGAGAAGGGGATAGTGATTCTCATCGATAAAGAGTTCGGCCTCAACAGAGACCACAGCCTCATAACCAGGTTCCTAGAAAATAGGTTAAGGGGGGAGATGCTTAAGGATATGGAGGAGATTGAGAAGGGGTTGAGAAAGCCTGAGGACAGATTCACCTTTAACATCATAGATGAGGATGGCGTTATAACGAGGATAGAGATTAGAGATAATGGAGAGATGCATAGGAGGAGGGACTCCATTGGAAAAGTCAGGTGGGTATTAAAAAAGTATGAGGAGGAGAAGATTAGAGGAGAGGCCTAAACTTGACTCCGTAAATAATCTTCCCATCCTCTCCATAGATAAACAGCTTCCTAAGAGTAGCCTCCACCTCCATCCCATCACTAGGCTCATCAATATCAGTCAAGATACCGAATACCTTAGTACCGTCATCCAGGCGTATGATAGCTAGATAATATGGCTTGTAACGGTTATATCTATCGGGTAGAGCCTTCACCATAGTGAAGTGCTCCACGACACCTCTCCTAGGGAGCTGGTATGGAGATAAAACACCTCCACACTTCACACACTTCTTCCTAGGTGGGTAATAAGCCTCGCCACATGAGTCGCATCTAGAGCCTAGAAGCCTATACCTATTCTCTCTATATCTCCAATCGCTGACTTCAGTCATAGCTCACACCTCCAATACATAAGCATATGAACTGATGTCCAAACCAACCATGGAGTGAACCAAAACCCTATCCACATTACTAACTTGGTTCTCACCCGCCTTACCCAATAACTGGAGAAAGCCTTCAACAACCTGATACATGGTAGTGGCACCCTTAGGATCACCTCTGGCCTTTGCACCCCCAAACGTATTTACTGGCTTATCACCTGATATACTGAAATACCCATCTTTTAGAAGCTCACCTACACCTCCCCTCTCAGCCACTCCAATAGACTCCAGAAGGACTGCCCCCGCTATAGATGACTGGTTATACATCTCTATAACCCCAATATCACTTATCTCCACATTAGCCATGTCTAGAGCCTTCTCAACGGCCCTAGACGATGCACTGAAGAATAATGGTGAGGTCCGGGTAAGCATGTGAGAAGGCTGAGAAGCAGATCCATAACCAGATATCTTGACGTAATCCACACCAATTGATTTTGCCTGGGATTCATCCATGACAAGTATGTAAGCAGCCCCATCACCGGGGGCGGTAACATCGAAGATAGTCAAGGGATCAGCTATATAGGGAGCGTTGAGTATTGTCTCTATAGAAATCTTATTTCTAAACTGGGCGTGGGAGGCTCTGGACGCATTCTCATGCTCTATAACGGGGAGATATGAAATCATACCCCTATCAACACCATACTCTTTAATATACATCTTCGCTAGAAGAGCATGTAGAGAGATCTCAGTTAAACCACTGTAGTCTACTAGGAAAGAGTTTTCCACTAGAGACATCCCCCTCTGTATCCTATGAGGCATCTCATCACTCATCTTCTCCACACCCCCAATCAGGACAGCCTTGTAAACACCTGATTTAATACCTAGGATAGCGTTAAACAGGGCTTGGGCAGATGATGCTCCCCCCGCCTCGAAGTTAGACACTGTAACATCGTACTCGCATATCAAGTCAGCTATATGACTGGCTAATGACATCTGAAGCTCATAGAAACCTGATAATGCAGTACCTACATATATGGCATCCAGCTCCAGAGATGGCAGATCATTCAACAGCATCTCCAAAGCCATATGTGAGAGACCCTCGAGACCCTCACCCCAATGCTCCGAGACCTTAGTATATCCTATAGATGCTACTACAGGCACTCCCATCTAAACATCACCTCTTCAAGATATCCCTATATATCGAATATGTCGAGTAATCTCCAGGCACCATCCTATCTATCATCTTAGATACAGGAGGACTCATCCTCCTCTCATCAATCAAATCAGTCACCTCAAACACTATAGAGTCACTACCTGCCCCAGACCCGAATGAAGCCAATAATATTTTATCACCAGGCTCTGCAACATCAAAGGTGGCTGCTAAACCAAGCAGGCTAGAACCACTATATGTATTTCCTACTAGAGCCACTACCAACCCTGGTTTTATCTGATCCATTGTAAACCCCAGCTTCCTAGCAACCCTAGTGGGAAACTTGTAGTTAGGCATATGAAACACAGCATATCTAAAATCCTTGGGTTCATACCCATACTCCTCAAAAAGCCCATTAACAGAGGAGATTATATGATGAAAATATGCTGGTTCACCAGTAAACCTATATAGGTGCCTTGGATAGTCCTCACCAGACCTCCTCCAGAAATCAGCCGTATCCGAAACATAGGTGTAGGAAGCCTCCAGCTTGGCTATAACACCCTCTGATACCCTAGATATAATATATGCCGCACCACCCGCGGCAGCTGTATACTCCAACTCATCCCCAGGTTTACCTTGTGCAGTATCAGCCCCGATAGCGATTCCATAATCAATCATACCTGATGATACAAGTCCAAACACTGTTTGCATAGCCTCAGACCCAGCCTTACAGGCAAACTCATAATCAGCAGATAATATAGTTCTAGGTAACCCAAGCGCCTCAGCAACCACAGTCCCACTCGGCTTAACCGCATAAGGCTTGGACTCACTCCCTATAAAGATGGCTCCGATGCGGCTAACATCTACCTTGGATGATTTGATGGCTATGGAAGCCGCCTCATACGAAATGGTGATAGTGTCCTCATCATAATTGGGGAAACTCTTCCTCTTGATCGGCGTAGAGTCTCTACCCCAGAGTCCCGCAATCTCACTATTCTCCAGAAAGTATCTTGGTATATATGCACCATAGCCGTATATACCTACATCGGTCGAGGGCCTCATAAATTATTCACCGTCAGTTAAATAACCAATTGTATTCCATCTAGGGTTTAATAGATGATGTCTATATACATCGCTATTCAACTCGGTAATAACCTTATCCACTAGGGGATCCATCGATTAGTTTTTCATAGCCAGATTATGATGCGTGAAGGTTTTATAGTAGATAAGACTAGGCGTTTCCTCTACACTATTTGATTAAATAACTACACATTTAGACATGATTATCTCTAGAGAATATTCCTAAGTATATTCAGAGGCGGAAACTTGTATACTCCCTCACCAACAATAATAGCATATGGTATAAACTTTCCAATATCCAACTTCTTGAGGATAGGGGACATAGGTTCAACCAACTCATAGTCGTTGTAATTCGTCCCACTAGATATTTCGGAGACAGGCGGAAGCACTAATACATTGATTCCCTCGAACTCACCCCATAAGAAACACTTATATTTATACTTTCCACCAGCTTCGTCCCTTATTACTATACTTGGATGTTCATGACCTATTATGACTGTCTCACCCAACTCATCCAAATCAATGTCTTCATGACCATGTATAATGGTATAATTGTTTAGATCAAGCCTCTCGAAAAACTTAAAGCCAAATTTATCTAGGACTACTCCAAGATAATTATCATGATTCCCCCTAACTACATACACCTCCAAACCATATTTATCCTTAAGCAAGCCGAAAAACTCTTTCAACTCTCTCCACTCAGCAGATTTAAGCAATCCAAACGAGTGCTTAACATCACCATTTATCACTAGAACATCAGGATCATAATCCTCTACCGCTCTAAACACTATTTCAGACGTAGCCCTACTAACACCTCGTGGAAGGAAAATACCTTCATCCTCTAAATAACCCTCTATACCCAGGTGTAAATCAGACACTATAAGAGCATTTGCACTGCCTATATACGCAGCGGGCCAGGGATCAGCAATATATAGGTCATTATAAAGTTTAGTCTTCATCCCTACCCACCCTAATCAAAACGTTATTAAAGAATCTTTGAAGAATCTTGACACGATCCTCCATCAAAACAACATCCTCCATAGCCCTCAATATTAACCCATGTGCAAACGGGGATGGCATGTCATATTGATCAGCAATTATAAATCGTCTAACACCTATCTCAATATCCTTCAAAACCTTTTCAGCATTGATGACATCCATCTTGTCCTCAATAACCTCTCTAACAGCCTCCCTCAGTAGGGGGAAGTTCTCCATACCTTTTATAAAGTCAAATATGGCCTCACTATTTAACTGCTGTCTTGTTAATCTCGTCTTTCTACCCTTATAATACCTTAGAATCATCAAACCCCTATTGGCAACATGCCTAAATATCCTCCTAACGTACTGACTATTTAAGACTGCTTTAGACACTATATCTCTAACATTATCGCTAGAGACACCCTTAATGATATCCCATATCTCCCTCCCCTCCTCAGACAATCTATATGGATAGGCAATCCCAAAAGCGTGGTCATCAATCAATACTTTTATAGAAGTATCCAAAACCTCCCTAGCGGTATATGCATATGCCCTAGCCAGGACACTGTTTACCCTCCTCCCAAAGACACCGTGAAATATAATATATAACAACCCATCCTCCTCATTCACATATCTCTCCACAATGATGTTATTTGGAGAGTGAAATACATCCACACCAATCCTCTTCAGGAACTTGGCTTGTAGATCAATATATTTAACCATATTTTCGGCTGAGTATTTATCAGCCCTCATATATCTAACTATAAACTCCCTAGCATGACCCTCCATACCATTAACAGCCATCTTATATAGTATATACCTGTATTTCGAAATTGCCTCCCCCAGATCGAAAGAGAGTGGAAGCATCTCAGATATCCATGAGGGGACCGTGGGCCTCTTACCATCTGCAGGCTCTACATACACTTTATCCCCTTTAGAACCCAGATACCTATACGTCCTACCTGAGAGAACGAATATGTCCCCAACGTCTAAATGCTCGACAAACTCCTCCTCTAACAACCCAATCCTACTTCTTCCCGAATACACCACCATATGCATATTTTCAGGTATCGTTCCTATATTCATAGAGTAAATCGCCCTAAGATACCTCCCCCTCCTACCAAACTCCATAGACTCTTCATCAAACCATATTTTACCATATACCCTATAGTCTTCCAGGCCAAACCTTCCACTCAAATACCTTAGGACACTAATAAACTCATCTAGAGAGAGAGTCCTATATGGATAGGCCCTTTTAACAACCCGATAAGCCTCCTCCACCTTCCACCTCCTCTCAAGAGCCATACCAACAATGTGTTGAGCAAGCACATCCAAAGGCTTCTTAGGGATATATACTCTATCCAACCTACCCATATAAGCCTCAGAGATTAAGACACCATCCTCAATGAGATCGTCAAGCTCTAGACATACAAAGTAACCCTTCGACACCTTATCAAGGCTGTGACCACTCCTCCCTATCCTCTGTAACCCTCTACTAATGCTTTTTGGAGAACCGATCTGAACAACAGCATCGATATATCCAATATCAATACCTAACTCCAAACTAGTGCTTGTCACTACACATTTAACCTCCCCCCTCTTCAACCTGTCTTCAATATCGAACCTAACCTCTCTAGATAAACTGCTATGATGAACGCCCAGCTCATCCTCCTTAACAATACCTAGCCTCACCAGATTATACGCTACCCTCTCAGCCCCACTCCTAGTATTTGTAAATACCAACGTTGTTCTATGACTCCTAATGACATCCCCTAAAAACTCATACAACCTCCTATTTCTATACTCTGCATCCGAATTTACCAAGTCCTTAACGGGAGAGACTAGATATAGGGACATATCCTTTACAAACCTAGCATCCACGATCTCACAATCCCTTGGCCTTCCCTCATCATCGTATCCCACTAGGAATTTAGCCACCTCATCTAGAGGATGTATCGTAGCAGACAAACCAATTCTAACAATATCTCCCTCCACAAGCTCCTCCAGCCTCTCCAGAGACAGTGTTAGATGGACACCCCGTTTATTTTCACATAGGCTGTGGACCTCATCAATAATAACCCATTTGACCGTCTTGAGCCTCTCTCTAAATTTAGGAGCTGTAATCATTAGAGCTAGGGACTCCGGGGTAGTAATCAATATATGTGGAGGATTTCTCAACATTCTGCTCCTCACTGACTGTGGAGTATCGCCGGTTCTATTGCCTATCCTAATATTCGGAGGTTTATCACCCCTATCCCTAATAATATACTCAATCTCCCTAAGTGGATACCTCAAATTACGCTCGATATCATTGTTTAGACTTCTCAGTGGAGATACATAGATGACATACACACCATCTCTCAACTTCCCCTCCTTAGCCAGCTTGTATAACTCACTAATAATATATAGGAATGCAGTCAACGTTTTCCCCGAACCTGTTGGAGACGTTATCAACACGTTCCTCCCCCTTATAATATGGGGTAGGCCCAGTCGTTGAGGAGGAGTTAAATCTTTAAATCTAGAGAACCATTTAGCCACATCTGGATCAAGTATTTTAAGAAGCTCCTCTTTAGTCAATGGCTTCATAACAACCCCCATAAAACATCCATTAAGAGATTGGATGAAGAGGGGTGAGAAAAACTTTTATTTAGGAGGAGGGTTAATCACTGTTCACTAAAACCCTCCATATCCTTAGTATCCCCAATATGCTCGGACTCCGCAACCAGATATGTGAAGCCACCTAAAACCAATATGTTAATGAATGTAGCCAGCGGATCAATAATTAGATCTATCAACCCACGGGTGAGAGCCATCAACAGTCCACTCACAATAGCGAGTATAGCGAGTAGGGCGACATTAGAAAAGTTATTAGTAAGCATCTTTATGCTACGATCTAAGTTCTTACCTATCTCGTTAGGAGGATAAAACACTGAATACACTATTAGTAACAGCGTAATAGGCACTGTAATGACTAGTATACTTATAACTAATCCCAATATACCAACCAACAGATAGCTACCGATGTTAGACATCACCTCGTTCTTAGCAGACTCAAAGTTTAATGATCCATCTTTATATATCTGTACGAACATTTTAGCACTGATAAGCATAAAGATGAATATAGCTATACTCACAATCAGAGACAGTAGAAACACTATAGTAATAGAAAATTCATTGGGCCTAGCCAACATCAACAATAGTATGGCATTTACAAAGGACAAACCTACTGGATACAGCCAAATAACGTTATCCTTCATTAGATTATCCATACTCCATTTAAGAGCAGAAGCCGCATCAACCCTCCTATCATTAGAACTCATAAAATAGACACCAGACAGAAATTTATCCATACATCCAATATATATATGTTAAAAATAACCTTATGGTACCCATGCTAGATTGGACACAATAGTCATAGGAGGCTGATCGTAGTGGTGTTAAGAGTAGCAGTTATAGATAGAGACATATGCAACCCAGATAAATGTAATCACGAATGTCAAAGATTTTGCCCACCCGTAAAAATGGGAATAATGGCTGTAGAATTCATAGATGGAGAACCGATAATAAACGAACCCTTATGTATCGGATGCGGAATATGTGTCAATAAATGTCCCTTTAATGCTATAACCATCGTTAACCTACCACAGCAGTTGGAGACTGACCTAATCCACCAATACGATATAAATGGCTTTAGACTTTTTAGACTCCCAACTCCAAGCAAGAATCAGGTCTTAGGAATCATAGGGAGAAACGGAACAGGAAAGTCTACCGCGATAAAGATTCTATCTGGTAGATTAATACCTAATCTAGGTGAATATAGTGCATCATCCGATCAGGATAAGGTATTAGAATTCCTTTCTGGGACACAGCTATACTATTACTTTAGAGACCTATATAACCAAAAGATACGGGTATCCTATAAGCCACAGGAAGTATACCTCCTTAGAAAGGCTGTGAAGGGAGTAGTGAAAGATGTGCTTAGGAAGGCAGACGAACTTGGAGAGATGGATTATATAGTCGACGCGTTAAACCTCAAGAACTCATTGGATAAGGATATAAAACACCTATCTGGTGGGGAGGCACAACGGCTTGTGATAGCTGCTGCTTTACTGAAGGATGCCGACGTATACCTACTGGATGAGCCAAGCAGCTATAACGATATATTCGAGAGGATGCAGATAGCAAGGCTTATAACAAGCTACGCAAGAAGAGGGAAATACGTCATACTTGTTGACCACGACCTCGCATTTCTAGACTATGTAAGTGATCAAATATCAGTGGTCTATGGAGATCCAGGAGTATATGGGATATTCACCAGGAACGAGAGCGTACGTACAGGCATAAACATATTCCTAGATGGATACATACCAGGGGATAACATAAGATTTAGGGATAAGAGAATTGTATTTGAGAAGCCACTCCCAAGCCATAAAGTTGATGAGACGCCAATACTAAAGTATACAACGCTAAAGAAGAATCTGAACGGATTCACTCTAACAGTTGATGAGGGCGAGATATACAATGGTGAAGTACTCGGCATAGTAGGGCAGAACGCGATAGGTAAGACAACATTCTTCAAAATGTTAGTTGGAGAGATAGACCCTGATGAAGGAGAGATAATAGTCGGACCAGGTAAGATAGCCTATAAGCCACAATACATAACTCCGGATTATGATGGAACAGTCCAGGAATTCTTAATCGAAAAAGTTGGATCAAAAGCATTATCGGGTCAAGCTATGGACGGATTATTGAAACCTTTGAACCTACATAAACTGATGGATAGGAGAGTATCTGACCTGTCAGGTGGAGAGTTGCAGAAACTATACGTCACAGCCACACTACTTATGGATGCTGATCTCTACCTACTCGATGAACCAGCTGCATTCATTGACGTTGAGGATAGACTGGTCCTAGCCTCAGCCATAAACAGGTTTATAAAGCTAAATGGAAAGCCGGCTGCAGTAATAGATCACGATCTCATCATGATAGACGCAGTCTCAGACAGGATAATAGTATTTGCGGGAGAACCAGGTGTATCGGGAAAGGCTACTACACCACTCCATAAACTCGACGCTATGAACACCTTCCTCAGAGAAGTGGGAATAACGCTTAGGAGGGATAGACACAGTGGAAGACCCAGGATAAACAAGCCAGATAGCCGCTTAGATAGGCTCCAAAAAGAGGTGGGAGAATATTACTTTTTAGAGACTAAGTAGGCATCTATCGTGGTGGTATATATGAAGGACCGCCTCTTCTACATTGCAAAGGAGGAGGAGATAAAGAAGGGGAAGACTACCGACATATATTTCATAAGGACTGTGGATATACTGAGAAAGGAGGGGTTTGATGACATAAAGGTATGGGCCGAGATAACGACAAGTGGGCTCCCATACAACTTTACATGGGGTGTCTTAGCAGGAACAAGAGAGGTTATAAACCTGTTTAAAAACGTGGATGCAACACTGTACTTAATGAGAGAAGGAACCATCTTCAAACCATACGACGACTATGGAGTAAGAGTACCCATAGGATATATCGTGGGAAAATACACATCATTCGCAATATATGAGACGCCTTTATTGGGTTTATTAAGCCAAGCCACGGGAGTAGCTACATACGCAGCACACCTCAGATACCACGCCAGAGACAAGATACTGTTAGCATTCGGAGCTAGGAGAATGCATCCGGCAATCAGCCCCATGATAGATTACGCCGCCTATATAGCGGGGTTCGATGGAGTGTCATCTGTGTTAAGCGCTGAGATCCTAGGCATTAAGCCGATGGGGACGATGCCCCACTCACTAATAATACTATTCGGGGATCAGAGGGATGCATGGAGAGCCTTCGATAGACATGTGGATGAAGATGTACCGAGGATAGCTTTGATAGACACCTTCGCAGATGAAAAGATAGAGGCAATACTTGCCACAGAGACACTAGGCAAAAAACTCCATGGAGTGAGGCTAGACACCCCGGGAAGTAGAAGGGGAGACATAGGAGCTATCATAAGAGAAATAAGATGGGAGCTAGATCTAAGGGGGTATAACCATGTAAAAATATTTTTGTCTGGAGGAGTGGATATAGACACTGTGAAAAAATTAAGTAAATATCCTATCGATGGGTATGGTATCGGTGCAAGCCTATCCAACGCCAAGATAGTAGACTTCTCCTTAGATATTGTTGAGGTTGAGGATACACCACTATCGAAGAGAGGTAAGTACAGCGGAGCTAAACAAGTCTATAGATGCATAGATTGCTATAAATATATAGTCAAACCAATCAACGAAGCCTTAGAGAGATGCCCTTCATGTGGAGGTGAGATGGAGAGCCTAATATCTAATGTCTCAGAGGGAGATGAGACATATGATAATGAGGATATAAACGCTCTACGAAAATATGTAAAAACACAGCTGAATAAAATATGGCAATTGGGTTGGGGAGACTAATGGTGTCTGGTACAGTGGAACCCAAAAGACTAACTACACCATACGAGGTAAGGAGGATCATAGAGACGATTGTGAATGACTTGGAGATGTATCTCGAAGAGTATAACTTCAATGGAGCAACATTTATAATAGATAATACATGGGAGGGGGCAATCACCCTCTTCATAGCTTCGCAAATAGTAAATAACTATGAATCCGAAATACTTTTCATACCTCGCCTAAGAGCATCTACACCCCCTATACACCTAGAGAAATGGGCCAGCGATAAAGGCATCATATTCCGAATTGTAAACCTGAAGGAGGTGGTAGGTTTATTAAGAACATACCTTAAATCCCTCATGACACCGGTGAAGAAGGTTAGACTTAGAGACATAAACCACAGCCTAACCACGGTGATAGCTAGATCCTCTGCAGACATAAAGAAACACATGTTGATAGGGAAGTACACCTACACCCAAACAACGTTGGGAGCATATAATGTGGTGGAGTATAAATCAGTAGACTATCTACCTCTGACAGGGATACTCTACAGCGACCTACCTAGAATAGCCTACGTATACCGAATAGAACGTCTATTGACTAGCAGCAAGATCGACAACTTATTAAAGTCCATATTAGATGATAACAAAATACCCAATGTAGAAATGCTTGACAACCTGATACTCACAATAAAATCCTCCTCTGGAATATCATCCAGCGACATAGCCAACAGTCTAGATTTGCCTACAACCACCGTTGAGAGAATAAGAGATATGCTATTCATTGGCGAGAGCTTCAAATCCATGACCCCATTATCACCTTAGAATAGGGAGGCCAATCCAACCGTCAAGTGAGGGTGAGGACATTATCAACATATTATCACGATAATACTCGGCCACAAGATGGGAGGAGGGAGGTGGGAATCTCGAGACACCCACGTTTATATAAAGCCGATTACCTGTAGGGTTAGGAAAGTATCTAAACCTTTTAAACTGAATAGTAAATTTAGATCCCCTATAAGACCCCGTCAGATCAATTAAGAAATCTTCATTCTCATAGATGAGCCCCTCCCTCCTAATCCTAGACCCATCTACATGGATAATCTCACCCTTCAAAAACTCATTTTCATATATTAGTAGTGGGATAATTATATCACCCTCCAAGTCCCTAACAATTGATAGATATTTCTCCACGACCTCTCCACCCGCCTCACCCACCTCCATATCCATATCCCAAGGAACCAGCCACCAATCACCACCTAATCCCAGTGGATCAACAGGTAGTAGACACGTACCTCTATACTCTAAATCCAATATACCCACCCTAATCGGGGACGTCAAAGTATTCAGGTAATGTATTACTCCAACACTCCATATGTATCCATCAACTAACTTATATGCTGGCCTATAGGCGGAGGGAGAGTAAAGCGAGTAGCTCTTGACAATGTCAATAATATCCGAGTATCCAGAAACCCTGTAGTTCACAGGTGTACCGTCAACTAAGGACAACGTTATGCTGTCTCTAAATGGCAGGCTCCCGTAACTCGATACAATTGATAAAAGTCCAAAGGCCACAGGCCTATATCCCCATAGGTTTCTTAACACTATCTTCTCAGATGAAGATACCTTATCTATAACATTATTAGGTGGGAGAAAATCCAGCCACTCAACCAAACCAACCCTGTTAAAAGGTAGTTCAAACAATATATCATATATCCATAGACCATGATAGTTAGTGTATGTGTATGCCTTACCCCTAGACTCAACTAATAACCTGGGTAGATATATAGCCCTATCCCACCAATAGGATGCTCTCGACGAGCCCGAGCCAGTAGAGGCTGAATAGCCTCGGCTGATAACCACCACCTCCCAACAAAACAATTCCAATATCTTGAGAGACGCCCCATTTCACCAGGTTAATAATATATTGTAGATGAGAAGATAGACTATACTCTAAGTTTGACAATGGATCACCAATCAGCCCATCTAGTCCAGCCTGTATAATTATGTAGTCTGGCGACACTTCTCTAGCAAAGGATAAACATTTATCTAAAGTGTTATGGAGCTCCCCGGAGCCAGAGCCAGGAGGTAAACAAATATTTACCTTCGTCCCTTCTCCATCTCCACTCCCCCTCTCCCACTCGAATCCTGTCCCCGGAAATAAGGTGTTCGGATCCTGATGAACATCGAATATATATATCCTAGGATCTGACTCATATGGATAGTATACTCCATCGCCATGATGAGCATCAATATCTATGTAGAGAATTCTATCCACCCTATCCAAGACACTATTGATAGATACGCCTATATCATTGAATACACAGAAGCCCGAGGCCCTATCAGGATACGAATGGTGCCATCCACCAGCCAGATTCACCGCCACACCCCCATTTAAAGTGGAATACACAGCGTCCAAAGTAGCATAGACACTCTCCCTACTAACCTCATAGACACCACTGTACGCAGGAGTGTCACCATAGTCTAAATACCCAACGCCTGATTCAGACTTCTTCCTCACAAATTCAACGTACCTCTCGGTATGAAAATACATTAGTGTCTCATCACCATAAACCTTAGGTTCCCTAATAACAATGTCACTGTCGTTCTCAGCCAAAAAAGATATATTATCACTGAACAACCTGTATCTCTCAGCCTTCAACGGGTGTGGCGGTGGAAAACCATACCTAAACAGTTTCTCAGATACATAGACGTATATCCTCATCCCCGCCTCTTGGCGAGAACTAGATGGATAACGTCTCTATCATGAAGCACATAGTCTTTAGGTAGCCTTATCCCAGTTCTCACATCAACTCCATAAAGCAAATATTTTGGAAACTCACTGTGTATAACACTAGCAAGATCTACTAGTGTAGCATCCCTAGGAAGCAGGAAGACATCAGGAAGAACCCTACCCCTCCTATCACTCAGCCTCTCAATATCCTCCACCGGATAAACAAACTTATACCCCATAACCTTGAAGACCAAAGTGTTTATGGCGAACTGTACACCCGTCCTCATAATCTTCGAGAATACAAATCTCTCCATATACTCGAGAGCCCTTTTCTGTTTCTCATTAAGAAGCTCTGGCTTAACAACCCGGAACTCCTCAGCACCGGGTACATACTCAACCAGACCCTTCTGCTGAGCCCTCCTAAGAGCCAACTCAGAATCCGCTGAAGCAGGTATAACGACTATATCCTTCAAGTTGTTACTCAACCTCAAGTAATTCTCCTCAGCACCTTCTAGATCGATCTTATTAGCCACGACAACAGTAGGCTTAGAAATGTCCCTTATGGTATAGGAGAAGCTCCTCGACTCATCAATAGTCCAATCTGCAAAAGGCTTGTCATATAGGCCTGTAATGGCTAGAGCCCTCTCAATATGATCCCTGTTGACCTTGATACCACTTAACACGGCATACATAGCCTCAACAATCCCAAGAGTTTTTTCATACTTCTCAATAGTAGTCCTATTACCCTCAATAATCTTATGATACCAGAGCACCAACTCCTCCTCAATATCGAAATAATCACTCAATGGATCACCGTACCCAGGCTCAACTATATTACCCTCAGCATCAATACTTCCAGAGGCGTCCACGATATGTAGAAGAGCGTCAGACTGGGCTGCTACGGTGAGGAACTGGTTACCCAGTCCCATACCCATATGTGCACCCTTAATCAACCCAGGGAGATCTATCAAAGTAACAGGATGAAACCTGAATCCATTTATACAGATACTATTTCTAGGCTCATCAGTCACATGAAACTCCCTACATACACATGGAGACGATACGTGGGCAATACCTATGTTAGGCTCCTTAGTAGTGAATGGATATGGCTGTATTTCAGCATCCAATAGAGTAGCAGCGTTAAAGAAGGTTGTCTTACCAGTATTTGTCTTACCGATAATACCTATTTTTATAGTGGTCAACCACTACACCCCCTAAACCGAATAAATTTGAATATTTGAAAACATATTTTAACTTGAGAAGGAAGAGATGAGTGTGGAGATTAGGAAGGTGGGAAATGGGGTATTCATCAGGTATAATGGAGAGAGATATGGACTCGACAAAGTCCCCAGTAAAGTAGGCGTCAACTACAATTTAATAAGTCATGCACACATCGACCACCTTCCATATAAACCTAGCGGTAAAGTATTGGCAAGTGAATACACAATAAAACTGGCAAGTATAAGAGGCTACAGATACGACAATATAGTTGAAGAGGTTAAAGATGTGGAGGCATATGATACAGGACATATCCTAGGTTCCACAGCATTCCTAATAGGGGGGAAGATACTATATACAGGTGATATAAACAACCTCGACAGGGCATTCCTAAAGGGATTTAGACCTCCACAGGCGGAGATCCTAATAATTGAATCCACATATGGTTCACCAAGCTATGTCTTCGGAGACTTCAACCAGCAAGTATCAAGACTTTTAAGATTCGTATCTGTCAATATGGTTAGAGGAACTAATATAGTATTGAGAACACACCCACTTGGGAAGCCACAGCTAATAACACATCTATTGAGACGGGTTAATAACCTCTACGTCACCGAACGGATATTTAAGTATAATAAGGTATACACAGAGGCTTTCAGAAACTACAGGTCAAAAGTGAAGATATGGAGAGGAGTACCCGACGAGGAGCCCTTTATCCTAATAGCCTCTACAAGAGAGGATATAGAGAGGCAATATGGAGAGTTCGATGCCATAGAGACTAGGATATCCGGCTTCATGATAAACAGTAGGAGTGGGGTAGCCATGAGCGACCATAGTGATTTTCAAGGCCTACTAAATATAGTTGATAAGGTTGACCCTATCAAGATATTCACAATCTTCGGATATTCCAAGAGATTCGCCGAGGAACTTAAGAAATATGGATATGATGCAGAGGCATTAGGTGATGGATATGAAGATTAGGAGGTATGTAAAGGTATATGGAAGAGTGCAGGGAGTATTCTTCAGAGCCAATACTAAAACGGTGGCAGATAAGCACGGTGTCAAGGGTTACGTAAAAAACCTACCCGACGGAACTGTTGAGGCTGTGTTGGAGGGAGAGGAAGAAGCCGTAAAGAAAGTCATTGAGTGGATGCATACAGGCCCTCCCCTCGCTAAAGTTAAGAAGCTGGAGGTCAGGGAAGAGGAGTACAAGGGAGAATATAGAGACTTTAGAATAGAGTATTAGGATCCACCTCAACAACCCTATCATTGATTATCTTCCTAACATTCACAAAATCCCCAAGTCCTAAGAAAGACGTGGTTAGAGATACTGCATCAATAGCTGATCCAACTGCATTATAAGTATCGAGATACCTAGATATAAAACTCATGAGGAAATAATCTCCAGCCCCCGTCGGATTTCTAGAGATTCCAACGGCAGGAACCATGATATATCTATCCTCAAATCTAAGTATGCATCCCTTGTGCCCCAGGGTAATCAATAAAATATCAGATTTTATCCTATCGATATCAACGTATCTAACCTCCTCAATAGACGCCTTAACAACTACATATTCACCATCAATTATCCTTTGATCTATAGGTCCATATACAACTTCCTCACCATCAACCCTTCTAACAAAACCTTGGAGGTCGATGGATAAAGAGTATGTCCTGGATAACTGTAGAACGAGCTCTACTGGAACTTCATCCAACACCGGCGAAACAATTATGTGTCTAGGCTCGATGAGAGAGACAAACCTTATCACAGGCTTGACAGATAACCTATATCCTCCCCCATAAACCTTCTGACGCCTATATTCACCCCTATAATCATTTAGGAAACGTATATTCAACCTATCCCTAAAGAACTCTATGAACCCTGTATAGACACTTCCCACGAGATCAGTTTTGAAACCCCTACCTACAGGAGAGACAACCGCCACATCCTCCTCAAGATCTAGTCCAGCAATAGTGTGGTAGTGTGGCGGCCCACCCACACCCTCAAATACTTCTCCATCACTAGATACTACAGTGTCTAGAGTGTATCCACCTATGGATAGTATCATCTCCCTACTTCATCAAGGCAAATCTAAGTAGATATAACCCAGTATCCACATCCCTCTCCCTCTCTACCCACCTGTCAAACTCAATAATGATAAACTCTAGTGTAGGCCCCACTATATTACCTTCCAACATATGCCCTGTATAGGTCTTATCCTCCTCCCCCACCGATACATGCAGATGGATATATGGAGAGCCCTCCCTATAAGATATATTACCTATGCCCATCAACTCGAAGAGACCCTCTTCCTCAACCAATTCATAATCCTTCTTATCTAAGTTGTAATACCCCAGCCTTATCTTACTTAACGCCCCAATAACACCTATTAAACCACTCTTAACCCCCTCTCTCGAGACAAACCCTGTCAACTCCCTAATTACATCAGCCCCGCTATCCAGCCTCCCGAAAAAAACCCTATCAACACCGACACGTGACACGTCCATGAAATATCAATATCTAACCATCCGATGTATTAAACCACTAGCCAATGATCCAATGTCTATATGCATCTCTCTTAACCCTAACTCTATATACGTCTCTAAACAGATAGCCCAAGGCCAGTCCAAATACAAAGCCACCTATATGGGCCCAGTACGCAACGCCTATTGGCTGAGGAGCCAAGAGCGAGAAGGTTCCATTAATTACTTGGACGACGAACCATATCCATATAAAGTGGTAGGCAGGTATCTCGATAATGGTTATGAAGAAATAGAAGACTAGTGTAAGTATTCTGGCATAGGGAAAGAAGAGGATGTAGATGCCTAAAACTCCTGATATCGCACCTGAGGCACCAATCATTACAATAAATGGATCATTAGAAAATATACTCTGTATAAAGGCTGCGAAAACACCTGAGGAGAGATAGAAAACTAGAAATCTAAAATGCCCGAGAGCATCCTCAACATTGTCTCCAAATATCCATAGAAAGACCATATTTCCTAGGAGGTGGTGGAGATCCCCATGTAGAAACATGGAGGTGAATAATGTCTCTAGCCTGACGCCAGTATATAGATATATTGGTTTAAACCCCCATGTCTCAACTATCAAAGGATAGTCATCTCTAAAAAAAGTTAGGAAGAAAATAGCTGTGTTTAAAGCTATTAGACTCTTAGTCACATATGGATAAGAGAAGCTCGGATTCACATCCTTTAACGGAAACATTATCCACTAGTATGTTAGTCAACAGTTATTAAATCCTTCCTCCCCCTCAAGATCAACATACGATTTCCATAATCAAAATGGGATTGATGCAGGAGGTTAAAGGATATTCTCCCATCCTCACCAACAATTAACCTTTTCCCAAACCCTCTCAACTCAATATCTTCTCCAGTAAAGCTTGATAAAATAGTATCCACCGTAAGTGAGTATTTTGTGACAAGTTTATAGAGCCTCCTCGTATAGTCAAACCCCCTCACATAAAGCCTCCAACCCTGCTCTAGTAGGGTGAACAATGTATTAGGGTCAATATAGATAGGAGATAAAAACTCTACAGCCTCATAAAGCCTCAACCCTATATCTAGACGAATACGGATACTTTCGACAGACCCCGGTAGACCCCTATCCATAGCCCTCCTCAAAAGAAACCTAGACAATATCCCGCCTCTAAACTTATCAAGCCTATTCCTGGATGCCACGTATACCTTAGACAATGAGCCATTTCTTATGGAGAATAAGACGGGGGAGGATGCCTCGATATCACCACCACTCGATTCAACAAATACCGGGTAATCCAACCAAATACTCCTAGCCACATCTAAGTCAAGAGGCACGATATATGGGGGTTGGTTAAGAGCAATGAATGACCCCCCACTCTCAAAAACATCTCTCAAATCAATTACCATAATATCATCCTCACCTCCTTCCAAAAGACAAGTAAGGCTAGAAGCAGTAGGAGCATCATATATGGATAAATTGATAATAAAACGACCACAAGGTATATGGCTATATTTATCAGGAGAGCTTTTACAAACCCTACATTGAGTAGAGCCAGCATTATCGACATAAGTAACATAACAGCGGTATACATGTCCGAGATGGATGGAGTTGCTCTAACAGCGATACTAGAGACTATGAAGAACGGAATAACCACATTAAACATCCTCCTTATCAGACTTATCATATTCTTTAAACCCCTCATCCGATAGGTGTAGAGAAAGTCTCCAACCAGCCTCTGGAAGATGTGGAGAACGATACCCAATTAACTCCCTAATATTTGGAGACTTCATCCTAAGATAGAGGGAATATTTGAACCCATATCCCACTGGAGAACCTCCATAGAATGAAGTGAAGTTATTAGCTGGAGATCTAGACTCATGATTAGAGACGAGTACGACCAGACCATACTCATCAGCTATAGTTGCGAGAGTATGGAGAACAATGTTTAGGATGGCGGCTCTAGCAGGGTAGTCCTGTAAACTAAATACGTAATTCTTTAGCAAGCCTCCTAAACTATCGACAAACAGAAATTTTACTTTATACTTAGACATGAATAGGGATAGAGGGGATGTTGATGGATCCGATATTCTAGATGCAGAGACGGACAATTTACTTCCAGCTTTTAGAGCCGCTTCATAACCTATCAAAGATGCGAAATCCTCTATACCCGAACAGTTATATACATAGATAGACCTACCACCTCTATCTTCGGACTTCAGCTCTATCTTAGGAAGGAGGTAATCCAAAACCTTCTTTAAATACACCGGATCAACGTCAATCCCTAGATCCTCAAAAACATCGAGAAGGATGGTTCTAACCTCTGTTAGATACTTTCTTTTACCCCCCTTAATAGAATATCTAGCCTTGACAACAGTCTTTAAATCTACTTTACTCGAGAACCTTCTTGAAAACCTATCTACCCATATATATCCAAAGTTATCCATAAAACTATGCTCTGAATCAATAACCAGGGCATTTCCTACACCTGAAGACACCCATTCATAGAGTATCTGAAGAGCTAGTAAACTCTTCCCCGACTGATAGCGGCCGTAAATATGGGTTAAAGTGCCTTCACCAACACCACCCATAAAGAACTCGTTTAACTTAGGGATACTTCTAATCAAGTATTTTCCACGAGCCCTACTCATCATCCCCCTCCTCCCTCAGGAATTTATATGCTTCCACAGTAGGCCTATAGAATACGCCTCCTCTCGACGCCGACCTCTTCAGAATCCCTTTCCTCCACAGATAATTAACCATCCTTATTACCTCATCAACCCTCCATCGAGGAGAATGGACAATGAACCCGCCCTCACTCAACATCCCGTATTCAAGGACTATTCTAACCAAGTGGTTAGCAAGATCTCTGTTAATCTCAATCAAGTCCTCCGAAACTTGTTCCCCAGGTTCACCAGACAAGTCATCAACATGATCAACAGGTTTTGGGATAATGCCCATATATACATCTTTATCATATAAGACGTACTCATCCACTACCTCCTCTATCGATCTAAACCTACTTAACAATGCCTTATCTACCCAGCCTTGCTTACAAATAACGTGATCCACGTATGGAAGAATATTGGGATATACCTTATGGACATGGATAATAACACCCGGTCTAAGAACACTCCATAGAAGGGGCTGTGGTGCATACCCCAGGTAATCCGCATCTAGTAGAACATGGATGGAGGATTGAGACATAGATAATGAAGTGATTACAGATGAGACCAATGCAGCTAACCAACCCACTTGACTATAATCCAAGACAAAGTCTCCCGGTAGAAAATCAACTTTATACTCATGTGCATCCCATGCCTCCGGATTTGAGCCTCCAAACAGCAGGTCCAAGAGATGGTATAATTCTACATACGCCTCCTTCTCAACACCACTAGACTCAGACATCATCCTATAAACCGTGTCTATCAGATTATTGATAGTTGGGCTATCGCTTCTCGATAAATCCCTGATTACCTGACCCAAAACCATCTTCCACCTATATAGCCTGAGATCGATTAGTTTAGATACAGAGTCAAGGGCATATGAGAAATGATATGGGTATCTTAGCAGATCAACCCTTAAATCTATACCGTAGAAGATCTTCCTACCTACCCTATACCAGCCTCTCACATCATGAAGTATCACTTGTATCCCGTCATCAACAACAAGTTCTTCAATAAGTGATGAGGTATAGTCTCCAATATACACGGTTATAGACTTCCTAAACGAGTCGTTATCAAACTCTCTAGACCCATCTCCGTACCTAAGCTTCAAGAAAGACACCGCTAAATAGGGGGGTTTTGGCTTTATAAGGACCCTTTTAATTTGAATTTGCAAAGACTTTTGCAAATAACCTTTTCAGTCAGACACCCAACTATCATCATCGCCTGAGGCTCAAACCTTTCGAGCGTCATCATCCCAAGCCAATATATTTATCCAATTATGCAAACAATCAATATGATTTTGACGATGATGAAAAAACCCATATATGTAGTAACCAAATCGATAGGTAGGAAATGGATATTCCAGAGCCTAGGTATAAAGGTAAATTTCTACTCCATTGATGTGCCTGAGAGTAAGTTTGAAGACCCTGTTGAAACTGTTCTCATGAACAGCATATTAAAATGTAGAGAAGCCAGGAGGCATTTGGACGGGGTGATAATAACCTTCGATACAGTTGTAGCTGTTGATAATGAGATACTAGGTAAACCTAAGGATATGGAGGAGGCCATATCAATGCTCAAACTATTGTCAGGGAAGTCACACAATGTGTTTACAGGAATGGCTATATACATTGATGGCGAGATAAAGACTGATTATGGGGAGGCAAGGGTATGGTTCAAAGAACTCTCTGAGGAAGAAATCCGATGGCATGTAGAAAATGAGGAGTACTGGAAATTTGCCGGTGGATATAGGATACAGGGGTTAGCATCACTTTTTATCGAGAAGATAGAAGGAGATTTCTACAGCGTAGTAGGCGTACCTCTAAATAAACTGTATAGGATCCTCATGAAGCACGGCATCAATCTAATTGAGTACATGGAGATGGAGACGTGAAATAGTGTCTATAACAGAAATCCTCCTAAGGGAGGTATTTAACTAATTAGATGCGGTATATTTCCTTTTGAAAATGAAGATCGGTATAGCCTCAGACCATGCGGGATACAAGATGAAAAAATTCATAAAGAAACATTTGGAAAAGATGGGTTATGAGGTTATAGACCTCGGTCCCGAATCAGAGGACAGTGTGGACTACCCCGACTACGGCGCTAAACTAGCTGAGAAAGTGTCCAAAGGAGATATTGAGAAAGGTATCCTGATATGCGGAACTGGGATAGGGATGTCCATAGTAGCCAACAAATTTCCAAACGTTAGGGCAGGGATAGCTTATTCAGACGAAGTTGCTGAGCTTATAGCCAGACATAACAAGGCAAATATAATCTGCCTAGGAGGGAGAACTATGAGCATGGAAGAAGGGTTTAATAGGGTGAAGATATGGTTAGAGGCAGGTTTCGATGGGGGGAGGCATGAGAGGAGGGTGAGCAAGATAGAGGCCCTGGAGAGGAGAATATGCGGAAACTACAGGTAGCCCTTGACTTCATAGATCTTGAGAAGGCTGTGGAGATAGCGTTAGAAGTCTCTGATGTAGTAGATTATATAGAGGCGGGGACACCATTAATAAAATCCAATGGGATAAAATGTGTAGAGAGACTCTCCGACGAGACTGGAAAGCCCATCATAGCCGATATGAAGATAATGGATACCGGAGCCCTAGAGGCGGAGATAGCATTCAACAGTGGGGCTTATGGTGTAACCGTGCTAGCAGCAGCGCATCCAAAGACTATACGGGATGTGGTAGAGACAGCCTCTAAATACAATGGAGTGTCATATGTTGACACGATAGGACTAACAAACCCGTCGGAGATACTAAAGAAACTTGATGCAGCGTCCGTACAGCCCACCTACATATTGATACATAGCGGAATTGATATGCAGGAGACAGGAATAACACCACATAACATACTGAGTAAGAGAAATGGAGAGATAGCTAGATACGGGAAATTAGCTGTTGCAGGCGGGATAAACAGTGAGAACATATGGACATTACTTCCATTTAAGGAGATAGAAGTGTTTATAGTTGGGGGCGGGATAACCAGGTCTAAACACCCTTTGAAGGAGGCAAAACTGTTAAAAACTATATTAGACCAGACTTGATGCTCCTTACCACCTCAAAGCCCTTAATCACTAGATAAAGATAGCTGATTAAAAAGATCAGAGCAAGGCCATAAATAAGCAATTCAATATAAAGAAGCGCACCTAGTGAGGCGAGGAATAATATGAATATCCTGACATCCCTAGACGCCAAAGGTGGAAAACTCCCAACAGAGGCTGGATGAACATTGAAATCTTTCTTAACCACTGCATGGAAGTAAGTCACCAACATATCTCCACTAAGTGAGAGTAGGCCCAGCAGGACAATATAGATGTCTGGTGATACGCTATATAGGTAATATGTAATTGAGATATAGGCAAGTATATTTACTCCTCTATCTAGCATCGTATCAATAAACTCTCCCAATTTACTAGTTAAACCCCTAGCCCTAGCCAACTCCCCATCTACCCCGTCTAATATTGAAGAAAGCTGAAGGATGAAGCCCGCCAAGACTATACCTCCCAACACGTACAGCACTGATGCAGATAAACCCAATAGAAAAGATAGGAGACTGATGTGAGTAGGAGTTATGCCCAACTCCTTTCTAATGATAAAAGATGTTATCAAACCACTAATCTTCCTGTTAATATATCGAGAGACGATGCCATCAGTGGGTTTAGACCACTCCATATCTTACACCCACCCAAATACACGAGATACTCTAATTCTGAAGTCATCGTTAAATACATACTCTATATCCCGCGGTACATCAATATCTCTCCAGGGGAAACCGGAAAAACTCTTCACAAGAACTTCTCCACCACCAGCCACAACCCAATTTATAACTTCAGATATTGTAAATCCCTCAAACTTATCAAATAGGGGCCTAGTTATCGATAGAATCTTATCTCGATCAATATGGAAGACCCCCATATCTATATGAGAGAAGACATCCAGACCCTTCCCAACCTCCAAGACACGTTCTCCCAAAGCCCTTATCTTAGTAGCCTCACCAATATCTATGTATAATGGATCAGGATCCCCCGCAATCACTATATCTCCATCTACGTCTACAAGGCTCCTCAATATTGACGGTGGGTATATATGGTCAGCAACAGAGACCAAAACAGACACATCATCAACTACAGACAGGGAGTAGAGAAGTGTATATCCATTCTCCAATTCTGGGCGGGGATTAACGATAACGTCAACTCCATATTTTTCTATCAAACCAGAGGATACCAGATACCTCCTAGTCAATTCATTAACCACTACATACAGATCATCAACCCCAGATCTACACATAGAGTATAGGACATACTCTATAAGAGGCCTCCCGAAGATATCTACAAAGTATTTAGGAATATCTACATATCCTCTAAGCCTAGACCCATATCCAGAAGCCAACACCATCCCACAGGTCATATGACAATACCTCCTTGTATATAGAACAAAATCCACATCAAAACCTCAAATCCTTAAAAACATGAAGATATACAATCATCTATATTAGAAGTACCTACGTTTAATGCTTGGAGGGGTTCCCCTAGCCTGGCCAACGGGGCGCGGCTTAGGACCGCGTGGCGTAGGCCTTCGTGGGTTCAAATCCCACCCCCTCCACCATCTTCTCCACACAGTATTAACTACGAAAAATTTTTACAACCCACAACTGTATTTAATAGGGTGTGTATTGAAGTGCCGTTATTCATCGTTCTCTCTAAACTTACTGACGAGGGGAGTAAGACTGTAAAGATAAAGCCCGACAGGATTAAGGAGGTGAATCAAGAGCTGGAGGAGATGGGGGTTAAGGTGTTGGAGCAGTATGTAGTACTGGGAGAATATGACTTTGTAAATGTTGTGGAAGCTCCGGATAACGAAACGGTCATGAAGGCTATGCTAGAGCTAAACAGCAGAGGCACTGTAAGGACTCAGACAATGCCTGCCATAAAGGTTGATGACTTTATCGAGAGCCTAAAGAAGTAATCTATAATAAACTATCCTTTTTACCATATACATAATACAACACTGTTGCAATAGTCTTGGCGTCAATGATCTCACCAGTATAAATCATGTTTACAACCTTATCTAAACCCATCTTCAAAACCTTAATCTCCTCCCCCTCCTCAGGCCTCGCACCTATATACTCTAGGTCCCAGGCCAGGAAGCTATACATATACTCGTTACTATAGCCAGGAGATAGATACATGGAGAATAGCCTATCAATCCTCTTAGGCTTGTAACCCGTCTCCTCAACCAACTCCCTCTCAGCAGTCACAACAGGATCTTCACCCTCCTCAACAACACCCGCTGGCAATTCGTAAATCCATTTTCCTACGGCAGGCCTATACTGCCTAATCATGATTATAGAGTCGCCATGCTTTGGGAGGATTACAACCGACTCCCCAAAATCCACGACATCCCTAACTACACTCATTCCAGAAGGAAGCACCACCTCTCCAGAGAGAACCTTGAACCGACGCCCTCGAAATACCTCCCTCATCACAGCTCAATAAAAACATTCAGCAATAATTATACTTTTCGAAATGAAAATTAAAAAATAAAAAATTGTGAAAATACTAAAAAAATAAAAATGTAAAAATAAAAAGATAAAGTTTATAAACATGTAGATATGTGTATGGGTGTGGTGAAGTGGTATGAGCAAAGAAGAGATGTTGACACTAGTTGTTGAAGAAGGAGAGAGGAGAGATGTGGGAAGCGGAAGAGCAAGACTATCGACAAGAGATAGGGAAGCCTTAGGACTTGAAGTGGGTGATTTAATAGAGATATCGGGGACAAAAAGCACGGTAGCTAGGGTCTGGCCATCAAAGACAGATAAGCCGGGATACATATGGATAGATAAATACATTCGAAGGAATGCAGGAGTAAGACTAGGAGATACAGTGAAGATAAGAAAGGTTCCAAACAAGGAGGCAAATAGAATTCGGATAGCTCCCACAACCCCAATAAGATTCGGAAGGGAGTTCGTAAACTACGTCAAAGATAGATTGATAAACCTTCCTGTGATGAGGGGGGATATAGTAGTCGTTCCCGTATTGGGATCTGCTTTGGAGATGGTGGTTACACACGTATTTCCAGGACCATACGGGATAATCACAGACATAACCGAGGTAGACGTTAGGGCAGAGCCTGTGAAAGACGTAGAGAGGAAGATACCGAAGGTTACTTATGAAGATATTGGGGGATTAGACAGGGAGATACAGAAGATAAGGGAATTGGTTGAGATACCTTTGAAACATCCAGAAGTATTTAAACATCTAGGTATAGAGCCTCCAAAAGGAGTATTGCTATACGGCCCCCCAGGCACCGGTAAGACGCTACTAGCCAAAGCAGTCGCGAACGAGAGCGGAGCCCACTTCATAGCCATAAATGGACCCGAGATAATGAGTAAATGGTATGGAGAGTCAGAAGCCAGACTACGAGAAATCTTCAAGGAGGCTGAGGAGAATGCACCCTCGATAATATTCATCGACGAGATCGACGCTATAGCACCCAAGAGAGGTGAGGTTGTCGGTGAGGTTGAGAAGAGGGTGGTGGCCCAGTTACTGAGCCTAATGGATGGGTTGGAGAGCAGAGGCCAGGTAATAGTAATAGCAGCTACTAACAGGCCGGAGGCTGTTGATCCAGCTCTCAGAAGGCCAGGAAGGTTCGATAGAGAGATATACATTGGAGTACCAAATAAGAAGGGGAGGAAGGAGATTCTACAGATACATACGAGGAATATGCCATTGGCTGATGATGTAAACCTGGATAGGTTAGCAGAGGCAACACATGGATACGTAGGTGCTGACCTAGCTGCCTTGGCCAAGGAGGCAGCGATGAACGCCTTGAGAAGATTCCTGCCCGAGATTGAGAAGAGTGAGGGGGAAATACCTACGGAGGTCCTACATAACATAAAGGTTAAGATGGATGACTTCTACGAAGCTATGAAGGAGATAGTGCCTACAGCACTTAGAGAGGTTACTGTAGAAATTCCGGAGGTCCACTGGGATGATGTGGGTGGGCTTGAACAGGTAAAGCAAGAGTTGAAGGAGGCAGTCGAATGGCCATTGAAACATCCCAAGTTATTTGAGAGATTGGGAATCAGGGCTCCAAGAGGAATCCTACTGTTTGGACCACCTGGAACTGGTAAGACTCTATTGGCCAAAGCAGTGGCTACAGAGAGTGAGAGCAATTTCATAGGTGTGAAGGGGCCAGAGATCCTTAGCAAGTGGGTAGGTGAGAGTGAGAAGGCTATCCGAGAGATATTTAGGAAGGCTAGGATGGCTGCACCAACGGTAATATTCTTCGACGAGATAGATTCCATAGCACCCAGGAGAGGGCTACATGCAGGCGACAGTGGTGTAACTGATAGGATTGTAAACCAGCTTCTAAGCGAGATGGATGGTTTGGAGAGAACCAAAGACGTGGTAGTAATAGCAGCCACAAATAGACCCGACATAATAGACCCAGCTCTACTGAGACCAGGTAGATTCGACAGGGTAATATACGTTCCACCACCTGATGAAGAGGCTAGATACAAGATATTGAAGATACATACTAGGAAGATGCCCCTGGCTGACGATGTTGATCTAAGGGAGATAGCTAAGAGAACTGAGTATTATACCGGGGCAGACCTGGAGGCGGTTGTTATAGAGGCGGCCCTATCCGCAGCTAGGGAGAACATAAACATTGATAAAGTATATAAGAGACACTTTGAGAAAGCTCTAGAGAAGGTTAGACCGTCCTTAAGCGGGGAGATAATAAAGAGCTATGAAGAACTGGCCAAGAGAATGAAGGAGAGTTCAGAGCTGCCAAGCCCATCCTTATACCGCTAGGCCATCCAACTCTCCCCATACTTTTTCTGCTCCTCACTCAAACTATCTATCTCTATTCCCCAACCCTCCAGAATATAACTTGCTACCAACCTGTCAATCTCTTTAGGGACTTGGTAGACCTTATTCAATAAGCCCCCTTTATTCTCATATAGATATGCTAGGCTCATCATCTGATTTGAGAAGCTAGCCATCATAACATCGGGAGGATGGCCTTCCGCAGCCACCAGATTGATGAGCCTACCCTCACCAATCAAATACACAGTCTTACCATTAACCAGCACATGCTTCGTCAAGTAAGGCCTTATCTGAACCTTATAGCGTGTATGCCTCTCAATAGCATCCACATCAATCTCAACATTAAAATGACCAGCATTAGCCAGGAAGACGCCATCCTTCATCCTATCAATATGTTCCCATCTAATCACACCCTTCATACCAGTACAAGTCACGAAAATATCACCTACCTCAGAAGCCTTATCCATAGTCATAACCTCAAATCCCGATAAATGCGCCTCCAAAGCCTTAATAGGATCCACCTCAGTAACTATCACTCTGGCACCCATACCCCTAAACCGCTCTGCAACCCCTCTACCAACGTATCCAAAACCTGCCACAACCACGTTTTTCCCAGCTACCAACAAGCTAGTAGCCCTTAGTAAGCCATCTATAACACTCTGACCAGTTCCGAACCGGTTGTCTATAATCCTTTTCGTGGGTGTGTCATTGACGGCAATCACGGGATACCCCAACCTACCTTCTCTCTCCAAAGCCCTAAGCCTAACCACGCCAGTCGTGGTCTCCTCTGTACCCCCAACAACATTATCCAGATATCCCTTCAACTTGCTATGTAAAAGAACATGTAAATCACCTCCATCATCAACAACCAAATCAGGATTTAGAGAGATCACATTAGCAATCATTCTATAATAGTCCTCGCTCTCCATCCCCCTCCATCCAAATACCTCCACACCTATACTGTCTAGATACGCCGCCACATCATCCTGGGTAGACAATGGGTTAGAGGCGGCCAATGCAACCTCTGCACCCAACTTAACAAGAAAATATGTGAAAGCCCCCGTCTCCTTAGTAATATGTAGACACATTGATATACGTACTCCAGAGAGGGCTTTAGACTCCTTTAGCCGTTCATAAACAACCTTTAGAGCAGGCATGTTCTCTATGGCCCACCCAACCCTCTTCTCACCCTCCTTCGCCAGCTCAGGATCCTTAATAATGCTCATCCTCCACGCACCTTCTCAGCCAATTCATATGCCCTCCTCTCAACCTTATGCATAACATCATCTATATCTAGGGTAGTATACTGCCCATCGATATATAGGACTTTACCATTGACGATCGTTGCATAGACATCTGACTTCCTAACCGCATAGACGATATGGCTATACACGTCATACACAGGTTTTAGATGAGGTTTATCAAAATCTATAACAGTGATATCGGCGAGAAAGCCAACGTCAATAACCCCTAGATTACTATAACCCAATGCTTTAGCACCATTCTCAGTAGCCATCTTAAAAATATCTCTTGCGGAGGTAACCCTTGGATCCCTCTTCAAAGGTTTATTGATCAACGCAGCAAACTTCATCGTCTCCAACATATCCAAGGTATTATTGGACGCCGGACCATCTGTACCTAGAGAAACATTGATGCCTTTATCCATCATTCTAGGTGTATCTGCATAACCCATGCCCAGCTTCATATTGGCAACGGGGTTGTGAGCAATCTTACCACCCTTCTCAGCTAGAATATCCATGTCTAAATCAGTCAAGTGAATCCCATGGGCACCTAGGAAATGAGGCCCAATCACCCCCAGATCATCGAGATACTTAACAATACTGTTTTGAGGAACCTCAACGCCAAATCTCTCTTTAACTAATGCAGGCTCCCTCCAATCCTCAGCCACATGAGTAGTCAATATAATCGGGATCGGAGACCCATATTTCTCATTAAGCTCCTTCCTCAACTCCTCTGTATCTCTCCATAGATCCGGAGATACAGTGTAAGGGGCGTGTGGAGAAGCAGCTATCGAAACGATATTGAAAAAATTATGGTATTTAGATACGGCGTCAACGAAGTTTTTCAAGGTCCTCTCAGCATCCCATGAAAATATCGCTATCCCGACGGTCCCCCTCATCCTAGCCTTCATCAATGCAGTGACCTCACTCTTGCTGGGGTGATAATGATACATTGTACATATGTTTGTAACACCTGACGCCAAACTCTCTGCGATACCAAGAAGAGCCCCAAGCTCATAATCCTCTGGCTCCATCAACCTTTCATAAGGCCATATATGATTCTCAAGCCATTCTTGAAGGAGCAAGTCATCTGCATATCCCCTCAAAAGGGTCATCGATATATGCGTATGAGAGTTGACAATTCCAGGCATAACAAGTTTTTTATCGTCACCAATAACTTCAACATCCCTACCAGCTAACTTCTTGATTTCATCATATTTTCCAACCTTTACAATCATATTCTTATCGATAGCCACGGCCCCATCCTCAATAATCTCCCTACTATTCTTTACAACCCACCTACCCCTCACAATCATCTCTAACCACCTCGAAAAATATCTTTCCACTTCTGGAACAATTATCTTCTAAAATAGCTTTTGCCACATCAGGTATACAACTGTAGATCCCCTCAGCCAATCCATTTATAACGTCCGAAACCACCTTATAGACCTCCTCCTCAGTTATAAGGCTTTGGATACCCGCTGCATAGTTGGAGACGACAGACACCAACGTGTAATGTAATCCAGCCTCCCTAGCCAGTACAGATTCAGGAATATTTGTCATACCCACGATATCACCCCCAACCATCCTAAGAAAATCAATCTCAGCCGCAGATTCAAACCTAGGTCCATATGTAGAGACATACGTATATCCCCACAATACATTAATACCCATCTTCTTCAAACACCTATACAACTCTAGAGAGAGACTCCTACAATACGGGTGTGTAAAGTCTACATGAAAAACATCTTCATCGAAAAAAGTTCGTCCATGTAGTGAAAAGTCTATAATGTTGTCAGGGATAACAATAGATCCAGGTCGCAGGTCAAGGCGGAGACTCCCAACTGCACTAAAACCAATCACTCGATCTACGCCGAGGCATTTAAGCAACGTTATATAGGCTTCATATGGAACCCTATGAGGGGGGTATTCATGGTTCGGGCCATGTCTCGGTATGAAAACGACGTCTACATCACCTACATATCCACGGGAATAGTTTATCTTAAGACCTCTCCATCTGAAGACAAGGTTTTCATCAAGATTTAGAAGCTTCTCTAAACCAGTTCCTCCTATAATGCCTACACCTGCATACATCACATAAAGATATTCGTTAAAATATTGATTAACCCGCTATACTATGGTTAGGCGGGGATAATATGGAGATGAAAAACAAAGAATTCTACATGAAGATGTTGGATGAGGCCTACAAGGTGATCCCGGAGACAGGATATAAGCAAACAGAGACTAGATTCAACCCACCCCCAGCAAGAATAACCTACCTAGGGAAGAATAAGACGATTATTCTAAACTTCAAAGAGATATCAGAGTATTTAAACAGAGACCAAGACCTTCTAAGAAAGTTTCTAAGCTTGGAATTAGCTGCACCATCATCGCCCTCAGATGGGCGGCTGATAATGCATACAAGGGTAGATACACAGACTGTCCAGAACACCATAAACTACTTCATCAAGAGATATGTCAGATGCCCTGTATGTGGTGGATACGACACATCCCTTAGGAAGATTGGAAAAACTTTAGTTCTAAAATGCGAGATCTGTGGTGCGGAAAGCCCAACACCTCCTATAAAATAGTAGGGAGGCAGATACACTTGCCAACACAGAAGTTCTATGTAGAGATAAGAATGAATGAGAGGCTGGGCATGTTCATAACAGTATATGACAAAGAAGTCATGGAGGAGAATGAAGTATTCAGGGAGAAGCCATACAACATGATGGTGGATGAGGAAAAACTTGTGGAACTGCTTCGGAAAGCAGTATCAATTATCCTATATGGAAGGAACTGTATAGACATTGGTATTAGGGAGAAATTGATACACCCTGAGGCTGTATCATCATTACATGGCGTTGAAGTGGCTATATTCATAGACACCCACATATAATTAGGGGGAGAGGTATAATTACTACTGGTGTTGGAAGAATGGGAAAGAGGAGGATCATGTCTGAGAAAGACTTGAAAGACACACCACTTCCCGGTGAAGGGCAGGTTATTGGGATAGCTAAGAAAATATTAGGGGCTGACAGAGTTCTAGTAGCATGTGCAGATGGTAAGGAGAGGGTATGTAGAATACCAGGCAAACTAAGGAAACGAGTGTGGATAAGAGTGGGTGATGCCGTGATTGTAGAGCTATGGGGTTTCCAAAACGACACGAGGGGGGACATAGTAGGCAGGTATACAAACTCACAAAAGCAGTGGCTAATACAGAACGGTTACATACCAGAGTGGTTACTCTAAAATGGGGTTCGACGAGGAAATAGATAAGAGAGTAGAGAAGGAAGTAGAGAACTACATTAGAAAATACTTGATAAAGAAGAAGGACAGTGAGGAAGAGGAGATAGTAGAAGAAGTATTTGATAAAACGACTTTGATGAATCTATATTATTTGGTATCTAGAGGTGTGATATACGAGTTAAAAGGAGTGGTTTCCAGTGGGAAAGAGGCTAGAGTATATGCGGCCATAGATAATGTAGGCAATCCATTGGCAGTAAAGATCTATTTAGTGTGGACCGCTGAGTTTAGAAGAGGGAGATTAAAATATATTCTGGGAGACCCAAGGTTTGAGGAGCTCGACAACAATCCTAGAAAACTAATCAATGCCTGGGCATCAAAAGAGTTTAAGAATCTAAAGAGAGCCTATGAAGCAGGTGTCTATGTCCCAAGACCGATTAAACATTACAAGAATATAATAGTCATGGAATTTATTGGGGACAACTTCACCCCAGCCCCATTATTAAGAGAGAAGGAGGCGGTAACAGAATATATGCTCCTCCAGATAATAAGACAGGTTAAGATACTATATTCAGATGCTGAGTTGGTTCACGCCGATCTAAGCGAATATAACATATTCTACTATAGGAGGAAACCGATTATTTTTGACTTTGGCCAAGCGGTCGTAAAGACACATCCCAGTGCTGAGGCATTCTTGGCTAGGGATGTACAAAACATATTAGACTTTTTTAGAAACAGGGGTGTGGACACCCCCGAATATGAAGATATACTTAACTTCATCCTCTATGATGAGGAGGGTTAGGCAATGGTTGAATGGAGACTTCCAATAAATCCCGAAAGAATAGGGGTGGTGATAGGGAAGGCAGGTGAGGTGAAGCAGAGGATAGAGGCCCTCACACATACCGAGATAGAAGTAGACACGAAACAAGGGGTGATAAAGATCAGGGGGGAGTCTCTAGACGGCGTTATGACTGCTTCAAACATAATAAAGGCCATAAATTTAGGATTCTCACCGGAGAAAGCCTTCCTACTCTTAGATAGAGACCTGACTCTACACGTAATTGACTTATACATATATCTAAAGAAGAAGAGTGAGAATCATCTTAGGAGGGTTATGGGGAGGATAATAGGGGAGAAAGGCAAGACAAAGAGGATTATAGAGGAGACGACCAATACACACATATCCATATACAGGAATTACATAGCAATCATAGGAAGCTTCGAAGGAATATACGTTGCAGACGAGGCGATAAAGCTCCTTGTCAAGGGAAAACCGCATAAGGTGGTATATGAGTATCTCTATAACACAAGAAGCCATGGAGGGTTATACTGGGCTCCAAAGAGAGGATGAGAACTAGTCTATGTTAAATGATAGATATGTGTATATGTATATGTTAAGATGGTAGAGGAATATAAGGAATTAAGTCCCAGTGAATTTTTTTACAGAAACAGGGAGATTGCCGGATTCTCAAATCCGGCTAGATCATTATATACAGCCATAAGAGAACTCTTCGAAAATTCTATGGATGCTTGCGAACTAAATAGGATAAAACCAGAGATAATCATATCCCTCAAGAAAGTTGGCGAGAGAGAGAAAGCTGACGTCTACAGACTATATATACAAGATAATGGATCAGGGATTCCAAAGAAGCATATTCTAAATGCACTTGGAAAGATGTTATTCAGCAGTAAATACGTAATTCGACAGAGCAGAGGAACCTTTGGATTGGGAGGAACCATGTCCCTCTTATATGGTCAAATAACTACTGGCAGGCCGATAAAAGTCATCTCATCCGTGGGGAACTCTCAGATACATCAGTACATCTTTAAAATAGATGTCAGAAAGAACACCCCTAAAATATATTCGGAAAAAACTATTAGAAACACTAGGAGATGGAGGGGGACTATAATAGAGTTTTTCTTAGAAGGAAACTACCCCAAGGCCATGAGATATATCATTAACTACTTCAAACTCACAGCAGCAATAACACCTTATGCAGACATTGTGTTTTTAGACCCATATGGAACACTATATTATTTTCCGAGAACTATTGATAAGATACCCAAACCCCCTAAAACAATAAGACCACATCCCCACGGAATAGACCTAGAATATCTAAAGATGTTGATGGAGAAGACTCCACAACACACAACTATTCGGGACTTCCTAGTTAAGAATTTCCATAGAGTAGGTGGCTCCACAGCGCTGAGATTTCTTAAATATGCAAAGATAAGACCCGACATAAAAATAGGGGATTTAGACGACCAACTAATAGAGAAACTCTATATCTCTCTAAAGAATTACGATAAATTTCTAAGTCCAAATGCTGATATCCTCAGCCCAATTGGAGAGGACATACTTAGAGAAGGAATAAATAAAGAGTTCAACCCCGAATATATAGACGTTATAACTAGACCCGCCTCAAGCTACTCTGGACACCCATTTATAGTTGAGGCTGCCCTAGCCTATGGAGGATACATACCTGGACAAAGCGGCGACATAATCCTATTTAGATATGCAAATAAGATACCACTACTATATGATGAGGGGAGTGATGTATCATACCAAGTATTGGATAGGCTTAGACATAGTTATAAACTTGAGAGTGACAAGCCTATAGCAATATTCATACACATAGCCAGTACAAAGATACCGTTCAAATCAGTGGGTAAAGAGGCTATAGCCGATGTACCAGAGCTGGAGAGGGAGATTGAATTAGCGATGAGGATATTGATGAGGGGTTTCCTAAGGTATAGGAGGAGGGTTATAAAGAAGAGAGAGGTGAGTAAGAGGATAAAGACATACGAAAAATACATGGAGAAGATAAACTTATTCGCAAGTAGATTAGCAGAGAAAGAACCAGCAGACCTATCAAAGCTTCTAGATAAGATTAGAGAGAGGTATGGAGTAGAGAAAATCGAGGATATTCAGCCATAGAGATCCATCTTATCCTTAAGATATACATCAGCGATATACGATAGACCATACCTGCTAAACGCCTCTAACTCGCTCTTCCTCCTCAACTTCTTGAACTTTATCAACTCTCTCCTCCAGGGATCCTCGTTATACCTGGGATCCTTGAGAAGCTCATCCAATCTCTTCATATCCTTATCGTTGAACGGGTCGCTAGGCAACCTATACCTTTCAATATCAGACGCCCATATACCTATCCATTGAGCATCTGGAGTATGTAACTCCCTGACATGAGCCGAGTTTGCAGAGCCATAGACAATCACACCAGCGATATGAAGACCCCAGACATCACCGTCTGTAAATATATATATGGGTAACCCAAGCTCCATCCTCAAACGCCTAATCAAATATCTAGCGGCTCTTGGAGCTTGTCCAGAGGTACTTATCAGTATAGCCTTGTACTTCTCGTAAACCCTCTCCTCGATAAACCTGTTGAAGACGGCATCCTTCTCTATAACAAAAACTCTCTCCGCGCCAGTATCCACAAATTCACATGTCTTTAGACTATGGCCTATCATTAACCCGTCAGGATGCGTAAGTAGGTTCACCCTTCTGCCCTCATATCCAGGAACAGTATATTCGATGGTTAGGTCACCAAATATCGCAGCCCTCTCAGCAGGAAAAATGTTGAAATCCTCCCTCGGATACCCAAGAAAAGCTTCCAGATCCATTATCAACTCATCTGATTCAACCTGCTCCTCGAAATCAACTTCATAAGCTTGGGAGGAGTAATATACATCTCTTAAGGTACTTGTCCTCCCCTCCTCAATAAGTGATTTCGCGAATGAAGCTATCCATATAAACTGGGTAAACCTCCTCAGATGGGAATATACAGATGTGCTCCTGACCCTCTTCTTACTCCCCAAAACATACCCTCTTTCATTCGGATCATATTTTATATTAGATACGCTCCTACTAGGCATCTCGAGCTTAGGATGCTCTCCCCTATTAATACTTTCTAGAACCTCCTCACCCAAAGCCCTCAACTTCTTTACAACATTATACTTCCTATTCGCTATACCTCCCATACCCTCTCAAAAATATACTAGACCCCCAGCATATTCAAGTAAACCTATTTATAGACCAGATAAACATCTTATGGATAAGAAAACATCCAGAGAGGTGGTAAACTATGTCCAAAGAGATAGCGAGGACACCATTGATCGTAAAGCTAATATCTCTACTGCTATTCCTTATAGGATTGACACTTCTATACCTGGTCGTATCATCCACCGAACTTCCAAACCTACATAAGATAATAGGTTACAGCATAAGTCTACTCTTAATAGTAGTCCCTGGATTCATATTGCTTGCCAATGTTGTAGACTAAAGTATTTAACTTAATGACTACAAATACCTATATCCATAGGAATGTATGTGCCGCCGTAGCTCAGTTGGAAGAGCACCGGGCTGTTAGCCCGGTATAACCGGGTTGGAAACCCGGGGGTCCCCGGTTCGAGTCCGGGCGGCGGCGCCACAACCACCACTACTCTGAAATCAGGACAGTACGTTTAAGAATTATAATGAATATTATAGTTATAGTTTTAGGTGTGTGATGGAGGTGTTAATTCTGCCTGTGATAGAAGTTGTGATAGACAGGATGAAATATTATGCATGTGGAGAATGCTATCTAATCTACAGGGAGAAATCTATAGCGGAAGAATGTGAGACGTGGTGTAGTAAAAATAAGAGCTGTAACGAGCAGATAACATCCAATAGTATAGGATATCTAAAGTTTAAAGAGGCACCAAGTCTCCAAATATAGGTGACACACGACACATCATTAAGTAACTGTCTTTATATATATTATCCCAAGTGATATAAGGAATAGTTAGATACTATCAAGTAATAACATACCAAGATATTGGATGTCACGGTGTCAATATATGGAGAAATATGATGTAGTTGTATTAGGAGCGGGTATTACAGGACTCATAGCATCATATTATGCCACAGACGAGGGGTTTAAAACAGCTTTAATCGCCCCTGAGATCCCAAGCATAGTCTCAACGAAGAAATCGGTTGGGATAATAACACGACAACTCTATACGAAAAAAGAGATCAATTTAGCCGGCGAGACGATAAAGATACTGTTTGAGGTTCTACCCAACATATATCGCGTAATGTATAGCAGAGATTTTATAACTATAGAGGAGGAGAAGACCGCGTTCCAAGATTTCAGATTCTATCGCAAGACAATCCACGATGTAGATATATATTACTATGGTGAGACCCCAGACAAGTTCGACGTAATAAACTTGGCTGTAGGAGAAGCCATATTACATACAAAACAAGATGTTATGCTAGATACGGAGGCGACCATGAATAACATATACTCAGTAGTGAAGAATAGGACAGGATTAACAGAATATAGACTTAAAGCTGAAAAGTTGGAGAGAACGGGCTCAACCGAATACACCGTATATCTAGAGAATGGAGAGGCGTTGGGAGCTAAAAACGTGATTCTAGCAATGGGGAGTTGGAACAAATATTTCCTAGAGAATAATAGGATATATCTACCAGTAGCTACTTATGCCTGTATAGCTGTAAGATTCGAGGTGGATGGAGAAATACCAATAAGTGGGTCAGACGAGGTAAACTACATGTATTGGATGGTGGAGGAGGATACTGTAGTCGCGGGAGAATACTACCAATCTGTACCAATAATTAGGCCTGATAGGTTAGACCTAGTGGAGCTAGAGAACAAAGATAAGACCGTGAGAAGAGCACTAATGGATAGATTCAAGAGCGTTAAAGATCTCAGACTAAAAGAGTATATTGTGGGGCCATGCAGCGTCCCACTAGGGAAAAGGCCATTATTCAAAGAGGTCATGAATAACGTCTTCCTAATAGATGGTATGGCAGGATATGGATTCACACTGGGGCCAGCACTTGCTAAAGAAGCTATTAGCCTAGTAAGTCAAAGAATGGGTTAAAATAGCCATATCAATACCAAATCCTTAAGAGCTATAGGACAAACTATATCTTATGATAATATACGCCCCGGTGGTGTAGCCAGGTCAAGCATACCGGCCTTTCGAGCGATAGAGGAAAGCCGGTGAACCCGGGTTCAAATCCCGGCCGGGGCATCACACATCAGATATTAAAATCTTCCCTAATCTTCTTAACCAGCTTATCCGGATCCTTTGTAATATAGTTTGAGTGGCTCCTAAAAAAGGGGCTTATATCATCCTCAGTAAAGAGTGTATAGACCCTCTTCATATGGGTAAAGCCATAGTTCATCTCACTTAGAACCCCAGGAGAAAGTTTATTAGTCGGATAGAAAACTATCACCATGTCACTCTGGTCAATAAACAATAAATCCCTATTTACTGTACTATCGACAATATACTCCTCAGCGTCAACAACCTCCTTCCTAGGAACCTCTATATCAAACATATCAATATATATTGTGTCACCCTCCTGTGACTTCATCTTATCGATTAGAACGTGGTCCTCAACCATAATGGGGTCGAACACTATGATGTTATTCTCCCTCAAAATCTCAATAAACTCCTCCTTCCTCTCCATAAATTCCTCCTCTTTCTTGACATGCGTCATTGGATAGCTCAGATAGGCCCTTCTCATGATAGGTTTCTCACCCATCATCAATGGTTTCTCATACATATGGATGATGTTAAAAAGCATCTTGGGATCATGTGTACAAGGACCGGCTGAACTGGAGGGTATGATGTAGAAGTGCTTGTCGAGAATATCGGCAACCATCTTTGTTATAAAGATCTCTTCATCCTGCCATATCAATAACTCTCTGATAGATAACCTATCTCTCCAATGGGCCAAGCTATCATCGTTATATATCCTCTTTACAATACACCCCACAGAGTCGATAACTGTTAAGAGGATATCAGGATTAACTTGAACTAGATAGTGGTAGTCGAATGCGTGCATAAGGAACTTTCTCCATCTAAAACTCATATGTAGACTTATGTATAGATCAGATGATGATTCACCCATATCCCTATATTTCCCCACATCATGTACTAGAGACTCGAATACAGCCGCCCTCAAAAATCGTAGAGCCATCTCATCCAAGTCAAGTATCTTATCATTAGGTATTGATATCCTGAGGGACGCAGCCTTATTAAACATTTCAGGCCCAATATCCCTCAATTCAGAAGGTATCCCCTGAACCATGCTATACTCAACTGTACTGCTGAGGTAAGAGGCTCTACCGGATCCAGTTATCCCAGTTCCTAATACAATCATAAACCCTCCCTCCCCTATCGTTTAGAAGCAGATTCCTCATCAACATTCTCAACCAGATACTTCTCCCAGTCAATCATTAAGATGACAACAGTGAAAAGTATCGATAAGATAAATACAATCAATAGTATTACTGGATCTTCTCCCCCTAAATAACTCTTGACAGCCTCATATGAGTAGAAGCCTGCAAATGCTACGAAAGTTGATAGTATTGTCTTCCCAAGAAAAGCGGCCACAAATATCTTTGTCAAACTAAATCTCATGATACCCAGGGATGGATAGATAATATCGTCTGGAATAGGTGTTACTGCCAATATGAATATTAGCCACGCACCATACTTATCTATCAATAGTCTTAGAGCCTCTAGCTTCCTCTTACGCTTATCCGAGAGTACATATCTTCCCCCTCGAAACAATAAATATAGAGTTAACTCTCCAATCGTAGCCCCAATACCTGAAGAAATTCCTAGAAACACGGGATTAAATCTCTGGGTGGATCCAGCGAAGTAAATTATTGATAGGTAGGGTATCTGTACGAATATAGTTACCGAGCCGATGAAAGAGATAAAGATGAAGGCAACATATCCGTACTGACTGATCAACTGGTTAAAATCTATCTCGATCTGTATATGCGAAGAGAGTATTAGGAACTCGATAATTCTATGGATTAGGTCATCCACTACTCAACACCATACTCCTCAATTATCTTACTAATCTCTTTATACAGCTCCTCCAACTCATCCTCTTCCCTCCTCTTCCTCTTCTTCTCCCTTCCCTCCTCCTCACCCTCCTTCTCAACAGTCTCCTCAACCTTCACTTGACTGGATTGTCCCAGCCTCCCCTCAAGCTCCCTAATCTTCTCCTCTAATCTAACCTTCTTACTCTCATACTCCTTAACTAGATTGTTGTACTCCTCCCTCAACCTCTCTAACTCCGCATAAAGCCTATATTTTTTCAACTGCCTCTCTATCTCTTCAAGATCCCCCTCAAACTTTCTAATCAACGCATCTTTAACATCTTCAGGTATCTTCCCTTCTTCAGCCTGCCTCAAAACAGATATTATAGCCCTTTTAATCGCCTCCCTCCTAATCTCCAGCTCAGCAACCAAAGAACGATACGAAGTAGATACGTCATCAAGGGAGACCTTTTCCTTAACCAGAGAGTTCAAAACCCTATATCCATATACAACCATAGCGAGAGAAGAAGCCAACACTGTTGCAGGCAACAAATACTCTACGACCATGTTAACTCAATATATTTCTTTGCTCTCCGAATCATTTAAACCCTTTTCTATAGCGCCTACCACACCTCAGACACTTTATAGATATGTGTTTATATGGGCGGCTTCTCACTCTGTATATAGCGTTAAAACCAGGATATAAGGGAGACCTACATTTTTTACAGTAGAATAGCTTAAGGATATCTGGTTTAACCCCTCTAACCTTCAAGAGGATCTTGTATGCCTCGTCAAGAATCTCCATCTTTATAGATCTTTCGATATCACTATTAAGAAATATATCTAACAACCTATTAGCCTCCTCAACACCCCTTCTCTTCGCCTTCCTCGACACCATCGAATAAATTAAGATTTGCAACCATGAAAAATTAGAAGATTAAATTAGAGAGACAGTTGTATAGAGACAATATAAATATAACATGGTATGCGGCCGCCGGGATTCGAACCCGGGACCACCGGCTCTCTCCAAAAAATGGAAGGCCGGCATCCTACCAGGCTAGACCACGGCCGCCCAATCATAAATCGTTTTACTCGGGGAGATATTAAAAGTTTTGAGGATAGATATAGATTTAAGAGGTGATCATTATTAGCTACTCAGTTCCTCCTAGCTAATATCCTAAAATCTCTAGAACCCTCCTTCCAAAACTTCTCAACGGAATAGCCCAATTCATCACCCATATTTCTAAGCATGAACCAAGAGTCTGCATTAGACACAATCATCAAAAACTCTTCTCCTGACTCTATCTCCATAAGCTTCTTCTTAAAAAGTTCTAGTGCTGAGGAGGAACAGTCCTCCTCCTCAGCCAATCTACGGAGATCTATTGTCTTCATATCTACTTCTCGATCGGAGCACCAACCATATTACCCCATTCACTCCACGAACCATCGTACACTCTTACCCTTGGGAAACCTAGGAGATGCTTCAGGACGAAGTAGGTAAATGCTGCTCTCTCGCCAATCCTGCAGTAGACGATAACCTCCTTATCAGGAGTAACACCCAATTCTTCATACAGTTTCCTTATCTCTTCAACATCCTTGAAAGTACCGTCATCCCTAACAGCCTTGGCCCAAGGAATATTTACAGCACCTGGTATGTGACCACCTCTCTGAGCCTGCTCATTAGGGTACTCTGGAGGAGCAGTTATCTCACCCTTATACTCAGCTGGGCTTCTAACGTCCACCAACACAGCATTAGGATCCCTCAACCTCTTCATTACATCTAAGAAGAAAGCTCTCCTAGTTAGATCAACCTTCTCAACCTTATACTCCGTAGGCTTAGTCTCGGGGACGTCCTTTGTCATGGGGTAACCCAGTTCAATCCATTTATTCCTACCTCCATTGAGAATAGCGACCTTCTCATGACCGTATATCTCGAAGACCCAGAACGCGAAGGTTGCGAACCAGTTATTAAAGTCACCGTATAGCACGACAAAGTCGTCGTTGGAGACGCCCAGTCGAGACATCAAGGCCTCAAACTCCTCCGGACCAACTATATCTCTCTCCGGATACTTGTTAAGATCCTTCTTCCAGTCTATCAGCAGAGAACCTGGGATATGTCCCAGTTCATAAGCGGTCTTCGGCTCATAATCCACTTCAATGACCTTCAACCCTTCCTCACCCAGTCTACTCTTTAACTCCTCAGGTTGTATAACCACCCTAGACATATGTTTCACCTAATATAACATTGTTATATTCCTAAAAATAAATGTTTTCTTAAGTTAGGCTTGGTAATCAGTATGTTTTAATGGGCATGATCGTATCCATACTCTGGAGAGGTGGGTTGGCCAAACCAGTTCTAAAATATTTTCTAGATATGGGTTTCGAGGCCGACTACATAGTGAATACACCAAGAATTGGAGATAGGAATTTGGTAGAGGAGCTACTCGACCTTGGAAGAAGTGGATCAGCAGTTATTATAGTTAAAGAGGTTAGAGAAGAAAACCTCTTTGAGGCGTTATTAAGCATAATACAACTTTATAAGGATGTGGATTCCATAGTGATAGACCCGAAATGCATAAAAACCAACTATATACGGCAGCTTCTCGACGCTGGGTGGGACACAGTATTGGTTGGACGGGGAGAGTGCTGGCCCCACGTAGTATTAGACAAAGATAATAACGTGGTCAGATTGGGAAGTGAGGGGGAATACTCCATATACGGGGGATTGAAGCTGTCTAGAGGGTCGATGGAGAAGGTCATGGATATACTGCTGAAATCGTTTAGGGTGGATAAGGAGGGTCTTAACGAGATATTCAACATATTCCTGTCTAAATATGCATATCTAAAAGCTATTTTAATTCCTTAAAACTATTGTTGACTCCCTCCTCCACCCTATCCTAACCTCATCCCCTGGATTTGGTAATGACTCCCCCAACCTAAACGGCCTAAATACGATGAAATTTCTACCGTCTACATCTATATGAAACTCTATATACGACCCCTTAAAGATTTTAAACACTACCTTACCCTCCAAGATGTTATCCAATCCCTCTACATTTCCAATGTAAATGTGTTCAGGTCTCACTGCAACACCGACATTATCACCCGCCTTAACTTGCGGATCCAAACCTATAACCCTTACTCTCCCCAAATCAGTATCTATATGCTCATTATCATACACTGTACCCGGTATAATATTGATTGCCTCACCTATGAACTTTGCTACAAAGGTGTTCACCGGTTTTAAATAAATCTCCTCCGGAGTTCCTATCTGCATAACCCTACCACCCCTCATAATCGCTATCCTATCCGACATTATCATGGCTTCACCCTGATCATGTGTAACATATATGAAGGTTGTCCCAACCTCTCTATGAATCCTCTTCAACTCCACCATCATCTCCTGCCTAATCTTCAGATCTAAAGCACCCAAAGGCTCATCCAGCAACAATACCTTAGGTTCGATAACCAACGCCCTAGCAAGAGCCACTCTCTGCCTCTGACCACCACTTAACTGGTCGGGAAACCTGTTCTCCATACCTGGTAGCCTAACTACCTCCAATACATTCCTCACCCTCTCCCTAATCTCATCCTCAGAAAAACCCCTCATTCTGAGCCCAAAAGCAATGTTATCAAATACATTCATATGTGGGAATAGGGCGAGAGTCTGAAAAACCATTCCAATACCTCTCTTATGTGGAGGGAGGTTAGTCACATCTGAGCCGTGGAGCCTGACTATACCGCTATCAGGCTCCTCCAAACCAGCTATTATCCTTAATGTAGTGGTTTTCCCACATCCACTAGGCCCCAGTATACTAAAGAACTCACCATCCTTAACCTTGATAGAAACATTGTCGACAGCTATAACCTCCCCAAACCTCTTCACAATGTTCTCCAACTCAACCGAGTACATACATCAAGCACCACGTATATACAACCTTTTTCTAAGTAGGGGGTTAAATTTTTACTGCATATATACATTGCGTATCAAAACTCTTCCTAACTTTGAAGCCCACCTCCCTCAACCTTCTAATAACACCCCTTGCGAAATCTCTTCCCCTCTTAATCCCTGGCCTACCTATATAGTGCACCATTCTACCCCCCGGCCTCAAAACCTTCCAAACTCTCTTATAGAAATCCTTACCATAGAGGTGGCCTGCCAGAGACGGTCTTGGAGGATCATGTATAACAACATTGAAAAAATTCCTGGGGAGATCCTGTATCACATCATAAGCGTCTCCCACAATTATAGGGATATCCTCCAAGTCGTGGCTCCAGGGATTATACTTTGCTAAATCCAGTACAGCCCTCGATAACTCGATAGATATTACTCTACCTCCACGGCTAAGAGAGTGTATAGCGGTATATCCAAGGCCTGTACATATGTCTAGAACCCTATCTCCCTTTGACACATTGGCCAAGGACACCTTAGACATCGCATCCCTCCAAGGAGTGGTATCAACTACCCTATGCATCTTTATACCACTTATCTCGACTGTTGGAGCGTCCTCTGGAGATACACTATAGAGCCTATAGTAGAATCCATCCCTAAACATAGCTACCTTCCCATACCTACCTCCAGCCAGTAAATAAACATCCCCATACTCAATATGTCCAAGAATCTCTTCAACAGGGTAGGACAAGCCCTCCAAGCTAATCATACCCCTTTTTATCTGAACAGGTACAGAAGTTTTACCTAGATCTAGAGATAGGAAGACTATACCGTCAACACCCATGACCCTCTCGAGGAGCCATCTAGTCACCAATGGAACATGTAGAGAGGAGTAACTATATAATTCAAAGCTTTTCAATACCCCATTAAACTCCCCCACCTAACCCACCATACAACATATTTTTCCTCACACGTAAATTGCATTATTATTAGAGATGAGGGGTGAACTCAACCTATACGATAGTAGAGAGGGAAGGCTGAAGCCTGTGAGGTCTCTAAGGGGTGATAATACCATACGTATGTATATATGTGGACCCACAGTATACGACTACAGTCATATAGGGCATTTCAAGACCTTCATAATATACGACAGCCTTGTGAGACTGTTGAAATACCTTGGGTATGACGTAATCCACGTGGTCAATATCACCGATATCGATGATAAGATCATTAAACGTGCCTTGGAAGAGGGAAAAACCTATAGGGAGATAAGTGAAGAATATACTCAAGACTTTATAAACAACTGGAGAGCCCTAAACCTACTACCCCCATATGCACTACCTAGGGCTACATACCATGTTAGAGACATGTTTAGAATCATAAGTAAACTGATAGAGAAGGGGTATGCATATGTCTCTGATGGAAACGTATACTTCTCAGTAAGGAAGTTTAAAGGGTATGGGGAGATAAGTAAGCAGAAAATATCTGACTTAATAGCAGGATACAGAGTGGAGGAGGGGCCGGGCAAAAAGGATCCACTAGACTTCGCTCTATGGAAGAGAGTAGATGATGAGCCCTACTGGGATAGTCCATGGGGAAGGGGTAGACCAGGATGGCACATAGAATGTACCGCCATGAGCACGAGGTTTCTAGACCCACCTTTCGAGATACATGGAGGTGGTGAGGATCTAAAATTCCCTCACCATGAGAACGAACGGGCCCAGACAAACACATTTATAGATGGGGAGGCGGTGTACATCTGGATGCATGTAGGCATATTAAAGATGAATAAAGAGAAGATGTCAAAGTCATTGGGAAACATCGTAATTATCAAAGACCTAATTAGAAATGTCCATCCAGACGTCGTTAGAATACTTGTGCTCTCAACACATTATAGGAAACAGAGTGAGTACAGTGAAGAGAAGCTTATAGAAGCCAAGAACATCTACAGGAGTGTAAAGAGCACATACCAAAAGCTACTGAGAAACGGTGAAGGAGGTAATACAATGGATGTATCAAAATATAGGCGAAGATTTTTAGAGGCCCTACTAGATGATTTTAACACTGCACAAGCCCTCAACATATTCATGTCCTTCGTAAACGAGGTAGATAAGAATCTAGTCAGTGGAGGATTAAAAACAGATAGTTTAACAGATGCGGTAAAACTATTCAACGAATTCATCTACATTTATGGCTTAAGAATGGATGATCTTGAGATAGAGTCTGAAGAGATAGTCAAACTACTTGTAGAAGTCAGAAGGGAATTGAGGAAGAGGAAACTGTACGACGTAGCTGATCGAATTAGAGAGGAGTTGAGCAGATACGGCTACGTATTAGAAGATATAGGTGAGAAGACGATTTTCTATAGGTTATGATCTAAAACCCCTCCTCAACTAGCCCCGCTACCAGGAAAGGCAGTAAATAAGTCGCATCCCCCCATACACTCACATACTTAGCTGACAACCCGACTTTATTCCAAGATACTGCCTCCGACAACCTAGCACCAGATAAACTCCCATCATACTCAATAGCTGTAGAGAGCTGTATAGCATAGTCCAATCCACCCCTAAACTGATTCCACCAAATAAGGTGATGCTTAGAGACACCTCCACCAATTATTATACCCGCCGTCTTCTTAGCATCATAGACAACATCCATCAAATACTTCTCGTCAAGATAAAGATCCAATGTGAAATCCCTATGGAACTGTTGAAATACCCATATGTTATAACCGACAGCACCATCATACGGGGCAGGGACGATAACCTTCACATCTTTCTGAGCTGCAGACGTGAGTAGACTCTCACTTCTATTTATAAACATCCCTAGACGCCGGGAAAAGTCAGATGTAGATAGCCTCCTAACACCTTCACCATATAATTCACCGAGAAAAGCCTCAATCTTCTCCTGTATAATACTACCATAATTATCGAATGGAATAAGGACATTACCTAGCCTATGAACTTCATCAACCCTAAGTCTCTTATCATCCATATAGAAATCCCCCTCATAATAGTCCACATAGGACCTTGCTAGGTCATGATCCCATGTGCCACAAGTTGTTATGATGATGTCCACCCAACCCCTATCTACTACCTCCCTAATTAACCCACGTAATCCAGTAGATACGATAGCCGCTGGAAAACTCATTAAAACTACTATATCATCCCTATTGTCTAAAATTTCCCTCCATATCTTAAACGCAACACCTAACTGCCTCCCCATGAACCCACCCATCTCCCTCATAGACTCCAGGATATGAGATATACTAGGAGATTCACCGACAGTAATATCCTTAACAGGCTTCACCAACACCACCACTATAACACTAACAAACTTTTATCGAGTTTGGTCAATACTTTACCTCCCCCGCTTGTAACCAAAACCATATCCTCTATCCTTACCCCTCCCAAACCATCGATGTATATACCTGGCTCAACCGTCAACACCATACCCGGCTCAAGCACCTTATCTACACCAGTATATAATCTAGGAGGTTCATGGATCTCCAGCCCAAGGCCATGACCGGTTGAATGAGTAAAATACTTACCGTAACCACTCCTCTCAATCACATCCCAGGCCACTTGATGGACATCCGAGGCCCTAACGCCAGGAGATACCGCATCAACAGCAGCCTGTTGTGCTTCCAAGACAATCTCATAAATCTTTCTCAACTCACTCCCAACATTACCTATAAAGAACGTTCTGGTCTCATCACCATAGTATCCTTTATATGCAGCCACAAAATCTAGCGTTACTGGATCACCATCACCAGGCACCCTATCTGAACATCTCCAGTGTGGATATGCAGAGTTTGGACCACTGGCCACTATCAAGAAATCAAGTGTTTTATCAGCACCCGCCTCCATCATATAGCATTTACCCTTAAGCATAAGTTCGTTTTCAGTATATCCATCCTTTAACAAGGAGGATACCTTTGAAATACCTTCATCAACTATATAGGCAGACCTCTCAAGACTTTTAATCTCCATATCTGTCTTAACCATCCTAGAATCCATAAGTATACCAGTAGCGTCCACGATGTCATCGAGGTATCTCGATAAGATCCTATACTCTTCATGGGATACATACCTAAATGATATAGCCACCTTTCCACCATCTAAAACCTTCACAGCCGCATGATACAGATTTTCAGCAACCAACACATTACTCATTCCACCAATCTTCTTTCTAGAGTAGACGTACACAGCATCTATCCATGTAACTTTCGATGCTCTATCAGCCTCCATAACATTTACTATACCTATAACATCACCACTCTTTACATCGAGACATACAGCAGAGTAATCTATGACACCCCCAGCCAAATAATGTATGTTTGGCTCATCGAACACAAGTAGATAATCGACTCCCACCTCCCCTAGTCTATCAGCCAACCTCTTTATCCTAATAATATCCTTCTTCAACAACAACCACCCACAAAATAATTCCGTTTATTGAAGATTATTTATGAGGTAGAAATGGAGATAACAAGATTTCAAAAATTGATAAGAGACACCTACATACATCACGATAGTAGGAGAGGCTTAGACAACACCGTAGAATGGTTCCTCTCAGAGGTTTATGAGTTTATAAAGGCTTTAAACGGCGAGGGAGATATAGAGGAGGAGGCCGCTGACGTAGCTGCATGGCTCGTTAGTATAATGAACCTACTAAACATAGACTTGGATAATGCTGTCAGAAAAAGATATGGAGAGGGATGCCCAAAATGCATATCCATCCCATGTAGATGTGATTATAGAGAGACCCCCGATAAAAAAGTAAGGATAGAGATTAGAAACCAGTAGTTATTTGGACGTCGTCGATAGCTACATATCCAACTTTAGACACTGTCTGCACATCCCATGGAAGAGCCCACTCAACAGGTTCGGTCGATATAATCGACTTGGTAACCAGGTCTTTAATGTTCATAGAAAGTCTAGCACCAATAACAGGTCCACCTAGCTCCCCACCTTCAATATAAAACCCAAGATCTCTCTGCATAGTTGAAAGACTTCCTTCCCTATAATTTGAGAACCTGGTATACCACAAGTTTGTTATTAACAGCCCCCTATCCACCACCCTCAGAACCTCATCCAAGTCTCTAGCTACATTCTCCTCGTGAACATAAATCATATTATGGGGGGTTGGGAAAACGAGTCCAGCATGCCCATTACTCTCACGATTATACTTCTTAGCCAGAGTGTTATTAAATGCTAAATCCTTTAGAATACCATCCTCGAAAAAAACCGTCCTCTTCGTTGGTAACCCCTCATCATCAAAGGTCTTCACAGATGGAGATGACTCTAGCCTAGCATCATCATATAACTTGGCCTTGGATCCAATGTCCTGACCTAGATACCCAGTAAAGGCTGAATTACCCCTAATATACATATACGCAGATAACATAAATCCCATGTAACTCAAGAGATTTGCGAATGCATAGGGGGTAAATACCACCCTAGTAGATATCTTCTCAGGAAGCTTGGGATTAATAGATATATCCAACCAGTTATCTATCTCCTCCATCATCCTACTTACCTGTGTCTCATCAACGGATGTAGAAAGTATCGACCCAGTATAACTCACTTGTGAATCTTTAAACCCCCTAACCCTAATAGAGAACCTACCGCTCTTCAACTCACCTCTACTTCCATACGAGGTTAATATATAACTCTTGGAAGCCTCAGAGGAAATAATCCCACTGATCTTGTTAATGTTTCCAGCGTCATAATCCACTATAGACTCATATATCTCATACAGATGATCGGTATCGAAGAAACCATCATTATATACACCGGGGATGATATCATATACTTCAAACCCAACATCTGGCGGGATATACTCTTCCTGCTCAAAGGAATGTTTAAATATGGACTCTACATCTCTCACCACGTCATCCACATCGACGGTTGCCACCGATGAGATATTGGTCTCCACATATCTATCTCCCTTCTTAACAAATATATTTAGATAATCATCAATTGAGTAGGTAGAGACGTCATGAGCAGCGTTAGAGAAACGAATCTTGGATGAGTATTCTATCCCACCTCTAAGAATTACAGTGTCGTACTTCTTCTCCAACTTCTTCATAAGCTTCTCCATAAACTCCTCAACATATCGCCATCCTAGGGCATTCTTACCAAATTCTCCCGGCTCCACCATTTTACGTCGACCTCGAGGATATAGGTATATCCTTAATTAGGAGATACGGGCCACCCATACTTACAGGCATTACTTGCATGGGATCACCCTTTCCGCAGAAGCCTGGAAACAGTTCAACCTTATTAGATCTCCCCACTATATTCGAAAGAATCTCCATAGTTGTAGACTCTATCACGGGATACTTAACTGGTGGGCCTAACCTACCATTACTAATTAGGTATGCTTCGAAACCAGTGTATCTCTGATTTATCCTCCTATCGTCTATATTCCACTCGGTAAAATCCCTTATCAATATCCCCCTACCAACCTCCTCAATAAGCTCCTCAAGAGACATATGTCCCTCCTGGAAATAAGTTATACCCATTCTTACAATAGGTTCATCCTTATATGTAGACGCCCTACTACTCCCATTACTCTCTAAGCCGAATCTTGAGGCTGAAAACCTGTTTGTCAAGAAGCTATTAACTACGCCATCCTTAATCAATATTCTATTACCCGCTTCTATACCGTCATCATCATATTTATAGTACCCATATGACACTTTATACTGAGGATTGTCAACAACAGTGACCTCAGACGAGCCAATCCTCCTACCGATAGAATCCTTAGATAAATAGGATTCTCCGGCTTGTGCGCCCTCCATACCCATCACTCTATCAAACTCAAAGGGATGACCCACAGCCTCGTGAGCTATTATCCCAGTTATCTCAGGACCAACAATAATGTCATATTTATCGGTTGGCACTGCCTTCGCCTCAGTTAAAACTTTTTCCATGGCCAGAACTCTCTTACTCACCTCCTCAACTAGAAAATCGTAGTTAATAAACTCAGCCCCCTCTGCACTACCAAGCAAAATATTTTTAGTTGCGAAACCACCGTTCTTTCCCACTATAGACCCAAAAAATATTATCCTAGGTATGGAGGAGTTTATCGACACTTGATCAGATGATAGGAATAATTTCCTCTCTAAAGTGTAGAATACCATAAAAGACCTGTTAACAAGTTCTATCTTCTCAGAATCCCTAATACTCTTATCCACATCCTTCAAAACTTCCAGAACCTCCTCATAATAATCCATAAACGGCTTCTCCTCACCAACCTCATACTCAACTTCCTCAGAAGGAACATCATGAAGACTAAACTTATCGATTCCCTTAAGACTCAATAATCTTTTCACCCTGTTAATTAAGGAGATTACCAAGTCGTCAGCCAACGATTTAGATGGGTTATTCAAGGAAGCTATTGCTTGGACACCTTTGTTGAAAACTCTTACACCAAGCCCTATATCATGACCCCTCTCTATTGAGACAGGCCTACCATTATTAACGCTTATCCTCATATCGAAATGTTCAACAACTCTCACATCCAGGTACTCAGCATCTACTGTACCACCATAACTAACTATATATGATGCCACATCAACGAAATCATTCCACTTATCTCTATCTACACCCCTCATGTACAACATCCCTCGTGAAATGCATGTCCAATAATAATCTTATTGAGACACCCGATTAACTAATTATTTGTCGAAATCCTAATATATCTTGTCTTGATTATGGTGATGTAATGCAGGTCTACGACATGCTTGAAAGGGCAAAGAAGGTATTGGATGGTTTGATTAAGTTATCAGCAGAGAATATATCGAGGAGATACAATGTGGAAGCCATAGAGTATAGAGGATTGGATATAAGTCATACATCAATACCACCTAACTGGGTGAAAATATCGGGGCCCCGCGTAAAATACATAACCAACGACTTAAAACTTGCGAAGATAGTTAGAGACCTACATCACGTATCTGGATTCAAGTATTCGAGAATCCTCCCTAATAGAGAGACATACATAATAGACTGTAGAACAACCGACCAAATAACAATTAAAGACCTTAATAGATTGGGGGAGAAGGGATATATCTTAACAAGAATCCTTATTCTAATTTATCTGAGAAGTTTAAAAAGATTGAAAATGCTTTTAAAAAATACTAAATTTTAAAAATGTCAAAAATCAAAAAATAGACGTGGGTGATAGATATGAGGTTTGAAGACGAGTTTTTCGATGAGATAGACAGATTGTTTAAGGAGGAGATGAGAAGGATTAGAAAATTGATAACAGAGTTAACGAGGATTAGGACCCATGAGTTGAAGGAGCTTGGGATGAAGGGAGAGCCGATAGTGTTTGGATTCTCATACAGATGGCACAGTGGAATGGACAAACCAGAGATAAAATTCTTCGGGAATGTGAAGCCGCAGCAACCATTCGGCGTAAAAATAGATAATTCAGTCACTCCAGTATACGACATAATTGATAAGAACGATAAATACGAGGTGATTGTTGAGGTTGCAGGAGCCAAGAAAGAGGATGTTGATATAGAGTTGAGGGATGGAAATATACTGGTAAAGGCCAAAACACCCTATAAAAACTATAGGGTAAGCATTCCCATCCCTGGAGATGCCGTATCAGACGATATAAGGGCCAAACTGAACAACGGGGTACTAGTCATAACATTGAAGAAGAAGGGGAGCAGAAGTAAGAAAATAGAGGTTGAAGAGGATTAAGGCTTGAACCACTTAAACATTATATACCTCACACCACCATTTTTATCTACTATAGCATATACAAACCTCTTCCTCACTGATGTAGCTAATCTACCAGCCCTTACCAACTCATCCCCAGAGACCTGGGATCCAGATACTACCACATCGACAAGATATGGGGCATGTTCTATACCTGGTCCGTGACGGTAAACGGCGAAATCCACTCCAAACTTAAGTCCAGAAATAACTACATAACCCCGCTGTCTCAAGTCCCTATAAACGGTATACTTATGA